>Ga0310834_100693_pt1 | contig 30750 bp, 27 predicted proteins | sample SM_ome_2_FD_201314 | JGI IMG/M metagenome (GOLD analysis project Ga0310834, IMG submission 201314) | Sorghum-adapted microbial communities enriched on stacked mutant (SM) sorghum from Joint BioEnergy Institute, Emeryville, California... ... | reverse complement strand
GCCCGCGAGCTGCGCCGCCCCGGCCCGCCGCCGACCGGCCGGGGCGACACGTACGAACCCGGGGGCATGGTCTTCGCCGGTGGGCCCGACGAGATCGCCGACCGCATCCTGCACCTGCACGAACTACTCGGGCACAGCCGTCAGATCCTGCAGATGGACGTCGGCGGTATGCCCCACGGCGTCTTCCTCGACAGCATCGAGCTGCTCGGCACCGAGGTCCTGCCACAGGTCCGCCGCGAACTCGGACAGCGACGGCGGACGAAGGGGCGGCGTGCCCACCGCGGTGGGCACGCCCGAACGCCGCGGGCCGGCAGCCGTCCGCACCACGGGTTGCTATCTCGTCGTGACCTGGGCGAGCAGCCCGTCGACGAAGGCGCGCAGTCCCTCGACGTAGGTGTCCTGGGCGGCCAGCGACGCCCACTGGTCGCCGATGGCGGCCAGGCGTGGCAGCCCGGACGCGCCGAGTCCGCCGCGATCGTCGTCGCCGCCCAGGGAGCGCCTGCCGGTGGAGTGCGCGCGGACGAGGATCTCGCCGACCGTGTAGTACCAGATGCTGCGGAAGACGTAGACGGCCCTGCTGGGGCTGCAACCGTGGTCGATGGCCCCGGCCACGATGGCCTCGACCAACCACCGCGCCGAGTCGCTGAGGCGGGCGATGAACCCGTCGGTGGTGAGGATCTCGGCGGCCCAGGTCCAGCCCGCGAGGGCGTCGTGCATCGCGGTTGCGGCGGCGACGATGCGTTCCCGGGGCTCGCTGGGCAGCTCGGGGCGCGGTATCTGGTCCGCGTACTCGTCAAGCAGCAGGAGGAGCAGGTCCTCCTTGTCCCTCACGTGGTGGTACAGGGTTGTCGGCGCGATGCCCAGCTCGGCGGCCAACCGCCGGATGCTGAGCTTCTCCCATCCGTGTGCGTCGATGAGCCGACGCGCCACCGCGAGTATCTGCCCACGGGAGGTCAGAGGCGGCCGGCCGGCGCGTCCGCTCGGGGAAGGAGATCTCGCCACCTCCCCATCATGCCGGTAGCCGAAGCGGCGTGCCCCGGCCCCGGCCGCTCGCCGGCCAACCCGCCCGGTGCTAATTTAGGAACATGTTCGAAAATTCGGAGTGCCGGGCCCCGGTGCCGAAACCGGCGCCGGCGGACGAGAGCTCGGCCAGCAACGGGGCCATCCGACCGGGCCTGCTCCTCGCCGCGGTGGCCGTCGTGCAGTTCATGGTGTCGCTGGACCTGTCGGTCGTGAACGTCGGCCTCCCGAGGATCGCGGTCGCGCTCGGCTTCAGCCCACTGGGTCTGACCTGGGTCGTCCACGCCTACGCGCTGACGTTCGGCGGCCTCCTCCTGCTGGGAGGCAAGCTCGCCGACCGGTTCGGCCGCAGACGGATCCTGTTGGTCGGGCTCGGCGTGTTCTTCGTCGCCTCCCTCGCCGGCGGGTTCGCGCAGGAGCCCGGCCATCTCGTCGCCGCCCGCGCCGTGCAGGGCGTCGGCGCCGCCGCACTGGCGCCGGCCGCGCTGGCGCTGCTCTCCGCGGCGTTTCCCTCGGGCAGGGCCCGGGTCAGGGCCTTCGGCGTGTGGGCGGCGACGAACGCCGCCGGTGGTGCCCTCGGCGTCCTGATCGGTGGTGTCCTCACCGAGTACGCCGGCTGGCAGTGGGTGATGTTCGTCAGTGCCCCGATGTCCGCCATCGCGTTCGCCCTGGCCTGGCGCGGCATCGCACACGACGTTCCGGTCGCGCCCACCGGCCGTCCCGACGTGCTGGGCGCCGTTCTGGCCACGGCGGGCATGACCCTGCTCGTGTTCGGCATCGTCCGCACCGACCGTCACGGGTGGTCCTCGGCGCGTACCCTGATCACCCTGGCGGCCGCCCTCGTGCTGCTGGCCGCGTTCCTCATCGTCGAGCGGACCACCGCGCGCGACCCGCTGATCCGGCTGGGACTGTTCGCCAACCGTTCGGTCGCCGGGGCCAACGGCTACAACCTCCTCCTCGGCGCCGCCATGGCCTCGTCCTTCTTCTTCGTCTCGCTCTACCTGCAGGGCGTGCTCGGGCACGGCCCGGCCCTGACCGGCCTGCAGTTCCTGCCGTTCGCACTCGGCGTGGCGGTCGGCTCCGCCATCGCCGTCAAACTCGGGTACCGCGTCGCTCCCCGGGTTCTCCTGATCTGCGGCGGGCTGCTGACCGCGGCCGGCTTCGCCTTGTTCAGCGGGATGGACGTCCACGGCTCCTACCTCTCCGACGTCCTCGGCCCGGAGATCGTCAGCAGCGTCGGATTCGGCCTCTGTCTCGGGCCGGTCGTCTCCACCGCCACGGCCGGCGTCGATCCCGCCGAGGCCGGTGCCGCCTCCGCCCTGCTCAACAGCTCGCGCCAGGTCGGAGCCTCGTTCGGCCTGGCCGTCCTCAGCACCGTCGCCGAGCGTCGCACCGGCGACGCGGCCTCGCTGGAGGCTGTCAGCAACGGGTACGGGCTCGGCATGGCGCTCGGCGCCGTCCTCCTGGTCGGCGCCGTCGTCATCGCCGTCGTCGTCCTCCGCCGGCCCGCGGGCGCCGGCGCCCGCGCACCGGAGCGACGTGACCCACCGGCCGCCGACCGTGACGACCGGGCGGTGCCGGCCGCCACGACGTGACCAGGTGCGGGTGACCCCGCGCCGGTCGCCGGCTTGCACACCGGGGCCGGCCGGTGGCCACGCGGGTGCGGCACCCAGGCCCGGGACGAGATCGACCCGGGGGTGTCCGACCGCCCCACCGGTGGGCCGACCGGCGCTCGTGGGCGGGGATGTCAGAGGAACCCACCGCGGGCTGGCCCCGGGGCCAGCCCGCGGTCACCACCGGCCGGCGGCATGGTTCGCGTACCGCCGCAGGGTGGGCCGCCGGGGACTCGAACCCCGAACCATCCGGTCCGTGATGAGAAGGAAGCCCTTCCATGACCGCACCGGCGGGAAGCGGACGGGCTACTCAGCCGGACGCCCTGCCAGTTGGGCTAGCGGCCCGGGTGTCGACGATCGCACGGCACGGGGTGGTGGGGCCAGTGGGTTTTCCGGGTCGCCGCCCCGGCAGGCCGCGTCGGTGTCCGTGCCGTCGCGGTGTTCCGCCGGATCAGCGGGGTACGACGGCCGGCGCGCCGGCCCGGCGCGCCGGGGCGACGGGGGTACGGATCAGCAGGCTGGCCTCGACGTCCTCGGAGCCGGAGGCGGCGTAGAGATGGGGGGTGTCGGCCGACCACGACACGTGCTCGCCCGGACCCGCCGTCAGCGGCGCGCCGACCGGGCCGACCCGGGCGTGGCCGCGGAAGACGGTGAGGTGTTCGGTCACCCCGACCGGGTGGGCGGGCGAGACCTGTTCGGCGCCGACGACGATGCGCAGCGCGAACAGCTCGTAGGTGGCGGCCGGCTCCTCGAAGACCTCCAGCAGGGTCGACACCACCGCCTCACCCCGCACCGGTACGGCGGTCGCGGCGGGGGCGCCGCGGTCGAGTGTCAGGGCGCTCATCGGCACGCCGAGCGCGGCGGCGATCGCGTAGAGGGTCTCCAGTCGGGGGTCGCGGGTGCCGTTCTCCAGGCCGGACAGCGTCGCCTTTCCCACGCCGGCCAGGCGGGCCAGTTCGGAGAGGGTCAGCCCGCGCGCCTCGCGCAGCTCACGCAGCCGCCGGCCCACCGCCGCCCCGTGGTGCTGAAAAGTTGTTCCGCGCGCGGCCACGTGCGTATCGTGCCACCCGACATCCGTTCTGTTCTCGGAACGGTGGGGGGAAGGATCGCTGATGGTTGGAGCGCGGCCGGTCGTCGCCGGCCTGGTGAGCGCGATCGTGGGCTTCGCGAGTTCGTTCACCCTCGTGCTCGCCGGGTTGCAGGCCGTGGGCGCCAGCCCCGCCCAGGCCGCCTCCGGGCTGCTCGCCACCTGCCTCGGCTCCGGGATCGCGGGTGCGGTGCTGACCCTGCGCCACCGGATGCCCATCGCCGTCGCCTGGTCCACGCCAGGTGCGGCCCTGCTGGTCGGGGCCGGCCCGGTGGCGGGCGGTTTCCCCGCCGCCGTCGGCGCCTTCCTGGTCTGCGCGGCGCTGACCGTGGTCGCCGGCCTGGTGCCGTGGCTGGCACGCGCGATCGCGGCCATTCCCCGTCCGGTCGCCGGAGCGATGCTCGCCGGCATCCTCGTACCGCTGTGCACGGCGCCGGTCCGGGCCCTGGTGGACATCCCGGCACTGGCCGTCCCGGTCGTCGTGACCTGGGCGGTACTGCTGCGCTACGCGCGCGGCTGGGCGGTGCCGGGGGCCCTGGTCGCGGCCGTGGTGGCGATCGCCCTGACCGGACGGGACACGGGCCTCGCCGACGCCGCCCTGCGACCCGACCTGGTCTGGACCGCGCCCACGTTCAGCCTCGACTCCATCGTGGGCATCGCGCTACCGCTGTTCCTGGTCACCATGGCCGGCCAGAACGTCCCCGGGGCCGCCGTCCTGTCCAGTTACGGGTACCCGGCACCACTGCGACCCGCGCTGGTCACGACCGGTCTGGTCGGTGCCGTCGGCACCCTGTTCGGCGGTCACCAGATCAACCTCGCCGCCATCACCGCCGCGCTCACCGCCGGCCCCGAGGCGCACCCCGACCCGCGCCGGCGCTGGACCGCCACCCTGGTTCTGGCGGGCGGGCAGGTGTTGCTCGGGCTCGGCGCGGGCGTGGCGACCGCGCTCGTGCTGCTCTCCCCACCGGTGTTGGTGATCGCCGTCGCCGGTCTGGCCCTCCTGCCCGCCCTGGGCTCGTCGCTGACCAACGCCGTCTCCGACCCGGACCTGCTGCTGCCCACGGTGGTGACGTTCGTCGTCACCGCATCGGGGGTCGCCGTGCTCGGCGTCGGCGCCGCGTTCTGGGGTCTGCTCGCCGGCCTGGCCACCCTGTTGGTGCTGCGTCGCCGCCGGTCCGCCGTCGAGGCGGCCGCGCTCCCGGCTGACCGCTGACCGCCACCCCGCGTCGGGACCTTTTCGGATCGGGCGGGATACGACTTCGGATCGGGCGGGACACGACGGGTGGCCGGGGACGGTCCCGACCCGTCGTGGGGCCGTCCCGGCGGTCGCCCGGTGAATGCACAATGATCCCGCCACACAGCCGTCGACGAGGAGGGTTCATGGCCGACCTGCCACCCCCGGCCGCCCCGCCTCCGGGTGGGTCCGGGCAGCCCGGTCCACACCCCGGCCAGCCCGGGTCGGCCGGGCCGACCGGCGGGGAGGCGGCGGTCACGCCGGGCGGGGAGCCGGTGGCCGCACCCGACGGGCAGGCGGCGGCCACGCCGGGCGGGATACCGCCGGCCGGCCCGTCGGCGCAGGGTCCGTGGTACCCGCCCGCCGGGACGGGTTTCCCGCCCGGGCAGTCCTGGTATCCCTGGCCCGCCGGCTGGTACGCCCCCGGCGTCGATCCCACCGACCCGCTGGTGAGCCCGCCCGGGGCGGGTCTGGGCGGCTGGTACGACCGGTGCGTCGGCGTGGTGCGCCGCGGTTGGCGGGTGCTGCTGCCCATCCTGCTGATCACCCACGTGCTTCCGGCGGTCGTGCTGTTGGTGCTCAGCCTCGGCGTGGATCCGGGCGCGCACTGGGAGGCGTCGTTCGCCCAGGATCCGAGCGGACTGCCCGACGGCTTCCTTCGCGACCTGGCCGTCCTCTTCCTGGTGTCCGCCGCGGGCGGTGTGCTGATCATGTTCGTGCAGTGCCTCGGCTGGGCGGGCGGGAGCTGGGTGATCGCCCGCCAGGCGGTCGGTCAGCCGGTCGGCGTGGGGACGGCACTGCGCTACGGTCTGCGCCGGGCGCCCGGCCTCTGGGGCTGGACCCTGCTGGCAGGTGTGATCGTCGGCGTGGGCCTGTGCCTGTGCGTCGTGCCCGGGATCTACCTCGCCTTCGCGCTGAGCCTGGCCGGCCCCGTCTACCTCTTCGAGCGGCGTGACCCGATCGGTCGGGCCTTCGGGATGTTCCACCGACGGTTCGGGATGGTGCTCGGGCGGCTTGCCCTGGTGGTGGCCGTCGTGCTCGTCGGCGACCTGCTCGTCGGGGCCGTGCAGAGCGCGGCCACCGCCCCGTTCGGCGCCGACCCGCTCGCCGGTCCCGGCACGGCCGTCGGCGTGGTGGCGGCACTCGCGGTCACCGAGCTGCTGAGTCTCCCCGTCGACGTGCTGTCGCTGGTGGGGCTGGTGGTGACCTACGCCGAACAGCGCGCGCACGAGGGACCGGTGAGCAGCGCCGTCCTGGCCGGGGAGCTCGACTGACCGGTCGTCCACCCGGGCGCCCCGCCACCGGAGGCGGCGGGCGGCGCCGGCGTCCACCCTGTCGGGTGGCCTCGGCCGTCGCACGCCGGCGCGGGAGCACCGGGGTCGTTGGTTAGCCTTCCCACCGTGGCCGAACCAGACAAGCCCGCGCGTGGGCCGGCGACCCGGTCGGTTCCCACGGTGTTCTTCGGACTGGTCCTCGCCCTGTCGGGCACCTTCTATCTGGTGGGGTTCCTGGCCGGGGACCTGCCGTGGATCGGGGCGCGACTGCCGGCCAGCGCTCTGATGTTCGTCTGCCCGGCGGTCGCGGCCGTCATGTTGGTGCGTCGCCGGGGTGGGCGCCGCGGGTTGCGGGCCTGGCTGTCGGCCGCGTTCCGTCCGCCGCGGCGACGGCAGGTGGTCTGGTACCTGGTCGCGGCGCTGCTGCCACCGCTGATCATGGTGCTCTCGTACCTGGTCATGCGCGGGGCCGGGATGCCGCTGCCCGAGTCGCCGGTCATCCGCTGGTCCCACGCGCCGCTGCTCGCCGTGATCTTCCTGGTCAGTGCGCTGGCGGAGGAACTGGGCTGGTCAGGGTACGCCACCGGGCCGTTGCGACGCCGGTGGGGCACCCTCGCCGCCGGGCTGGTGATCGGCGTGGTCTGGGCCGCATGGCACGTCGTGCCGCACCTCCAGACCGGTCACGACCTGGCGTGGATCGCCGGTCACGGCACGTTCACGGTGCTGTTCCGGGTCATCCTGGTGTCGCTGTACGCCGAAACGGGTGCCAGCGTGGTCGCGCCGACGATCTGCCACGCCTCCTTCAACGTGGCCTGGTCCCTGTTCCCCAACGCCGGGTCGCACTACCACCCCACGGTCACCGCGGCGGTCACCGCCGCGGCGGCGGCGGTCGTCCTCGCGCTGCCGCCCCGGCGTCGACGTCGCCGCGCGTACGGGCACCGGGACGTCGGAGCCACGGCGGACGCCGCCGGCACCACACCCCACACCCTCGGCCCCCTGCCCGGGTGACGGCCGACACGGTCCGGGTCCTAGCTGACGCAGCCGGCAGCCCCCACCAGCGTGGGGTCGAACCGGTCGGAGAGCGCGTAGCGCAGCAGCACGACGTCGTGAAGCTGCCGGACCTCCACCAGGCTGGCCGGCCGTCCCGGACGCCACGGGAACCGCCCGTCGCTGGCGAACCGTGGTGCACGGCAGTCGCCGACGAAGAACGGGGCGATCACCAGGTGCAGCTCGTCGGCGAGCCCGGCGGCCAGGTACTGGGTGTGCACGGTCGCCCCGCCCTCCACCAGCAGCCGCCGCACCCCCCGGGCGGCGAGGTCGGCGAGTATCCGCCGCGGCTCGACCGGGCCACCTCCCCCGTCGACCACGATGGCCCGGTCGCCGAGGCGTTCCCTGACCTTCTCCACGATCGTCGTCGGGCAGTACACGACCTTGTCGGTGTCGCCCTCGGTGAAGAACCGGGCACCGGGGTCGAGTTCTCCCCGGCCCAGCACCGTGACCTTCATCGGTGACGGAGGCAGACCGCGGGCGACCCGGCTGGCCCGCCGCCGCCGGGAACGCACCAGCAGCCGGGGGTTGTCCAGTCGAACCGTGTTCGCCCCGACCAGGATCGCGTCACAGCTGGCCCGGACCGCGTCGACCCGGTCGAAGTCCTCGTCGTTGGACAGCAGCAGCCGCTGGTCGGTGGCGTCGTCGAGGTAGCCGTCGAGCGACGTCGCGCAGCTGAGCAGCACGTACGGACGCTCGTCGAGCTGGTCGGTTCGCAGGCCCATGGTGCCGCCACCGCCTCACGCGACGACGGGACGGTCGGCGGCGCGGGCCGCCCGGCTCGCCTTGGCCGCCAGGTATCCGGCGTTGGCCGGGGAGACGTACAGGCCCGTCGGCACGAACTCGGTCACCGTCACCCCGAGCCGGGTGAGCTGCTCGGCCTTGTCGGGGTTGTTGCTGAGCAGGGCCAGCCGCCGCACCCCCAGCGCGGCGAGCATCTGGGCCGCCGCCGTGTAGTCACGTTCGTCCTCACCGCGCCCGAGCGCCACGTTCGCCTCGTACGTGTCCAGGCCGGTGTCCTGCAGCGCGTACGCGTCGAGTTTCGGGTAGAGTCCGATCCCCCGACCCTCCTGCCGCAGGTAGAGCAGGAAGCCGCCCACCTCGGAGATCCGTTGGACCGCCTCCCGCAGCTGCGGACCACAGTCGCAGCGCTGGCTGCCGAAAACGTCACCGGTCAGGCACTCGCTGTGTGGGCGGACCAGCGGTGCCGCCCCGTCGGACGCCGCCCGGTCCCGCGCCGCCTTCCAGTCGCCGAGGCCGAAGGCGAGGTGTTCCCGGGCGTCCACCAGTCCGTCGAAGGAGAAGACCCGTGCGGTCGTGGCGTACCCGTCGGGGAACCGGAGCGGGACGGTGACCTGGGTCCGGACGGTGGCGATCGGCAGTGGTGCGGACATGCTTCTCCTTCGTCAGTGCCAAGCCGGGCCGCGACCCGCCCCGGGCGTGGCCACCACCCGGCCGGGCCGCCGGACCAGCAGCACGGCGGCGCCGGGCAGGCTGGCGACCAGCACCAGCGCCCCGTACACCATCGCGGTGGCGACCCCCTGGGCGGCGGTCAGGCCGGCGGCGCCGAAGGCCCAGGCGGCCACACCCTCGCGCGGTCCGAAGCCGCCGACGTTCGCCGGTACCCCCATGGCTAGCAGAGCCAGCAGGGTCAGCGGCACCAATTCGGCCACCGGGGCGGTGGATCCGGCGGTGCGGGCCGCGACCACGAACGTCGCCAGGTGGCCGGCCACCACGGCGGCGGAGGCCAGGAACACACCGAGCCAGGTGCGCCGCCCGAGCACCCCGTACCGGAGGTCGGCCGCCAGGGTGCGCAGCGGCCGGGTCCAGCGCGCGGACCGGTGACGGGGCAGCGCCCACAGCAGCAGGGCGACACCGGCCGCCACCGCCGCCAGCAGCGCGACCACCGCCGGCAGGTACGGCCGTACCGGTGAGGGGAGCACCAGCAGCAGGACCGCCGCGACGACGAGCAGGACGACCTGCCCGACGGCCCGTTCCCAGACCACGGCCCGGACGCCCCGGCCGACGTCCCCGGCGTCGCGCCCGTGCCGCACCGCCCGGTCCACGTCCCCGAGCACCCCGCCGGGCAACGTGGCGTTCAGGAAGACCGCCCGGTAGCAGCGGGCGACGGCGCTGGCCAGCGGCAGCCGCACGCCGAGCCCGCCGGCGATCAGGCTCCACCGCCAGGCGCAGCAGACGGTGGTGACCAGGCCGATGCCGAGCGCCGCCACGAGCGCGGTGCCGTCGATCAGGCGCAGCCCGTCGAGGAACGGGCCGGTGCCGACCCGCCAGAGCAGGAGGCCGAGGATCGCCACCCCGACGAGTGGCCGTGCCCAGGCGAAGCCGCGACGCCGTTCCGCCGGGCGGGGTGGCCCGGCCGGACCGGGCGTCGGACCGGGGGTGTGCGGGGGCGCCAGCGGGTCGCCGGCGTCACCCGGCGCCCGGGAGGCCGGCCACGCGCCCGTCGTCCCCGCCTCGCCCGGTACCGGGTACGCGGTGTCGCGACGCTGCGCGGACAGGCTCTCCGTGGTCGACATCGACCTGCTATACGTGTTCTGGCCGCGAACAGTTCATCCGTGCCCGGTGGGCGGTTCATCCGCCTCCGGTGATCCCGTACCCGGTGTACCCGGCGAGGATGTCGCGGTGCTCGACGACGACGTCGAGCTGCCCCGCCGCCAGCTGCGCCCGCCGGCGGGCGGCGTACGCCCGGACGCGGCCGACCAGTTCCGGCCGCTGCTCGCAGGCGGCCGCCAGCCAGCCGGCGAACCACTCGGCGACCAGGTCGGCCTGGTTCGCGCCGAGACGCCACGGGCTGGGCCAGACCGTGACCGGGACGCCGCGCCGCTCGAACGCCGCGACGCAGACCTCGACCGCGTCCGGCCCGAGCGGTGTCCGGCCGTCGACGGTGCGCCGCTGGTGGTCGTTGAACGCCTCGGCGATCTCGCCGTCGAGCGGGTCGGCGGGGCTGAACCTCACCCGGCCGATCACCGAGATGGTGAACAGGGCCGGACAGCCGGCGTCGGCACAGGCCGCCACCACCCGGTGCAGTTCCTCACCGGTCAGCATGTCCAGCAGCGCGGAGGCGGTGACGAGGGTGGCGTCGGCGAGGTCGGCGGCGGTGAGCCGGGTGATGTCACGCAGCCGGGTCTCGACGGTCACCGGCGTGCCGTCGCCGGCCCGGTCGACCATCCCGGCGCGGGCCCGGACCAGCAGGTCGGCGTCCCGGTCGTACAACACCCAGTGCTGCGGTCCGGGCAGGCGGGGGGCGAGCCACCGGCCCATCGAACCGGTGCCGGCGCCGAGGTCGTGGACCACGACCCGGTCCACCCCGGCCAGGTGCCGGCGGACCGGCGCCACCAGGTCGACCGCTCGGGCCGCCGCGTCGGCGGCCTCCCGGAGTCCGAGCCAGTCGGCGAAGGCGAGCTCCGGGCCCGCCCCCACCTCCCGGCGCGCCTGCGGGACATCGCCCGCGGCCGTGTTCCCGCGCGCCTGTGGGACGTCGCCCGCGGCGGTGTCAGGGCGCTGCCGCGGGACGTGGCCCGCGGCAGCGCCGCGGCTGGGCGTGGTCATCGCGATCCTCCCTGGGAGCGGACGGCGCGGGCCGTCCGTAGCCCGGTCAGCACGTCCGCGACCCGCGCGGCGGTGACCGTCCAGTCGGTGAGGGTGGTCCGTCGGCCCCGGGCCGCGCGGCGCAGCCGGGCGCGCAGGCCGGCGTCGCCGAGCCAGCGGCGCAACGCGGCGGCCAGCGCCCCCGGGTCGTCCGGCGGGACCAACAGGCCGGGGCGGCTGCCGTCCGGAGCGGACCCGAGGGCCTCGGGCAGCCCGCCCGCCGCCGTGGTCAGCACCGGGATCCCGCGTGCCAGGGCCTCGGTGACCACCATGCCGTACGTCTCGCCGCGCGAGGCCAGCACCAGCAGGTCGGCCCCGGCGTACGCGGCGGCGAGCTCCGCCCCGGTGCGGGTGCCGAGCAGGCGTACCCGGTCGGCGAGACCGTCGGCGGCGAGCCGCCGGCGCAGCGAGTCGACGAACTCCGGGTCCCGGCGCAGCGACCCGACGCACCGGCAGCGCCACGGCAGGTCGGCCACCTGGGCCAGGGCCGCCGCCAGCACGTCGTGCCCCTTCTGCCGGGTGACGGCGGCGACGCAGAGCAGCTCGGTGCCGGCCCCGGTGCCGGGCGCCAGCGGCGCCCGGTCCACCCCGGGCGCCGCGACGTGAACCCGGTCGGGCGGCAGCGCGTACCGGTCGAGCAGGTACCGCCGGGTCCAGCCGCTGGTGGCGACGACCGCCGCGACGCTGGCCAGGGCCGCCCGCTCGCCCCGGCGCAGCGCCGGGTCCTCGGCGTCCAGCGGCATGTGCAGCAGGACGGCCAGGCGCAGCCGCCGGGCCTGCCCGGCCAGCACCTCCGGTACGGCGGAGGCGACCAGCCCGTCGAGGAGCACCACCGCGTCGTCGGGGAGCGCGGCGAGCGCGTTGGCCAGGTTGGCCCGCTCGGCGACGGTGGGGCGGGGCCAGCCGCCGGAGACGGCGTGTTCGTGGACCGCCCATCCGGCGGCGGTCAGGCACTGGCAGAGTCGGCGGTCGTAGTGGTTGCCCCCGCTGGGGCTGTTCGGGTCGTCGATGTCGTTGGGAAGGATGACGTGGACGGTCCGCGCGACGCGACCGCCCACCCTCGCCGCGCCGGCCCCGCCGGCGACCGCGGGGGTGGTGCGCACACCCCGCTCACTCCGCGTCCTCACCGCACCGCCCGGGTCACAGGGTCCGCTCGTAGCTCGCCCAGGCGACGTGCGACTCGTGCAGGGTGACGGTGATCCCCGTCAGGCCGCGTGCCCCGGCGCCGAGCCGCCCGGCGTGCACCCGCTCGGCGAGGCGGTCGGCGATCGTCCGGGCCAGCACCTCGGTGGTGGTGTTGACCCCGGCGAACGCCGGCTCGTCGTCGAGGTTGCGGTAGTTCAGCTCGGTGAGCACGTCCTTCAGTTCGGCGGCGGCCAGTCCGATGTCGACCACGATCCCGTCGGCGTCCAGGTCGGGGCGACGGAACGTCGCGTCGACGACGAAGGTCGCCCCGTGCAGCCGCTGGGCGGGCCCGAACACCTCGCCCCGGAAGCTGTGGGCGACCATGATGTGGTCCCGGACGGTCACGCTGAACACGAATCACTCTCCGGCGTACTCGATGACGTGGCACAGCGCGGGCAGGTCGCCCGTGCTGAGTCGGGGCAGCACCTGCGGCAGCTCCCGGAACCGGGAGCGGCCGGTGAGCAGGACGTCGAAGGCGGGGTCGCGCAGCAGGTCCAGGGCGAGCCCGAGCCGGTCGGCGAAGCTGCGGCGGGCCCGGCGGGCCGGCGCGACCATGCCGACCTGGCTGCTGCGGATGCTCAACCGTCCGGAGTGGAACGCCCCGCCGAGGGCGAGCGAGACCTCGCGGTCGCCGTACCAGCTCAGTTCGAGGACGGTTCCCTCCGGGGCGAGCAGGTCCAGCGCCCGCTGCAGGCCGGCGGCGGTGGCGCTGGCGTGCACCACGAGGTCCCGTCCCGGCTCGGCGTCGGCCGGGAGCGCGAAGTCGACGCCGAACGCGGCGGCGACGGCGGCCCGGCCGGGGTCGGTGTCGACGAGCTGCACCCGGACCCCGGGGAACCGGGCGAGCAGGGCCGCGACCGCGCAGCCGACCATGCCGGCACCGACCACGGTGATCCGGTCGCCGACCAGCGGCGGGACGTCCCAGAGCGCGTTCACCGCGGTCTCCACGGTGCCGGCCAGCACCGCCCGGGCGGACGGCACCCCGTCCGGCACCGGGACGACGGCGGAGGCCGGGACGACGTACGCGGTCTGGTGCGGGTAGAGGCAGAAGACGGTACGGCCGACCAGCTCGGCCGGGCCCGCCTCGACGACGCCGACGTTGAGGTAGCCGTACTTGACCGGGGCGGGGAAGTCACCCTCCTGGAACGGGGCGCGCATGGCGGCGTACTGGCCGACCGGGACGCGACCGGTGAAGACCAGGGTCTCGGTGCCCCGGCTGATCCCGGAGTAGCGGGTGCGGACCAGGACCTCGGCGGGCCCGGGGTCGGGCAGGGTCAGCGGACGGATCTCGCCCTCCCCGGGCGCAAGCAGCCAGAAGGCGTGGGCGTCGTACGTCATCCACTCCCCTCTCGGACATCCCAGACGGACCCAGGACAAGACCGAACTGGTCCGTCCTTTACCTCCAAAGTCTGTCAAGTCCCAAATACCTGATCGAACTGATCGATCGGATTTTCCGTACCCGTGCGCGCAGGGACGCAACGATAGTCACGGAGGAACGATGTCGAAGGTTCAATCCGGTCCGCTCGCCGGACTGGTCGTCCAGGTCCTCCTGCTGGCCGGTCTCGCCGCGACGGTCGGCCTCGGGGTCGCGGGCTGGCTGGTGGGCCTCGCCCACGGGGTGACCGTCTGCGCCCTCCTCGCCCGGGGTCTCGCCCGTGCGGGATCGCCCGGCCCCGGGCCGGCCGACTGGGTCACCCTGGCCCGGGCGACCCTCGTCGGCGCGGTGGCGGCCCTGACCGCCGAGTCGGTCACCCGGCCGACGTCGGTGGCCCCGCTGGTCGGGTTGGCCGTGGCGGCGCTGGTGTTGGACGGGGTCGACGGCCAGGTGGCCCGGCGTACCGGCACCGCGAGCCCGCTCGGAGCCCGTTTCGACATGGAGGTCGACGCGGTCCTGCTGCTGGTGCTCAGCGTCCACGCCGCCCCGACCGTCGGGCCCTGGGTCCTCGCGATCGGCGGCATGCGGTACGCCTTCGTCGCGGCGATGTGGCTGCTCCCCTGGCTGTCCGGGCCGTTGCCGCCCCGCTACTGGCGGAAGGTGGTGGCGGCGACCCAGGGCGTGGTGCTGGTGGTCGCGACGGCCGGCGTGCTGCCCCGGCCGGTGACGGTCGCCGTGCTGCTGGCGGCGTTGGCCCTGCTCGTCGAGTCGTTCGGCCGGGACGTCCGCTGGCGGTGGCGGCACCGCCACGGCGACCGGCCGGCCGGGGCCGCCCAGCCCGGGACGGGGCGCCCGCACGTCGGGCGGCGGCCCGCGCCGGCCGCGGGGTTCGCCCGATGAGCGCCGGCCTGGCCGCCGGGGACACGCCGGCCCCGGCGGCGGACGCCGGTCCGGGGCGGCGCCGGGCCGTACGGCGACTCGCGGCGGGCCTCCTCACCGCCCTGGCCGGGCTGCTGGTCTTCGCCGCCCTCGTCGCGCCGAACCAGCTCGCCCGGTTCACCCCGGGCCAGTTCCTGCGCGTCCCGCTCGAGGCGGTGCTCGGCCTTGCCGTGCTGCTGCTCGTGCCGGGCCGGGTCCGCCGCGCCACGGCGGTGCTGCTCGGGGTGGGGATCGGCCTGCTGACCCTGCTGAAACTGCTGGACATGGGCTTCTACGTCGCCCTCGACCGGCAGTTCGACCCGGCGGCCGACTGGGTGCTGCTCGACGACGCGGTCGCGTTCCTCGCCGACGCGGTCGGCCGGGCCGGCGCGGTCGGTGCCACGGTCGTGGCGGTCCTGCTCGCGGTCGGCGTACCGGTGCTGATGGCGCTGGCCGTGCGGCGGTTGGCCCGCGTCGCCGCCCGACACCGCGGGAGGGCGGCCGGCGGCGCCGCCGTGCTCGGCGCCGCCTGGGTCGGGCTGGCGCTGCTCGGCGTGCAGATCGTGCCCGGGGTCCCGGTGGCGGCCAAGAGCGCGGGCGGGCTCGCCTACCACCGGGTGCTCCAGGTCCACGCCGCGCTGCGGGACCGCGAGAGGTTCGCCGCCGAGACCGCCGTCGACGCCTACCGGGACGTGCCGGGCGACCGCCTGCTGACCGCGCTGCGCGGCAAGGACGTGATCATCGCCTTCGTCGAGAGCTACGGCCGGGACGCGGTCGAGGACCCGGAGTTCGCCCCACAGGTCGGGGCCGTCCTCGACGCCGGCACCCGGCGCCTGGCCGCCGCCGGGTACGGCTCCCGCAGCGCCTTCCTCACCTCGCCGACCGCCGGCGGCGGAAGCTGGCTGGCCCACGCCACCCTGCTCTCCGGGGTGTGGGTCGACAACCAGCAGCGCTACCGGACCCTGCTCGCGGGAGACCGGCTGACCCTCAACGGCGCGTTCCGGCGTGCCGGCTGGCGCAGCGTCACGGTCATGCCCGCCCTGACCCAGCCGTGGCCGGAGGCCGGGTTCTTCGACACCGACCGGATGTACGGGGCCGCCGACCTCGGCTACCGGGGCCCGAGATTCAGCTTCGCGCCGATGCCGGACCAGTACACGCTGGCGGCGTTCCAACGGCTGGAGCGCTCCGCCCCGAACCGGACGCCGGTGATGGCGGAGATCCCGCTCGTCTCCAGCCACTCGCCCTGGACCCCGCTGCCGCGGCTGGTCGGCTGGGACGAGGTCGGCGACGGGTCGGTCTTCCGGCCGATGGCGAAGGCCGGTCCGTCCAGGGAGGAGGTGTACCGCGACCCGGCGCGGGTCCGCACCCAGTACCGGCTCTCCATCGAGTACTCGCTGGGCACGCTGATCTCCTACGTGGAGACGTACGGCGACGACGACCTGGTGCTGGTCTTCCTCGGCGACCACCAGCCGTCTCCGGTGGTGACCGGCGAGAACGCCAGCCGGGACGTGCCGATCACGATCGTCGCCCGCGACCCGGCGGTGCTGGCGCGGATCGCCGGGTGGCGCTGGTCGGACGGGCTGCGTCCGGGCCCGACGTCGCCGGTGTGGCGGATGAGCGAGTTCCGCGACCGGTTCCTGGCCGCCTTCGGCCCGTAGCGGCGGCCGCGCGCCGGGCCGGCGTGGGCGGGCCCGGTCAGCGTCGCGCTAGCATGGGCACCCCTCCTGTCGCGCCGATCCGTCGTCGGCGTCACCCCGAATCCCCTCCACCCGGTGTGACGACGGACGACGACGAGAGGTGACCGATGGGCGACCAGACGGCGTTGGCGGATCGGTTCGACCGGGCCCGCGACCATCTGCGCGCGGTGGCGTACCGCATGCTCGGCTCGATCGACGAGGCGGACGACGCCGTCCAGGAGACGTGGCTGCGGGTCAGCCGGGTGGACACGACCGGCATCGCCAACCTTTCCGGCTGGCTGACCACGGTCGTCAGCCGGGTCTGTCTCGACATGCTCCGCGCCCGGCAGCGTCGCCGCGAGGAGTCGACCGATCCGGCGGTGCTCGATCCGGCGCCCGCCGGCGACGGCACGGCGGACCCCGCCGAGGAGGCGGTGTTGGCCGACTCGGTCGGGCTCGCCCTGCTGGTGGTCCTCGACCGGCTCGGCCCGGCCGAACGGGTGGCGTTCGTGCTGCACGACCTGTTCGCGGTGCCGTTCGACGAGATCGCCCCGATCGTCGGACGTACCCCGGTGGCGGCGAAGAAGCTGGCGAGCCGGGCCCGACACCGGGTGCACGGCTCCCCCGCCGTCCCCGCCGCCGACCTCGCCCGGCGGCGCGCGGTGGTGGAGGCGTTCCTCGCCGCCGCCCGCGCCGGCGACCTGGCCGCGCTGCTCGCCGTGCTGGACCCCGACGTCGTACGCCGGGCGGACCGGGCGGCGCTGCGCCCCGGCGACCCGGCCGTGCTGCGCGGCGCCGGTCCGGTCGCGGCCGAGACGGTCGCCAACGTGGCGCGGGCCCGCCTCGCGCGCCTGGCGCTGGTGGGTGGTGTCGTCGGTGCCGTCGTCGCACCGCGCGGCCGGCTGCGGATCGCTCTCCGGTTCGCCACCGACGGCGAGCGGGTCACCGCGTTCGACGTCGTCGCCGACCCGGCCCGGCTCCGCGACCTCGACCTCGCCGTCCTCGACCGGTCACGGTCACCTCTGCCGGTCGGCTGACGTCACAGGTGGTGACGGAGGTCGCCGCCGACGGCGGCGGCGACGAGGGCACAGGGAGACACCACGGTGAGCACGCTGACAGTCGGCAGCACGACGGACCGGGACGAGGACCCGACGGCGACGTGGGAGGGTGTCGCGCCGGACTTCACGGTCGCGGTCGTCTACCACAGCGGGTACGGCCACACCCGGCGCCAGGCCGAGGCGGTACGGGACGGGGTGTCCCGGGTCGCCGGCGCGCAGCCGCTGCTGGTGGAGGTCACGGAGGCCCCGTCCCGCTGGGACGACCTGGCCGCCGCCGAAGCGATCATCTTCGGCACACCGACCTACTTCGGCAACGTGTCGGCGCCGTTCAAGGCGTTCCAGGACGCGACCTCGCACGCGGTGCTGGCCCGGGGCTACCGGTGGCGGAACAAGCTGGCGGCCGGTTTCACCAACTCGGGCGCCCGTGCGGGTGACAAACTGGCGACGCTGGTCCAGCTGGCGATCTTCGCCGCCCAGCACGGCATGCACTGGGTCAACCTCGACCTGCCGCCGGCCAACAACTCCACACGGGGCTCGGAGACGGACCTCAACCGGCTCGGCTTCTGGCTCGGCGCCGCGGCACAGTCGAACGTGGACGAGGGGCCCGACGTGGCTCCCCCGGAGGCGGACCTGCGCACCGCGGAACACCTCGGCCGCCGGGTGGCGGAGGCCGCCCGACAGTTCCGGTACGGCCGCCACCTGCTCGAACACGTGACGACCGCGCGCTGACACCACGCCCCACCTGTCCCGGCCCGTCCGCCGGACCGGCACACGGGGCGGCGGTGTGGACGGTGCGGGACGGGCCCGGTTGTGCAGTGCGGCGGCGGCCGTGCCGGAGTGCCGGCCGGCCGTCGCAGTCGTCGTCGCTGTGCGGCGGGCCCGCGGGTCACCGCCGCAGCTTCGCCAGGGCCTGCTTGCCCATCCGCGTCCCGACCACCGCGCCGCCCGGACCGACGAGCCTGCGCACCCCCTTGGTCACCTCGGTCATACCGGTCATCCGGTTCAGCACTCCCCGCAACACCTGTCCCGGTTTCTGCTGCTCCCCCGCGAACGCCGTCACGATGATCATCGCCCCGGTCAGGGCGGGGATCACCCACTGCAACACCCGCAACTGCCGTTGCCGGTTGGCGATGTCCGGCGGCGTACCGTTGTGCGGCGCGGTGCCGGCCACCACCGGAGCCTCGGCGGCCTTCTGCAGGTGCATACCGAGCAGCCGGCTGTAGCCGGTGGCGGCCAGGGCCGCCAGGGTCAACCCGGTCTTGACGGCACTCATCCGCCCGACGCCGGACTGGGCGAGCATCCGCGGGCTCTCGGTGATCAGCTCACCGGCGGCGCCGACCACGTGGGTGCCGATCGCCGCCGCGTTGACCGGAGTCCACCGCGCCCAGCCCTCCGAGGCGACGCCGAGCCGCTGCTTCGTGTCGTTGACCTTCTCCGCCGCGCCGTTGACCCCGACCGCGCCCATCAGCGAGCCGCCGAACCAGGCGGCCAGGCCGAGGTCGTGCATCGAGCGCAGCATGGTGTGTCGTCCCGCCATGAGACCCCTCCGTCGTCCGAGGTCCCGCGCGTACCCACTGCTCACCGGTTCAATCCGGCCGCCCGGCTGATCCGGCCGCGCCCGCCCGGCCCTCGTCCGCCCACCCGTCGGCGTCGCCCGACGTCAGCGATCAGCCGACGCCGCCCGGCCGCCGCTCGGCGTCGACGACCAGGGCGTGCAGCCGGGCGCGGACCTGGTCGGCGTCGGCGTGGTGGAACTCGTCGAGAATCTCCAACGCCTGCTGCCAGGCGTCCCGGGCGGCCCGGATGTCACCCGCGTCGCGGTGCGCGTCGCCGAGGTGGGTCAGCGCCTCCACCTCGCCGTTGCGGTCGCCGAGCTCCCGGTGGATGGCCAGCGCCTGCCGGTAGCAGTCGGTGGCCCGACGGTGGTCGCCGAGCTGGTGGTGGATGAACCCGATGCTGTCCAGGGTGCTCGCCTCGCCGTCGCGGCTGCCGAGTTCGCGGTGCAGGGCGAGCGCCTGCTCGCAGTGCGCGAGCGCGGGCCCGGTCTCGTTGCGCAGGGCGTGGTACCAGCCGACCGCGTTCAGCGCCCGCGCCTCGCCGCTGCGGTGCCCGGCGGCCCGGAACAGGTCCAGCGCCCGCACCGAGTGGTGCAGCGCCTCGTCGTGCCGGCCACGCTGCCCGGCCGACCAGCACAGCGCCCGCCGGATGCGGGCCTGGCCGACCAGGTCGCCCAGCCCGGCGTACAGCTCCAGCGCGCGGTGGAAGTGCCGATCGGCGTCGTCGTGCTGGCCGAGCCGGCTGAGCGCGTTGCCGATGAACCGGTGGGAGCGGGCCTCGCCGTCCCGGTCCGCCAGGTGCCGCGCGGCCCGCAACGCGACCCGCTGGGTGGCCAGATACTCGGGCCAGTGCCCCTGACGGTCCAGGAAGGTGACCAACGTCCACGGCAGCCGGTACGCGTGCTGGTGCAGTCCGAGGCGGGCCGCCTGGTCGACCGCGGCCAGCAGGGACCGCCGCTCGGCCCTGAACCAGCACATCGCCTGTTGGGCGTCGGCGATGTCGGTGACGGCCACGTCCGCCGGCGGGTCCGCCAGCACCAGGGGGTCCCGGTGCGGCTCCAGCAGCCGGTCCGCGGCGTGGGCGGTGTACAGGTAGTGGTCGAGGAGCCGGCGCACGGCGGCGTCGCGTTCGGCGGCGGAATCGACCGTGGCGACCAGTTCGGCGGCGTGGGCGCGGAGCAGGTCGTGCATGCCGTACCGCCTCGGCAGGTGCTCGGTGACCAGGTTGGCCCGGCACAGCTCGGTCAGCAGGCGGCGGGCCACCGGCACCGGGACACCGGCCAGGCTCGCCGCCGCCACCACGGTGAGGTCCGGCCCGGGGTGCAGGCCGCAGAGTCGGAACAGCCGGGCCGCCGGACCGCTCAGTGTCCGGTACGACCAGGAGAGGACGGCACGGATGTCGGTGAGCTCGTCCGGCCCCTCGAACATGTCGAGGCTGCCGGCGGTCTCCCGCAGCTCGGCGGCGAGCTCCGCCAGCGGCCGACGCGGGTCGACGGCGGCGCGCGCGGCGACCACAGCCAGCGCGAGCGGCAGCCCGACGCACCGGGCGACGATCTCGTCGACCGCCTCCGGCTCGGCGTCGACCCGGTCCGGGCCGATCCGCCGGGACAGCACCGTGCGCGCCTCGTCGGCGGTCAGCACGCCCAGGGTGATCAGGTGTGCACCCTCGGTGGCGACCAGGGCGGAGAGGTCGGTCCGACTCGTCACCACGGCGGCGCAGCCCGGTGCCCCGGGCAGGAGCGGCCGGACCTGGGCAGCGTCGCGGGCGTTGTCCAGCACGATCAGAACACGCCGGCCGGCCAGCAGGCTGCGGTACAGCGACACCTGCCCGTCGAGCTGGGTCGGCATCCGGTGCGGCGGCACACCCAGCGCCTCCAGGAAGGTTCGGACCGCCTGGGCCGGGTCGAGCGGCGACTCGGTCGGGTCGAAGCCGCGCAGGTTGACGTAGAGCTGTCCGTCGGGGAACCGGTGAGCCACCCGGTGGGCCCAGTGCAGGGCGAGGGTGGTCTTGCCGATCCCGGCGGTGCCCGAGACGGCGCAGACCGCCGCCGCGGTCGCCGGCCCGGCGGCCTCGGCGGTCAGCGCGGCGTCGAGCCGGCGCAGCTCGCCCGCCCGACCGGTGAAGCCGCGGACGTCCGACGGGAGCTGCCGGGGCACGGCGGCCGGTTCGACGCGCGGACCGGACGGGGCGGCCCGGGCCGCGCCCCGCAGGATCTGCCGGTGGAGGTCCTGCAGCTCGCCGCCGGGTTCGGTGCCGAGCTCCTCACGCAGCATTCGGCGGGCCTCCTGGAAGGCCGTGAGGGCCTCCGCCGTGCGACCAGCCTCGGCGAGCGCGCCCATCAGCCGCGCCCACAGGTTCTCCCGCAGCGGATACTCCACCACCAGGCGGCGCAGGTCGTCGATGACGGTGTCGTGGTCACCCAGCGCCAGCCTGACCTCGGCGTGCTGGTCGACGGCGCGGAGCCGGCGTTCCTCAAGCTGTGCGAGCGCGGCCCACAGTTGCGGGCCGAGCGGCAGCCCGTCCAGGGGTTTGCCACGCCACAGCCGCAGCGCGTCCTGGTAGCAGCGTGCCGCGCCCGCCAGGTCCGCGCCGGCCCGTGCCTGCCGCGCCCGCTCGACCAGCTCGTGGAAGGTGTCCACGTCCAGCTCGCCGGGCGCCACCCGGAACAGGTAGCCGCCCGCCCCGGTGACCAGACGCGGTTCGGGCTCGCCCGCCCGCTGCAGTCGGCGCCGCAGCCCGGCGACGTACGTCCGCAGGTTCGACTCGGGGCTGGTCGGAGCCGTCTCCCAGACCGCCTCGATCAGGTACTGCGCGGTCACCAGCTGGTTCGCCCGCAGGAGCAGCGCCGCCAGCACGGCGCGTTGGCGCGGGCCGCCCAACGGCACGGCCGCCCCCGCGTGCCGCACCTCCAACGGCCCCAGCACCCGAAACTCCACCCGCGATCTCCTCGTCCCCGTCGGCGCCCGCCCCGCGGCGATCCGCCAGCGCCGGCCGTCGCCCTGGCGGGGCCGCATCATGGTTGGCCAGTTGGAGGAGGCACCCGGACCGCGGGCGGCCACGAGGGTTTGGGCGCGATCTGTGCGGGCCCTGTGCCCCCTCGTCCCCATCATCATGACCACCTACCGCTCGCGGCCGCCCGGCACCCGGCCGCGGGCCGCCCGGCGGTACACGGGCTGCTCGGCGCCTGCGGTCCGCCCGCACGCCGGACCCGCCGGACCCGACCGGTGGTGCCCTCGCATCAGGGAGTCGTCGACGAGTGTCCGAGTTGGTGGACCGTGGGTAGGCCACTGCTGAGCAGCCTGCGCGATCCGTTCGAGGAGCGGCGGCTGCGCGAGGCCCTGGAGGAACAGGCGAGGGACGACAGTGATCCGCTGGCCCGGGACATGGCCCGGGACGTGCTGGCCGGCAACGTCACGCTCTACGAGGCAGCCGGCTCCGGCATCTACGGAGAGGTGTTCGCCCGGCGGGCCCAGGAGCACGCGGCCTGGTGGCACGACCTGTCCGACAGCGAGCGCGAGCGCCTGTACGCCGAGGGCCGCCAGGCCGTCGCGAAGGCGCGCGAGGAGGAAGAGGCGCGATGACGACCGTGAAGGTCAGGACCGCCGACCTGCGCGGGTACGTCGGCCTGCTCAACCGCAACGCCGGATACAACGACCAGATCCTCGCCTACCTGCGCCAGTGGTGCGGTCAGGAGATGCAGGCGGTCTCCTCGGAAGGGCTGCTGGCCAAGGCGCTGAACTTCCACGACCGGATCTACGCCGACGCCGAGAACCTGATCACCCGGTTGGGTCAGGCGCTGCGCAGCTCCGCCGCGGAGCTGGAGAAGGCCGCCAAGCTCTACGACGGCAGCGACCAGGCAGCCAAGGAACGGTTCGAGTCACAGTACGTCGGCAGTATTGTCCAGCGGGAGAGCTGGGAGGCGAGCCACTCCGGTTACGCCGACTACATGAATCCGCTCGACGTGCTCGTCGGCACGCCGGCCTACAGCGAGTTCAGCGATCCGACGAAGGTCCTCGACAAGGTCTTCGAGCTCAGCCTCACCGGAATGGTGGTGAACTTCATCCAGGAGTTGACCGGCACCAACATCCTGGAGAAGGTCGCAACGTACTTCTCCGGCGACTGGGAGGCCTACAGCCGGACCGCCGGGGCGTGGAAGGACATCGGCGAAGCGCTGGAACGGATCGGCGAGAACATCGACCGGGGCCTCGCCTCGCTGGACCACGCCTGGGACGGCAGCGCCAGCGAGGCGGCGTACCGGGAGTTCCAGGCCCTCGCCGACCTCTTCAAGAGCATGTACCAGCGGTTCCTGGAGATTCACAAGGCGTACGAGCAGTTCGCCAGGTTCGCCATGCACACCGCGTCGGTGGTGGCCGACACCCTCAAGATGGCCATCGACACCGCGCTCATCTTCCTCGCGCGGAGGAAGGGGGCGTTCGGCGAAGCGATGGCGGGGTTCTACGCGTTCAAGATCGTCAAGTACGTCGGCTACATCGGGTGGACGCTGCTGACCGCCCGCGGCACCGTCGCCATGATCATGGGCGGCATGGCCGGCATCGGAAGTTCGCCGCTGCGCGGGGTGGGGGTGGGCGGTTATGCGACCGGGATATGACGGCGTCATCCGCGGCGCCGGGGACGGCGTCGGCGAGGTGGAGGAGGACGCGCTGCACCACGTCCGTCCCATGCTCGACCGCCTGTACGCCGACGACGACTGCCCGGACAGCGAACGGATGGAACTGATCTCGCAGATTCTGCTGGCCGGTCTGGACCGGCCCACGCCGTACGAGTGGAGTCGTCAACCGTAGTCGGGGGGTGCCGGCGCGGCGCGGGGACCACATCGGACGATGCCCGCGCCGCGCCGGCTCGTGGTCGCGGCACCGGTCCCGGCCGGGGCGGCCGGGTGGGGCGGTCGACGGTCAGGACCGGTCGGTGAGCCGGAGCCGGGCGAGCATCCCGGCAACCTCCCGGGCCTCGTCGTGCTCCGGCCCGTAGACCAGGCACAGGTCGTCGTAGAGCGGTTGCAGCTCCGCGACCGCCTCCCCCGTCCTGCCCTCGCCGGCCAGCACGACGCCGATGTTGCGCCGCAGGTCCAGGGCGGTCGGGCTGACGTCGCCCGACTCGGCGCGGACGTAACCGAGCGCCTCCCGGTACTGCCGCAGCGCCGCCGTGGCCTGGCCCAGCTCGGCCCGGCAGTCCGCCGCCTGCCGCAGACAGTCCACGGCGTCCGGGTGTGCCGCGTTGCCGCTGCGCCGGTACGCGGCGACCAGCGCGTCGAACTCCGGCAGTGCCCGGCGTACGTCGCCGCCGAGGAACAGGCTGCCCGCCCGGCGCGCCCGCAACGCCAACACCCGCGGGTGCTCCGGGCCGAGTGCCTCGCTGGCCGGGCCGACGACGGCACCGAGCACCTCGGCCGCCTGGGTGTAGCGTTCCTGCTCCAACAACGCGTCGAACTGGGCGAGCGCCGCCCGGATCGCGTCCCGCAGCCCGGGGTGCGGGACCGCCGGTGCCGCGCCGCCCGGCGCGGCCGACCGGGCGGGAGCAGCCGGGACCAGCGGTGGCGCCTCGGTGCGGCGCCGCGGCGGGTTCGGCCGGCGGTAGAGCAGGGTCGGGTCCGGCATGCCGGCCAGCTCGCGCCCGACCGGCGGCGGGGCCGCCCCGGGCGGGGGCAGGAACGGCAGCAGCCGCTCGTAAACCTCGTACGCGTCCGCCGGCCGCTCCTCGGGTGCCTTCGCCAGCAGGTCCAGCACCAGCCGCTCCAACTCCTCCGGCACGTCGGGCCGCAGCTCGCGTACCGGGGTCGGCGGGCGGTGGCAGTGCTGGTACATCAACTGGTACTCGGTGCCCCGGAAGACGACGCGCCCGGTCAGCAGCTCGTGCAGCAGGCAGCCGAGGGCGTAGAGGTCGGTGCGCGGGGTGACCCGGGCGCAGGTGACCTGCTCCGGCGCCATGTAGTACCGCGAGCCGACGACCTGGTTGGGGCGGGTCAGCCGGGTGACGTCGCCGTTGTGCATGGCGGCCACCCCGAAGTCGAGGAGCTTGACCATCCCGGCGTCGGTGACCAGCACGTTCTCCGGCTTGATGTCCCGGTGGACCACCGGTACGGCGTGGGCGTGCGACAGCACGGTGCAGATCTGCGCGGCGATCGCCGCCGCCCAGGCGATCGGAAGTGGCCGCTCCGGGTTGATGAAGGCGCGCAGCGGAGTACCCCGGACGTACTCCATCACCAGGTAGACGCGGTCGTACGGGCGGTCGAGCACCGCGTCGTACACCTGGGGTACGCCGTGGTGCTGGATGCGGGCGGTGACCCGCGCCTCGCGCTGGAACCGCTTGGCGAACTCCCGGGCCTCCTCGGGCGAGTGGACCGCCTCCGGACGGATCAGCTTGATCGCGACCTCGCGGTCGAGCACCGCGTCGTATCCGCGCCAGACCCGCCCCATCCCGCCGGAGTCGATTTCCTCGACCAGCTCGTACCGGCCGGCGATCGGCTCAGCGCCCACCGTCATCCGCGGACCGCCCTTCCCCAGGAGACGTCACACATCCGGCGTCAGTGTTCCCGGTTCGGCAACCGATGGCGAACACCGAGGCCACGGCTCGGGCCATCGGTGACGGAGCGTCGACCTGGTGGAGCCCGGCCCGGTGGCCACGCGGGTTGGTCGGTGCGGTGCGTCGGCGGCGGGCGGCACGTGGACGGCGTTGCCGTTCTTCGCGCCGCGTTCGCCCGCCGATCCGCCTCGGCTGTTACGGTCGGTCGTTCTCGCCACCGGCCCGCTCGCGCCAGTGAGCGAGGATGATGCGGGTGGTCAGGACGTCGGGGTGGTCGGGGCCGAGCACCCGCAGGCGGTCGGTGAGAAGCTGCTCCAACGCGGCCACCGCACCGGCCGCATCCCCCGCCTCACCGCGCCAGCGGGCGAGGTTGTAACGCGCGGTGAGGGTGTAGGAGTGGTTGGGTCCGACCACCCGCAGGCAGTCGGCGAGAAGTTCCTCGAACGCGGCGAGAGCACCAGTGACATCCCCCGCCCGGCCACGGGAGGTGGCGAGGTTGGCACGCGCGGCCAGGGTGTGGGGGTGATCCGGGCCGAACACCCGCAGACAGTCGGCAAGAAGCTCCTCGAACGCGACAACCGCACCGGTCCCATCCCCCGCCTCAACACGCCAGTAGGCGAGGTTGTTGCGGGCGGTCAGGGTCTCGGGGTGGTCGGGGCCAAGCACCCGCAGACAGTCGGCAAAAAGCTCCTCGAACGTGACAACAGCACCGGCCTGGTCTCCTGCCTTGCCGCGCCAGTCGGCGAGGTTGCCGCGGGTGGCCAGGGTGTGGGGGTGGTCGGGGCCAAGCACCCGCAGACAGTCGGCAAGAAGCTCCTCGAACGTGACAACAGCACCGGCCGCATCCCCGGCCTCGCCTCGCCAGCGGGCAAGGTTGTGACGCGCGGCCAGCGTGTTGGGATGGTCGGGGCCGAACACCCGCAGGTAGTCGGCGAGAAGCTGCTCGAACGCGACAACCGCACCGGCTCCATCCCCCATCTCACCACGCCAGCGCGCGATGTCGGCGCGGGTGCTGAGGGTGTCGGGGTGATCAGGTCCAAGTAGTCGCAGGCGGTCGGTGAGGAGGTGTTCGTAGGCGGCTACCGCACCGGCTGGGTCTCCCGTCTCGCCACGCCAGCGGGCGAGGTTGTCACGGGTGGTGAGAGTGTCGGGGTGATCGGGGCCGAGTACTCGCAGGTAGTCGGCGAGAAGCTGCTCGAACGCGGCAACCGCACCGGCCGCATCCCCCGTCTGGCCGCGCCAGTGGGCGAGGTTGCCGCGTGTGGCCAGGGTGTCGGGGTGGTCGGGGCCGAGGTGTTGGTGTGCGGTGGTGTGCAGGTCGTGGTAGTAGGCCGCTGCGGCGGCCACGAGACCGGTCTCGCCGAGGCTGTTGCCGGCTCGGAGCAGGACGGGGTGGGCGCCATATTCCTGATGCCAGAGCAGCCTGCCGGTGGTGGCGTGCAGGCGGACGGCGTTGGCGCGTAGGTGTTGGGCGTGGGTGGCGTCCCGTTCCGGATCCGGCCACAGCTGGACCAGAGCGTTCGCGGCGGCGACAGCAAGCTGGGGGCGGAGCTTGTCGGGTGTGGCTTCCCGGGTCGCGCGTTGGACCAGGGCGTGTACCCGCAGCAGGGTGCTGCCGCTGTCGTGGGTGGCGAGGCTGAGCCGGTGCAGGACGCGCACCGCATCACGGGTGTCCTCGCCATCCATGGTCCGCCCGAGGCGGTCCCGGCAGAGAGCGAGAACCGCCCGGGTGGCGAACAGGTCGGTGGGAATACCGTTGGGATCCAACAGGGCGGCAACCTGTAGCAGGATGCCGGCCAGACCGTCGGTGGCCCGATCGGCCAGGTCGATCGACAGGGCCCACGTGTCGGCCACCGGGGCCGCCTGGTCGTCGGGCAGCAAGTCGGGGGACAGGGCGGCCAGTCGGCGGCGGGCCAACCGTTTCCGGTAGTCGGCGCAGGTCAAATCCTGGTCGAGGATGTAGGTGGCGGCCTGGGCCAACGCCAACGGCAGATACCCCAGATCGGCAGCCAACTCGACCGCCCCGTCCAGCCGGCCTGCCTCATCGCCGAGCTTGCCGCGCAGGTAGGCGACAGCCTCCTCCGGCGTGAACACGCCGACATCGATAAGCGTCCGACCCTGCACCAGGGCGGCATCCCGACGGCGCGTCGTGACCACCGTCCGACCCGTAGCCACGGTCGGCGGCCACAGTCCTCTCATATCGACGGGGTTGGCGAGGTCGTCCAAGACGACCAGCCACCGCCGGTCGGTCGCGGCCAGCCAGGCCAACAGGCGTCCCGCCGCCTGCTCGGGGTCAGGGTCTTCGACGCCGGTGACATCCGCAGCCGCCTGCGCGTAGGTGGCAACCACGCTGGATCGGGAGGTGGCCGACACCCAGACCAGCAGGTCGACCTGGCGTTCCTGCCACAGCCGGTGAGCCAGGGCCGCCGCGAGCTGGGTCTTACCCACCCCACCCAGACCAGCGAGGACCTGGCAGACCACCACGGTCTCACCCGCCGCGACCGCGGCCAGCTCGTCGTCGACCGGACGCCACTGCCGGTGGTCGGCCAACACCGGCACCACCCCGACCCGGTGCGGCCACACCACCGACCGACGACCACCGTAGAAGTGGTTGTGCTGGGTGTTGCCGTCCCCGACCTGAACCCCCTGCGCATACGAGGCATCCACCCGACCGGCGGGCGACACGTCACCCGAGGCGCTCACCGACACGCCACCAGCCTCAGTGGAAGATGTTCGTCTGCGTGTTGTGGTCACCGACCTGGACACCCCTGGCCTGGCTGGCGTCCACCTGGTACTTGCCGACCCGGGTGCCGTCCGGGTCCGCCACCTCCAGCAGCCTGCGCGCCGCGGCCAACACCTGCTCGTCGGCGTCCGCACCACTGGCGGTCAACGCGTCGCCCAGCACCGCCCGCCAGCGACCCGGCTGGGTCTCGCGCCCCTCCAGAGCCTGCTGCGCCTCCGGACGCCCCGCCAACCGACCCCGCAACAGGTCCTTCAACGCCGCGTACGCATCGACGACCACCGTCCTGGCCACCTCCGACAAACCCGCCACCGCACCCGCCGCCAGCGCGGCCACGATCACCTCGACACCCGACACCATGAACACCTTCCGTACCGGAGGTGAGCCGATTCTGTCACCAGCACGCAAGCCGACACGGATGTGCAACACGGGGCAGGCCGATCGGCAGCGTCGATGATGGACACTCCACGATCAGCCGTGGGACGGGCCGAACCACCTCAGTAGGTGGTCGCGCAGGTCCCGCTGATCGTCGCCGACCCACGCCACGTGGCCGTCCGGACGCAGCAGCACGGCGGGCACGTCCAGTTCCTCGCTGGTGTCGACGACGTGGTCGACCCGGTCGGCCCAGCCTGCCACCGACAGCCGCCCGGTCTGGTCGAGCAGCAGCCCGCGACCGCCGTGCATCAGCGAATAGAGGCGTCCCCGCGCCAGACGTACGTCCCGCAGCCGCCGCCCGAGCAGGTCGTGCCCCGTGCCGAGGTCGTAGCGGACCCCGATCGCGGTGACCTTCCCGATCAGGTGCCGGTTGACCTCCTCGAAGTGCATCAGTTCCGCCAGCAGCCGGCGTACCGCCTGGGGCCCCGGCTCGGTGGAGAGCAGTTCGCTCTGCGCGCGGATGGTGTCCAGCACGTCGGCGGCGACCGGGTGGCGTTCGGTGTGGTAGCTGTCCAGCAGCCCGTCCGGTGCCCAGCCGTTGACCTCGGCGGCCAGTTTCCAGCCGAGGTTGAACGCGTCCTGGATGCCGAGGTTGAGGCCCTGTCCACCGATCGGCGGGTGGACGTGTGCCGCGTCGCCGGCCAGCAGCACCCGGCCGACCCGGTAGCGCTCGGCCTGCCGGGTCGCGTCGCCGAAGCGGGACAGCCAGCGCGGTGAGTGCACGCCGAAGTCGGTGCCGGCGTACACCCGCAACTGTCGTCTGACCTCCTCCAGGGTCGGCGGGACCGAGCGGTCCTCGGCCACCCCGTCGGCGGGTACGACGACCCGGTACAGCCCGTCCCTGGACGGCGACGGCCCGACACCGAACCCCTGCGGACCTCGGCCACCACGGCGGCGATCGTCTCCGGTGCCGCGGCCACCTCCATCTCACCCAGCAGCGTCTCGTTCCGGGTGGGTTCGCCCGGGAAGCCGACGCCGAGCAGCTTGCGCACGGTGCTACGTCCGCCGTCGCAACCGACGAGGTAGCGCGCGCGCAGCCGCGTACCGTCGGCCAGCTCGGCCGTCACCCCGTGCTCGTCCTGGTCCAACCCGACCAGCTCGCAGCCACGCCGGATGTCTGCGCCGAGTTCGGCAGCGCGTTCGGCCAGCAGGCGGTCGGTGATGGGCTGCGGGATGGCGAGGATGTAGGCGTGCGCGGTGTCCAACCCGCTCGGCCACGGCTGGTCGATGCCGGCGAAGTACCAGCCACGGGTGTACCTCTGGCCGTGTGCGAGGAAGCGGTCCAGCAGGCCGCGCTGGTCCATGATTTCGATGCTGCGCACGTGCAGGCCGAGCGACCGGACATACCGGGGCGGCTCCACATCCCTCTCCAGCACCCGCACCCGTACGCCGTGCAGCCGCAACTCGCTGGCCAGCATCATGCCGGTCGGACCACCGCCGACCACGATCACGTCGATCACGAAAACCCCCATTGCCTGCCGGCCTGCTGCTCACGCACGGTCTACCGGCGCACGCCCCACACGTCTGCCCTGACGTCGAGCGCCCGCCCGCGACCACGCCGCGGATTCCGCCGACGGTCGAGCGGTCGGCACCCGCCGTCACCCACACGCCGACAAATACTGATGTACGTCGCGAACCTGGAATTTTTCGCAGGTTCCGGTCCCGGCCGACGATTCTGCGCCCTGACCCGGGTCTTGCCGCAAGACCCCTGGTCAGCTATATGTTGAAGATGGCAAGGAGCGTGCACTCCTTGCCTTTCGTGTTATTACAGCCCGGCTGGCTCGGAGTAACCGCGTGCAGGACAGCACGGTGCCCGGGACAGCCGTTATTGGGAGCAGCGGAGGGCGGAGACCCCCGCAGCAGGATGCTCGTGCGCGCGTGCCACGGCCCGGAATGCACCGGCGGCGCTACGGCCCTGCCACAGCGCCACCCGCCGCGACGTCAGCCCGACGTGCCCTCGCAGCAGTCGCGACCAGGGACGCATCCGCAGGCGCCCCCGCGCGCTGGCGCCGATAACCCCGGCGCGCACGCGGGAAACACCGGGCATGGGTTCAAATCCCACGCCCGCTGAGGTGATCACCCCCGCGTACGCGGGGAGCACTTGCCGGAGTCGACGCCGGGGTCCTCGGCCATCGGATCACCCCCGCGTACGCGGGGAGCACTCCAGGCGCTCGGCCAAACGCTGTACGTCGGTCGGATCACCCCCGCGTACGCGGGGAGCACGTGGTGAAGGCGTTGGTCGCCGCCGGCGTGGTGGGATCACCCCCGCGTACGCGGGGAGCACGACCGGCGGTGGCCGGCGAGTAGCGTGTTCCGCGGATCACCCCCGCGTACGCGGGGAGCACGTCAGGTCCAGGGCGCACACGACACCGGACGAGGGAT
>Ga0310834_100684_pt1 | contig 31201 bp, 27 predicted proteins | sample SM_ome_2_FD_201314 | JGI IMG/M metagenome (GOLD analysis project Ga0310834, IMG submission 201314) | Sorghum-adapted microbial communities enriched on stacked mutant (SM) sorghum from Joint BioEnergy Institute, Emeryville, California... ... | reverse complement strand
GGCGGTCATGGCGGAAGGGAAACGCCCGGCCACATTCCGAACCCGGAAGCTAAGCCTTCCAGCGCCGATGGTACTGCACCCGCCAGGGTGTGGGAGAGTAGGACACCGCCGGACAACAAAAAACGAATTGGGGGGCCCATCCTGAAACGGGAGGGGCCCCCAGTTCGTGTCCGCGCCCGACGGCGCATGACGGCAGCGGCGACCAGGGTACCTACCCGTTGAGGGCTCGGCCCGCCGCTTCAGGAAGGATGTACCCGTGGCCGCTTCACCGCAGGACGAGGGCGCGCATCGACGTCGGCCCGAGTCCCGCGACAGGTCCCCGGATCGCGATCGCAACGACCCGGATCGGTACGGCGGTGCCGGCCGGTCGCGCACTGGAGGTTCCAGCGAGCGTGACCCGCGACAGCGCCGGGGCGGGTTCGACGGTGGTCGCCGCGGCGGCAGCGAGCGCAGGTCCGTCGGCGAAGGCCGGTCGGGCGACGGCGGCTACCGGCGGCGCGATCGGCAGGCGGGGCGCGGCGACCGCGGGGGCGGCTTTCGCGCGGACCGGGAGGGAGACTTCCGCGCCGGCTACCGGGGCGACCGGCGCGGCTGGCGGGAGGACCAGCGACGGCAGCAACGGGCGGGACGCCCCGATGAGGACCGTCCACGCAGGACGGGCGGCCGGCCGGGCGCGACCTACGACCGGGGCGGCGAGCGGACCTACCGGCAGGATCGCCCGTACCGTGGCGAGTTCCGCGACGAGGGCGGGCCGTCACGCCAGCAGGGCCGGCCGGCGAAGGGGCAGGGCAGGGCGTTCCGGGAGGACGGACGGCCGAGCCGGGAGTCACGCCCTCGTGCGGAGGGTGGTGGCCGCGACGAGCAGCGTTCCCGCCAGCCGCGGTACGGCGAGGGCCAGGCCCGGCGCGCGGACCAGAGGTACCGAGGTGGGCGCGAGCGCTACCCGGACGTGGCGCGCGAGGAGGCTCGCCGAAAGGCGCGCCGGCGGCCCAGCGAGCCGGCGCTGCCGGAGGAGATCAAGGCGACCGATCTGGACAGCGACGTGCGGGCCGAGCTGCTGTCGCTGGCGCGCCCGGTGGCCGAGAAGGTTGCCCGCCACCTCGTCGCGACCGGCCGCTTGATCGACGAGGACCCGGCGGCGGCGCTGGAGCACGCGCTGGCCGCCCGACGGCTGGCGCCTCGCAGCGCCGCGGTCCGGGAGGCGGTCGGGCTCGCCGCGTACCACGCCGCTGACTGGCAAACCGCCATCTCCGAGCTGCGTACCTACCACCGGCTCAGCGGGCGGCAGACACATCTTGCGATGCTCGCCGACTGCGAGCGGGCGCTGGGCCGGCCGGAACGGGCGATCGACCTGTACCGGGGCGCGGACCGCACCCGGCTGGACCAGGTCGAGGCGATCGAGCTGCTGATCGTCGCGGCCGGCGCCCGGGCCGACCTCGGGCAGCACGAGGCGGCCGTGGCGATGCTGCAGGTGCGGGAGCTGGGCGCGAGTGGGCCGCAGCCGGCGGTGGCGCGGCTGCGGTATGCCTTCGCCGACGCGCTGCTCGCCGTCGGGCGCCGGGAGGAGGCCCGAGAGTGGTTCTCCCGGGCCGCCGAGGCCGACACGGACGCGACGACGGATGCCGCCGAGCGCCTGCTGGACCTGGACGGCGTGCTGCTCGACGAGGACGAGCGGGCCGGCGACGAGGACGAGGACGTCGGCGATGCGGCCGGAGGGGCCTTCGGCGGCGGCGCCGGTGGTGCCGGGAACCAGGACGACGAGGGTGGGTTTGCCGACGAGGACGCCACGGATGACGAGGACAGGCTCACGGATGGGAATGGGTTCGCCGACGAGGACACCGACCAGGACCTTGCGGAGTCCGGCGGCGAGAGCGACGTGGACGCCGGCGAAGTGCGGGACAGCGACCTGGCGGCCGGGACCGTGCCGGGCGCCGGTCCCGAGCCGGATCGGGCGGCGTGACGCGGGCGGCGTGCGGTGAGCGCGCCGTCCCGCCACATGGTCGCCGAGTACGACCTGGTCATCCTGGATCTCGACGGTGTGGTCTACCTGATCGACCGGCCGATCCCCAGCGCGGTCGAGGCGATCAGGCGCCTGCACCGTGACGGCCAGCGGCTGGCGTACGCGACGAACAACGCCTCCCGCCGCGCGGCCGATGTCGCCACGCTGCTGTGCGGGATGGGCATCGAGGCGGCCGCGGCCGAGGTGCTCACCTCGGCGCAGGCGTCCGCGTCGCTGCTCGCGCAACGGTTGCCGGCCGGGTCTCCGGTGCTGGTGGTCGGTGCCGAGGCGCTGCGGGCCGAGATCCGTGACGCCGGGCTGCGCCCGGTCGGCAGCGCCGACGAGGGGCCGGCCGCGGTGGTGCAGGGGTACGGGCCGGAGGTCGGCTGGGCGGACCTGGCCGAGGCAGCGGTCGCGATCCGGGCCGGCGCGGTCTGGGTGGCGACCAACACCGACCGCACGCTGCCCACCGCGCGCGGGCCGGTGCCGGGCAACGGAGCCCTCGTCGCCGCGCTGCGCACCGCGCTCGAGCGCGACCCGGACCTGGTGGTCGGCAAGCCCGAACCGGCGCTGTTCGAGACCGCGGCGCAGCGGGCGGGGGCGCGCCGACCGATCGTGGTCGGCGACCGGCTCGACACCGACATCGAAGGCGCCCGCCGGTCCGGAATGGACAGCCTGCTGGTGCTGACCGGCGTCAGCGGCGCGCGGGACCTGCTGGCCGCCCCGCCCGACCGTCGGCCCAGTCACCTCGCGGCCGACCTGTCTGGACTGTTCGAAGTGGACGAGGCGGTACGCGTACCCAGTCTGGACGATGGCAGCGACGGCGCCGAGGCCGGCGGATGGCGGGTGACCCGGCGGGAAGCCGGGTTGGCGCTGGCCGGATCGGGCCAGGCACTGCCGGCGCTGCGGCTGCTGTGCGCCGTCGCCTGGGCGGGCGAGCCGGTCCAGCGGGTGACGGCCGATTCGCCCGCGGCTGCCGAGGTGTTGCGGCGCCTGGCGCTGGACCAGTGACGCCACAGCCACGCCGGCCGCCACTGCGCCCCACCGCGCCGGGCCACCGCCGCGCCAGGGCCGCTGGCCCGGTCACAGCAGCTTGCGCAGCTTCAACAGGTCGAACGGGCTGGCGCGCAGCGCGACCCGCCGGGACGCCAGCGCCCGGGCGAAGTCCAGCTCCCCGTTGACCAGCGCGACCAGGTCGTCGCTGGTGGTGGAGAGGGTTATCTTGGCATCCGGGTCGTCGCCGTCGGTCATGCCGACCAGGCGCCCACCGGCCAGCCGGCCGTGGAACGCGGTGTCCAGGTCGGTGATGCGGCAGGCGATCGACCGGTCCAGGTTTACCTTGCGGGCCACCTCGTCAGCGTGCGCGTCAAGGCGTTCGGCGAGTGCTGCCAGCGCCTGCCGACACTCTTCGACGCTCGCCACGTTCGGCCTCCGTCCGCTTCCCGACATGGATTCGTCCGCACGGTACCGCATCGCGCCGCGGCGGCGGACCGGTAGCGTGGCACCAGGGCGGCGACGTCCCACAGACGGTGGACTTCAGCGACAGGTGAGCGGTGATGCGGCATGGCGGAAGGTAAGCAGGGCGCGCAGGAGGCGTGGCGGGCATACCTCGAGCTCGCCCTGGGCGTGACCGAGGCGTCAAGAAAACGGGCGCGGCAGGTGGTGAAGCGGCTCGCCAGCCGCGGCGGGGCGACCGCCCAGCAGATGCAGGCGCTCGCCGACAACCTGGTCTCCACCAGCCTGGCCAACCGGGAGGCGCTGACCAAGCTGGTGCGCCACGAGGTGGACCGCGCGCTCGGCAAGGTCGGCCTGGCCACCGCCGAGGAGGTGGCCGACCTGCGGGCCCGCGTCCAGGAGCTGGAGGGCCAGGTGCGCGAGGGCGCACCGGCGGCGGCCGGCCCGCCCCCGGCCGCACCGGCGAGTGCGCCTGCCAAGAAGGCGGTGGCCAAGAAGGCGATCGCGAAGAAGGCCGTGGCGAAGCGGACCCCAGGCAAGAAGGCGGTGGCCAAGAAGGCAATGCCGCCGGCGGGGATGGCACCAGAATGATCGGCACCCCGCAGTTCGTACCGGACCCGGCCGGCCATTCCGAGCCGGCGACGACCGAGGGCGCGGAGCGGGCCGAGCCGCCCGCGCCGGCCGAGCCCCCCGCGCCGGCCGACGTGGCCACGCCGGCCGCGCCGGCCGAGGTGGCCGCGCCGGCCGACACGAACGCACCGGCGGCGACGACCGGCCACCCCGCGGTCGACGATGCCCTGCGTGCGTTGGACGAGGCCGCCGACGCGCCGCCGGCCAGCCAGATCCCCGCCTTCGAGGCGGCACACCGTGTGCTGCAGCAGACGCTGGCGACCATCGACGAGACGACCAGCGACGAGGGTTGAACCGCGGGAGCCCGCCCGCCGTACCTCGTCGCGTGCGCCTGATCGACAAGGATCGTGACGCCCCATGGCACGCCGAACACGCCTCGACACTGAGCTGGTCCGCCGTGGCCTGGCCCGCTCCCGCGAGCAGGCAGCGGCGCTGGTCGAGGCCGGCCGGGTCCACGTGCGCGGAGCACCCGCCCGCAAGCCGGCCGCGATGGTCGACCCTGCCGACCCGGTCCGCGTGGTCGGCGGTGAACCGCGGGACGAGTACGTGTCCCGGGGTGGGCACAAGCTCGCCGGAGCCCTCGCCGCTTTCGCCCCGGCCGGGTTGGTCGTGACCGGCCGGCGGGTACTGGATGCGGGCGCGTCCACCGGCGGCTTCACCGACGTGCTGCTGCGCGCCGGCGCGGCCGAAGTGGTCGCGGTGGACGTCGGCTACGGGCAGCTGGCCTGGTCGCTGCGTACCGACCCGCGGGTCCGGGTGTACGAGCGCACCAACGTGCGCAACCTGACGCCGGAGGCGATCGGTGGACTTGTCTCGCTCACCGTGGCCGACCTGTCGTTCATCTCGCTGCGGCTGGTCCTCCCGGCCCTGGCCGGGTGCACCGAGCCGGACGGAGACTTGGTGCTGATGGTCAAGCCCCAGTTCGAGGTGGGTCGCGACGGCGTCGGCCCGGGCGGCGTGGTCCGCGACCCGGCGCTGCGCGCCGGCGCGGTGCTCGGGGTAACCGAGGCCGCCGCCGGGCTCGGGCTGGGCGTCGCGGCGGTCGCGGCCAGCCAGCTGAAGGGGCCGTCCGGCAACCTGGAGTTCTTCGTCTGGTTCCGCCGCGGCGCGCCCGAGGCCGACCCGGCGCGGATCCGGGACGTGGTGGCCGCCGCCAGTGCTGGGGGTGCCGCGTGAGGCGGGCAGCGATGCTGGTCACCCACACCGGGCGGCAGGACAGCACGCAGCATGCCCGGACCATCGCGGCCGACCTGATCGGGGCGGGCTTCGAGGTCCGGGTCATCGCGCGGGAGGCGCCCGATCTGGACATGCCCGGCGTGGTGCCGGTCTCCGGCCCAAACGTGGCCGAGGGTGCCGAGATCGTCTTCGCGCTCGGCGGGGACGGCACCCTGCTGCGCGCCGCCGAGCTGGCCCGGCCGGCGAAGGCGCCGCTGCTGGGCATCAACCTCGGGCACGTCGGGTTCCTCGCCGAGGCCGAGATCTACGACCTGGACAAGGCGGTGCGCGACGTCGTCGACCGGGCGTACACGGTGGAGGAACGGCTCACCGTGGACGTGGTGGCCGAGCTGGACGGCGTGACCATCGCCGAGTCGTGGGCGCTCAACGAGGTGAGCGTGGAGAAGGGCGCCCGGGAGCGGATGCTGGAGCTGCTGGTCGACGTGGACGGCCGGCCGCTGTCCCGGTACGGCTGCGACGGGGTGGTGTGCGCGACGCCGACCGGCTCCACCGCGTACGCGTTCTCGGCCGGCGGACCGGTGGTCTGGCCGGAGGTGGACGCGCTGCTGCTGGTGCCGATCAGCGCGCACGCCCTGTTCAGCCGGCCGCTGGTGGTCGCACCCACGTCAAGCATCACGGTCACGGTCGAGCCGTACACCCAGTACGCCCTGCTCACCTGCGACGGCCGGCGCACCTTCGAGCTGCCGCCGCGGGCGGTGGTCACGGTGCGCCGCTCCGCGCTGCCGGTCCGCCTGGTGCGGCTGCGCGCGCAGCCGTTCACCGATCGGCTGGTGGCGAAGTTCGAGCTGCCGGTGACCGGCTGGCGCAGCAACGGCCGTGGTGCGGCGGGCGGGGGGTCGGGCGGGTCCCGGCCGTGACCGCGTGCCGGTGTGGCTAACTGTCGGGCGGCGCGGCTACTGTCTGAGGCTGTGCTGGAGGAGCTGCGGATCACCGGACTCGGCGTCATCGAGGACACCACGCTGCCGCTCACCCGTGGCATGAATGTCATCACCGGTGAGACCGGTGCCGGCAAGACGATGGTGGTCACCGGTCTGGGGCTGCTCTTCGGCGGCCGCGCCGACGCCGGCCGGGTGCGCGCCGACCCGGGCAAGGCCGTCGTGGAGGGGCGGTTGCGGCTGCCCGACGGGCCGGCGCAGGCGGTGTACGCGCGGATCGCCGACGCCGGCGCGGAGCCGGACGACGACGGCACCCTCCTGCTCAGCCGCACGGTCACTGTGGAGGGTCGCTCGCGGGCGTACGTCGGCGGGCGCAGCGCACCGGTCTCGGTGCTCGGCGAGGTGGGCGAGCACGTGGTCGCTGTGCACGGGCAGTCCGACCAGCTACGGCTGCTGCGCCCGGCCGAGCAGCGCGCCGCGCTCGACCGGTTCGCCGGCGTCGAGCACGAGAAGCTGCTGGCGACCTTCCGCGAGACCTACGCGCAGTGGCGCCGGGTCGCCGACGACCTGGCCGACCGGCGGCGCAACGCCCGGGAACGCCGCCAGGAGGCGGACCTGCTGCGGCTGGGCCTGGACGAGATCACCCGGGTGGACCCGCAGCCCGGCGAGGAGGAGGCGCTGCGCGAGGAGGCGCAGCGGCTCGAGCACGCCGAGGGGCTGCGCGCGGCCGCGCAGCTGGCGCATCAGGCGATCGCCGGTGGCCCCGAGGCGACCGACGAGACGCCGGACGCGGGCAGCCTGGTCGGCCTGGCCCGGCGCACGCTGGAGGCGCAGGCCGGGGTGGACCGGGTGCTCGGCGACCTGTCCGCGCGGCTGGGCGAGGTGGCCACGCTGCTCGGCGACGTGGCCGCCGAACTGTCGGCCTACCAGGACGGGTTGGACGCCGACCCCGCGCGGCTGGAGGCGGTGTACGAGCGGCGGGCGGCGCTGCGCGGCCTGACCCGCAAGTACGCCGAGGACGTGGACGGGGTGATCGCCTGGGCGCAGCGGGCCCGGGACCGGCTGGCCGAGCTGGACACCTCGGACGACCTGCTGGAGGAGCTGGACCGGGAGCGGCAGCGGCTGGTCGCCGAGGTGGCCGAGCTGGCCGCCCGGCTGACCGCCTCCCGGCGGGAGGCCGCCGGCCGCTTCGCCGAGCAGGTCACCGCGGAGCTGACCGGCCTTGCCATGCCGCACGCGCGGATCGAGGTGGCGGTCACGCCCCGGCCGGTCGGCCACGACGAGCCGGTGGCGAAGCTGCCCGACGGCGACGCGGGGGTGGGGCCGGACGGCGCGGACGAGGTGGAGCTGCGCCTGATCGCCCACCCTGGCGCGCCGGCGCTGCCGCTGCAGCGGGGCGCCAGCGGCGGCGAGCTGTCCCGGGTGATGCTCGCCATCGAGGTGGTGTTCGCCGGCGCCGGCGGCCCGCCGACCCTGGTCTTCGACGAGGTGGACGCCGGCGTGGGAGGCCAGGCCGCGGTGGAGATCGGGCGGCGGCTGGCCCGGCTGGCCCGCAACCACCAGGTCCTGGTGGTGACTCACCTGCCCCAGGTGGCCGCGTTCGCCGACCGGCACCTGGTGGTCGCGAAGGACACCGGTGGCGCGGTCACCACCAGCGGAGTACGGGTGGTGGAGGACACCGACCGGGCCCGGGAGCTGGCCCGGATGCTGGCCGGGCTGCCCGACTCGGACCTGGGCATCGCCCACGCCGAGGAGCTCCTGGCGGTGGCGTCCCGGGAGAAGGCCGGCGCGTCCGGCAGGCGGTGACGCCGGCGAGGCTCTGACACCCGGCACGCGGTGGGCCCTGGCGTGCCCGGCACGCCCGCGAGACCCTGGCGCCCGGCAGGCTGTACCACCGCCAAGACGGCAAGGTCGGCAAAAGGGCCACAAAGCGGCCCGAGATCAAGGACCATCAAGGACAACCCGCTACACACCGGGCATGCCGTTCGGTCAACGTGGTGAGGCCATGCCAGGATGGTCACGATGCGTCTACCCACCTTACGTCGGGCCCGGAGCACCGAACCGGGCATCGCCGGTGTCGTGCGTCTGGACCGGCGTACGAAGCGCCTGGTCGGTCGGCTGCGCCCCGGCGACGTCGCGGTGATCGACCATGTCGACCTGGATCGGGTCGCCGCGGACTCGCTGGTCGCCGCCGGGGTGGCGGCCGTGCTCAACGCCAGGCCCTCGATCTCCGGCCGGTACCCGAATCTCGGGCCGCAGGTGCTCCTGCAGGCGGGCATCCCCCTGCTGGACGACATCGGCGACGGGCTGTTCCAGCAGCTGCGCGAGGGCGACCTGGTACGCATTGACGGCGACACCGTGTACCTGGGCGGCGAGGTGGTCGGCAAGGGGGTGCGCCAGGACGCCGAATCGGTCGCGCGGGCGATGGCCGCCGCCCGCGAGGGGCTGTCGGCGCAGCTGGAGGCGTTCGCCGGCAACACCATGGAGTACCTCAAACAGGAGCGCGACCTGCTCCTGGACGGGGTGGGCGTGCCCGAGATCGAGACCGAGATCGCCGGCCGGCACTGCCTGGTCGTGGTGCGCGGCTACGACTACCAGGCCGACCTGGACGTGCTGCGGCCGTACATCCGGGAGTTCAAGCCGGTCCTGATCGGTGTGGACGGCGGCGCGGACGCGCTGGTCGAGGCGGGCTACACGCCGGACATCATCATCGGCGACATGGACTCGGTCACCGACGACGTGCTGCGCTGCGGGGCCGAGGTGGTGGTGCACGCCTACCCGGATGGGCGGGCACCGGGGCTGGCCCGGGTCAACCAGCTCGGCCTGGCCGCGCAGACCTTCCCGGCGGCGGCGACCAGCGAGGACCTTGCGCTGCTGCTGGCCGACGAGAAGGGTGCGTCGCTGATCGTGGCGGTGGGTACCCACTGGACGCTGGTGGAGTTCCTGGACAAGGGGCGCGGCGGGATGGCCTCCACCTTCCTGACCCGGCTGCGGGTGGGCGGCAAGCTGGTTGACGCCAAAGGGGTGAGCCGGCTTTACCGGCAGAGCATCTCCGGGTCGTCGCTGCTGCTGCTGGTGCTCTCCGCGATGGCCGCGATGGCGGCGGCGGTCGCTGTGTCCACAGTGGGCCAGGCGTACCTCGCTGTGATCGCGGAGTGGTGGGACAATCTCATGTTCCAGCTGCGGCAGCTCTTCTAACGACGGACAGAGGCTGTAGGCGTGATCAACTTTCGCTACCACGTGGTGTCGCTGACCGCGGTCTTCCTCGCCCTGGCGATCGGCCTGGTGGTCGGCACCGCGGCGCTCAACGGGCCGGTCTCCGACGCGCTCAACGACCGGGTCAACGCCCTGCGCAAGGACAACAACCAGCTGCGCGAGCAGGTCAGCCACCTGGAGGACGAGGCGGGCCGCAAGGACGAGTTCGCCACCGAGGCGGCCGCGCTGCTGCTGCCCGGCAAGCTCACCGGCCGCCGGGTGCTGGTGCTCTCGCTGCCCTCCGGCCGCGACTACGTCAAGGGGGTGGTGGAGATGCTGACCACGGCCGGCGCGACGATCACCGGCCACGTGCTCATCCAGGACAAGTTCACCGACCCGGACAAGAGCGTCGAGCTGCTCGACCTGGCCGACGAGGCGCTGCCGCCGAGCGTCCCGGCGGCCGACATCCCGCACAACAGCGACGGCGTGGAGACCGCCAGCGCGCTGCTCGCGGCGGTGCTGCTCGACCGCCCGCCGGCGCAGTCACCGGGAGACCACCTGCCGGTGGTGACGCCGGCCGACCGGCTGGCCGTGCTGACCGCCTACACCAACGCGTCGTACCTGTCCGTCGACGACGACCACAAGGTGACCGGGCCGGCCGAAGCGGCGGTCGTCGTGGCCGGTCTGCCCTATGTGGACCGTGACGCGTCGGCCCGCAACGACGCGGTGGTGACCCTGGTGTCCCAGCTCGACAAGGCCGGGCCGCTCGTGGTGACCGCGCCGGGCGACTCCGGCGACGGGAACGCGGTGACCGAGATCCGCGGCGACCCCACCCTCGCCAAGACAGTGTCCACTGTCGACAACGTGTCCGGCCCGCAAGGGACGGTGGCCGCGGCGCTCGCCCTCGCCCAGCAGTTCGCCGGGGCGAAGGCCGGCCAGTACGGCACCGGAGCGGGCGCGTCGTCGCTGCTACCGAAGCAGGACGGATGAACCGGCCGGGCAGGGCCCTGCTGGTCGCCGCGGGCGCGGTGGCCGCCCGGGCGGCGCTTGAGGCGGCACGGCGGATGCCGCGGGCCGGGACGCTGACGCGCACCAACTTCCGCGGCCGGCCGGTGAGCCTCGCCGCCGGGCCCGCGCTCGCCGCGGCCGCCTCGGTGACCGCGGCCGCGGGGGCCGGCAGCCCGGCGACGGCCGCCGCCGCGCTCGTCGCCGGGCTGGGTTCGGGCGCCGTCGGGCGGTACGACGACGTGGTGGGCGGCCGGCCGGAGCACCAGGCGAAGGGCTTCCGCGGCCACCTGGCGGCGCTGCGCGAGGGCCGGGTGACCAGCGGCCTGCTGAAGATCGCGGGCGTCGGCGCGGCCGGGCTGGCGGCCGCGGCACTACTCGAGGCGGACACCCGGCCCGCCGCCGCCCCGCGCGGATCGGACAAGCGCGCCGGGCGGCATGCCGGCGCCCGGACGGCCCGGCCGCTGCGGCGGTCCGCCTCCGTCCTGCTGGGAGCGGGTGTCATCGCGGGCACGGCCAACCTGGTCAACCTGCTTGACCTGCGCCCCGGCCGGGCACTCAAGGCGGGCGTGCTGCTCGGCGCCCCGCTGGCTGCCGGCCGGGCGGGCGGGCTGGTCGCCGGGCCGGTCGGCGCGGCCGCCGCACTGCTGCCGGCCGACCTGGACGAGCGGGTCATGCTCGGCGACTGCGGCGCCAACGCCCTCGGCGCGGTGCTCGGGGTCGGGCTCGCCGCACGTACCGGCCTGCGGGGGCGGGCCGCGCTGCTGGCCGCGCTCGCCGCGCTCACCGCGGCGAGCGAGAAGGTCAGCTTCACCAAGGTCATCGAGAGCACGCCCGGCCTGCGCGAGGTGGACGGGCTCGGCCGGCGACCACGCTAGTGGAGGCCGTCAGGGACGTGGGTGGGCCGCGGAGGCGGCGTCCCGGCCGGGCGATCGCGGGCGCGGTCGCGCTGATCGCCGTGCTGACCGTGGCGAGCCGGGTGGCCGGCTTCGCCCGGACCGTGGTGTTCACCTGGTCGGTGGGGTCCAACGACCTGGGCGACATCTACCTCGCCGCGAACACCGTCCCCAACATCATCTTCGAGATCGTCGCCGGCGGGGCGCTGGCCAGCCTGGTCGTGCCGCTGCTGGCCGGGGCCACCGCACGCGAGGACCGTACGGCGGTCGAGGCCATCGCCTCCGCGCTGCTCACCTGGGTGCTGACCCTGATGGTGCCGTTGTCCGTGCTGGTGCTGGTGGGCGCCGGCCCGATCGTCGGCGTGGTCGCCAGCCACGCGGCCCCGGACCAGGCGGCGGCCGGCGAGCTGATGCTGCGCGTGTTCGCCCCGCAGCTGCCGCTCTACGGGATGGGCATCGTGCTCACCGGCGTGCTGCAGGCGCACCGCCGGTTCACCTGGCCGGTCCTGGCCCCGCTGCTGTCCAGCATCACCGTGATCGGGACCTACCTGGCGTACGCCGCGGTCGAGGGCCGCAACGTCTCGGTGGCGGGGGTCAGCCGGGCTGGCGAGCTGCTGCTGGCGGGTGGCACCACGCTCGGCGTGGTGGTGCTCTCCGGCTGTCTGCTGGTCCCGCTGCGCCGGCTCGGGCTGCGGCTGCGCCCGACCTACCGGCTCGGCGCCGACCTTCGCCGCAGTGCCCGTTCGCTGGCCCTGGCCGGCGCGGTCACCGTGGCGGCGCAGCAGCTCGCGCTGCTGGTGGCGGTGCGCCTGGCGGTGGCCGGGCCGGGTGGCACGCTGGTGCAGTACAACCTGGCGCAGCAGGTCTACCTGCTGCCCTGGGCGGTGCTGGCGGTGCCCGTCGCCACGGCCAGCTTCCCGGTGCTCGCCGAGGCCCGGGCGGTCGGCGACCACCGGCGGTACGCCGAGACGCTGGCCGGCGCCGCCCGTGGGGTCCTGCTGCTGACCTGCCTTGGCGCGGCGGTGCTGGTCGCGGTCGGCGACCCGGTGGCCCGGCTGTTCGTCGACGGTGCCCAGGTGCACGCGCTGGCCTGGGCGATCGCCGGTTTCGCCCCGGGCCTGCTCGGGTACGGGCTGTTCGCCCTGCTCTCCCGGGCGCTCTACGCCCGCGGCGACACCGCGGCCGCGGCCGGCGCGACGGTGGCCGGGTGGGCGGTGGCGCTGGCGAGCGCGGTCGCGGTCGCGGCGGCGCTGCCGGACGACCGGCGCGGTCTTGCGCTGAGCCTGGGCAACTCGGCCGGCATGCTGCTGCTCGGGGTGGTGCTGATCGTGCTCGTCGTGCGGCGGGTGGGGCCCGCGGCAATGCGGGGCACGGTCCGGGCGGCCGCGGTGGGCGCGGTCGCCGCGGCGGTTGCCGCGGGGGCGGGGCTGGGCGTGCTGCGGATCGTCTCTGCTGTGGGCGACACCACCCCGAGTGACCGGGCGGCGATTCCGGCCGGCATGCTAGGGGGAGCCGTAGTGTGCCTGGTGTTCCTGGCAGTGGCATACGTCGGCGACCGACACGACGTACGCCCGATGGTGGCCGGTGTGGCCCGCCGCCTGCGCCCCGGCGCCCGTCGGCAGCCGGGGTCGCATAGCGGGCAAGGGTCGCCCGGCCGGAAGGAGGAGGTCGCGAGGTGACCCGGTGGACCGGGCGGGTCGTGCTGGTGCTGGCCTCCAGCACCGGCGGGATCGGGCAGCACGTGGCGTCGCTGGCGGCCGGCCTGGCCGGGGCCGGCGCGGCGGTCACCGTGTGCGGCCCGGCCGAGACCGAGCAGCGGTTCCGGTTCACCGCGCGCGACGCGGCGTTCGTTCCGGTGGAGATCCCGCCCGACCCGCGACCGGGCGACCTCCGCGCGGTGTCGGCGCTGCGGCGTGCCGTCGACGACGTCCGGGCCGACCTCGTGCACGCGCACGGCCTGCGCGCCGGCCTCGTTTCCGCGCTCGCCGGCTACCGCCGGCCCGGTGCTCGGCGACTCCGGCGCCCGCTCGTGGTGACCTGGCACAACGCCGTCCTCGCCGGCGGCCCGCGCGGGTGGGCGGCCCGCACTGCCGAACGGATCGTGGCCCGCCGTGCCGACGTGACCTTGGGCGCCTCTGCCGACCTGGTGCGCCGGGCGGCCCGGGCCGGCGCCGCCGACGCCCGGCTGGGCGCGGTCGCCGCGCCCGCCCTGCCGCCGCCCACCCGCTCCCCGGCCGCGGTCCGGGCCGAGCTGGGCGCCGGTGACCAGACGGTACCGGTGATCCTGTCGGTCGGCCGGCTGCACCCGCAGAAGGCGTACCCGGTCCTGATCGAGGCCGCCGCCCGATGGCGGGACCTGACTCCACCGCCGGTGGTGGTGATCGCCGGGAGCGGGCCGAGCTACCCGCAGCTGGCGAACCTGATCTCGGCCGCTCGGGCGCCGGTGACCCTGCTCGGACACCGCACGGACGTGGCGGACCTGCTCGCCGCGGCGGACCTGGCCGTGGTCTCCAGCCGGTGGGAGGCGCGGCAGCTGTTCGCCCAGGAGGCCCTGCGCTCCGGCACCCCGCTGGTCGCCACGGACGTGGGCGGTATCCCCGAGCTGGTCGGCGACGCCGCCGTCCTGGTGCCGCCCGGCGACCCCGATGCGCTGGACGCCGCGGTGCGCCGGCTGCTGGCCGATCCTGAGTTGCGTGCGGAGTACGCCCGGCGGGGCCGCGAGCGCGCCGACCAGTGGCCCACCGAGGAGGACGTGCTCGCGCAGGTCAGCGCCGTCTACGCCGAGCTGGCGCCCGCGCCGCCGCACCCGGCCGCGCCGCCGCACCCGGCCGCGCCGCCGCACCCGGCCGCGCCGCCGCACCCGGCCGCGCCGCCAGCGGAACCGGCCGCGTCGGCCCCACCCGCCGCTGAGGCCGCGCCTGCCGGGGACGCTCGGGAGGTCGCCGGGTAATGCACCTGCGCCGGTTCGCGCCCTACCTGATCGCCGTCGCCGCGGCGGCGGGCACGCTGGCCACCACGGCCGCGAGGCCTGCCACCGGGGCGTCGCACCAGCGCGTCGAGTACGTGGTGGTGGTGGGCGTGGCGGGCCTGCGCTGGGAGGATGTGGACCAGACGAATACGCCAACGCTGTGGGCGATGGCCGAGCGCGGTTCGATCGGCTCCCTCGCCGTCCGCTCCGGACACCATCCCACCTGCCCGGCCGACGGGTGGGTGACCCTGGGCGCCGGCAACTACGCCACGCGGAACCGGACCCCCGGAGGGGGATGCCCGCCCGCCGAGGTGAGGATCGAGCCGGCGTCGGGCGGCGGCGCGAAACTGCCCGACCAGCAGGACCTGGTCACGTACAACCGGTCCAAGCTGGCCTGGGGGGCGATGCCGGGCGCGCTGGCGGAGTCGGTGCGCTGCACCGTCGCGGTCGGGCCGGGTGGCGCGGTCGCCGGGGCGCGGCCGTTCGGGCGGGTGGACCGGTACGTGGGAGTCCTGCCCGCCGACCCGGCCAGGCTGTTGTCCCAGTGCGTGCTGAGCATCGTGGACCTGGGTGAGGTCTCGGCCGACACCCCGGCCGGTCGGGCGGCCCAGGCCCGCGCGGTGGACCGCGCGCTGGCCACGGTGCTCGCTGCGCGCCCCGATCGGTCCCTGGTCATCGTCGGCGGGGTGGCCGACACCGGTGGCACATCGCGGCTGCATGTGGCGATCGCGGACGGGCCCGGCTGGGATCGCGGCTGGCTCACCTCGGCCAGCACCGGGCGCACCGGCTACCTGCAGCTGGTCGATATCGCCCCGACCGCGCTCGCGGCGCTGGGCAAGCCGGAGCCGCCGCAGCTGTTCGCCGGGCACCCGGCCCAGCGGGTCGAGGGCCGCAGCACGGACCTGAAGGCGGCGGTCACCGGCCCGGCCGACGCCGACCGGGAGGCCGGCGCACAGCGCGGGATCGTCCGTTGGTTCACTGGCATGCTCGTGCTGTTCCAGTTGCTCCTGCTCGCCGGCACAGTGCCGCTGCTGCGTCGCGCCCGGGGCTCAACGGGGCCGGCCGGCCCGCGCCCGGTCCCGCGGCGGCTGATCGCCGCGATGGAGGTCCTGCTGGTCGCCGCCGCCCTGGCCATTCCCGCGGCGCTTGCCGCCGACGCGGTGCCGTGGTGGCGTACGGACCTGCCTGGCCTGGTCTTCGGAGCCACCGCGCTGGCCATCCTGGCCGTGGCCACCACCCTGGTGGTGGTCAGCCCGGCGTTTCGTTCCACGCTCGGGCCGATGCAGGTGGTGGCCGCCGCCGCTGCCGTCGTCGTCGGCGTCGACCTGCTCACCGGGGCGCAGCTGCAGCTCAACGGCGTGGCCGGCTACTCGGCGCTGGAGGGCGGCCGGTACGCCGGCGTGGGGACCATCGGTCTCGGCGTGTTCACCGCGGGCATCCTGCTCGCCGCCGGCTGCCTGGCCCACCGCGTGCCGCGCCTCTGGCGCCCGCCGGTGCTGGTGCTGGTCGGCGGGGTCGGCGTGGTCATGGTCGGCAGCCCGTACCTGGGCGCGGACACCGGCGGCGCGGTGGCGTTGACCGCGGGGGTGTGCCTCGCGGTCGCGCTCTCCGCCGGCGGCTGGCTCACCTTCCCCCGGCTGGCCTGGGCCACCCTGGCCGGGCTGGCGGTGACCGCCGGTTTCGCCGTGGTCGACCTGGTCCGGCCGGTGCAGGAGCGGGGCGAGCTGGGCCGGTTCCTGCACCGGGTCAGCGAAGGGTCGGCCGGGCTGGCCGTGCAGCGCTCGGGTGCGGCGAACATCCTGGCGCTGGTCGGCAGCCCGCTGACCATCCTCGCCGTGGCCGCCGCGTTCTTCTGCTGGTTCGCGCTGCTGCAGCCGTGGGGCGGCCTGAAGCGGCTGTACGGCCTGCACCCGACGATCCGGGGCGCGGTGGCGGGCACCGCGGTGGCGACGGTCATCGGCGGCGTGCTCGGCGGCGCCGCGCTCACGGTGGCTGGCGCGGCCGCGGCGACCGCCGTGCCGCTGGCCACCCTCGCCGCGCTCCGGGTGCTCGGCCACGCGTCGGAGCGCACCCACCTCCCGGTCGCGCCACCGGACATCCCGATCCCGGCCCCGCGCGAGATCGCCCTCCCGGGCCTGCGCGATGTCGCCACCGCACCCCGCCACCCCGCCTGACCAGCGACGCACGCGCCGCGGCCGCGACGACGCGGTGACAGCGCCGCCGGCCGGTGGCGGCGGAGGGTCCGGGCGACACGCGAGCGGTGCACAGGGGTGGCGGGCCGGGGTGAGGTGTTACCGTGGAATCCCGTGGATCGCGCGGTCACACAGTCGTACCGCCGGTCACCCTGACCAAGTTGACGACCACGGGAGCGCGTGTTGGCCGCAGCGGCACGGACGACCAAGCACATCTTCGTCACGGGGGGCGTCGCCTCCTCACTCGGCAAGGGGCTGACCGCCTCCAGCCTGGGTAACCTGCTGACCGCCCGCGGACTGCGGGTGAGCATGCAGAAGCTCGACCCGTACCTCAACGTGGACCCCGGCACCATGAACCCGTTCCAGCACGGCGAGGTGTTCGTGACCGAGGACGGTGCCGAGACCGACCTCGACGTCGGGCACTACGAGCGGTTCCTGGACCGGTCGCTGTCGGCGAAGGCGAACGTGACCACCGGCCAGATCTACTCGGCGGTGATCGCCAAGGAGCGGCGGGGCGAGTACCTCGGGGACACGGTGCAGGTGATCCCGCACGTGACCAACGAGATCAAGGACCGGATCCTGGCCATGGCCGAGCCGGACGAGGACGGCCGCACCCCGGACGTGGTGATCACCGAGGTGGGCGGCACGGTCGGCGACATCGAGTCGCTGCCGTTCCTGGAGGCGATCCGCCAGGTCCGCCACGAGGTCGGTCGGGACAACTGCTTCTACCTGCACGTGTCGCTGGTGCCGTACCTGGCCCCGTCCGGCGAGCTGAAGACCAAGCCGACCCAGCACTCGGTGGCCGCCCTGCGCAGTATCGGTATCCAGCCGGACGCGCTGGTCTGCCGCTCCGACCGGGAGATCCCGGACAAGCTCAAGCACAAGCTGTCGCTCTACTGCGACGTTGACCGCGAGGCGGTGATCGCCGCTCCGGACGCGCCGAGCATCTACGACATCCCGCGCGTGCTGCACCAGGAGGGCCTGGACGCGTACGTGGTGCGCCGGCTCAACCTGTCGTTCCGCGACGTGGACTGGCGCCGCTGGGACGACCTGCTCAAACGGGTGCACCACCCGCGGCACTCGGTCACCGTGGCCATCGTCGGCAAGTACGTCGACCTGCCCGACGCGTACCTGTCGGTGAGCGAGGCGATCCGGGCCGCCGGCTTCGCCCACCGGGCCCGGGTGGAGCTGCGCTGGGTGCCCAGCGACGAGTGCGTGACACCGTCCGGCCGGGCGGCCGCGCTGGCCGGCGTGGACGGCGTGGTCATCCCCGGCGGGTTCGGCGTGCGGGGCATCGAGGGCAAGATCGGCGCCGCCCGGTACGCCCGGGAGAACGGCATCCCCACCCTCGGCCTGTGCCTGGGCCTGCAGTGCATGGTGATCGAGGTGACCCGGCACGTGGCCGGGCTGGAGGGGGCGAACTCGACCGAGTTCGACGAGCGGGCGCCGCACCCGGTGATCGCCACGATGGCCGAGCAGGAGGACATCGTCGCCGGCAAGGGGGACTTGGGCGGCACGATGCGGCTGGGCGCGTACCCGGCGGTGCTCACGCCCGGCTCCATCGTGGCCGAGGCGTACGGCTCCACCAAGGTGAGCGAGCGGCACCGGCACCGGTACGAGGTGAACAACGCCTACCGGGAGGCGCTGGACAAGTGCGGGCTGCACATCACCGGCACCTCGCCGGACGGCCAGCTGGTCGAGTTCGTCGAGATGGACCGGGCGCTGCACCCGTTCTTTGTGGCGACGCAGGCGCATCCCGAGCTCAAGAGCCGCCCGACCCGGCCGCATCCGCTGTTCACCGCGTTCGTCGCCGCGGCGCTGGAGTACTCCGCCGCCGACCAGCTGCCGGTGGAGATCCCGGACACCGAGACCGACCACGCCGACAGGTACGCCCCGGCGCCGGCCCCGGTGCAGGCCGCGGCCCGCTCATGACCGACCCCGACGAGTACCGCGTCGTCTCCCGGCAGGAGCAGTTCCGCGGCCCGGTGTTCACCGTGGTCACCGACCAGGTGCGGATGCCGTCCGGGCGGACCGTGCCCCGCGACTACGTGGAGCACATCGGCGCGGTCGGGGTGGTCGCCCTGGACGCGCACGGCAGGGTGGTGCTGGTCCACCAGTACCGGCACCCGCTGCGCGACCACTTGTGGGAGCTGCCGGCGGGCCTGGTCGACATGGACGGCGAGGCGCCGCACGCGACCGCCCTGCGGGAGCTGGCCGAGGAGGCGGACCTGTACGCCGGCCGCCTGGACCTGCTGCTGGACATGCGGACCTCGCCCGGCTACTCCACCGAGCGGATCCGCATCTTCCTCGCCAGGGACCTGACCCCGGTGCCGGAGGCGGACCGCCACGAGCGGCACGACGAGGAGGCCGGGATGCAGGCGCGGTGGTTCGACCTCGACGAGGCGGTCCGCATGGTCTTCGCCGGCGAGATCACCAACGGCCCGGCAGTGGCCGGCCTGCTCGCCGCCGCCCGCGCCCGCGACGAGGGCTGGCGGCCGCTGCGCCCCACCGGCTCCGCCTGACCGGGCGACCGTGACGGCCGGCGTTGCGCGGTGCCGGCCGGGTCAGACCTCCGGGTTGCCGTTCGCCGACGTCGGTGAGATCGCCGCCGCGACGTCCCAGTGCTCGACGACCTTGCCGTGCTTGTCCACCCGGAAGATGTCGACGAGCTTGGTGCCGAGCTCGGTGTAGACCGGCACCGCACCGGTGGCCAGCGAGTGGGTGATGACGAAGTCGCACTCCGCGAAGACCCGCCGGATGTCGATGTGCGCGTCCGGGAACGCGGCGGTGAAGCTCTCCACGAACGCGATGAAGGCGTCGAAGCCGTTGGCGGCCAGCGGGTTGTGCTGGATGTACTCGTCGCCGCCGTAGAGCTGGACCGCCCGGCGCGGGTTCTTGTCGTTGAACGACATCGTGTAGAACGCCACCACGTTGCGCTTGTTGCGCTCCAGCTGGTGCTTGCTGCGGGCGCATGCCGCGGACCCGCGGTCGCCGCTGAACGGCACCGGATCCGCCTGCGCGTCGCCGTGGTGCACGACGACGAGGCCCAAGCTCATGCTCAGCGCGGCGAGCACGGCGGCGGCGAGCGCGCGCACCGGCGTGATGACCTTCATGGCTTCCTCCGTAGATCGATCGATCTGAGTAGGCAAGACATGATGGCCTGGCGACGGCGCCCGCACCACAGCCCGCCCGCCCGGCGGAAGCCTTTCTTGCCGAGCCGTGGCGCCCAGGTGGCGTCCGACACAGTGTCAGCGACGGGCGGGGATGGTTGACGCAATGGTGACCAGCCGGGGGGCGCACGGTATCTACACTTCGCGCGTGAAGGTGGCAATCCCACGCGAGATCAAGAACAACGAGTACCGGGTGGCGATCACCCCGGCCGGCGTCCACGAGTTCGTCCGCGCCGGCCACGAGGTCTACGTGGAGGCCTCTGCCGGAGCCGGGTCGTCCATCGCCGACGCCGACTTCGCCCACGCAGGAGCCACGATCCTGCCGAGCGCGGACGACGTCTGGGCCGAAGGCGACCTGATCCTGAAGGTCAAGGAGCCGGTCGCCGAGGAGTACCACCGGATGCGCCCGGGTCAGGTGCTGTTCACCTACCTGCACCTGGCCGCGTCGAGGGAGTGCACCGAGGCGCTGCTGCAGCGACGGGTGGTCGGCATCGCCTACGAGACGGTGGAGACGCCCGACGGTGCGCTTCCGCTGCTCGCCCCGATGTCCGAGGTGGCCGGCCGGCTCGCCCCGCAGGTCGGCGCGTACCACCTGATGAGCTCCGGTGGCGGCCGCGGCATCCTGGTCAGCGGCGTCTCCGGCGTGTACGCGGCCAAGGTCGTGGTGATCGGCGCCGGCGTCTCCGGGATGAACGCCGCGGCGATCGCCCTCGGCATGCAGGCCGAGGTGCTGCTGCTGGACAAGAACATCAACAAGCTGCGCCAGGCGGACGCGATCTACCAGGGGCACCTGCAGACCGTCGCGTCCAACGCGTACGAGATCGAACGGGCCGTGCTCGACGCGGACCTGGTCATCGGCGCGGTGCTGGTGCCCGGGGCCAAGGCGCCCAAGCTGATCTCCAACGAGCTGGTCTCGCGGATGCGGCCGGGCAGCGTGCTGGTGGACATCTCGATCGACCAGGGCGGCTGCTTCGAGGACTCGCGACCGACCACGCACGCCGACCCGGTCTACCGGGTGCACCAGTCGCTCTTCTACTGCGTGGCGAACATGCCCGGCGCGGTGCCGCACACCAGCACGTACGCGCTGACCAACGTCACGCTGCCGTACGCGCTGGAGCTGGCCAACCACGGCTGGCGAGACGCGCTGCGCCGAGACCGGGCGCTCGCTCTCGGGCTGAACACGGTGGACGGGCACATCGCCTACGGGCCGGTGGCGGAGGCGCACGGCATGTCCAGCGTGAAACTGGACGAGGTTCTTGCCTGAGCGGTTGCACCAGGTCGTCCGGGCCTACCTGGACCACCTGACTGTGGAGCGCGGGCTGTCCGGCAACACCCTCGCCGCGTACCGCCGGGACCTCGCCCGCTACGTCGACGCGCTCGCCGCCGCCGACGTCACCGAGATCGGCCAGGTCACCGAGGCGGACGTCGCCGCCCACCTGGCCCGGCTGCGCGAGGGGGACGAGGAGCATCCGCCGCTGGCCGCCGCGTCGGCCGCGCGGGCGGTCGTCGCGGTCCGCGGGCTGCACCGCTTCGCGCAGCGGGAAGGGTGGGCCGCGGCGGACCCGGCCCGGGACGTGAAGCCGCCGGCGCTGCCGCGGCGACTCCCCAAGGCGCTCGACGTCGACCAGGTCTTCCGGCTGCTCGCCGCCCCCGGCGGGGACGGGCCACTGGCGCTGCGGGACAAGGCGCTGCTGGAGTTCCTGTACGGGACGGGGGCGCGGATCTCGGAGGCGGTCGGGTGCGCGGTGGACGACCTCGACCTGGACGCCGGCGCGGTCGCGCTGCACGGCAAGGGCGGCCGTACCCGGGTGGTACCGGTCGGGGCGTACGCGTGCCAGGCGTTGCAGGCCTACCTGGTGCGGGGCCGGCCGGCGCTGGCGGCCGAGGCCACCCGGCCCAACCGGGGTGCGGTCTTCCTCAACGCCCGGGGCGGTCGGCTGTCCCGGCAGGGCGCATGGGCCGTCCTGCGAGAGGCCGCCGCCCGAGCCGGCGTGCCCGCCTCGCCGCACACGCTGCGCCACTCGTACGCCACCCACCTGCTCGACGGCGGGGCGGACATCCGGGTCGTGCAGGAGCTGCTGGGCCACGCCTCGGTGACCACGACGCAGGTCTACACGCTGGTCACCGTGGAGCGGCTGCGCGAGGTCTACGCCACCTCGCACCCGCGGGCGCTGGCCTAGCCGCGCGATGGCGGCAACCGACCGGCGGGACCAGGCGTCTTTCCCCGACACGCCGTCCACAGACCACGTGGCAGAGTGCCGCGTGGCGTACAGTCGGGCAACGGCGCGGTTTGGCGACATCCGGGCCGGGGGCGACAACCCCGGCCCACCGCCAAGGCAGCGGACAGCCGCGGCGGCACCGACCCGCCTCGGGAAGGGCGTAGCGACAGATGGTAGGCAACAGCGACCGGGCCGAGGGGTGGACCTCGACGCTGCGGGCCGAGCAGTCCGCTGTGGACCTCGGTGCCGAACTCGGTCCCGCCGACCCGTCGGCATACACCACCCGCAAGCCGATTCCGGAGCCGATGCCCACCGACCAGCACGGCCCGGCCCGCATCATCGCGATGGCCAACCAGAAGGGCGGGGTGGGCAAGACCACCACCACGATCAACCTGGGTGCGGCGCTGGCCGAGTACGGCCGGCGGGTACTGCTGGTGGACTTCGACCCGCAGGGCGCGCTCTCCGTTGGCCTCGGGGTGAACCCGCACACCCTGGACCTGTCCATCTACAACCTGCTGATGCAGGACGACATCAGCATCGACGACGTCCTGATCAAGACCGACGTCGCCGGCCTGCACCTGCTGCCGGCCAACATCGACCTGTCCGCAGCGGAGATCCAGCTCGTCACCGAGGTGGCCCGGGAGATGGCCCTGGCCCGGGTGCTCAAGGCGGTCCGCAAGGATTACGACTTCATCCTCATCGACTGCCAGCCCTCGCTCGGCCTGCTGGCGATCAACGCGCTGACCGTGTCGCACGGCGTGCTCATCCCGCTGGAGTGCGAGTTCTTCAGCCTGCGTGGGGTGGCGCTGCTGCTGGACACGATCGACAAGGTGCGCGAGCGGCTCAACTTCGACCTGGAGCTGGAGGGCATCCTCGCCACCATGTACGACAGCCGCACCACACACTGCCGGCAGGTGCTGCAGCGGGTGGTGGAGGCGTTCGGCGACAAGGTCTACCAGACGGTGATCACCAAGACGGTGAAGTTCCCCGAGTCGAACGTCGCCGGCACCCCGATCACCTTGCTCGACCCGGCCTCGTCGGGTGCCCGCAACTACCGCCAGCTCGCGCGTGAGGTGATCGCCGCACAGGTCGAGCGCGGATAGCCGGGGTTGTGCGCTGCAGCGGGTGGGAGAGGTTACCTTCGAGCGGTGACGGTCGACCCTGCCCCGGCCTCCCAGGGCGGCCCGCAGCGGCCCGCCGACCCGGCGCTGCCCGCGAACGGCTTCACGGTGCGGCTGGCCAACTTCACCGGCCCGTTCGACCTGCTGCTGCAGCTGATCGGCAAGCACAAGCTGGACGTCACCGAGGTGGCCCTGCACCAGGTGACCGACGAGTTCATCGCCTACATCCGGGCCATGGGGGACGCCTGGGACCTGGACGAGGCGAGCGAGTTCCTGGTGGTCGCCGCCACCCTGCTGGACCTGAAGGCGGCCCGGCTGCTGCCCGCCGCCGAGGTGGAGGACGAGGAGGACCTCGCCCTGCTGGAGGCGCGCGACCTGCTGTTCGCCCGGCTGCTGCAGTACAAGGCGTTCAAGGAGGCCGCGGCGTACCTGGCCGAGCTGGAGACCTCGGGCGCACGGCGGCACCCGCGCGCGGTGCCGATGGAGCCCCGGTACGCGCAGGCCCTGCCCGACCTGGTGCTCGGCATCGGCCCGGAGCGGCTGGCCGCGCTCGCCGCCCGGGCGATGGCGCCCAAGCCCCGTCCGGTAGTGTCGCTCGACCACGTCCACCAGGTGCGGGTCAGCGTGCGCGAGCACGCCGCGCTGCTGCGCGACAAGCTGGTCCAGGTGGGCTCGGCGAGTTTCCGCGCGCTGTGCGCGGACTGCCGGTCCACCCTGGAGGTGGTCGCGCGGTTCCTCGCGCTGCTAGAGCTGTACCGTGAAGGGTTGGTCGGGTTCACGCAGGTGCAGGCGCTGGGGGAGCTGACCGTGCAGTGGACCGGCGGGGACGCCGCCGGTGACCTGGAGATCGACGAGTACGCCGGCGCGCCGGTGGAGCCGGGCCCAAGGTCGTGACCGCGGCCCGCGCGATGCCGCGCGCAGTCGCCGCGAACGGGTGAACCGGCGGGAGGAGAAGCAGGGTGGGCAGCGACGACCGTGGGCGGTCGCTCGCCGACGAGGCGGCGAGCTGGGTGCCGCCGTGGCTGCGGGTGGCGCCGGCCGGCGGGGCACGGCCGGAGGCCACCGCGAACGGGGCCGAGAGGACCAGGGAGGCCTTGCCGGCCACGGACCGGGCTGAGGAGGGCGGGGAAGACCTTGCCGCCGCCGAGGCCGAGGACGCCGCGGCTATTGCGGGCGACGACGCCCTGGCGGCTGCAGGCGGGGCAGACGACGCCCTGGCGGCTGCGGGCGGGGCAGACGACGCCCTGGCGGCTGCGGGCGGGGCTGAGGATGGCGGCGAGGTGCTTGCCGCCGCCGAGGCCGATGACGCTGTGACTCTTGTAGGCGACGACGCCGTGGCCGCCGACCAGGCGTACACGGACGCGCCGGGCGACGAGGCCGCCGAGGCGCTGGCCGGCGCGGCCGCCGAGCCGCTGGGCGACGCCGCGGCCGAGCCCCCGGGCGACGAGGCCGCCGAGTCCCCGGTCGACGAGGCCGAGATCCGTGCCGAGGAGCCCGATCTCCCACTCGCCGGCACCGCACCCGGGCAGGTCGAGTCGCCCCGGCCGGACGAGGAGGCATCTTCCGGACCGCTGGCCCTGGTCGCGGACGCGGAGCTGCGCGGTGCGCTGGAGGCCATCCTCCTGGTGGTGGAGGAGCCGGTCAGCGAGGCGACCCTGGCGCAGGTGCTCCAGCAGCCGACCGAACGGGTCGCCGAGCTGCTCAGCGGGCTCGCCGCCGAGTACGAGTCGACCGGCCGGGGGTTCGAGCTGCGCAAGGCGGCCGGCGGTTGGCGGCTCTACACCCGCCCGCAGTACGCCCAGTATGTGGAGCGGTTCGTCCTGGACGGGCAGCAGGTGCGGCTGACCCAGGCGGCGCTGGAGACGCTCGCCGTCATCGCCTACAAGCAGCCGGTGACGCGCTCCCGGATCTCGGCGATCCGCGGCGTCAACTGCGACGGCGTGATCCGTACCCTGGTCTCCCGTGGCCTGGTCGAGGAGTGCGGCACCGAACCGGACAGCGGCGCCTTCCTGTACCGGACCACAACCCTGTTCCTGGAGAAGCTGGGCCTGAACTCGGTGGAGGAGCTGCCACCGCTGGCCCCGTTCCTGCCCGACGACGTGGATGAGATCAGCGATGCCCCACGCTGAGCGCACCGCCGCCCCCGGCGCCGTGCGGCTGCAGAAGGTCCTGGCCAGCGCCGGCGTGGGCTCCCGCCGGGCCAGCGAGGAGCTGATCGCTGCGGGGCGGGTGACCGTCGACGGCCGGGTGGCCCGCCTCGGCGACAAGGTGGACCCGGCCACCGCCGTGATCCACGTGGACGGCGAGCGGGTCGTGACCAACACCCGGCTGGCCTACCTAGCGATGAACAAGCCGGCCGGCGTCGTCTCCACGATGGCCGACGAGCGGGGCCGGGCCGCCCTCGCCGACTACCTGGGCAGCGTCTCCGAGCGCGTCTACCACGTCGGCCGGCTGGACGCCAACAGCGAAGGGCTGCTGCTGCTCACCAACGACGGGGACCTGGCCCACCGGCTCATGCACCCGTCGTACGAGGTTCCGAAGACGTACGTGTGCGAGGTGGCCGGCCCGCTGCCGCGCGCCGTCGGGCGCCAGCTGCTGGCCGGAGTGGAGCTGGCGGACGGGCCGGTGCGGGTGGACTCCTTCCGCGTGCTCGACGCCATCGACCGGACCGCACTGGTCGAGGTGGTCCTGCACGAGGGCCGCAAGCACGTGGTCCGCCGGATGTTCGACGAGGTGGGGCACCCGGTGTTCCGCCTGGTGCGTACCGCCATCGGCCCGATCCGGCTCGGCGACCTGAAACCCGGCCGGGTCCGCCGGCTCAACCGGGCGGAGGTGGCTGCGTTGTTCAAAGCCGTGGGTGGCTGAATGGGCGCCTGCCAGACCGGGCATGATTGGGTGAGCGGCAGCTACGCGACCGCTGGCTGCGGGCGATCGATGGCGGGCACGAGAAAGGACGCGGGGCGTGGACCGTTGTGTGGTGGCCGTAGACGGACCGTCTGGTTCCGGCAAGTCGACGGTTTCCAAGCGACTGGCCGTATCGATCGGCGCGCGCTACCTCGATACCGGCGCGATGTACCGCGCGGTGACCTGGGCGGTCCTGCGGGACGGCGTGGACCCGCAGGACGCCGACGCGGTGGCGAAGGTGGCCGGCGGTATCGACCTGTTCGTCGGCACCGACCCGCTCAACCCGCACGTGCGCGTTGACGGCGTACCGGTCGACAAGGAGATCCGCGGCCCGGAGGTGACCGGCGCGGTCTCCGCCGTCGCCGCGGTACCGGCAGTGCGCCAGCTCATGGTGGCCCGGCAGCGCGACATCATCGCGACCGCGCGCCGCATCGTGGTCGAGGGCCGCGACATCGGCACGGTCGTGGCGCCTGACGCGGAGCTGAAGGTTTTCCTCACCGCCTCCGCCGACGAGCGGGCCCGCCGGCGCAGCCTGGAGATCGCCGCCGACGTCCATGCCACCGCCGCCGACATGGCCCGCCGGGACCGGCTCGACTCGACCCGCACGCTCAGCCCCACCCAGCAGGCGCCGGACGCAATCGAGCTGGACACCACGGCGCTCGGCATCGACGAGGTCGTCTCCACCCTGCGCGACATGCTGGACAGGCGCAAGGCCAATGCCCGCTGACGCCGACGCCGTAGCGCCGGCCAGCCTGGACGACACGGATACGGCGCACTGGCGCGGCGGTCCGGTGCCGGTGGTGGCCGTGGTGGGCCGGCCGAACGTCGGCAAATCCACTTTGGTCAACCGGATACTGGGGCGGCGGCAGGCCGTCGTGGAGGACGTCCCGGGCGTGACCCGCGACCGGGTCGCCTACGACGCGCAATGGTCCGGCCGGCGGTTCACCGTGGTGGACACCGGCGGCTGGGAGCCGGACGCCAAGGACCGCGCCGCAGCCATCGCCGCACAGGCCGAGGCCGCCGTCGCCACCGCCGACGTCGTCCTGTTCGTTGTGGACGCCGTGGTCGGCGCGACCGATGTGGACACTGCCGCGGTGAAGATGCTGCGCCGCAGCGCCAAGCCCGTCCTGCTGGTGGCGAACAAGGCGGACAACGCCGCCATCGAGCTGGAGGCGGCAACACTGTGGTCGCTGGGCCTCGGCCAGCCGTACCCGGTGTCGGCGCTGCACGGCCGGGGGGCGGGCGAGCTGCTCGACGCCGTCCTCGACGTGCTCCCGCAGGCGCCGCCCGAGCAGCCTTCGCCGCCGCGCGGCCCGCGCCGGGTGGCCCTGGTCGGCCGCCCCAACGTCGGCAAGTCCAGCCTGCTCAACCGGCTGGCCCGCGAGGAGCGGGCGGTGGTGGACGCGGTCGCCGGCACCACGGTGGATCCGGTGGACAGCCTGGTCGAGATCGGCGGCGAAACCTGGCACCTGGTGGACACCGCCGGCCTGCGGCGCAAGGTCGGCACCGCCAGCGGCACGGAGTACTACGCCAGCCTGCGCACCGCCGGCGCGATCGAGGCCGCCGAGGTGGCCGTCGTCCTGCTCGACGCCACCGAGCCGATCAGCGAACAGGACCAGCGCATCCTGACGATGGTCACGGAGGCGGGGCGGGCCCTGGTGCTGGCGTTCAACAAGTGGGACCTGATGGACCCGGACCGCCGCTACTACCTGGATCGCGAGATCGACCGGGAGCTGCGGCGGATCCCCTGGGCGATCCGGCTGAACGTCTCCGCGAAGACCGGCCGCGGGGTGGAGAAGCTGGCCCCGGCCATGCGGACAGCGCTGGCCAGTTGGGAGAAGCGGATCCCGACCGGCCAGCTCAACCAGTGGCTCACGACTCTGACGCAGGGCACCCCGCACCCGGTCCGCGGCGGGCGGGCACCACGGGTGCTGTTCGCGACCCAGCCGGGCACCTGCCCGCCGCGGTTCGTCCTGTTCACGTCCGGGCAGCTCGACACGGCGTACGTGCGGTTCATCGAGCGCAAGCTGCGCGAGGAGTACGGCTTCGAAGGCAGCCCGGTGGACATCGCGGTCCGCCCGCGCAAGCGGCAGGGCGGCCGGCAGCGGTAGGGGCCGCGCGCTGGAGCGGCGGGATTTGCGCTAGGCTGTATCGGCACCCGCGGGTAGGTTGTCCCGCGGCACGGGACGTGGCGCAGCTTGGTAGCGCACTTGACTGGGGGTCAAGGGGTCGTGGGTTCAAATCCCGCCGTCCCGACCAGGAAAACCGCAGGTCAGGGCCGATTTCCCTCGTTGTGAGGGCGGCCCTGATGTTGTCTATGGGGTGCTCTGGGGAGAAGTCTGGGAGAAGATCTTGGGCGGTCACTCTCCCACCTCCTGAGCACCTGTCGCAGCAGCCGGTCAAGGCGGCCGCAAGCGGCCGCTGTGCGGGCTCATCCGGGGATCGGCGCCTTAGGCCTTCGGCCACGGTGCCGACCCCGGCCAGCCCGCACGGAACCTCGGACAGCACGAAGCCCGGCGCCGCCGCACGCGGGCGATGCCGGTTAGTCCGAGCCGTGGGGGGCCGGCATCAGTCGATTGCCGTCACGCCGTCCTCTGGCGGCGAGCTACGACGGCGGGGGCGGGTCGGCCCATTCCCATATGAGTTTGCCGGCGGTCACCAGGGGCGCCAACACCTCGATGACGCCGGTCTCCTGCTGGGCGTCCGCGATATCGATGGCCGCGTAGTGCATCCCATGGAACTCGACCAGACAACCCAGACGCTCCACCAGGGCTCCGTGGAGCTGGTCGTGGTCGCGGTGCGCGGCCTCATCGTCGGTAACGAGGAAACGGATTGTGCGACGGCCGCTCTTCGCGACGACTCGATGCGCACCGTTGTCGGGCTCAACGTACAGCACGTCGCCGAGAGAGATGCCGTAGGTACGAAAAGGGATGCAGCACATTTCGAACTGTTGCTGGTCGTCGGTATGCGTCCAGCACTGCTCCCACAGCCCCGGTTCGTCGTGCTGCGCTAAATCGAGGCGGACGATGAAGTTGGTCCGGTCACGCCACACGGGATCCGGGTGCGTCACGATCTGGGAGTCGTCGACCATCCGGTCAGGGTGCACCATCGACCGCCGCCTCCGGAAGCCGGCTGCGGTCCACCGAGCCTGACCGGGGAACGCCCGAGCACCTGCCAGCAGCGACCGCGTCCGCACCATCACTAGACCGAGCGCGGGTTCGACTTCTGTGTACCCATGGGGAAACGAGTTCTGCGTCCTCCAGACCACCTCCCCGGCCTGCTGGCGCGCCGCCGCCCGTGGCCCGCGTAGCAAGTTCCATGGAGCCCATGGCACGCGCGGACTACCTCAACCCGCGCCAGCTAGGCACTTCCCATCATCGGCGGCAGCGCCGACTAACCGATGAAGCCGGAAACACCGTTAGCGAGATAGGCCCGATGTGGGCGACCGGCGAGGAGCCGGAGCTACCGCGGGCGGTGGACTGCGTGGGTGGGTTCGCCGGGTGGTAGCAACGGTGGTTGTCGCGTCCCGGCTGGCGAGGCTGGGCATGGTCGCGCTGAGTGTGGTGGCGCTCGTGCAGTCGCTTGGGTATACGTCGTCACCGTTGGCCGCGGTCACCAATCTATGCGTGGGCGGGTGGAGTGGGACCATCCTGCTGCTGGTGTTGGGCCGCGACCCGGTGCCGAGATGGGTTTTGGGGGTGGACGTTGCGGTGACTGCGGTCGGGGCCGTCGCGGTGGATTGGTTCGCCAGGACGGTGGCGTTCAGTTCTGTCCCGGAGGACCAGCCAAGAGACGGACTAGCGACGGCCAGCCGGTGCAAACGGCCCAGCGGCGGCGCCCGAGGAGCGCCTCGGGCGAAGACCGCATGCTGGACCTAGTCGTCCTTACCGAAGGTCCCGCGCACGACGAAGACTATGAGCGCGATCAACAGGATCAGCAGTACGCCGCCGCCTATCACCACGGCACGGACAGTACCAGCAAGACCTCCGGCTGCCGGCCGGGAGAAGGCAGCCCGAAAGGACTTCCCGTCGCGCAGGCTCTGCCGGGCCAGACCACGCCAGGGTGGTCAAGCTGGAGCCTACGCAGACCTACAAGATCAATGCCTGGGCTCACATGATGCTTGACGGATCGGCGTCGGAGGATTTTTGACACCTGGTCATGATCGAATAGGTCGAGTTAGTACTCTAGCCGGGGATTGTGATCACGGTTCGGTGAGTGCTTGTCTGGCGTAGTGGCTGGCCTGGGCTCGGGCTTGGTGGCGTCGTCGTCGGATGGACCAGGCGAGCGGGTCGCAGCGGGGTCGGCTGGGCTCCATGATCAGGGTGTTGAACAGGTGGCGTAGTTCGTTGACGGTCAGCGCGATCAGCCCGGGGTGATCGGGGCGTCGGTTGCCGGTGGCGGCGGCGAGGAAGGCGTGGGCGAGGATCGCCAGGGTGGTCCACCGGTGCCAGGAGATCCACCGCCGGTTCTGGTGTTGGTCCAGTCCCAGGGCGGTCTTGGCGGCCTGGAACGACTCCTCGATCTTCCAGCGGCGTCCGGCAACCGAGACCAGGGTGGCCAGCGTGACGGGCTGGGGTGACCAGCAGCGGTAGAAGGCCAGCGCGCCGGTGCGCCGGTTGCGGCGGATCAGCAGCCAGTGGTGGCCGCCGTGGGTGTCGGTGTGGCCCTTGGCGCCGGCACCGGCCGAGCGGCGTTGCCAGGCGCCGCTGGTCAGCCCGGCGGCGAGCCGGTCGACGCGCAGTTTGCCCACACCGGTGGACACCTGGTGGGAACAGGCGACAGCCAGTACATAGCCCAGGCGGTGCCCGCGCAGCGCCGTGGCGAGGGCCGGGTCGCCGCCGTATGCCTCGTCGCCGGTCACCCACCGACACGGCAGACCGGCAGCGACCGCACCGTCGATCATGCGCCGGGCCAGTTGCGGCTTCGTCGCGAACCGCACGTGCTCGGGCACGCCCGCCTCGGCTCGCCGGCCCGGGTCGGTGCACCAGCTGTTCGGCAGGTACAGCGCCGTGTCCAGCATCGCGTGGCCGCGGCCGGCGGCGTAGACCAGATGCACCGCGAGTTGGCAGTTCTCCACCTTGCCGGCCGTGCCCGAGTACTGCCGTTGCACCCCGACGGTGTGCCTGCCCTTCTTCAGATCCCCGGTCTCGTCGACGATCAGCACCGCGTCCGGGTCACCCAGCTGCGCGGCGACGAACTCGCGGACATCCGCCCGGACCTGCCCGTCATCCCACTTGACCCGGGTCAACAGGTCCTGCATCCCGTCCGGCGTCGCATCACCAGCATGCTCAGCGATCGTCCAACAGTTCTTACGCGGCAGCGGCGCCAACAAGCCC
>Ga0310834_100680_pt1 | contig 31297 bp, 26 predicted proteins | sample SM_ome_2_FD_201314 | JGI IMG/M metagenome (GOLD analysis project Ga0310834, IMG submission 201314) | Sorghum-adapted microbial communities enriched on stacked mutant (SM) sorghum from Joint BioEnergy Institute, Emeryville, California... ... | reverse complement strand
ACGATCAAGGCTTCGACACCCTTGATGATCTTCTGAAAGGGTCATGCCCGCCCTGCTGTCCACGACCCCGGCGCGTCTACGCGAACCGGGCAAGACCGGCGACTTCACGGACTTTGCCGGGGCCCTGCGTCGGTCTTGAGCCCGGCGACGTCGGTCTTGAGCCCGGCGACGTCGGTCTTGAGCCCGGCGACGTCGGTCTTGAGTTCGGCCACGTCGGTTTTGAGCACGGCGACATCCGCCTTGAGCGTCGCGATGTCGGCGTCGATCCGGTCGAACCTGACGTCAAAGACAGTTACCGCCCGTGTCAAGGTGCCGACCTGGCGCCAGAGCCCGCCCAGATCCTCGCAGAGCCGTTGTCCCAAGTCGATATCCGCCATAGTTGATCGCCTCCCCGGAACCACGTTGCCACGCCACCATAGACGACGGCTGGCGACCGTACGAGCCCCGGGCAAGATCTGTGGATAACGGTCTGCCGAATATTGCCGGTCCACCATGCCGGGCCTGCGCCCTACATTTTCGATCATGTCGACGTTGCCGCATATGACGGAGTGGCGTCCGCCGGCATCAGCGACGAACTTGAGGTTTCCCGACAAACCGGCCAGTCCGGCCATTCCTTTAAAAATCTCCGGGTGCACGGCAGGTCATCACCGGGCCAGCTGGCGCAGCGACTCCGATGAGTAAGCGCGAGAGAGCCGTGGGTAGGTCGTTGGTCACGTTTTGGCATCGGCCGATGCGATGCCGGTTTCGCACCCGAGGCGCGGGACACCTGTGCCCGGTCGTACTTCCGGACAGTCCCGTCCCAGGACGGAGCGGAAGTCGCTTTCCCTTGATCGGCGTCAGAGTGGGGAGATCACCCGGAAAGGGATCGACAATATGCGTCACGCGCAGCAACAAGCTTCGCGCCGTCGCAACACGCCGTCGCCCTCCGCTCCGAGAATCTACCTGCCGCAGCCGCCCACCGACGCGGAAAAGTACAGTTACTTCCACGGATCCAAGCCGTGGATATTCGCCTGGCTCTTCTTCAGCGCGCTCGGCATACTTTACGGCTATGTCATGGTCGCCATAAAAGCGCCGTGGACCACTCCCGCGTTGCTCTTCCTGCCAATTATGCTCATGCCGGTCCTGGTCAACTTCTGGCTGCGCAGTCATAAGCCGCGGCTGACCCTGGCCGAGCATAAAGCGGTCATTTCCAGATACCGGCCGGACATGGCCGACACCGTGGATATCTGGGTGCCGACCTGCGGCGAGCCGCTGCCGTTGCTGCGCAACACCTGCCGCGCCGTCGCGGCCATCCGGTGGCACGCGCCGGTGATGCGCTACCTCCTCGACGACGGCGATCCGCGCCCGGAGGTCGAGCAGTTGGCCCTCGAGTACGGGTTTGTCTACGTGCGCCGGCGTGAGCCGGTTCCCGGCCGCCCGCCGCGGGAGGGCGAGCGGGGCTGGCTCAAGAAGGCCGGCAACCTGATCAACGCGTTCGACCTGTCGATCGGTCGGTTCGGCGTCGTGTTCGACGCCGACTTCGCGCCGCGCCCCGACTTCCTGTACGAGACCGTGCCGTACATGCAGGCCGATCCGAACATCGGCATCGTGCAGACCGCGCAGTACTTCGATGTCGAGCGGTGGATGAACTATGTCCAGCGCGGCGCGGGCAGTCTCCAGGAGATCTTCTTCCGCTGGATCCAGCCGGCCCGCGACATCTGGCGGGCGGCTATCTGCGCCGGGACGAACGTGGTCTACCGGCGCGCCGCGGTGGAGTCGGTCGGCGGGTTCGCGCGGGTGCCGCTCGGTGAGGATGTCAACTCCGGGGTCAAGCTGTGGACCGGGGGCTGGGAGACCCGTTACCTGCCGCTCGCGCTGGCGAAGGGGGTGGCGCCGGACAGCTGGCCGGCCATCACCAACCAGCAGCAACGGTGGTGCCGGTCGTCGATGCTGCTGATGACCGAGCGGCATTTCCGCGACGCCCGGTTCAACTGGCAGCAGCGGACGGCGTTCTGGGCTGCCTTCCTCTACTACATGGCCTCCGCCGGCCTGCTGGTCACCGGGCCGTTCCCCACCCTCACCATGCTCTGGTTCTTCCCGGAGCGGGTCTTTCCGCACAACTACCTGCCGATGGTGCCGGCGGTGTTGGCCACGCTCCTGGTGTTTCCCATGCTGGCCCGCGGCTGGCGGCCAGGCATCTTCCGGCTCTGCCTCATCAACTCGGCGTGCCACACCATCGCCATCCTGGACGCGCTGCGCGCCAAGGTGCAGGAGTGGGTGCCGACCGGCGCGGCCAGGAAGGCGTCCAAGGAGAGGAAGAAGGGGGCTCCCGAGCGCGTCTCCCGACTGCTGCGTACCTGGATCGTCGTCGTTCAAGTACTGCTCTGGGGCGGGCTGGCGAAGCGCTTTCCGGAGTACGGGATCGGCCCCTTGTGGACGACCGCACTCCTCGGCGCGGTCCAGCTGTACATGGTCTTCCCGCTGTTGCTCCCGTCGTACGGCATCCGCGCTGGAAAGCCGCCGCCGTCGCCGGTCCCGGTCTCGCCGGCGCCCGCCGCAGCGGTTGCCCGTCCGGCCCCGGTGGGCGGGGGCCGGGGACACCCCGCCTGGCGCCCACCCCGCCCCGCGCTGTACGTGTCGACCCGGCCGTTGTCCGTGTCGACCCGGCCGATGCCGGCGACCGCTGGCTACTCCAACGCGCCGCGCCACCAACCGGTGGGCACTGGGTCCAGCCACCTGCAGCGACCGGTGGCGGCAGGTCATCGGCGGTACCCGGCCGACGAGCATCGGCGGACTCCACGGCCCGAGCGAGCGCCGAGGCCGACGCCGTGAGAGCGGCTGCGGTCCGGCCCGCGCTCGCGGTCGCGGCGGTCGCCCTGGCGGTGACGCTGGCGATCGTCCGCTACGCCACCGGGCACCGGGACCAGCCCGCCTCCGGCGCTCCGGGTGCCCGCGCTGTGCTCGGGCCCAGCCCGGTGCCGACGGGGCCAGTGATCGCCGACGTGGATGAGGTGCTGGGCAGCGGCGGCCCGCTGTTCGGGGTCACCATCCCCGACCGGTCGGCGGCGGCGCTCGCCGAGGTCGCTGCGGAAGTGGGCTGCCGCCCGGCCCTGCAGCAGATCTTCGCCTCGGTCGAGGACGGTATCTCGGCAGAGACCCTGCGCGCCGCGGCCGGACTGCTGGTGCTCTCGCTAGAACCATGGACGACGGGTCGCGGCGCGCATCAGCCCGAGTGGTCGCTGGCCGAGACGATCAACGGGCACTGGGATCGGCAGTACCAGGCGGTCGCGCGCAGCGTGGTGGAGTACCGCGCGCCGATTCTGATCCGGTTCGCCCACGAGATGAACGGACACTGGTATCCCTGGGGGACCAGGAACGGCAACCGGCCAGGGCAGTTCGTGGCGGCGTGGAAGCACGTGGTGGACCTGTTCCGGGACGCGGGCGCGACCAACGCGCTCTGGGTCTGGTCGCCCAACATCGTGCGCGGAGCCGACAGCCGGACGGTGAAGCAGTTCTGGCCGGGCAGCAGCTACGTGGATGTGGTGGGCCTGACCGGTTACGGCGTCAGGGAAAGCAGCCCGGTCGCCACGTACGGGGCCACGCTCAAGCTGATCTACGCGCTGCCGAAGAAGCCGATCGTGTTGACGGAGGTCGGCGTGCAGCCGGGTAGCGAGAAGAGGTCCTGGCTGAGGAAATTCGGCGGCTGGCTGCGCCAGAACCCCCGAGTCGTGGGCTTCATCTGGAATCAGATGGCCCGCGACGGCACCTGGCAGTACGACGACACCCCTGGCAACCTCGCCGCCTTCAAGGCGAGCCTGAAGACCGCTGAGGCGCGATGCTAGCCGAACAGCAATCCCCCACCCCGGTCCGTCCGCGGCCCAACCCGCACGATCTGACCATCGTCCTGGCGAAAACGCACGCGGGCACGGTCGTCCTTCCGCAGGTACCGCGGAAGGTGCCGCCCCCTGCCGCCCCATCACCGGTCGAGGACCAGGCGCCGGTCCGGCGGATCACGGTCTGGACCCGGTCGGCGTTGTTCGCCGTGCCCGCGACCGCGACCTTCGCGCTCGGCTGGAAGGGGATCGGGCAGCGGCAGATGTGGAACGACGAGTACGCCACGCAGCATGCCGCGACGCTGTCCTGGGGCGAGCTGTCCCACCTGCTCGACCACCTCGACCGGGTACTGACCCTCTACTACGTGCTGATGCATTTCTGGGTGTCGCTCGCGGGCGACTCCCCGACCGCACTCCGGCTGCCGTCAGTGATCGCCATGGCCGCCGCCGCCGGGTTCACCGCGCTGGTGGGTCAGCGGCTGCTCGACGGCTACGCCGGCCTGATCGGCGGGCTCATCTTCGCCTTGCTCCCGGTGACCACGCGGTACGCGCAGGAGGCGCGCCCCTACGCGTTCGCCGTCGCCGCCGCGGCGCTGTCCACGCTGCTCCTGCTGCGCGCCCTTGACCGTCCAGTGTGGAGGCTCTGGCTGTCGTATGCGCTCTGTGTCGGGCTGACGGCCGGCTTCCACCTCATCGCGGTCTTGGTCGTCGCTCCACACGCGGTGCTGACCTGGTTCTGCTACCAGAAGCGCGACCGGGACGTGCGGTTGTGGAAGTCGATCGGAGCGCTCGCGCTGGTGTTGGCCATCGCCATGCCGCTTGCCTACGCCGGCTCGGGCCAGGCCGCCGCGATCGAGTGGATCAAGGCCGACCAGGCGGCGATCATTCAGCTGCCCGAACAGCTGTTCGGTTCGTACCCGACGGCGGCGGCACTCGCGGTGATGGGCTTCCTGGCGGTCCTGGTCCTGCCGTTCGCCCGGCGCCGTCGAGTCGCCGCGGCGCTGCTGGTGTGGGCGATCCTGCCGCCGGTCTTCACGTACGTCACCTTCCCGGTGCTGCACGCCTTCCTCTACCGGTACCTGCTGTTCACCCTGCCCGCCTGGGCGCTGCTGGCCGCCGGTGGGATCTACGGCATCGACCGCCTGCTCTCCCGCCATTCCTGGGCGCAGGTGCTGATCGCCATGGCCGCGCTGCCGACCCTGATCATGCTGACCCTGCCTGGCCAGCTGATGGTGCGGGAGCGCCTCGTGCCGAACGAGCCCGACTACCCCGCGGCGGTGAAAACGATCAGGGCCGGGCTGAAGCCCGGGGACGGCATCGCGTTCGCGGGGGCGGTGCGGCCACCCCGGATGGGCATGGCGTACGAGATGCGCGGCGAGGCGGCCCGGCCGGTCGACGTGTTCCTGACGCAGACGGCCGCGCAGGTCGGCGGCTACGGCGCGCGGGAGTGCCCGCGGGCGCAGGCCTGCGTCGGGAACCGGCCGCGGATCTGGCTGGTGAGCACCAGCTACAGCAGCGATCCGTGGTCCGAGATGCCGGCCGAGCGAGCGGATACGCTCAGCCGACTGTTCAAGGTCGCCGAGAGCCACCATTTCCAGCGTCTTCACGTGTACCTGCTGGTCCGGAAGGCGGCCACGTAGGCGGTCGCTGGCCTGTTCGCCCGGGGCCGGCCAGCGGACCTCGACGACGAGCCGGTCAGCCGACCTCGACGACGAGCTTGCCGAGCTTGTGGGCGGCGAAGTCGGCCACCGCGTCGGCGGCCCGCTCCAGCGGGTAGGTGCGGGTCACCGGCACCTTGAGCCGTCCACAGGCGACATCGGCCAGCAGCGTCGACAGCTTCGCCGGATGGGCGGCGGCCACGACCGGGATGACCGTGATGTCCGCCCGGCCAACCTGCTCGGCGGTGACGCCCAGCGCCGAGGCGAGCCGCCCCCCGGACGGCAGCAACGCCGCCAGGCTCGCCGCGTCGCCCGCCGCGTGCACGATCGCGGTGACGCCCCAGGGTGCGACGGCCGCACCGGCCGACGCCGGATCGGTGTAGTCGACCACCAGGGCGGTGCCGAGGCTGCGGACGAAGTCGGCGGCGTCGCCCGGACGGGCGGTGGCCAGCACCGTGGCGCCCGCCGCCACGGCCAGCTGCACCGCGTACGTTCCTACGCCGCCGGTGGCGCCGGAGACGAATACCACGTCGTCCGCGCTGATCCGCAGCGCGGCGATGAGGTCCCGGGCGGTGACGGCGGCGAGACCGACCGCCGCGGCCCGCGGGCTGCTGACGCCGACCGGGACCGGGGTGAGGATGCCCGCGTCGACGGTGACCGACTGGGCGATCGTGCCGGTGCCGATGCCGAGGTCCATCGACGTGATGGCGCCGGTCACCCGCTGGCCGGGGGTGAAGGTCCGCACGCCCTCCCCGACCTCCTGGACCGTTCCGGCGAGGTCACGCCCGAGCACGACCGGGAATGTGTGCGGCAGCACGTCCCACAGGCGCCCGGTCGCCACCGACGCGTCGATGCCGTTCACCGAGGCCGCCTCCACCGACACCCGGACCTGCCCGGGCTGGACCGGCGTGGGCGAGACCTCGCGTACCGCCGGCTCCTGCCCGGGGCCGGCAAAGGCCAATGCAGCAACCATCCACCACACCTAACCAGGTGTGCGTGGCTGAACCATCGAGATGGTTGACCCGGCCGACGGGCTGACTTAATGTGCGCGTGGGATCGCTCCCAACACCATCGGCGAACAGGACCGTCCAGGTGGTGAAACCCGGCCTTCCCGGCATCCGAATGTCGCGTAGCCTGCCGCCCGGGTTCGTCCTACCCTGGCGCGGTCTGTAGCTTTGGGTACGAACGAACTGACGGCCCACATGCTGCTCGGGCAAGAGGGCAAGGGTACAGGTCCAAGGGTCAGCCTCGGTCTGGAAGGCGACCGGGCAGGTGTAGGAGGAACAGGTGACAACGCACGTGGAGAAGTTTGTCTATGACTTCGCCGAGGGCAACAAGGACCTCAAGGACCTGCTCGGCGGCAAGGGAGCCAACCTTGCCGAGATGACGAACTTGGGCCTGCCCGTGCCGCCCGGCTTCACCATCACCACCGAGGCATGCCGGGCATACCTGAAGGGTGCCGAGCCGCCCACGCTGCGCGACGAGATCAGCGAGCATCTGGCCAGCCTGGAGCGGGCGATGGGCAAGCGGCTGGGCGATCCGGACGACCCGCTGCTGGTCTCGGTCCGGTCGGGAGCGAAGTTCTCCATGCCGGGGATGATGGAGACGGTCCTCAACGTCGGCCTCACCGACACCAGCGTCAGCGGGCTGGCCCGGCAGAGCGGCGGCAACGAGCGGTTCGCCTGGGACTCCTACCGGCGCCTGATCCAGATGTTCGGCAAGACCGTGTGCGGCGTGCCGGGGGAGGCGTTCGACGAGGCGCTGGAGGGCGCCAAGAAGGCCAAGGGCACGCACAACGACCTGGACCTGGGCGCCGAGGACCTCAAGGCGCTGGTCGACACCTACAAGAAGATCTTCACCGAGCACACCGGCCGGGAGTTCCCGCAGGACCCGCGCGAGCAGCTCGACCTGGCCATCCGCGCGGTCTTCGAATCGTGGAACGCCGAGCGGGCGGTCCTCTACCGGCGGCAGGAGCGCATCCCGGCGGATCTGGGCACCGCGGTGAACGTGGTGGCGATGGTCTTCGGCAACCTCGGGCCGGATTCGGGCACCGGGGTGGCGTTCACCCGCGACCCGGGCACCGGTAACCGGGGCATCTACGGCGACTACCTGGCCAACGCCCAGGGCGAGGACGTGGTGGCCGGCATCCGCAACACCGTCCCGCTGCAGGAGCTGGAGCGGCTGGACAAGAAGTCGTACGACGAGCTGCTGGCGATCATGGCCAAGCTGGAGGACCACTACCGGGACCTGTGCGACATCGAGTTCACCATCGAGCGTGGCAAGCTGTGGATGCTGCAGACCCGGGTGGGCAAGCGCACCGCGGCGGCCGCGTTCACCATCGCCAGCCACCTGGTGGACGAGGGCGGGATCGACCTGGACGAGGCGCTGCACCGGGTCACCGGCGCGCAGCTGGCCCAGCTGATGTTCCCCACCTTCGCCGCGGACTCCGGCGAGCTCAAGCCGGTGGCGAAGGGCATCGCGGCGTCGCCGGGCGCCGCCGTGGGCAAGGTGGTCTTCGACTCGCACCGCGCCGCCGAGATGGGTAACGCCGGCGAACGGGTGATCCTGGTCCGCCGGGAGACCAACCCGGACGACCTGCCTGGCATGATCGCCGCGCAGGGCGTCCTGACCAGCCGCGGCGGCAAGACCAGCCACGCCGCGGTGGTCGCCCGCGGCATGGGCAAGACCTGCGTCTGCGGCGCCGAGGCGCTGGACATCAACATCCAGGCGCGACAGTTTACTGTGAACGGGCACACGGTGTCCGAGGGCGACATCATCTCCATCGACGGCACCACCGGCAACGTGTACCTCGGCGAGGTGCCGGTGCAGCCGTCGCCGGTGGTGCAGTACTTCGAGGGCAAGCTCAGCCCGGACCAGGACGAGCTTGTCGCCGCGGTGCACCGGATCATGACCCACGCCGACGCGAAGCGGCGGCTGCGCGTACGCGCGAACGCCGACACCGCCGCGGACGCGGCGCGGGCCCGGCGCTTCGGCGCTGAGGGGATCGGGTTGTGCCGGACCGAGCACATGTTCCTCGGCGACCGGCGCGAGCTGGTCGAGCGGCTGATCCTGGCGCGGACCGACGAGGAGCGCGAGGCCGCGCTGGCCGCGCTGCTGCCGCTGCAGCGAAACGACTTCATCGAGATCTTCCGGGCGATGGACGGGCTGCCGGTCACCGTCCGGCTGATCGACCCGCCGCTGCACGAGTTCCTGCCGTCGCTGGAGGAGCTGTCGGTGCGGGTCGCGCTGGCCGAGGCGCGCGGGGAGGACCCGGGCAAGGACGCCACCCTGCTCGCCGCGGTCCGCCGGATGCACGAGCAGAACCCGATGCTCGGCCTGCGCGGGGTCCGGCTCGGGCTGGTCGTGCCCGGGCTGTTCGCCATGCAGGTACGCGCGATCGCGGAGGCCGCGGCCGCGGTGAAGGCAGAGGGTGGCGACCCCCGTCCGGAGATCATGGTCCCGCTGGTCGGCGCCGTTCAGGAGCTGGAGACGGTACGCCAGGAGGCCGAGCAGGTGCTGCGCGAGGTTGGCGTGGATGCGCTGATCGGCACGATGATCGAGGTGCCCCGGGCCGCGCTCACCTCCGGGCAGATCGCGGAGGCGGCCGAGTTCTTCTCCTTCGGCACCAACGACCTGACCCAGATGGGCTGGGGCTTCTCCCGGGACGACGTGGAGGGGTCGTTCTTCACCCGTTACCTGGAGCTGGGCATCTTCGGGGTCTCGCCGTTCGAGTCGATCGACACCGAGGGGGTCGGCCGGCTGGTGCGCATCTCGGTGGAGGAGGGCCGGGCCACCCGGCCGGACCTGAAGATCGGTGTCTGCGGCGAGCACGGCGGCGACCCGGACTCGGTGCACTTCTTCCACTCCGCCGGGCTGGACTACGTCTCCTGCTCCCCGTTCCGCGTCCCGGTCGCCCGGTTGGAAGCCGGCCGCGCGGCCGTCGAGGCGGTCGGCTCGGACAGCAGGTAGCGCGGGCCTGGGCTGCCGGGGCAGGGATCCCCGCCCCGGCAGCCCAGCACCGGCGCGGGTTCCCCGCACGCCGTGGCCCGGCCCCCGCGTGAGCTCGCCCCCGCCCCGCTGTGCAGTAACGTGAGCGTCACCTGTTCGATGAGTGTGGTTTGGAGGTAGCCATGGGCAGCCGGTGGGAGAACCTGGTCGTCGACTCGCAGGACCCGGCCCGGCTGGCCCGATGGTGGGCGGAGGCGCTCGGCTACCAGATCACCTACGAGAAGCCCGACGAGGTGGAGATCCGCCGTAGCCCGGAGGAGCTGCCCGGCCTGATCTTCGTGCCGGTGGGGGAGACCAAGCGTGGGAAGAACCGCCTGCACATTGATCTGCGCCCGGCCGACCAGGAGGCCGAGGTGGAGCGGCTGGTGGACATGGGCGCCCGGCACGTGGACGTGGGGCAGGGCGAGGACGCGAGCTGGGTGGTGCTGGCCGACCCGGAGGGCAACGAGTTCTGCGTCCTTCGTGCGGCCTGAGGCGCCGTGGCCTACCGCGCGGTCGACGCCGAGCGCTTCGTGGCCGAGCCGACGAAGCACCCGGCCTGGCGCAGCCCGTACGCCCGGGACCGGGCCCGCGTGTTGCACTCGGCCGCGTTCCGCCGGCTCGCCGCCAAGACACAGGTGCACACCGCCGGCTCCGACGACTTCCTGCGCACCCGGCTGACCCATTCGCTGGAGGTCGCGCAGATCGCCCGCGAGATGGGCGCCGAACTCGGCTGCGACCCGGACGTGGTGGACGTCGCCGGGCTCGCCCACGACCTGGGGCACCCACCGTTCGGACACAACGGCGAGGAGGCGCTCGACGCGGTCGCCCAGCCCTGCGGCGGCTTCGAGGGCAACGCCCAGACGCTGCGCGTACTGACCAGGCTGGAGGCGAAGGTGCACGGACCCGGCGGCCGGTCCGCCGGCCTCAACCTCACCCGGGCCTCGCTCGACGCGACCTGCAAGTACCCGTGGCCGCGGCGCCCCGGCGAGCGCAAGTTCGGGGTGTACGCCGACGATGCGGAGACCTTCGCCTGGCTGCGCCGGGGGGCGCCGGAGGGCCGGCGCTGCCTGGAGGCCCAGGTGATGGACTGGGCCGACGACGTGGCGTACTCGGTGCACGACGTGGAGGACGGCTTCCACGGCGGCTACATCAGCCTGGCGCCCCTGCTCGCCGACCCCGACGAGCGGGCCGCGCTCTGCGCCGACGTGGCCGCGGCCTACTCCAGCGAGACCCCGGACGATTTGGCCGCCGTTCTGGATGAGATGCTGGCCGACCCGCTGCTCGCCCCGCTGGCAAGCTACGACCGCAGCCACTCGGCGCAGGCCGCGCTGAAGTCGGTGATGAGCGTCCTGATCGGACGGCTGGTGGCGGCGGCGGTGGACGCGACGCGGGAGGCGTTCGGACCCGGGCCGCTCAACCGGTATGCGGCCGACCTCGTCGTGCCGCGCCGGGTTCGCGCCGAGTGCGCGCTGCTGAAGGGGATGGCACTGCGCTACGTGATGCGTAGGCCGGGCGCCCGGCCCGGGTACGACCGCCAGCGGGAGATCCTCACCGAGCTGGTCCACGGGCTGGCCGAGCGCGCCCCGGACGCGCTGGACCCGGTCTTCGCCCAGCTGTGGAAGGCCGCACCGGACGACGCCGCCCGGCTGCGGGTGGTGGTCGACCAGGTAGCGTCGCTCACCGACCCGGCGGCGGTGGCCTGGCATCGGCGGCTGCGATAGGTATCCATACCGCCGCGATCCGCGATACGTTCACCCCATGAGCGGTGATGGGCAGACATTCGTGATCATCGGGGCTTCGCTGGCCGGGGCGAAGGCGGCCGAGACGCTGCGCGCCGAGGGGTTCACCGGCCGGGTCGTGCTGGTCGGCGAGGAGACCGAGCTGCCGTACGAGCGGCCGCCGCTGTCCAAGGGCTACCTGCTGGGCCAGCAGCCGCGGGAGAAGGCGTTCGTGCACGACGCCACGTGGTACGCGCAGCACGACATCTCACTGCTGCTGGGCCGCCGGGCCACCCTGCTGGACACCGCCGCGCACACGGTCACCCTGGACGGTGTCGAGCAGCTGCACTACGACAAGCTCCTGCTGGCCACCGGCTCCCGGGTGCGCAGCCTGCCGGTGCCGGGCATCGAGCAGGCGGGCGTCCACTACCTGCGCACCATGGACGAGTCTGAGTCGCTGCTCGCGGCGATGCGGCGCCTGGCGGAGGCGGGCGGTGGCCAGGTGGTGGTGGTCGGTGCCGGCTGGGTCGGCCTGGAGACCGCGGCGGCGGCGCGGGAGCACGGCCTGGCGGTCGCCGTGGTCGAGGTGGCGCCGTTGCCGCTGCACCGGGTGCTCGGCGACGAGGTGGCGAGCGTGTTCCGCGATCTCCATGTCGCGCACGGCGTGACGTTCCACTTCGGACGTGGCGTCCAGGCGATCGGCGGCGACCGGGACGGGCGGGTCACCAATGTGGTCCTGGACGACGGCACCGAGCTCGCCGCCGATCTGGTGCTCGTCGGCGTGGGCATCCGGCCGGCCACCGAGCTGGCCGAGTCGGCCGGCCTCGCCGTCTCCGACGGCGTGGAGACCGACGCCGGGCTGCGCACCTCGGATCCCGACGTGTACGCGTGCGGGGACGTGGCGTGCTTCCACCATCCGATGCTGGGCAGGCGGATCCGGGTGGAGCACTGGTCCAACGCGCTCAACGGTGGTCCGGCCGCCGCCCGGGCGATGCTGGGCCAGCAGGTGGAGTACGACCGGGTGCCCTACTTCTTCACCGACCAGTACGACCTCGGCATGGAGTACGCGGGCTACGTGGAGCCGGGCGGGTACGACCAGGTGGTGTTCCGCGGCAACCCGTCCATCGTGGACGGCAAGGCGCCGGAGCTGCTGGCATTCTGGCTCTCTGGCGGCCGGGTGCTGGCCGGGATGAACGTGAACGTCTGGGACGTGCAGGACCAGATCCAGGCGCTGGTGCGGGCCGGCCACGCGGGCCGGACCGTCGACCCGGCGAGACTGGCTGACGCGGGTGTGCCGCTGGGTGAGCTCCTCGGCTGAACGCGGCGCCGGCCGCCGGCCCGGCCACGTGGCGGGCCCGGTACCGCGACGGTACGGACGGTCGGGTTCGCATCATGCGGCCGGGCCCGCCACTCGTTGTCCAACTTAGACGGCGCGAGGTCGTCCCGATGCCGGTGCCGGTCAGATGCGCCCGGCGGCCATGTCCATCAGGCGCTCGAGCACCCGGCCGGCGGAGACCCGCACCCCGTCGTGTTCGTACTCGTTGGTGACCCAGATCCGGGTGTTGCCCACCGCGCGCGCCGTCTGCACCTGCAGGTCCGCGTCGACGTACATGTCGTCGAAGTAGACGGCGGCGGCGAGCGGCACCTCGTTGCCGGCGAGCCGGGCCGGGTCGTACAGCGGCGGCCAGTCGTCCGCCGCGGCCAGCAGGTCGGCCGCGGCGGCGAACGGCTTGAGCGCGGCGATCTCGCGGAACATCCAGGGGTACATCATCTCGCCGGTGAACAGCAGCGGCTGCGCATCCGGGGCGAACTCCGGGTGGTTGGCGAGGGCCCGCTCGGCCGCCCACGCCGTGGCCGCCCCGGGCTGGCCGTAGCAGTACTCCTGCAAAGCGAACAGCGGCGAGTCGACGAACCCGGTGGCCGCCATCACCTGGTAGCGGAAGCCGTCAGCGAGTTCGCGTCCATGCCACGCCTCGTCCACCAGCCAGTGCACCCGCTCGAAGCCGTCACTCATGCCGAACGCGTTGCCGAGCAGGCGCAGCCGGCGTGCGGTCAGCCGGTCTCCGTCCGGCAGCCGGACGTCTGTCGACTCCAGATGGTCGGCGATGGCGCGGACCGCGGCCACATCGGCCGGGTAGCGACGGTAGTACTCGGCGTTCTTGCGGGCCACCCGGGGATAGGTCCGGGCGTACACGTCGTCGGCGGTCGCGGTCAGGCCGGGCAGACCGCCGGTGACGTAGCAGGCGCGCAGCCCTTCGGGCGCCCGGGAGAGGTAGGTCAGGGTGACGAAGCCCCCGTAGCTCTGGCCGAGCGTCTCCCATTGCGCGCCACCGGTCAGCCGGGACCGGATCAACTCGGCATCGGCAACGATGCTGTCGGCCCGGAACAGCCGGATGTACGCGGCCAGCGCCGCCGGCTCCATGCCCCGGACGGTGCGGGCGGTGATGGGCGTGCTGCGCCCGGTGCCTCGCTGGTCGAGCAGGAGCACCCGGTGGGTCTTGAGCGCATGCCCCAGCCAGCCGTCGGCGGCTGTGGGGCGGGGCGCCGCGCCGCCCGGTCCACCTTGGAGGAACAGCAGCCACGGCAGCTCGTCGCCGGCCTTGTCCGGAGCGACGACCTCCCGGGCGAACACCTCGATGGTCGGGCCGTCCGGGCGGGCGTGGTCAAGCGGTACAGCGAAGGTGTGCTCTCGGATGGCGAGGCCGGGGATCCTGATCACACCGAGGGACGCTACCGCACGCTGCACCGCCCCGTTCCTCGTTGATCATGGGACGACTGGCGGCAACGAGGTCAGCAGGTCTGGCCGGGGCAGCCCTCGACGTCGGGTTCCTGGTCCAGCCGGGCCAGTACGGCGTCGCAGATGCCATCGAGCGCGTCGAGCTGCCCTGGGGTGAGCGCGTCGATGAAGTAGCGCCGCACGTGCGCCGCGTGCAGGGGTGCCGCCTGATCGATCGCCGCCCGGCCCGCCTCGGTCAGCGCGATGATCGCGTACCGCGGGTCATTGGGGCAGACCTGCCGCTCAACCAGCCCGCGCTGGACCATCCGGGACAGGTGATGCGAAACGCGGCTCTTCTCCCACTGTGTCGCCTGGCTGATCTCGAAGGCGCGCATACACCCGCGTGGCGACTCGGAGAGGTGCACCAAGATCTCGTAGTCCGCTGCCGAGAGCCCGGAATCGCGCTGCAGGTGCCGGCTCAGCTGCGCGGGCAGCCGACGCTGGACCGCGAGGAAGCGGTGCCAGGCGCACCGCTGCCTGTCGTCGAGCCACTCGGTTGTGTTGCTCACATGCTCCAGGGTATCGCCCAGGTTGACGCATCAACCTTAGCGCGATTAGCGTCGAGTTGACGTATCAACCAAGCGCCCTGGAGAGACCTGCGGCGCGCGTAGAAGGGAATGACATGACGACCAGGCTCGGCATCATCCTCGGCAGTACCCGGCCGGGGCGTAATGGCGAAGCGGTGGCGCGGTGGGTGTATGACATCGCGAGCAAGCGTGACGACACCGAGCCCGAGCTTGTCGATCTTCTGGACTATCCCCTGCCGCACTTCGATGAGCCGACGCCGCCATTGTTGGGCCAGTACACCAAGCCGCACACCAAGGAGTGGGCGGCGAAGATCGCCTCCTTCGACGCGTACGTCTTCGTCACGCCGGAGTACAACCACTCGACCTCCGGGGCGCTGAAGAACGCGATCGACTTTCTGTTCCGGGAGTGGAACAACAAGGCCGCGGGCTTCGTCAGCTACGGCGGTGCGAGCGGTGGCGCACGCGCCGTCGAACACCTGCGGCTGATGATGGGCGAGCTCATGGTGGCGGACGTACGGGCGCAGGTGACGCTGTCGCTCTACACCGACTTCGAGAACTTCAGCGTGTTCCGCCCGGCGGCGAGCCAGGAGGAGGCGCTGAACACGATGCTGGACCAGGTGGTCTCCTGGGGGTCCGCGCTGAAGGCGGTACGCGCGGCCTGATAAGGCGTTGTGCACAAGTCAACGGCCGGCCGGCCCGGACCTCCTTCTGGATGGCGGGCCGGCCGGCCGCGCTTCCGCCACCCGGAGGCGGAAAAAACTATCTTGACAAAAGAAAGTAAGTCGCTACCGTCTAGGCCATGGCTGTCGAGGGGAGCCTGGGCCTGGGGCGGGCGGGGCCGGGTGCGTTCGGCGCCACCGTGGCCGACACCACCCGGGCGCAGGTCTTCGCCACCATCCTGACCGCGGGTCCGCTGTCGCGCACCGAGCTGGCCCAGCGCACCGGGCTGTCGCAGTCCACCGTCACCAAGGCGGTCAACCCACTGATCGAGGTCGGCTACCTGGTCGAAGTGGGCGAGCGCAGCTCGGGGATGGGGCGGCCGCAGCGGCTGCTGCGGGTGGCCCGGGACCGGCATGTGGTGATCGGAGTCAAGCTCGCCCCGGCGTACGCCACCGCGGTGCTGACCGACCTCGAGGCCGGCGTGCTCGCCCGGTCCCACCGGACGCTGCGGGACCACCGGCCGGAGCCGGCGCTGCGCGCGGCGGCTGAGGTCGTTGACGAGCTGCTGGCCGGCCAGCCGGACGCGCGGGCGCGGCTGCTCGGGGTGGGCGTCGGCGTGGGCGGCCACGTGGACAGCCGGACCGGGCGATGCGTCCACTCTGGAGTGCTCGGCTGGGACGACGTGGACATCGCGGCGCCGCTGTCCGCCGCGACCGGCCTGCCCACCGTGGTCAACAACGACGTCAACACGCTGGTCGTGGCCGAGCAGTGGTTCGGCGCCGGCCGGGACGCCCGGTCGTTCGCGGTGGTCACCGTGGGCGCCGGGCTCGGCGGCGGGCTGCTGCTCGGTGGTGAGCTGCACGTGGGCGCGTCCGGGGTGGCCGGCGAGATCGGGCACATCCCGCTGCGGCCGGACGGCGCCGAGTGCTCCTGCGGCAACCGGGGCTGCCTGGAGACGCTGGTATCCGACGCCGCGGTCATCGCCGACATCGAGGCCCGCGGGGGGCCGCGATGCGCGTCGATCGACGACGCGGTACGGCTGGGCCGGGACGGCCACCCGGTCGCGGTGGCGGCGTTCGCGGCCATGGGGGAGGCGCTGGGCCGCGGCCTGGCCACCCTCTGCAACCTGCTCAACCTGGAGAAGATCGTCCTGTCCGGCGAGGGAGCGCAGGCGTACGACCTGTTCGGGGCGGCGTGCGAGGAGTCGATGCGCCGCCACAGCTTCTCCACCGCCGGGCGGGACTGCGCCCTCGTCGTCGACGCGGTCGACGACGACCTGTGGGCCCGTGGCGCCGCCTGTCTGGTGATCCGCGAGGCCGTCGGCGCGTCACTGCCGTGATCCCACCCATCGAGTACGGAGGACCACACACATGAGATCGCACAGGCTGCGCGCGGCGGTCGCGGCAACGGCCGCCGCCTGCCTGCTCGCCACCGGATGTTCCGGCGACAGCGGATCGTCCGGCGCCACGGGCGGTACCAAGACTATCGAGTTCTGGCACGCGTACAACGAGGCCGGCCCGGAGACCAAGACTCTCAACGAGGTCGTCATACCCGCGTTCCAGAAGGCGCACCCGGACATCAAGGTCAAGGCGGTCGCGCTGCCCTACGACGACCTGCACCAGAAGCTGCTCACCTCGGCCGCCGGCGGCACCCTGCCGTGCCTGGTGCGCAGCGACATCATCTGGGTGCCCGAGCTGGCCAAGCTGGGCGTGCTGGTCCCGATGGACAGCCAGCTCGCCGACTTCGAGGCGATCAAGAACAAGGTGTACCCGGGGCCGCTGGAGACCAACAAGTACAACGGCAAGTACTACGGCGTGCCGCTGGACACCAACACCCGGGTACTGATGTACAACGCGAAGACGCTCGCCTCGGTCGGGGTCACGGCACCGCCGGCGACCTTCGACGACCTGCGGGCGCTGGCCGGCAAGCTGAAGGCGGCCGGCAAGAGTATGGCCTTCGCCGACAACGGCACCAGCGGCTGGAACCTGCTGCCGTGGATCTGGTCCGCCGGCGGCGACATGCTCAGCCCGGACGGCACCAAGGCGAGCGGGTACCTCAACTCGGCGGCCAGCGTGGCCGGCGTCCAGCTGCTGGTCGACCTGTACCGCGACAAGCAGGTGCCGGCCATCATCACCGGCAGCCAAGGTGGGGTGGAGACGAGCCAGGGGCTCGCCCAGGGTACGTACGCCACCATCCTGGACGGTCCGTGGATGTTCCCGATTTTCGAAAAGCAGTTCCCGGACTTCAAGCTGCAGACGGCGAAGGTGCCGGCCGGGCCGGGCGGCAGCATCTCCGTGGTCGGTGGTGAAGACCTGGTGATGACCGCCTCGTGCAAGCAGAAGCAGGCGGCGGCCACCTTCGTCGAGTACATGCTCAGCGAGGAGGCGCAGCTGGCCATGGCGAAGGTCGGCCAGATGCCGGTGCTGTCCACTCTGGGCAGCCAGCTCACCTCGGTGCAGAGCTACTACGGCATCTTCGCCGAGCAGCTGCGCACCGCCCGGCCGCGGCCGCCGCACCCGCAGTACACCAAGATGGAGGACATCCTCTCCACCGAGGTGCAGAAGGCGTTCAAGGGCCAGCAGAGCGTGCAGGCCGCGCTGGACTCCGCGGCGAGGCAGATCGACGCGATCATCGCGGCGGGCTGATGACCGCCACCATGCACGACGTCCGGCCGGTGGGCACGCGTCCCACCGGCCGGGCACGGGCCGCCCGGCGACGGTCGGCGAAACAGAAGACCCTTACCGCGTACGCCTTCCTGCTGCCCGGCCTGGCGCTGTTCGTCGCGTTGATGGTCTGGCCGATGGTGCAGGCGCTGCGAATGAGCCTGTACCACTGGAACATCCTGCCCGGGGCGGTCAGCGAGTTCATCGCCGGTGACAACTACAGCCGGGCGCTGCACGACCCGGTGTTCTGGCGGGGGTTCGTCAACTCCGCGGCGTACGCGCTGATGACCGTGCCCACCCAGATGGCCCTCGGCCTGCTCGTCGCGGTCGCGCTCAACCGGAAGGTCGCCGGCCGCACCGGCTGGCGCACGCTGTACTACCTGCCGGTGGTCACCAGCTGGGTGGTCGTGTCGCTGGTCTTCAAGTACCTGTTCAACACCGATGCCGGCGCGGTCAACTGGCTGCTCGGAGTCCACATTGACTGGCTCGGCAACCGGTGGCCGGCCCTGGTCGCCCTGTCCGCGCTCGGCGTCTGGAAGGGCGTCGGCTGGTCGATGCTGGTGTTCCTGGCCGCGCTGCAGCAGGTGCCGCGGAGCCTGCTGGAAGCGGCCGAAGTGGACGGTGCTGGACCGGCCCGGCGGTTCTGGCACGTGACGCTGCCGCAGCTGCGCGCGGCCATGGCGTTCGTCACGGTGATGCTGGTGATCGGCGGGTTCAATGTCTTCATCTCGGTGTTCCTGATGACCGGCGGGGGGCCGGCGCACCAGACCGAGACGCTGCTCAGCTATCTCTACAACCAGGCGTTCACCTTCCTCGACTTCGGCTACGGCTCGGCCATCGCCTACCTGGTCACCATGTTGATCTTCGGCCTGAGCCTGGTGCAGATGAAGCTGTTCCGCTACGGGGAGGAAGACCAGTGAAGCGGGCCCTGCTCTACCTCGGTCTGGCCCTCGGCGCCCTGGTCACCATCGGGCCGTTCCTGGTGATGCTGTCCACGTCGTTCACCGGCCAGTCGTACGTGCTGCAGCTGCCGCCCCGGCTGTTCCCGGAACACCCGACGTGGTCCAACTACTCCGACGTGTTCGGCCTGGACAACTTCGCCCGCTACTTCCTCAACAGTGTGCTGGTCGCCGCCGGCCACGTGGTGCTGGTTCTGCTGCTCGGCTCGATGATGGGGTACGCGTTCGCGCACTTCGACTTCCCGGGCAAGCGCTTGTTCTTCGGGCTGATCCTCGGCGCGCTGATGGTTCCGGGCGTGGTGCTCATCGTGCCGCAGTTCCTGGTCGCCCGGGACCTGCACATGCTGGACTCCCGGATCGGCCTGGTGCTGTTCTACGTCGCAACCCAGCTCGCGTTCATCACGTTCCTCCTGCGCGGCTTCTTCGCCTCGGTACCGCGGGAGCTGGCCGAGGCGATGGAGGTCGACGGGGCCGGTGCCTGGCGGGTGTACCGGAGCCTGATGCTGCCGCTGGCCCGGCCCGCCCTGGGCACCGCGGCCATCTTCTCCTTCTTGTTCTCCTGGGACGAGTTCGCCTGGGCGCTGACCATCATCAACGATCCAGGCAAGCGCACGTTGCCGATCGCCATCGCGCTGTTCCAGGGCCAGCACAGCACCGCCTGGGGCGTGGTCTTCGCCGCCTCGACGGTCGCCGTCGTCCCGGTGCTGGTGATCTTCGTGATCTTCCAGCGGTACCTCGTCGCCGGCCTGCAGGCCGGCGCGCTGAAGGGGTGATTCCATGTCGTTGGTCGCCACCAGCCTGGCCGTGCTGCGGTCGGGGCAGCAGCCGGGCGGTGCGTTCGTCGCCTGCCCGACCTACCCGACCTACCGGTACGCCTGGCTGCGCGATGGCGCATTCTGCGCCTACGCGATGGACCGGTGGGGTGAGCGGGAGCCGGCCGCGGCCTTCCACCGCTTCGTCGCCCGTACCCTGCTGCGCCGCAGGCAGCGGGTGGCCGAAGCGATCGAGGCGGCCGGTCGCGGTGACGTGGCCCGGATGCTGCCCGCGCGGTTCACGTTGGACGGTGAGGAGGAGGCGCCCGGGGCCGAGGAATGGCCGAACTTCCAGCTCGACGGCTACGGCACCTGGCTGTGGGTGCTCGCCGACCACGTCGGCCGGGGCGGCGAGCTCACCGACGAGCTGCGGGAGGCGGCCGGGCTGGTCGCCGATTACCTGCGGGCGGCCGGTGAGCTCGCCTGCTACGACTGCTGGGAGGAGTACGGCGACCGGTGCCACACTTCCACCCGCGCGGCGGTCTGGGCCGGGCTGGACGCGGCGGCCCGGCTGACCGGCAGCCCGCCACCCGGGCCGCCTGTCCTGCCCACTGTGGACGGATCGTTCGTCAAGTACGAGGGGACCGATCTGGTGGACGCCAGCCTGCTCTGGCTGGCCCTGCCGTTCCGCCTCGTGGCACCGGATGACCCAAGGATGAAGGCGACCGCCGAGCGCATAGCGGCCGAGCTGGTCGGGCCGGGTGGGGGAGTGCGCCGCTACCTGGGAGACACCTTCTACGGCGGCGGGGAATGGGTACTGCTTACCGCCTGGCTCGGCTGGTACCGGGTGGCGGTCGGCGACCTGGCCGGCGCGGCGGCTGCGCGGGCCTGGATCGAGCAGGCGGCGACAGCCGAGGGCCTGCTACCCGAACAGCTCATCGGCGCGCCGCAGGACCCTGCGATGGTCGAGCCATGGACGCGCAGGTGGGGCACGGTCGCCACGCCGCTGCTGTGGTCCCACGCGATGTACCTGGTGCTGGTCGACGCGATGGAACGAGGGGCGTGATGGCGCTGGAGGTATGGCCGAGCCGGGCAAGCTTCCGTACCGGTGAACCGGTTTCGCTGGTCGTGACACCCCCCGTCCAGGTGGCGGTCACCGTGACCCGGCTCGGCCACACAATCCACACGGGACACTCGACCGAGCTCGGGTCCTTCCCTCCAGGCGGCTACGCCGTCGAGGTCGCCGCCGGAGGTGAGATCGCGTACACCGCCTTCGACGTCCTGGACTCACCGCTGCAGCGTCCCCGGTACGGGTTCCTCACCGACTTCAGCCCGGGCCGGCCCGATGCCGGCGCCGCCGTCACCGGTCTGCTGCGCAACCACCTGAACCTGGTGCAGTTCTACGACTGGATGTACCGGCACGCCGAGCTGATCGGCCCCGAGGAGACCTTCGTGGACGCGCTCGGCCGGTCGCTGTCCCACGCCACCACCCGCGACCTGGTTCGCCGGGTCCGTGCGGCGGGTGCCCTTCCGCTGGCGTACGCGGCCGTTTACGGTGCCGGCGCCGACTACGCGAAGGACCATCCGGACCAGCTGCTCTACCACGCCGACGGCAAGCCGTGGATGCTCGCGGACTTCCTCTGGATCGCCAACCTCGCCGCCGGGCGTGGCTGGCGGGAGCACATCGTCAACCAGTTCACCACGGCGGTCAACGCGGTCGGCTTCGCCGGCCTGCACCTGGATCAGTACGGCGCTCCGAAGCTGGCCTACAACGCCGACGGTGTACCGGTCGACCTGGCCGAACAGTTCCCCGACTTCATCGACGCGGTGCGCGCGGCCCTGCCCGACGCGGCGCTGGTCTTCAACAACGTCAACGACTACCCGACCTGGGCCACGGCACGGGCACCGCAGGACGTCACCTACATCGAGGTGTGGCCGCCGCACACCACGTACGCCCATCTCGCCCGGCTCATCGAAGCGGCCCGCGGCCACGCGCCGCGCCGCCCGGTGATCCTGGCGGCCTATCTGAAGCCGTTCGCCGGTGGCGACCCGCAGCCTGCGCTGTGGTCGGCCCGGCTGGCGCTGGCCACGATCTTCGCGCACGGCGGGCACAGCCTGCTGCTCGGCGAGGGCGACGGCGTGCTCGTCGACCCGTACTACCCGAACTTCGCCCGGGTCGATCCGGCCTCGGCCGACGTGCTGCGGGCGTACTTCGACTTCGCGGTGGCGACCGGCGATGTGCTGTACGATCCGACGGCGGTCGATATCACCACCAGCCATGCCGGCGGCATCAACGACGACGTCGAGGTAACGGCCTCGGTCGATCCGGTCCCCGGCCAACTGTGGGTGCGGGTGCGGCGCGGCGAGTGCGGGCTCGCCATCCACCTGATCGACCTGACCGCGCAGACCGAGACTCGCTGGAACGAAGGCAAGCGGGTGGCCGGTCCGGTCACCGGAGTACGGGTCCGGGTGCGGCATCCACATGGGACGGAGGTGCTGGTGGGCGGGCCGGAGCTCGGGGGCCCGGCGATGCGCCCGGTCCCGACCACTGTGGACGGCGATTATGTGGTGTTCGAGCTGCCGCCGTTCACCGCCTGGGTCGTGGCCCACCTGCCGGGTACGCCTGGCTAGGCCGGCCACACGCCGGCCCGGGCACCGGCCCTGGGGCCCCGGTGAGGTGCTTGGTTTACCGAGTGTCACGGCCCGGCGACGCTGCGCGTCAACCGCGAGATGAATCGCGGGCGCGCCGGCCGGACCCGCGGGACCGTCGCCTGTCAGGCACGGCATGATGGAGGCCGTGGCTGGCCGTATCCGGGACGAGGACATCGCGCTGGTGCGCGAGCGCACCTCGGTCGTCGATGTGATCAGCGAGCAGGTCACGCTCAAGCCCGCCGGCGGCGGCAACCTCAAGGGGCTGTGCCCGTTCCATGACGAGAAGACCCCCTCGTTCAACGTGTCACCTGCCCGGAATGTCTTCTACTGCCATGGTTGTGGCAACGGTGGGGACGCGATCAAGTTCGTCATGGACGTCGACCACCTGACGTTCGTCGAGGCGGTCGAGCGGCTCGCCGCCCGCGCCGGGATCGAGTTGCGCTACGTCGAGGCCGGCCCCGCTCCGGTCCGGCAGCAGCAGGGCCAGAAGCAGCGGCTGATTGCCGCGAACGCGGCCGCCGCCGCCTTCTACGCCGACCAGCTCGGCACGGCGGCGGCGCGCGCCGCGCGCGAGTTCCTCGCCCAGCGCGGCTTCGACAAGGCCAGCGCCGAGAGGTACGGGTGCGGCTTCGCCCCGGACTCGTGGGACGCGCTCACCAGGCACCTGCGGCAGAAGGGGTTCACCGCGCAGGAGCTGCTCACCGCGGGGCTGGCCAAGCAGGCGCGCTCCGGATCGCTGATCGACCGGTTCCGGCGCCGGCTGCTGTGGCCGATCCGGGAGCTCTCCGGCGACGTGATCGGCTTCGGCGCCCGCAAGCTCTTCGACGACGACGACGGCCCGAAGTACCTGAACACCCCGGAGACGCCGCTGTACAAGAAGTCGCACGTGCTGTACGGCATCGAGCACGCCAAGCGGGAGATCGCCCGGCAGGGGCGTGCGGTGATCGTCGAGGGGTACACCGACGTGATGGCCTGCCACCTCGCCGGCGTGCCGACCGCGGTCGCCACCTGCGGCACCGCCTTCGGCGCCGACCACATCGCGGTGCTGCGCCGGCTGCTGATGGACACCGACGCCTTCGCCGGTGAGATCATCTTCACCTTCGACGGGGACGCCGCCGGGCAGAAGGCGGCGTTGCGCGCGTTCTCCGACGACCAGCGCTTCGTGGCGCAGACCTACATCGCGGTCAGCCCGGACGGCATGGATCCGTGCGAGCTGCGCCTGGCCAAGGGCGACGCGGCCGTGCGTGACCTGGTCGCCCGGCGGGAGCCGATGATCGCGTTCGCGCTGCGGTCGGTGCTGTCCCGGTACGACCTGGACACGGCCGAGGGCCGGGTCGCCGCGCTGCGGGCCAGCGCGCCGCTGGTCGCGAAGATCAAGGACCGGGCACTGCGCCCGGAGTACGCCCGCAAGCTCGCCGGCGATCTGGGGATGGAGATGGAGCCGGTGCAGCGGGCGGTGGCCGCCGCTGCGCGGGGGGCCGGCCTGCCGGAGGAGCCGCCATCGACCCGCCGCGCGGAGTCCACCGCCGACAGTCCACAGGGGATAGTTGAGCGGGAGGCGCTGAAGCTCGCGCTGCAGGAGCCGGTGCTGGCCGGCCCGATGTTCGACGCGCTGGGCGCGGACGTCTACCGCTATCCGGTGCACGCGGCCATCCGGGAGGCGATCGAGCAGGCCGGTGGCGCGGCGGGTGCGGTCTCCGGCGTGGTGTGGGTGGAGCGGGTACGCGACGCCTGCGCGGATCTGGCCGCCAAGGCGCTCGTCGGCGAGCTTGCCGTCGAGCCGCTGCGGCTGGACGGCGATCCGGATCCCCGCTACGTGCAGATCACGCTCGCCCGGCTCGAACTCGGCTCGGTGACCGCGCGGGTGCGTGAGCTGAAGTCCAAGGTGCAACGGCTCAACCCGGTGTCCAACAAGGACGAGTACCTGACGCTGGCGGGAGAGCTGTTCTCGCTGGAGCAGCATGCGCGGGCCCTGCGTGACCAGGCAGTAGGAGGGCTGTAGATGGTCTGGTGGCGCAGGCCGCGGCTGCCGGCGGACAGGAAGCCGCCGCTGGAGCGGGACGAGCGGGTGGTGGCCTGGGCGCAGACCGGGTCCGGCGAGGTCGTGGTGGCCACCAACCGGGGCCTGTTCCTGCCCGGTCGCACTGGCCGCCTGCCCTGGCACGAGATCCACAAAGCCGTCTGGTCGGGGCGTGAGCTGGTGGTCACCCCGGCGCGGATGGTCGAGCAGCGCGAGGGGTACGTGGTCGCCGAGGACCTGCCCAGCGAGGGCCACCTGCTGATCGAGCCGCACGACCTGCCGCGGCAGGTGTACACGCGGGTCACCCGCTCCGTCGCGTACACCGCCCACCACCCGGTCCCCGGCGGGGGAGTCCGGGTCGTGGCGCGGCGGGTCAGCGGAGTAGATGGTCTAACATGGACGGTCCGCTACGACCCGGGGACCGACCGGGACTCCGCGGCGGTGCGGCAGCGGACCGCGGAGCTGGTCGCCCAGGCCCGCGCGGCCGGTTAGCGTGGCGGTACCGGATTGGCGGCGCCTCGGCGCGGTGGACGTGCATTACCCGCCGGAGGGCGGGGCGCGGGCGGCCCTGGTCGTCGCCGCGGAGCCGCGGTTCGCAAGGCTGGTCGAGGAACACGTCGCATGGCTGGATACGGTCGAGCCATACGAGCCGGGCCGGTTCTACGTCCGCGAACTGCCCGCCATCCAGGCCGTGCTGGCGAAGGCCGCCGCGCTGGACGTGCTCGTCGTCGACGGCTACGTCGACCTTGATCCGGACGGGCGCCCCGGTCTGGGCGCCCACCTCCACGACCAGGTCGGGATCCCCGTCATTGGCGTGGCCAAGACCGCCTTCCGGGCCGCCACACATGCGGTCGCGGTCCACCGGGGCACGGCGATCCGGCCGCTTCTCGTCACGGCAACGGGGATACCGGTCACCGAGGCGGCCGACCTGGTGGCCGGCATGGCCGGGCGGCACCGGATCCCCGACGCGCTGCGGCGGGTCGACCGGCTGGCGCGCGGCGGTCAATGACCGCCGGCCGGAATCAGCTCCCCGGTGCCGTCATCAACCGGCTGGCTCGAGCCGTGCCGGCGCCGGGTGGCCAGCGCCACGACCGGTGGGACGGCCGCGCTGACCACCGTGAACAGCACCGCCATCGCGACCCAGCCGATCCGGCCGAGGTGGAGAGCGAGCCACACCAGCACCGCCGGCGCGAGCATCCGACCGAGCTGCATGCCCATCGAGAACGTCGCCTGGTACTGCCCCTGGGCCTGCTTCGGGGCGAGGCCGAACGAGATGCCCCACCCGGCCGCGGAGTGGCGCAGCTCGCCGATGACGTGGATGAGGCAGCCGAGGATCAGCAGGAGACTCGCGACCCAACCGGGTGGCCCGGCGGTGGCGAGGAAGACCAGGCACGCGGCGGCGATCAGCCGACCGGCGCCGCGCGCCGCGCGGGCCGCGCCGGCCAGGTCCTCGGTGCCCCGGGCGGCCCGGACCTGCAGCGCCACGACCATGCTCGTGTTGACCAACATCAGGACCGAGACCAGCCACCGGGGCGCGTCGGTCCGTGCCACGATCCACAGTGGCAGGACGATGTTGAGGATGTCGAAGTGCATGGACATCAGCCCGTCGAGCGCCACGAGCGTCAGGAACGGCCGGTCCCGCAGCGCGATGAGGCGTGGGCCGGCCACCTTGGGCACCGGTGGCACCACGGGGAGCCGGATCGCCATCAGGGCCGCGGCCGCGAAGCTCAGCGCGTTGCCGACCACCGTCAACCGGTACGCCAGCGGCGTATCGATGGCGAGCGCGATGCCGGCGAGGGCCGCACCGACGGAGATGCCGACGTTCGAGACGGAGCGGAGGAACGCACGCGCGTGTACCCGCTCGCCGGTCGGGATCGCCTGAGCGATGATGGCGCCGTGCGCGCCGCGCTGCCCGGCGTCGGCGATAGCGGTGAGTGTGGCGACCAGGACCAGCGTCCCGAAGGAGTGGACGACCAGCATGCCCAGGGTCAGCACGGCGAGGGCGGCGAAGAAGGCGATCTGGGTGCCGCGCGGGCCGCGCCGGTCTGCGAGGTACCCCATCGGGGCGCTGGCCACCATGCACGCCGCACCCGCCACGGTCAGACCGAGCCCGACCTCGCCGGCGGAGAGCCCGGCGACCCGTGTCAGGTACAGAGCGTTGACGGTCATCCACAGACCGTTACCGAGGGTGTTGATCAGGGTGACCGCGCTCAGCGAACGCAGGGGTCCTGGTCGCGGAAGCATGTCCCTGATCTAACAAGACGTACATACGGTATACAAAATGCCGGCGGGCCGATGGTGACCTGGCCCACTAGGGTGGGCCCGTGCCCCTAGGGTTGGCGTCGTGGACGCCGACCGAGCCAGCCGCACGGCGGTGCTGGTTTGCCAGGGGCGCGCGGCAGCGGACGGCCGGCTCGCCGAGGGCCGGTTCGCTGACCCGACGGCGATGGCTTTCCTGCACGAGGACGAGCGCGTCGCCGTGCAGTGGGTGCGAGACGGCGCCGTGCCCAAGGGCTGGACCGAGCGGCTCGAGTACGAGATGGTGCGGGCCGCCAGCGAGGTAATCGTGCCGCGTACGGTCGCGATCGACGATGCGGTGCGGGCAAGGCCGGTGCGGCAGCTGGTGATCGTCGGAGCCGGTCTGGACGATCGGGCCTGGCGGATGCCGGAGCTGGCCGGCGTGACGGCCTTCGAGGTCGACCACCCCGCCTCCCAACGGGACAAACGGGATCGGGCCGCGGCACTCCCGCCGCCACTGGCGGCATTGCGGTTCGTCCCGGTCGACTTCAGCCACGATTCGTTGGCCACGATCCTGGCGTCGGCGGGGCACGCAGCGCACGAGCCCACCACCTGGATCTGGGAAGGTGTCGTGCCCTACCTCCGGCGTGCCGAAGTCGCCGCAACGCTCCGTGCCATTGGTGACCTGTCTGCCCCCGGCAGTCGCCTGGTGGTCAACTACCAGGCGCCTGCGCTGCGAGCTGTCCTCGGCCGGTTGTTCGTGCGAGCCGTGTCCCTGCCCGCACGAGGCCGCCATCCCTGGGCGAACGAGCCCGTACGCTCGTCGTGGACGCCGGCCGCGATGGCCGACCTGCTGCGTCACCACGGCTTCGCCGTAAGACGCGACGACGACCTGCTCACCCTCGCCGACGCATTGCCGATCCCGGTACGCCAGCGAAACTCCCTGCGCGCCGGCCGGGTCGCGGTCGCCGACCGGTGATCACCACATAGGACTGGCCCGAGCATCGGCGGCCGGGCCGGGATTCTGACCTGGCAAAAAGTTCCCTGATCGGGCCGAGAGTGGGAAGATCTTTGCAACCCACCCTCGGAAGGAGGTACGCGATGCGCCGCTCAGCCTGGAAGACCGCGGGCATCCCGGCGAGCCTGGCGGCCCTTGTGCTCTCCGCCGCGCTGGCCGGCTCGGCCCACCCGTACCAGGAGACCGCGACCGCCGCGCCCACGACGGCGGCCGCGCTGGACGACCTGGCCATCACGATCGACGGCATCCTCGCCGACCGCCGGCTCGACGGCGCACAGGCCGCGGTCGTGGTCCGCAGCGCGCAGACCGGTGCGATGCTCTACACGCGCAACCCGGACGCGCGGCTCATGCCGGCCTCGAACACCAAGCTCCTCACCTCGGTCGCCGCGCTCGACCTGCTCGGCCCGGATCACCGCTTCACCACCAGCGTGCTCGCGACCGGCAAGCAACGCGGTTCGGCGCTGCATGGCGACCTCTACCTGCGCGGTACGGGCGACCCGACCATGCTCTATCCGGACTACGACGAACTGGCCGCGAAGGTGGCCGCTTCCGGGGTGCGGACGGTCCGCGGCGACCTGGTCGCCGACGACACGTGGTTCGACCACGTCCGGTACGGCACAAGCTGGGCGTGGGACGACGAGGACCAGTACTACGACGCCGGCATCTCGGCGCTCACCGCCGCCGGCGACACGGACTACGACGCCGGCACGGTCATCGTCGAGGCGTTCCCCGCCGCCACCGCCGGGCAGCCGGCCAGGGTGACGCTGACGCCGGCGACCGGGTACGTGAAGATCGTCAACCGCTCGATGACCGTGCCGGCCGGAGGTGCGGACACGCTCTCCATCCACCGCCCGCACGGCACCAACACCATTGTCATCGACGGCACCGTGCCGGTCGGTGGCAGCTCCACAAAGGAGTGGGTCGCGGTCTGGGAGCCGACCGGGTACGCGGCCGACCTGTTCCGCCGCGCGCTCGCGGCGCACGGCGTGCGGGTCCTCGGCGCCACCCGGACCGGCGTGGCCACGCCCGCGGCCGCCCGGTTGCTGGCCAGCCACGACTCCATGACGCTCGCCGAGCTCTGCACGCCGTTCCTCAAGCTGTCGAACAACATGCACGCGGAGATCCTGACGAAGACCCTGGGCAGGATCGAGGCGGGCGACGGTAGCTGGGAGGCCGGGCTGGACGTGATCTCCGACGACCTGGCGGCGAAGTTCGGCGTGGACCCGACGAAGCTGCGCCAGGCCGACGGCTCGGGACTGTCCAGATGGGACAACATCGCGCCGAAGGAGATCACCGACCTGCTCATCGCGGCGCAGTCGCAACCGTGGTTCAACACCTGGTACAACGCGCTGCCCATCGCGGGAAACCCCGACCGGATGGTCGGCGGGACGCTGCGCAACCGGATGCGCAACACGGCGGCGGCGAACAATGTGCACGCGAAGACGGGCTCGCTCACCGGCGCGTCGGCGCTGTCGGGCTACGTGACCGACGCCGACGGTGAACGGCTCGTCTTCTCGATCCTCTTCAACAACTACCTGTCCGGCGCGCCCACCGACCTCCAGGACAAGATCGCGGTGGTGCTCGCGACCTTCAGCCGGCACCCGGCCGCCGCGAACCTGCGCTCGGCCGTGCCGTCCGTGCCCGCGACGAACGGGCCGGACCTGGAGTGGCGTAAGGACTGAGCCACCGGTCACCACAGAGGACAGTGCCTGCCCCCGGCCGGGCTACCCCGGTCGGTGGGCAGGCCACTCCTCGGCGAGCATGGCGAAGTCCAGCTCGGTGCTCCACTCACCCTTGAAGAACTCGTTCTTGACCAGCCGGGCCTCTTGTCGCATCCCGAGCCGGCGGGCCAGCCGCGCGGATGCCTCGTTGCGCTCGTCCACCCGGGCGATGATCCGGTGCAGGCCCAAGCCGTCGAAGCCCAGCCCCAGCATGGCGCGGGCCGCCTCGGTGGCGTACCCGTGCCCGGCGAAGTCGGGGTTGAGCACGTACCCGATCTCTCCACCGCGGTGCTCCCGGCTGTGCCAGAACAGGAGCACGTCGCCGATGAGCTCACCGGTCCGGGCGAGCTCGACGCCGAGCGTCAGGCCCTGCCCTTCGTCGGTGAGCGCGGTCGTGGCCCACTGGGTGGCCAGCCGTGCGCTGATCGCCTGGCGGTCCATCGGCTCGAACGGGACGTACCGGCAGACGTCGGGCCGGCTGCGGTAGGCCAGCAGCGCGTCGGTGTCGTCGGCCGTCAACGGGCGCAGCAGCAGCCGCTGGGTCCGAATTGGATAGTCGGGCCGCAGCTCGCGCTGTCCAGGTTCTGGCACGCGCACCATTCTGCCAGCCGGCCGGCTGGAACCAGCGGGCACCGCGCCGCGTCCTACCTCGCAGCGGTGGAAGGAGTTCTCGTGCGATGCTTCCCGTCGCCACCAGCCTGCCGGTCCGGGTCGGCGCGGTCCTGCTCGCGGGCACGATGGTGCTGGCCGGCTGCGGTGAGCCGGCACCGCCGGGCGACGCGGCTCGCATCGACGCGAAGCTCGTGGCCGAGCTCGGCCCCGGCGACGCGCGCGCGGTGGGCGAGGCGGTCAACGCGTTCGGCTTCGACCTGCTGGCCGGGGTCGCCGACGCCGACCAGAACACCATCATCTCGCCGCTGTCGGTGGCGGTGCTGCTGGCCATGGTCCTGGCCGGCGCCGATGGCGACACGGCCACCGAGCTGGCCAAGGTCCTGCACTTGGACGACCGGCGGGACGTACGGGTTGGCGCACTGCTGCGCAGGCTGGCCGACACCGACCAGGTGACGCTCTCGGTCGCCAACGCGCTGTGGGCCGACGAGGGCAGGCCGTTCGAGCGGGACTACCTGAGGTTCGTACGCACCACCTTCGGGGCCACGGTGGAGCAGGACGACCTCGGCTCGCCGCACGCCGCCGACGCGATCGACGCCTGGGTCGACCGGAACACCGATGGACGGATAACGAAGATCGCGAAAGCTCTGGGCCTGCCTGACCCCGGCGCGGTGCTCGTCCTGCTCAACGCCGTCTACTTCCTCGGCGAGTGGACCACCCAGTTCGAGCCCGCCGACACCGGGCCGGAACCGTTCACCGGCCCCGGCGGCAGGCACTTCGACGTGCCGATGATGCACCTTACCGGCCAGACGCTCGGCTACACCGAGCGCGACGGGTACCGGATGGTGCGGCTGCCGTACGGAGAGGACCGCCGGTACGGCATGGAGATACTGCTGCCCGACGAGGGCAACGACCTTGCCGGCGTGCTCGACTCACTCGACGCCGCCGAATGGCACGCCGCCGTGGACAGCCTCGACGCGCAGACCGTCGACGAGCTCGCCCTGCCGCGTTTCGAACTGCGCTGGCAGGGCCAGCTGAACGACGTGCTGCAGCGGCTTGGCATCTCCGCCGCATTCTCGCCAAGCAAGGCGGACTTCCGGCCGATGTCGCCGGCAGCTCCCTCGTTGGGCAAGGTCGTGCACCAGACCTACGTCCGGGTGGACGAGCACGGCACCGAGGCCGCCGCGGTCACCGGTGGGGCGATGATCACGTCAGCACGGGCCAACAGCGTCGTGTTCCGCGTCGACCGGCCGTTCGCCTTCACCATCTCTGAGAGCCTGGTAAATAACCGGTTCACGGAGCGCGGGCGGTGCCGGCGGGTTGGGGAATGGCGCTTCCGGTGGCTTGGTGGCGGGCCAGTCGCCGTCCCATGATGATGATCATTGACCAGTAGACCATGGCGGCGTGGTGGGCAGGCAGCCGTTCGTAGTCTCTGACGGTTCGTCGGCACCGGTTGATCCAGGAGAAGGTGCGCTCGACACACCATCTGCGCGGCAGGACGACGAACGAGGTCTGTCCGGCCAG
>Ga0310834_100679_pt1 | contig 31366 bp, 31 predicted proteins | sample SM_ome_2_FD_201314 | JGI IMG/M metagenome (GOLD analysis project Ga0310834, IMG submission 201314) | Sorghum-adapted microbial communities enriched on stacked mutant (SM) sorghum from Joint BioEnergy Institute, Emeryville, California... ... | reverse complement strand
GGGTGGTGCAACGCGTGCTCGACGGCGGCGGGCGCCTCCGCGAGCGGCACCTGGTGCGTGATCAGCCGCTCCACCTGCGCGCGGCGCCTGCCGACCAGCCGGACGGCCTCGGCGAAGTCCGCCGCGGTGCACACCGTGGAGCCGAGCACGTCGATCTCCTTCTCGGTGAAGGCGTTCACCGGCAGCTCGACCGTCCGGTGGGAGATGCCGACCACGACGACCCGCCCAGCGGGCGCCACCATCGCCACGCCGTCGGCGATGGCCGAGGGCACCCCGGTGCAGTCGACCACGACCGCGGGTCCGCCGCCCTCGGCCCACTCGCGGGCCTTCGGTACGACCCCGTCCGCCGTGGCGTCGAGTACGTCGGCCCCCGCCGCGGCCGCCGGGGCGAGCCGGCCCGCGGCGACGTCGGTGACCAGGACGCGGGCACCGCGGTCGAGGGCCCCGATCGTCACCGCCTGGCCGATCGGCCCGGCCCCGAGCACGACGACCCGCTCCCCCTCGGCCACCCTCCCGCGTTCGAGGGCCCGCACGGCGATCGACATCGGCTCGCAGAACGCGGCGGTGGCCGCCGGCAGCTCGCCGACGTCGAACACCTGGTCCGCCGCCACGACGACGCGTTCGGCCAGCGCGCCGTCGACGTGCACGCCCACCAGCCGGAAGTTCGGGCACGCGTTCCCGCGCCCCACCCGGCAGGCCCGGCACGTCCCGCACGACGACAGCGGGTGCACGGCCACCCGCCGCCCCACCGCGAGCCCGGGGGGACAGCCCGTGCCGAGCGCCTCCACCACGGCGGCGAACTCGTGGCCCTGCACGCGCGGGAACTGCGGGCCGAACGCGGGCGGCGTCCTCAGCTCCGCGGTGAGGAAGTGCAGGTCCGACCCGCAGATCCCGACGGCCTCCGGTCGCAGCAGCACCTGCCCGGCACCCGGCGCTCCCGGGTCGGGCACCTCGCCGACCTCCATGACCCCGGCCTCGCGGGTCACGACCGCCCGCATCACTCCCCCTGCGTGCACTGCCCCTCGAGGAACTGCCCCTCGAGGATCGGTGCGCCGGACGCTAGTGGGGCCGCCGCCGCGGCGCGGCCCCGCGCACCGCACCCGTGCACGGGCGCGCGGCAGCAGTGCACGACGGCGCGGATCGCGATCACCGCCCGGCTTCCCTTCCACCACGCGGGGACCCGCTTGACACCGCGTCGACGGCGCCACTGTGATGGCTCGTGTTCCGAGGGGGACAGCCGATCGCGAGGAGGCGGTTCGACGATGGCCGTCCTCGTCGACACGCGCACCGTTCCGCCGCGGGAGCGGTTCGCCTGCTGGCACGAGGCCGCGTCGAAGATCTTCTTCCCGCTGCGGATCGCGCTGCGGCCCGACCGCTCTCCCGCGGAGCCGTTCTTCGGCCGCGTCCTCGGCCACCACCTCGGCCCCATCCAGGCGTTCCGCATCACCGGCGACCCGAACACCTGCCTGCGCACCCCGAGCACCATCCGCCAGGGCGATCCCGAGGAGCTGCAGCTGTACCTCGTGCGCCGCGGCGTCTGCCGGGTCGGTCAGGCCGACCGGGCGAGCGAGCTCGTGGCCGGGGACCTCACCACCCACGACACGTCCCGGCCGTTCACGATCGACGTCGTCTGCGACCGCGCCGACGGGCCGTTCGAGCTCATCGTCTTCAACTTCCCGAAGTACCTGCTCGGCCCGCACGCCGACCACATCGGGGCGCGCACGGCCCTGCGCATCCCGGGCGGAACGGGCCTCGCGGCCCACGTCGGCCCGTTCCTCGCCGGGCTCCTCGACGGGCTCGACGAGGGCACCGTCGCCGAGTCCGACGCGCTCGCCGACAGCATGGTCGGCCTGCTGCGGTCGCTGTTCGACACCGGCAGACCCGCAGCGCCCGGCGACCCGGCGGCGCTGCTGCGCCACCGCATCCACGCCTACATCGAGGAGCACCTCGCCGACCCCGCCCTCGGCCCGGAGCGGATCGCGAACGCGCACTTCATCTCCGTGCGCTACCTGCACAAGCTGTTCCGCGCCGAGGGGATCACCGTGTCGCGGTTCGTGCAGCAGCGCAGGCTGGAGCGCTGCCGGCGCGACCTCGCCGACCCGGCGCTCGCCGGCTGCACCATCGAGTCGATCTGCAGCTCGTGGGGCATGACCAACCCCGACCACTTCAGCCGCGTGTTCCGGGCCACCTACGGCTGCCCGCCCCGGGAGTGGCGGGCGCGCGCGGTACGCGCTCGATCGGACGCCGTGCACGCTGGGGAAGGCCCCGGCGGCCGGGCCCGGGGAAGGTGACGCCATGACCGAGTTCTGGCACGACATCGCGCCCATCGAGAACGTCTTCCGGCCGGGCGCCCTGCCCGACCTGCACGTCTCCGACGGGCCGATCGACGACGACCGCTACTACGCCCCGCTGTCGGAGACGGTCGGCACCCGCCCGCTGTTCATCTCCACCAGCCAGAACCGCTGGTGCGACGTGCTCATGGCGCGCGGCGCGGGCCTGGTGAACCAGCACTACCACCCGCACCAGGTGTTCGCGTACACGATCTCGGGCAAGTGGGGCTACCTCGAGCACGACTGGGTCGCCACCGCGGGCGACTTCGTCTACGAGGCGCCGGGCGAGGGGCACACGCTCGTCACCTACGACATCGGCGAGCCGACCCGCATCACGTTCAACGTCACCGGGCCGCTGATCTGGCTGGACGAGAACGGCAAGCCGAACGGGACGTTCGACGTGTTCGACTACATCGACCTGTGCCGCGAGCACTACGAGAAGGTGGGGCTGGGCGCCGACTTCGTCGACCGGTTCATCCGGTAGCCGGGCGGGGGCGCGGGCGTACGCTCGCCGGGTGAGCGAGGCCCGCGCCGGTCGGTCCCGGCTGTCGTCCTGGCTCTACGCGCTGCGCACCACCAACCCGCCGCCCGGCGGGCCGATGGACCCCGTCACCCTGTGGATCGTCGTGACCAGGGCCGCGGTGCTGCCGATGACCCTGGTCTCGGGGCTGGTGGCCGCCCTGCTCGCCGTCGGGGCGCCCGGCTTCGACGCAGGCCTGCTCGCGCTCGCCGTCGCCGGGATCGTGCTCGCGCACGTCGCCAACAACCTGATGAACGACCTGTTCGACGCGCAGGCGGGCAGCGACACCGCAACCTACCCCCGCGCCCTCTACGCGCCGCACCCGGTGCTGTCCGGCCTGGTCTCGCGGCGCACGCTGATCACCGCGATCGTGCTGGTCAACGCGGCCGACCTGGTGATCCTCGCGGTGCTCGCGGCGGCGCGGGGGCTGCCGGTGGTGGCGTTCGCGGTGGCCGGCTTCGTGCTGAGCGTCGCCTACACCGCGCCACCGCTGCGGCTGAAGAAGCGCGGGCTCGGGGAGCCGGACGTGCTCGTGGTGTGGGGCCCGCTCATGGTCGGCGGCACCTACTACGCCGCGACGGGGTCCATCACGTGGCCGGTGCTGCTCGCGTCGCTGCCCTACGGCCTGCTGTGCACGACCGTGCTGATGGGCAAGCACGTCGACAAGATCCCGTTCGATGCGCCGCAGGGCATCCGCACGCTGCCGGTGATCCTCGGCGAACGCCGCGCCCGCGCCGTCACGCTCGGGCTGATGGTCGCCTTCTACGCGCTGGTGGCCGGCTGCGTCCTCGTGGGCGCGATGCCGTGGCCAGCGCTCGTCGCGGTGCTCGCGCTGCCGCGGCTGGCGAAGGTGTGGCCGCACTTCCGCCGCCCGCCGCCGCAGGAGCCGCCGGCGGGCTTCCCGGTGTGGCCGCTGTGGTACGCGGCGCTCGCCTGGGTGCACGTACGCCAGGCCGGCGCCCTGCTGGTGTTCGGCCTGGCGGTCGGTGCGATGCTCTCGCCGGTGGCGGGCTAGCGGGTGGCGCGCAGGTGCTCGGCGATGTCGGCGATGCGACCGAGCACGCCGTTGATGAAGCGCGGGCTGTCGTCGGTGGACAGCGTGCGCGCCAGCTCCACGGCCTCGGTGATCGCCACCGGGTCGTCGATCTCGTCCATCCAGAGCAGCTCGAACACGCCGATGCGCAGCAGGGTGCGGTCGACCGCGGGCATGCGCGCGACGGTCCAGCCCTCGGCGTGCTCGGCGAGGAGCTGGTCGATGCGCTCCTGGTGGGCGACGACGCCCTCGACGAGCGTCGCGGCGTAGTCCGACACCGGCGGCGCGTCGTCGGTCTGCCGCCGGTGGGCGAGCACGGCCAGGGGGTCGTCCCCCCTGGCCTCCGACTCGAACAGGATGTCGAGGGCCCGCTTGCGCGCCCTCGTGCGGGCCCTGCGAAGGCGCTCGGGCATCAGCTGGATACGCGGCCGAGGTAGCGCCCGTCGCGGGTGTCCACCTTGACCTTGTCGCCGGTGTTGACGAACAGCGGGACCTGGATCTCTGCGCCGGTCTCGAGGGTGGCGGGCTTCGTGCCCCCGGTGGAGCGGTCGCCCTGCAGGCCCGGGTCGGTGTGGGAGACCACGAGCTCGACCGACGTGGGCAGCTCCACGTAGAGCGGGGTGCTCTCGTGGAAGGCCACCATCGCGGCCTGGTTCTCGAGCATGTAGTTCGCCGCGTCACCCACGATGCTCTCCGGGATCGGGATCTGGTCGTAGGTGTCGGAGTCCATGAACACGAAGTCGGACCCGTCCCGGTAGAGGTAGGTCATGTCGCGCCGGTCCACGGTGGCGGTGTCGACCTTGGTGCCGGCGTTGAAGGTCTTGTCGACCACCTTGCCGGTCACCACGTTCTTCAGCGTGGTGCGCACGAAGGCGCCGCCCTTGCCGGGCTTCACGTGCTGGAACGCCGTGACCGACCACAGCTGGCCGTCCAGGTTGAGCACCAGACCGTTCTTGAGGTCGTTCGTCGTGGCCACGTGCGCCTGACTCCTTGCGTCTGTCGCGGGGGCGCGCAGGACACCAGAGGGCGGTTCGCGCGCGCCGGGGTTAGCTCATGAAGCGGCGCGCTAGAGCGGCGCCGTCGTCCGCCATCCAGGATACCGTCAGACTTCGAGCAGCTCGCGCGTGGTGTGCGTGAGCAGCTCGGGGTCGGCGTCGCGCACCACGAGCGTGTCCTCGATGCGCACGCCACCCTTCCCCTCCAGGTAGACGCCGGGCTCCACGGTCACCACCATGCCCGCCGCCAGCGACCCGGTGCCGGTGCGGCCCACGTACGGCGCCTCGTGGATCTGCAGCCCGACCCCGTGCCCCAGCCCGTGCACGAACTGGTCACCGCGCCCGGCCCGCTCCACCACGTCCCGGGCGGCGGCGTCGACCCGGGTGACCTCGGCGCCGGGCACGAGCGCGGCCCGCCCGGCGGCCTGGGCCTCGGCGACCAGCGCGTGCAGCTCGCGCTGCCAGTCGGCGGCCGGGCCGAGCACGAGGGTGCGGGTCATGTCGGAGTGGTAGCCGTCGACGAGCGCCCCGAAGTCGATCTTCACGAGGTCGCCGCGCTGCAGCTGCGCGTCGGTGGGCCGGTGGTGCGGCACCGCCGAGTTCGCACCCGCGGCGAGGATCGTCGGGAACGCGGGCCCGTCGGCGCCGTGGGCGCGCATCCGGTTCTCCAGGTCGAGCGCCACCTCCCGTTCGGTGCGCCCGGGGCGCAGCCCGCCCGCCTCGAGCAGCTCGGCCAACGCCGCGTCGCCCACCGAGCAGGCGCGCCGCAGCGCCTCCACCTCGGCGGCGTCCTTCACCGCGCGCAGCCGCTGCACCAGCCCGGGCGCCCGCACCAGCGGCACGCCACCCGCGGCCTCGACCAGGGCCTCGTACCCGTCGACGGTGACGACGTCGGACTCGAAGCCGAGCCGCTCGACGGAGAGCTTCGCCGCCCGCTTCGCGAGCTCCACGGCGCAGGCGCGCTCGATCACGGCCGCGAGGTCCGGCACCTCGGCGGCCACCTGGGTGGCGTACCGGCCGTCGGTGCAGATGCGGCTGCGGTCGTCGCCGTCGGCGTGGACGAGCAGCGCCGCGTTGGAGCCCGTGAAGCCGCTCAGGTAGCGGACGTTGACCAGGTCCGTGACGAGCAGGGCGTCGACGCCCGCGCCGGGCAACAGGGCGCGCAGGGCCGCCCTGCGGGCGGTGAAGGGCATGGCGGCCACCCTATGTGCCCGCGGGCGGGCCGTCAGGCGGTCGCCCGGGTGTGGCCTGCGATCCACCGCAGCGCGAGCAGGTAGCCGTCCACGCCGAGCCCGACGATCACCCCGGTGGCGACCCCGGACAGGTAGGAGTGGTGGCGGAACTCCTCGCGCTTGTGGACGTTCGTGATGTGCACCTCGATCAGCGGCGCGGTGAGCTGGGCGCAGGCGTCGCGCACCGCCACCGAGGTGTGGGTCCAGGCGCCCGCGTTCAGCACCACCGGCGCGCCCGCGTCGGCGGCCTCGTGCAGCCAACCGAGCATCTCGCCCTCGTGGTCGGTCTGGCGCACCTCGACCTGCAGTCCCAGCTCCGAGCCGGTGCGCTCGCACATCGCCACGAGGTCGGCGTAGGTGGTGCGGCCGTAGACCGCCGGCTCGCGGGTGCCGAGCCGGCCGAGGTTGGGGCCGTTGAGCACGAGGACCCGGCTCATGCCGCCACCGCCGCGTAGGCGCGCTCCAGCAGTCCCTGATCTGGGCCTTCCAGGCGGCCCGGTTTCGCCAGCCCGTCCAGCACCACGAACCGCAACGTGCCCGCCCTCGCCTTCTTGTCCCCGCGCATCGACTCGACCAGCTCGGGCAGCACGCCCGGCACGTAGGTGACCGGGAGGCCGATGGCCGACAGCACCGCCCGGTGCCGGTCGGCGGTCGCGTCGTCCAGCCGGCCGGCGGCCCGCGCCAGCTCGGCGGCGAACACCAGCCCGACGCTGACCGCCGAGCCGTGGCGCCACCGGTACTCCTCGCGCCGCTCGATCGCGTGGCCGAGGGTGTGGCCGTAGTTGAGGATCTCCCGCAGGTGCGACTCGCGCAGGTCGGCCGCCACCACGTCGGCCTTCACCCGGATCGAGCGCTCCACCAGCTCCGCCAGCACCGGGCCCGCCGGGTCGAGCGCGGCCCGCGGGTCGGCCTCGATCCGCTCCAGGATCACCGGGTCGGCGATGAACCCCGTCTTGACGATCTCCGCGCTCCCCGCCACGAGCTCCGCCTCGGGCAGGGTGTCGAGCACCGCGAGGTCGACGAGCACCGCGGACGGCTCGTGGAACGCACCGACCAGGTTCTTGCCTGCGGCGGTGTTGATGCCGGTCTTGCCGCCGACGGCCGCGTCGACCATCGCGAGCAGCGTGGTCGGCACGTGCACGACCCGCACGCCGCGCATCCACGTCGCCGCGACGAACCCGGCGAGGTCGGTGACCGCCCCGCCGCCCAGCGACACCACGACGTCGTTGCGCGTGAGCCCGATCCGCCCGCAGACCTCCCAGCAGAACCCGGCGACCGGAAGGGCCTTGCCCTCCTCGGCGTCGGGGACCTCCACGCGGTGGGCGTCGATCCCCGCGCCCTCCAGCTCGGCGCGGACCGCCTCCGCGAGCTCGGCCAGTGCGGGCTGGTGCACGACCAGAGCGGCCGCCGCGCCGAGTCCCGTGACGGTGCCCGCCAGCTCGGCGCGGACCCCGCGGCCCACCAGCACCGGATAGGGCCGTTCGGTGGCCACGTCGATCCGCACCGTCGCACTCACGGCGATCACCCTATGACCGTGCGGGTCAGGCCCGGACGGTCGGGTCCGGTAGCGGCGCACCCCCGTGCGGGGTGGGCCGGTCCAGCGGGTCGTCCGGGTCGACCGGGTCGTCGGGTGCGGAGGCGGGGGCCTCGCCGAGCGCCTCCAGCACCGCCCGGGCCACCTGGTTCGGGCTGCACCGGTCGGTCGCGACCTGCACCGTCGCGACCTCCTTGTACAGCGGCGCCCGCGCGTCGAGCAGCGCCTTGAACGTGGCGCGCGGGTTGACCCCCGACAACAGCGGCCGCGCCGTGGACATGCCGGTGCGGCGCAGGCCGTCGGCGAGCCCCACCGACAGGTACACGACCCGGTGCTCCCGCAGCTGCGCCCGCGTCTGCTCCGACAGCACCGCGCCGCCGCCGAGGGCGAGCACGCCGTCGTGGGTCCGCAGCGCCTCCGCGACGACCTCGCGCTCGATGCGCCGGAACCCCTCCTCGCCGTCCTCGACGAACAGGTCGGGGATCGACTTGCCGGTGCGCTCCTCGATCAGCGCGTCCGCGTCGGCGAACCCGACCCCGAGCCGCCGAGCCAGCACGCGACCGACCGTGGTCTTCCCGGCCCCCGGGGGACCGACGACGACCAGCGTGGGGCGAGTCTCGGAAGGCACGCGCCCAGCGTAGTGACCGCCGCGTCGTCCCCGATGCGGGGATGTGCGAGGCTCCCCCGCGGCGCACCGGTTGGTGATCAGATATGGTGCGCAGGAACCGCGATTCCGCATGATCGGAGCAGCCGGTGACGCAACGCGAGAGCGAACAGCCCAGCGAGGGCGATCGGTGACCGCACCGGACGACACGCCCCCGCCGCCGGACGGGCCCACGCCCGCCCGCGAGCAGCTGCCGCTCCCCCGCCGCCGGCGCCAGACGCACCTCGAGCCGCAGCTGCGCACGCCGGGTGGGGCCGGCACGGGCACACCGTTCGCCCCGTTCGGCGCCGACCCGGGCACCGAGAACACCCGGGGCCTCGGCGGCGATCGCTGCGAGCAGCGCAGCAGGCCGGCCGACCGCGCGGCCGCTTTCCACGCGGGCGTCCACCGCGGTCGCGGCGAGCGGCGTCGGGCCGAGCACCAGTAGCGGCCGACACCGGCCGCCGACCCACGGCCCGCAACGGGAGGGCCGGCCGTGGGGTCCGCGGCGGGTGCGGCCGGGTGCCGGACGGCCCGAGCGGGTGGATCGCGCCGGCCGAGGACGGGCGCGACGCGGTGACCCGGGCGGCCCGGACATGGCTCGCGATGCAGGCGGCACCCGGCTACCTCCGCCGCGGCTGAGCAGGGGCCGGCCGGCTCGTCGGGGTGACCGGGCCTCCTGCGCGCCCGCCGCACCGCGACTCACGGGCAGGTGAGCCCGACTCGCGCGCATCCGGCCCGCGACCCGCGCGCACCCAGGCCCCGACTCGCCGACACGCAGAGCGCGACTCGCCCGCACTCGGAGCGCGACTCGCGCGCATCCAGGGCGCGACTCGCGGGTCAGGCCTCGCGGATGGCGTCGAGGTAGCCGCGGAGGTTGCGGCGGGTCTCCGCGAGGGAGTCGCCGCCGAACTTCTCCAGCGCCGCGTCGGCGAGCACGAGCGCGACCATCGCCTCGGCCACCACACCGGCCGCGGGGACCGCGCAGACGTCGGACCGCTGGTGGATGGCCTGCGCCGGCTCGCCGGTGGCCACGTCGACGGTGCGCAGCGCCCGCGGGACGGTCGAGATCGGCTTCATCGCGACCCGCACGCGCACCGGCTCGCCGTTGGTCATGCCGCCCTCGATGCCGCCCGCCCGGTTGGACAGCCGCCGCACCGGGTCGCCGGGCACCATCTCGTCGTGTGCGGCGCTGCCGCGGCGGCGGGCCGTGCGGAACCCGTCGCCGATCTCGACGCCCTTCATCGCCTGGATGCCCATCAGCGCCCCGGCGAGCCGGGCGTCGAGCCTGCGGTCGCTCTGCACGTACGAGCCGATGCCCACGGGGAGGCCGTAGGCGATCACCTCGACGACGCCGCCGAGCGTGTCGCCGTCCTTCTGCGCCGCGTCGACCTCGGCGACCATCGCCTGGGTGGCCTCCTCGGTCCACGCCCGCACCGGGCTCGCGTCCACCCGGTCCAGGTCGTTCGGGCCGGGGGCCTCGCCCTCGGGCGCCTCCACGGAGCCGAGCGCCACCACGTGCGACACGATCGACACGTCGAACGCCTGCGCCAGGAACGCCTTCGCGACGGTGCCGAGCACCACCCGGGCCGCCGTCTCGCGCGCGCTGGCGCGCTCGAGCACCGGCCGGGCGTCGTCGAAGCCGTACTTCACCATCCCGGCGTAGTCGGCGTGGCCGGGGCGGGGGCGGGTGAGCGGCGCGTTGCGAGCGCGACCCGCGATCAGCTCGGGGTCGACGGGGTCGGCCGCCATGACGGCCTCCCACTTCGGCCACTCCGTGTTGCCGATGCGCACCGCGACCGGGCCGCCCTGGGTGACCCCGTGCCGGATCCCGCCGATGACCTCGAGCTCGTCGGCCTCGAACTTCATCCGCGCGCCACGACCGTGGCCGAGCCGGCGCCGGGCCAGCTCCGCGGCGAGCTCCTTGGTGGTGATCTCGACCCCGGCCACCATGCCTTCCAGCACGGCGACGAGGGCAGGGCCGTGGGACTCCCCGGCGGTGATCCAGCGCAGCACGAGCGCGATTGTCTCACCCCACCGCTCACCCACCCCCCGCGCCCAGCGCCAACGCGGCCACCGCGACCAGCCAGGTGGCCGCCAGCATCGACGGGCCGTGCGGGACGGCCCGCCCCGCCGGCCTCGGACTCCTCCCCGGGCCCGCCCGCGCGGGGCCGCCACCCCCGGCCGGCAACGGCACACCGCCCCGGGCGCCCACCGCGCCGACCCCGGCGAGCACCACGGCGAGCGCTGCGCCGAGCACCGCGGTGAGCAGCGCCGCGAGCACCGCCGCCGCCGCGAGCGCGGGCCAGGCCGCGGCCGCGAGGACGGCCCCCAGCGGGGCGGCGAGCTTGACGTCGCCCGCGCCGACCGCGCGCCGGTCGACCAGGTGGACCGCGGCGTGCACGCCCGCCGCCACCGCCGCACCCGCCGTTCCCCTGGCCACGGCGGCGGGCCCCACCGGCGCCAGGAGCAGCAGAGCGGCCGGGAGCGCGGGCAGCGTCAGCGCGTCGGGCAACCGGTGGTGCCGCAGGTCGACCACCCCCGCCGCGACCGCGAGCCACCCCACCCCGAGCACGGCGGGCACCCACGCCCCGGGCAGCCGGCCCGCCGCCCACAGCGCCCCGGTGGCCGCCCACGCCACGCCGACCACCACCTCGCACCACGGCGGCGGGATCCGCGTGCCCCGCCGCAGCCGCCGCAGCAGCGCCCGCGCGCCTGCGCCCGCCCCGACCCCGGCGGTGGCGAACGCCCCGACCGCCAGCACGACCGCATCCATCGCTTCCCCTTCCGTCGCGTCCATCGGTTCCGGCTCGATGCTCGGCCGGTGGGCGGCGGCGGTCGAGGGGTGCGGCGGAGCTGTGGATGGGCGGGGCGCGAGGTGGACAACCGGGTTCTGCGACGCGCGAAACGTCGGACCGGTGTGCATCCAGGTGCCTCGGGCGGGGCAGGATCGAAGCGTGCAGCAGCGCGACGTGCGGACGGCACGGGCGGTCATCACCGCCGAGGTGGACCACGCCACGGCCGAGCTCGTCGGCGACCCCGACCGCCCGCAGGGCTGGACCCTGCTGCTCGACGGCACCGCACAGTCGCACGTCGACCTCGACGACCCCACACACCTGGAGTTCGAGTACGTCCGCAGGCTGGCCCACGTCGCCGACCTGATCGCCCCGCCGACCGAGCCGATCCGCGCGCTGCACCTCGGCGGGGGCGCCTGGACGCTGGCCCGCTACATCGCCGCCACCCGCCCCGGGTCGCCGCAGCGCGTGGTCGAGCTGGACGCGGGCCTGGTCGACCTCGTGTCCTCCCGGCTGCCCGCCGACGGAACGGGCATCGAGGTCACCGTCGGCGACGCCCGCGCCGCGCTCACCCGCATCGCGGCCGGGTCGACGGACCTGGTGGTGCTCGACGTGTTCGCGGGCGCCCGCACCCCCGCCCACCTGACGTCGGTGCAGTTCGTCCGCGCCGCGGCCGCGGTCCTCGCCCCGGACGGGGTCTACGCGGCGAACGTCGCCGACGGCGGGACGCTCGCGTTCGCCCGCACCCAGGTCGCCGCCGTCATGACGGTGTTCCCCGAGGTGGCGGTGATCGCCGCGCCGCAGCTGCTGCACGGGCGGCGGTTCGGCAACCTGGTGCTCGTCGGGTCCGCGGCGCCGCTCCCGGTCCCGGCGCTCACCCGCAGGGCCGCGGGCGACCCGTTCCCGGCGCGGGTGCTCACCGGCGCCGACCTGCGCCGGTTCACCCGGGGCGCCGCCGTGCCCGTCGACGGCACCGCCACCCCGTCACCGACGCCCCCGCCCGGGTTCTTCGGCCGCCCGGAGTAGCTCAGAACGCCCCGTTCTGCCGGGCGGCACGGACGTTCGCGTTGTGCTCCTCGAGCGTCTCGGCGAAGCAGGACGTGCCGTCGGTCTGGCACCGCACGAAATACAGCCACGGGCCCGGCTCGGGGTTCAGCGCCGCGGCGATGGCCTCCCTGCCCGCCGCCGCGATCGGCGTGGGTGGCAGGCCCGCCACCTGGTAGCTGTTGTAGGGGCCCGGCCGGGCCCGGTCCTCCGCGGTGGTGCGCAGCGCCTGCAGGTCCAGCGGGTAGTTGACCATCGAATCGAGCTCGAGCCGCCTGCCCGCGCCGAGCCGGTTGTAGATCACGCGGGCGACCTTCGGCATGTCCGGGTTGATCGCCTCCTTCTCCACGAGCGAGGCGATCGTGAGCACCTCGTAGGGCGTGGAGCCGATGCTCTGCGCGCCCGCGACGAGGCCGGACGCCTCGAGGCGCTCCCCCGAGGTGGCGAGCAGGCCGCGCAGCACCTCCACCGCGGGCGCCCCGGGCGGTACGTCGTAGCGGCCGGGCACGATCAGGCCCTCGAGCCGCCGCGCCGGCTCGGCCGCGCTGACGTTCTCCAACGCCCACTCCGGCACGCCGAGCTCGGCCGGGTCGGTCTCCATCATGGCGGTGCGCAGCTCGTCGACCGAGACGCAGCTCTCCTGCCCGTCGATGCGGGCGCAGGAGGCCTGCGAGATCAGGCTGAGCACGCCGGGGGCGACGGTGCCGTCGGGCGCCCGCGTGTCGTCGAGCTGCACACCCCCGCGGACGTCGAGCTGACCGACGCGGGACGCCGGGTCCAGCAACATCGCCACGGCCGCGGCGCCCGACATCTGCCTGCGCATCTGGTAGAAGCCCGGCTGGACGGAGCGGATCCGCTCGTCGTCCTCGGCCGCGCGGACGAACGACTCCGGGGCCGCGACGACGCCGTTCTCGGCGAGCACGACGCCGATCCGGCGCGTCGAGTCGCCCTCCTCGATCTCGATGACCACGTCGCCCGTGCCCGCGCCCTCGTAGTCGGGCACGGAGAACCAGGTGAGGTAGGTGTACGCCCCGCCCGCGACGACCACGCCGAGCAGGAACAGCGCGGCCAGCACCACCGGTGCGCGCCTGCGCTTGGTGCGCGGCGCCGCCTGCGGCTCGTCGGGCTCGGGCTGCTGGACCGCCGGGGGCTGCTGCGCCCGCGGCGCCTCGCGGCGCGGGCCGGGCGGAGGCGGCCCCTCCGGCCGCGCGGGCTGCGGGCCGCCCTCCGGCGGCCCGGGCGGGCGCCGCGGCCCGCCGGCCATCCGCGGGCCCACGGCGGGCACGGGCACCGTGGGGGGACCCGGATCGGGCGCAGGAGGGCCGGGGTGCAGGGACGGCCCCGCCCCGACCCGCGGCAGCGGCCTGCCCTGCGGGCGGGGCGGCGGGCCGGGACGGTGGCCCGGCCCCTCGCCTGCACCCGGGGGGCGGGTCGGCCGTCGCTGGTCCCATCCGTCCGGGTTCACGAGACCGGAGAGTAGCCATCCGGTGGGGGCGCCGGCAGCGGCGGGTGCCCGGCCGGAGCCGGGAGGACGATCAGCGGCGCCGGGCGTCCAACCAGCCCTGCAAGATCGCGACGGCGGCGGCCTGGTCGACCACCGCGCGCTGCTTGCGGCCCTTCACCCCGCGCTCGCGCAGCTGCCGGGTGGCCACCACCGTCGTGAGCCGCTCGTCGGACAGCTCGACGGGGACGTCCAGCGCCGCGGCCAGTGCGTCGGCGAAGGCGCGGGCGGCCTGGGCGGCCGGGCCGTCGCGCCCCGCGAGGGTGCGCGGCAGCCCGACGACCACCCCGACCACCTCGTGCTCGGCGACGAGCGTCGCGATCGCGCGCACGTCGGAGCCACCCTCGACGTCGCGCGGCACGGTCGCGAGCGGGGTGGCCAGCACGCCGCCCGGGTCGCAGATCGCCACCCCGACCCGGACGGCGCCGACGTCGATGCCGAGGTAGCGCCCCGGTTTCACGCGCGGATGGCGGCGCGCAGCGCGGCGATCGCGTCCGGGATGCCGGCGGGGTTGGTACCGCCGCCCTGGGCGAGGTCGGGCTTGCCGCCGCCGCGCCCGCCCACGGCCGGGGCGAACTCCGGGATGAGCTTCCCGGCGGCGAGCCCCCGCTCGCGGGCCGCGGCCGTGGTGGCCACGACGAACGACACCTTCTCCCCGGCGGCGGAGAACAGCGCCACGACCCCGGGCCGGGCGCCCAGCCGGCCGCGCACGTCGGAGGCGAGCGCACGCAGGTCGTTGCCGCTGACCCCCTCCGGGGCGGCGACCGCGACGAGCGCGATCCCGTCGACGTCCTCGGCGCCGTCGGCGAGCGCGCCGGCCGAGGACAGCACCGCCTCGGCGCGGACCTTCTCCAGCTCCCGCTCGGCCTGGCGCAGCCGCTCCACGATGCCGCCGATGCGCTCGGGCAGCTCCTCGGGGCGGGCCTTGAACTGCTCGGCCAGCTGGGAGACGAGCACGTGCTCCTTGGCCAGGTAGCGGAACGCGTCGAGCCCGACCAGCGCCTCGACCCGGCGCACGCCGGAACCGATCGACGACTCCGACAGCAGCTTCACCAGGCCGAGCTGGCCGGAGCGGTGCACGTGGGTGCCGCCGCACAGCTCGCGGGAGTAGTCGCCGATCTCGACGATGCGCACCTTGTCGCCGTACTTCTCGCCGAACAGCGCGAGCGCACCGAGCTTGCGGGCCTCGTCCTGGGAGGTCACGAACCAGCGGACCTCCTCGTCGTTCTGCAGGACGGCGTTCACCTCGTCCTCGACGTCGGCCAGCACCGACGCCGGCACGGCGCCACCGGGTGAGGTGAAGTCGAACCGCAGGCGGCCGGGGGCGTTGAGCGAACCGGCCTGGGCGGCGGCGTCACCGAGGTGCTTGCGCATCCCGGCGTGCACGAGGTGGGTGGCCGAGTGCGACCGCGACACCGCGGCGCGCCGGGCGGTGTCCACCTCGGCGTGGACGGTGGCGTCCACCCGGGCCTCCCCCTCGGTCACCGTGCCGCGGTGCACGATCAGCCCCGTGACCGGCGACTGGACGTCGGAGACCTCGATGGTGAACCCGTCGCCGCGGATCCAGCCGGTGTCGGCGAGCTGGCCACCGCCCTCGGCGTAGAACGGCGTGCGGTCGAGGATCACCTCCACCGCGCTGCCGGTGCCGGCGGCGGGCACGCCCGCGCCGTCGACGACGAGGCCGACCACCCGCCCCTCGGCGGCCAGATCGGTGTAGCCGAGGAACTCGCTGGTGCCCGCCGTGTCGAGGACGGCCCGGTAGACCGAGGCGTCGCCGTGGCCCACCTTGTGCTTGGCGGCGTCGGCCTTGGCCCGGGCCCGCTGCTCGTCCATCAGCCGGCGGAAGCCCTGCTCGTCGACCGTGAGCCCGGCCTCGGCGGCCATCTCGAGCGTGAGGTCGATCGGGAAGCCGTAGGTGTCGTGCAGCTGGAAGGCCTTGTCGCCGGAGAGCTGCGTGCCACCGGACTGCCTGGTGGCGGCCACGGCGGTGTCGAAGATCTTCGACCCCGCCGTGAGCGTGGCGAGGAAGGCCTCCTCCTCGGCCCTGATCACGGCCGAGATGCGCTCGAAGTCGGTGACCAGCTCGGGGTAGGCCGGGCCCATCGTGTCCCGCACGACCTCGGCGAACGAGCCGAGCACCGGCTCGTGCACGCCGAGCAGGCGGGCCGAGCGGACGATGCGGCGCAACAGCCTGCGCAGCACGTAGCCCCGGCCCTCGTTGGAGGGGATGACCCCGTCGCCGATGATCATGACGCCGGACCGGGCGTGGTCGGCGATGATGCGGAAACGCACGTCGTCGGTGGGGTCGGCCCCGTAGCGGCGGCCGGAGAACTCCTCGGCCCGGGCGATGACCGGCCGGACCAGGTCGGTCTCGTAGACGTTGTCGACGCCCTGCAGCAGGTAGGCGACCCGCTCGACGCCCATGCCGGTGTCGATGTTCTTCTTCGGCAGGCTGCCGATCGGCGGGTGCCCGTCCTTGGGGGACAGCTCCCCCCGCTCGTCCTGCATGAAGACGAGGTTCCAGATCTCGAGGTAGCGGTCCTCGTCGGCGACGGGGCCGCCCTCGCGGCCGTGCTCGGGGCCCCGGTCGAAGTAGATCTCCGAGCAGGGCCCGCCGGGGCCGGGCACGCCCATGTCCCAGTAGTTGTCCTTGCCCCCGCGGCGCTGGATCCGCTCGTCGGGCAACCCGGCGATGCGCTTCCACAGGGCGACCGCCTCGTCGTCGTCCTGGTAGACGGTGACCCAGATGCGGTCCGGGTCGAAGCCGTAGCCGCCGGCGTCCTGGCTGTTCGTGACCAGGCTCCAGGCGTACTCGATCGCGCCTTCCTTGAAGTAGTCGCCGAAGGAGAAGTTCCCGGCCATCTGGAAGAACGTGTTGTGCCGGGTGGTCTTGCCGACCTCGTCGATGTCCCCGGTGCGCACGCACTTCTGGATCGAGGTGGCCCGCGGGTACGGCGGCGGGACCTGCCCGAGGAAGTACGGCTTGAACTGCACCATGCCCGCGTTGACGAACAGCAGGTTCGGGTCGTCGAGGATCAGCGAGGCGCTGGGCACGCGGGTGTGGCCGGCGTTGACGAAGTGTTCGGTGAACCGACGGGTGATCTCGTGGGTCTGCACGGTTGGCTTCCAAGGGTCGAGCGGGAGGCAGGCACGGCGGGGCCCAGTCTCCCGCAGCGGCAGGGACGCGGTACGGCAGGGGGACGCAGGCTCGGGCAGAGGCGCGTCAGGCCCCTGCCCTGCGCGCTCGACCGCGGTGCGCCGCCCGGCGCGGCGGGGCGGGTTCCGGGTCGGCGAAGGCGTCGGACAGCGCCGGGATCGGGGTCCCGGTCCGCCGCTCCACGAGCTCGGCGAGCTCGTGTTCCCGCTCGGTCATGCCGGCGCGCACCTCCGCGCCGAACGCGCCGATCCCGGCCCCGAGCTCGCGCAGGCCCTCGGCGAGGTTGGCGCCCACCCCGGCCGGGGTGAGGGCCCGGGCCGCCTCCGAGGCCCGCCGCGTGGCGTACACGCCGACGGCGACCCCCACTCCGAGCCAGAACAGGCGCTTCACCGCCGCCGCCCCCTCCGGCGCCGCGAGTGGGCGCCGGCGTCCCGGCCGGCGCGGCGGGCCTTGATCGCCTTGCTCAGGCCGTAGCTGAACGCGGCCGCCCGCACCAGCGGGCCGCCGAGCGTGGCCGTGAACAGCGACGTGAGCACCGAGACGTTGCTCGACACGGTGCGCGCGCTCGAGGTGATGCCGTCGACCCGCTCCAGCTGCGTGTTCACCTGGTGCAGCGTGGTCTGGGCGTCCTTGAGCAGCGGGTCACCGCCCTCGTGCGCCTTGCGGATGGCGATGGTGGCCTCGTCGAGCGTGCGGCCCAGCTTCAGCAGCGGGACGGCCAGCAGCAGCACGAGGACCACGAAGGCCCCCGCGGCGATGAGCGCCGCGATCTGGCCAGCCGACACGAAGCCTCCCCGGATCTCGCGCGGCGCACCTCGATTCGCCGCTCTTGATCTCCTCAGGTTACTCCCCGCCCGCATCCCGTTACCGGCAGGGCCGCACGGCCCGACCGGGCGATGACCCGGTGTTCCTACCCCTCCTCGTCCAGGTCGGCGTCGCCGTCGGACACCGTGTCGGCCGACGCGTCGGCGTCGACCCCCGCGGCCGCGAGGATCGTGCGGCGCAGCCGGTTGAGGGCCCGGTGCTGGGTGACCCGGACCGCCCCCGGCGTGGACCCGACCGCCTGGGCGGTCTCCTCCGCCGAGAGCCCGACGGCGATGCGCAGCACGAGCACCTCGCGCTGGCGCGGCGTGAGCGTGTGCAGCAGCGACCCCAGCCGCTCGGTCAGCTCGGCCTGCAGGAGGTGGTGCTCCGGGCCGTCGTGGGTGAGCGGCGTGTCCGGGATGTCGGCGACCGGTTCGGACCGGTTGCGGCCGATCGCCCGGAACGCGTCGGTGACCTTGTGCGCGGCGATGCCGTAGACGAACGCGCGGAACGACAGCCCGCGCAGCGTGTAGCCGGGCAGGGCGTTGACGACCGCCAGGCACACCTCCTGCGCGACGTCGTCGGCGGAGCCCATGAGGGTCTCCTGCCTGCCCAGGCGGGCCCGGCAGTAGCGCAGCACGAGCGGGTGGATCTCGGCGAGCAGGCGCTCGCGGGCCCGCGGCTCGCCGGCGACCGCGGCCCGCAGCAGCGTCTCCATGAGCGGTGGATCGGGCTCGGCCGCCGGCTCGAGCTCGGGCGGCTCGGCGATCGCGGCGTCCGGAAGCGGCGCGACGGCGCCGGCACCGGCCGGGTCGCCGACGGGGACCGCGTCCGGGGCGACCGCCGCGAGGCCGTTCATCGCAGGGCCGCCGTGACGAGCGGGATGGCGCCGGGCGCGGCCGTTCCGCGGCGTCGACAGGAATGATCGGACAACAGGTCTGACTCGAACATCGGGTTCCCCTCCCCTGCGCCGGCAGAGCCTTCCCCGGCGGCTCGCGCCGCCCGGACGGCCGGACGGCGCGTACTGCGATCGTGCTGAGTCGTGCTCGGTGTTACCGCTGCCCGTGTGCTGGGCCTTGGTTGTGCGTCACTGCCGTGGAGGAGCGACCGGGACGGCGACTGATACCTGTGCGTCCCCCGACCGCAGGCGTCGCCCGGAGGCCCCTCCCGTGCCCCGATCACCGCCGTGCCCTGCGGTGATCGGGATCGTTCGACGTTCAAGCACGCAGTTTGGGTCCATACCAAGTTGGAGTCAAGAGCAGTTCGGCTCGAAAGCGGTTACGCTGCGCTCGATGGCAGCGACCGACCCCGTCGAACGGGACGATCCGCGCGCCCGCGCCGCCCGCACCAAGCGTGACCGAACGCGACGAGCGCTGCTGGATGCTGCCGACGCGTCGTTCGGCAGCCACGGGTGGGCCGACACGCGCATGGAGGACGTCGCGGCCGCGGCCGGGGTGAGCGCCGCGACCGCCTACAACCACTTCCCGTCCAAGCACGCGCTCATGGGCGCGGTGTACGGCCCGATGGTGCGCCCGCTCGTGGGGCAGGCCGAGCGGGACGTCGCGCTGCGCCGCCCCGTGGTGGACGCGCTCACCGACCAGATCCGGGCGCTCGCCCGCATCAGCGAGCGCCACCGCAGGCTCACCGCGTCCTTCTGGTCGGCCGTGGAGGAGTACACGATCAAGGTGGGCGGCCCGCCGGACCCCGCCGACGAGAGCGACCCGCGCACGCTCGCCCCCGTGCCCACGCCGCTGCGGATCCTCATCGAGCACGGGCAGTGCACGGGCGAGCTGCGTCCGTTCCCGAGCGCGCTCGACGTCAGCGGGATGATCGTCAACCTGCTGCTGCTGCGCAGCATCAACCGGCCGCACGAGCCCGCGGAGCACACCGCGGAGCTGCTGCTGACCGCGCTGTTCGGGATGCTGCGCCCCGAGCTGCTCGCCGAGGCGGGCCCGCACGGGCACCCGTTCCGCTCGGCGGCCGGGCCGGACCGGCGGACCGACGGGGCGCTGCGCGAGGGCTAGACCCGGTTGCGCTTGCGCCCGGTGACCCGGTTGTAGACGACGAGCACGATCACCGCGCCGATGATCGAGCCGATCCAGCCGGCCGGCTGGAACCCGCGCAGCCCGACGGTGAGCAGCCCGAAGATCAGGCCGCCGACGATCGAGCCGACGCAGCCGAGGATGATCGTGCGCAGGATGCCGATGTCGTCCTTGCCGGGCACGATCGCGCGGGCGATGAAGCCCGCGACCAGACCGAAGACGATCCAGCCCACCACCGTCCAGAACATCCCGGTGCTGCTCCCCTCTCGGCGTGCGTCCGCGGGCAGCCTACCGGGTGGAGATCACCTGCCGGCGAGCTCGGCCAGCGAGCGGGCGAGCGCGTCGACCGCGAACCCGATCTCCTCCTCGGTGACGACCAGCGGCGGGGAGAGCCGGATGGTCGAGCCGTGGGTGTCCTTCGCCAGCACTCCGCGGCGGGCGAGCGCCTCGCAGACGTCCCGGCCGGTGCCCAGGTGCGGGTCGACGTCGACGCCCGCCCACAGGCCCGCGGTGCGGACCGCGACGACGCCGTCGCCGACGAGCGCGGTGAGCTTCTCCCGCAGTACCGGCCCGAGCCGGCGGGCGGCGGCGAGCACCCCGTGCGGGCCGTCGTCGCAGAGCAGGCCCACCACGGCCCGGCCGACCGCGCACGCGAGCGGGTTGCCGCCGAACGTGCTGCCGTGCTGGCCGGGGCGCAGCACGCCGAGCACCTCGTCGTCGGCCACGACGGCCGACAGCGGCACGATGCCCCCGCCGAGCGCCTTGCCGAGCAGGTAGACGTCCGCGTCGGTGCCGGCGCCGCGGGTGGCGAGGACGTGGCCGGTGCGGCCGAGGCCCGACTGCACCTCGTCGGCCACGAACAGCACGCGCTCGGCGTCGCAGATCTCACGGACGCCGGCCAGGTAGCCGTCCGGGGGCACGATCACCCCGGCCTCGCCCTGCACCGGCTCGAGCAGCACGGCCACGGTCTCCGGCGTGATCGCCGCCTCCAGGGCGGCGAGGTCGCCGTAGGGCACGACGTCGAAGCCGGGGGTGAACGGGCCGAACCCGGCGCGCGCCTGCGGGTCGGTCGAGAAGGAGACGATGCTGATCGTGCGGCCGTGGAACCCGCCGGCGGCCACGACGATCCGGGCGCGGTCCTCCGGCACGCCCTTGACCTCGTAGCCCCACTTGCGGGCGACCTTGAGCCCGCTCTCGACGGCCTCGGCGCCGGTGTTCATCGGCAGGACGCGCTGTTTGCCGACGAGCGCGGCGAGCTCCGCGCAGAACGGGCCGAGCTGGTCGTTGCCGAAGGCGCGGCTGGTGAGGGTCAGCCGGTCGAGCTGCCGGTGCGCCGCGGCGACGAGCTCGGGGTGGCGGTGGCCGAAGTTCAGGGCGGAGTATCCGGCGAGGCAGTCGAGGTAGTGGCGGCCCTCGACGTCGGTGACCCACGCGCCGATGCCCTCGGCCACGACGACGGGCAGCGGGTGGTAGTTGTGCGCCGAGTGCTCGTCCACCAGCTGTTCGTGCAGCGCGGTGGCGCCGGTGCCGGTCCGGGTGTCGATCGCGGTGTCGATCGGGCTGTCGGTCAGGGTCATGAGCGCACCTCCAGCGTGCAGCACTTCGGCCCGCCGCCCCCTTTGAGCAGCTCGGACAGGTCGACCGGGACGGGCTCGTACCCACGCTCGCGCAGGGCCGCGGCCAGCCCGGTGGCCTGCGCGGGCAGCACGACGTGCCTGCCGTCGCTCACCGCGTTGAGGCCGAGGACGGCGGCGTCGGCCGGGGAGGCGACGACCGCGTCCGGGAACCGGGCCCGCAGCTCCTCCTGCGCCGCCGGGCTGAAGGCGGCGGGCAGCCAGGCGATGGTGGCGTCGTCGAGCACGGCGACGGCCGTGTCGAGGTGGTAGTAGCGCGGGTCGACCAGCTCCAGCGGCACGACCTCGCGCTCGAACACGGCGGCGACCTCCGCGTGCGCGCGCGGGTCGGTGCGGAACCCGTAGCCGGCCAGCACGACGTCGCCGACGACGAGCAGGTCGCCCTCGCCCTCGTTGACGAACCGCGGCTCCACCACCGGGTAGCCGGCGGCGGCGAAGAACGCGCGGTGGGCGGCGGCCTCGGGCGCGCGCTCGGGGTGGCGGAACCGCGCGCAGAGCACCACGCCGTCGACGACCGTGGCGCCGTTGGCGGCGTAGACCATGTCGGGCAGGCCCGGGACCGGGTCGATCAGGTCGACCCGATGGCCCAGGTCCACGTAGGTCTGCCGCAGCGCTTCCCACTGGGCGACGGCGCGCTCGCGGTCGACGGGCTCACCGGGCCGCATCCACGGGTTGATGGCGTAGCGGACCTCGAAGTGCTCGGGGCGGCACATCACGTAGTGCCGCGGCCGGGCAACGGGTTCGGTGGCCGCTACCGGCCGAGGCAGGACGCTGGTCACAGTGGTCACGGTAGGAACGCCCTGGGCGGGCGACAATCGCGAAGTCCTGCCGGATCGCGCCGGATCGTTGCGTGTTCCGGCCGTCTCGCGCACGAATCGTGCGCGGCCCCTCAGGGGAGCGCGGCGGGCAGCCCGAACGCCGTGACCTGCTCGTTCCCGAGGAACGAGGTGATCGCGGCGATCCGGTCGCCGCGCAGCGCGAGCACGTTGACCGCCCAGCCCCGGTGGCTTCCGGCGGCGTCGTCCCACAGGTAGCAGGCGAGCGCGGGCTGGCCGTTCGCCCACGTCGGCAGGTGCCGCCAGGACCCGCAGGACCCCAGCGGCACCCGCCGCGCCCAGTCGGCCACGGCGGGAAGCCCCCGGTACCAGTGCGGCAGCGGCGGCATCGTCCAGGTCACGTCGTCGGTGAGCAGCGCGACCAACCCGTCGGGGTCGCGCCGTTCGAGGGCCTCGGCGAACCCCGCGACGACCGCGCGCAGCCGGGCGTCGTCGAGCTCGCGCAGCGTCCGCTGCTGGGTGCGGTCGGGGACCTTCCGCGCGAGCACGGCGCGGGCGCGCTGCAGCGCGCTGTTCACCGACGCCCGCGAGGTGCGCATCATCTGCGCGATCTCCGCGGCGGAGAAGCCGAGCACCTCGAACAACAGCAGCGCGGCGCGCTGGTTGCCCGGCAGGTGCTGGCACGCGGCGACGAAGGCGAGCTCGACGGCCTCCCGCTGCTCGACCGCGGCGTCGGCGAGCAGGGCGTCCGGGTAGGGCTCGAGCCACGCGACGTCCGTGCGCGGCGCGGAGTCGACCACGGCGTGGTCGCTCGCCGGGCCGAGGTCGACCGGCGTGGCCCTGCGCCCGCGGCGGCGCGCCGCGTCGAGGCAGGCGTGGGTGACCACGGAGTACAGCCAGGTGCGCAGCGAGCTGCGCCCGTCGAAGCCGCCGAGCGCCGTCCACGCCCGCAGCAGCCCGTCCTGCAGGGCGTCCTCGGCGTCGTGGGTCGAGGCGAGCATCCGGTAGCAGTGGGCGTGCAGCTCCCGGCGCAGCGGCGCGACCAGCCGCGTGAAGGCGTCGGCGTCGCCCGCGCGGGCACGGGGCAGGTCGGGGTCCTCCGCGGTGCCCACCGGGCGCTCGTCGCTCACGCCCCGATCCTCGTCCCCGCCACCGACGAACCGGTTCACCGGCCCGCCCCGGCGGGCGGGGTGGACGAGCGGCGCAGCAGCGGCGAGAGCACCAGCACCGACTTGGTGCGCGCCACGAACGGCTGCGCGCCGATCTGCTCGAGCACCTGCTCGAAGTGGCGCATGTCGGTGGCGAGGATGCGCAGCACGGCGTCGGCGTCGCCGGAGACGGTGCTGGCGTCGACGACCTCCGGGAACCGGTCCACGGCCGCGCGGATCACCCCGGGCGGGGTGCTGTTGGTGCAGTACAGCTCGACGTAGCCCTCCACCGTCCAGCCGAGGACGGCCGGGTCGAGCCGCACCGTGAACCCGGTGATGGCGCCGCCGGCCCGCAGCCGGTCCACCCGCCGCTTCACCGCCGACGCCGACAGGCCGACCCGCTGACCCAGCTCGGCGTAGCTGCGGCGGGCGTCCTCCACCAGCAGCGCGATGATCTCCGAATCCAGGCGGTCCAGCTGCACCAGCCCATCGTGCCCGGCCGGGGGTCGCGGGTGGCGGCAGGATGTGCCGCATGTACCGGGTGGATTCCGAGGTCGGCGTCCTGCGCGAGGTGATCCTGCACCGGCCGGGGCTGGAGCTGAAACGGCTCACCCCCGGCAACAAGGACCGGCTGCTGTTCGACGACGTGCTGTGGGTCGCGCGGGCGCAGGAGGAGCACGACACGTTCGCGACGCTGCTGCGCGAGCGCGGCGTCGCGGTGCACCTGTTCGGCGACCTGCTGCGCACCGTGCTCGACATCCCCGAGGCGCGCAAGTACGTGCTGGACCGGATCTTCGACGACCGGGTGTACGGCCCGCTCGCCATCGACGCGCTGCGCAACTGCTTCGACGCGATGGACGCCGACACCCTCGCCGACCACCTCGTCGGGGGCATCACCAAGCGGGAGGTGCTCGACCGCATCCCGGAGCCGCGCTCGATCGCCTTCCACGTGCTCGACCCCGACGACTTCGTGCTCGAGCCGCTGCCCAACCACCTCTACACCCGCGACACGTCGGCGTGGATCTACGGCGGGGTCGCGATCAACAGCATGCGCAAGAAGGCCCGCATGCGCGAGACCGTGCACTACGAGGCGGTCTACCGCTGGCACCCGCTGTTCGCCCGCGCGGGCCACGCGGTCTGGTCGGACGGCTCGGTGAACGGGCCCGCGACGACCGAGGGCGGCGACATGCTCGTGCTCGGCGGCGGCGCGGTGCTGATCGGGCTGTCCGAGCGCACCACCCCGCAGGGCGTGGAGCGGCTCGCCCAGAAGCTCTTCGCCGGCGGCGAGGTGGACCGCATCGTCGCGCTGCGGATGCCGCAGGCGCGGGCGTTCATGCACCTCGACACGGTGCTGACGATGGTGGACCCGGAGACGTTCACCCAGTACGCGGGGCTGGGGATGCTGCCGGCCTACACGATCCGGCCCGGCGACTCGGACAAGGAGCTCGACGTCCGCGACCACCCGCCCGAGGACATGCACCGCGCCATCGCCGCCGCGCTCGGACTGCCGTCGATCCGCGTGCTCACCCCGGTGCAGGACGTCCACTCCGCCGAGCGCGAGCAGTGGGACGACGGGTGCAACACCCTCGCCGTCGCGCCCGGCGTGGTCGTCACCTACGAGCGCACCGTCACCACCAACCGCTACCTGCAGGCGGCCGGGATCGAGGTGCTCGACATCCCGGGCGGTGAGCTGGGCCGGGGCCGCGGCGGGCCGCGGTGCATGAGCTGTCCGGTGCGCCGCGACCCGGCGATTCCCACCGTCGGGTGATCATCGGCCACCCGGCCGCACGAGGTTCGCCCGAAAACGCCGCGGCGGCCCGCCGCGTCCCGCACGATCTTCGACGTGATGTTCTGGGCTGCAGCCGCAACCGCCGCGATCCTCGTCGGGGCACCCCCGCCGCCGGACCTGCCCGCCGTGCCGACCCCGCCCGGGTCGTCGCTGCCCGCGATCACCGCGGAGCGCGCCGCGCAGAACCCCACCGTGCGCGACCCCGGGCGCATCGCGCTGTCCGCCGACGGGAACCAGCACGACGAGGACGACTGGGCCTCCTCGGCGATGGCGCTCGCGATCCTGGCCCACGCCGGGTTCCAGGAAAACGTCGTCAACTACATCTACAACAACCACATCTGGGACTCCTCCTCCGAGCACCGCCGGAACATGACCGAGAGCGTGCTCGGCGCCGGCGAGCGGTTCGGGTTCGACCTCTCGCGGTTCTACGACGGGGCCGACCCGCAGCAGCTCGAGGCGGGGGTCGCCGCGCTCACCGCCGAGATCAACGCCTCGACGCCCGACGACGAGCTCACGATCGTGCTCGCCGGGCCGATGGAGACCACCTGGATGGCCCTCGAGGCCGCCGACCCCGCGGCCCGGCGGCACGTCAAGTGCGTCTCCCACGGCAACGGGACGTTCAACCAGACCCACGGGAAGACAGACCACGGGGGCCACTCCTACGACGACGTGCTGGAGCTGGGCTGCCAGCGCGTCCAGATCCCCGACCAGAACGGCAACCTCGGCCCCACGAAGCTGTCCGACTGGGACTACCTGCGCGACCTCGGCCCCGAGATGGCCTGGGTGCACTCCCGGTTGGAGGTGGCGGAGAAGGGCGACGTGTCCGACGCGGGCATGGTCTACTTCGTGATCACCGGCGAGGAGCGGGTGTCGCGCTCGGAGCTGCGGAAGTTCCTGACCACCCCGCGCTCGGCGCTGCTCGGAGGGGCGCGATCGGCCACCATGGCCACGTGACGGCCCTGCCCGGCGTCCTGCCGCCGCTCGACGGCGCGCTGCACACCGACCTCGCCACGCGCACCCGCTACGCGTCCGACGCCGGGCACATCGCGACCGGGCTGCCCGCCGCGGTCCTGCGTCCCGGCTCGGCGGCCGACGTGGCCCGTGTCGTCGCCCACTGCCGCGCCCACGGCGTCCCGGTGGGCGCCAGGGGCCTCGGCAACACCACGGGCGGGCAGTCGCTCGTGCCCGGCGGGGTCGTGGTCGACACCACCGCGCTCGCCGGGGTGCGGGCGATCGGCCCCGACCGGGCCACCGTCGGCGCGGGCACCACCTGGCTGGAGCTCGCCCGGTCCGCGCACGCCCGTGGCCTCGCGATCCCGGCCGCCACCGGCTACCTGGGCCTGACCGTCGGCGGAACGCTGTCGGTCGGCGGGATCCCACCCGCGGTCGCGAGCGGCGCCCAGGTCGACCACGTCCACGAGCTGGAGGTCGTCACCGGCGACGGCCGGCTGCGCCGGTGCTCGCCGACGGCCGAACCCGAGCTGTTCGACGCCGTGCTCGGCGGGCTGGGCCAGTTCGGGATCATCACCGAGGCCACCGTCGCCCTGGTGCCCGCCCCGACGGCGGTGCGGGGTTGGTCGCTGCCCCACGCCGACCCGGCCGCGTTCTTCGCCCACCTGCGCGCCGTCGTCCGCGCCGGCGAGGCGACGGAGGTGTTCGGCGACTGGTGGCGGCCCGGTGAGGCGGGCGAGCTGCACCACCTCAACGCCTTCGCCTTCGACGCCGAGCTCCCCGTGCCGCCGGGGGCGGAGGTCCGCGAGGACGGCTACCTGGAGCACATCACGCGCATCGACGACGCGGTGGCGGACCTGCGCGCCGCCATCGGCTGGGACGCGCTGCCCAAGCCGTGGCTCACCGTGTGGCTGCCCGACTCGCGGGTCGAGGACGTCGTCGGCGCGACGCTCGCCGAGCTGGGCCCGGCCGACGTCGGCGCGGGCGGGTTCGTGCTGCTCTACACCCACCGCAGGGCCGCGCTCACCCGGCCGTCGCCGCGGCTGCCCGACCCGGACGGCAGCGACCTGGTGCACCTGTTCACGGTGATGACCGCGGGCCCGCCCGACGCCGGCGCCGACTACGCCGCGGGCGTCCTCGCGCGCAACCGGCGGTTGCTCGACCGGGCCGTCGCCGCGGGCGGCACGCGCTACCCGATCGGCACCGTGCCGGTCGACGCCGACGACTGGCGCGCCCACCACGGCGACCGCTGGGCCCACCTGGTCGCGTTGAAGCGGCGCTACGACCCGGCCGACGTGCTCGGTCGCGCCGTCCGCTGGCCGCCGTTCGCCCGGGGCCGGTGAAATCCACGACGAGGTGACCGTCGGACCGCTATCGTCGTCGGGTGACTTCCGTCGCGGAACAAACTCCGCTCTCGGATTGGGGCGCGCTCGACGGCAGCCACCGGCGCGTCGCCGTCGAGGTCCTGCGGTTCGGCCCGCTGCCGCGCGCGCGGCTCGCCCGCAGGCTCGGCCTCTCCCCCGGCTCGCTGACCCGCCTCACCCGCCCGCTGGTCGACGGGGGCCTGCTCGTCGAGGGCGACCCGGACCCCGGCTCGCGCGACGACCCGGACCACCCGCGCACCGGGCGCCCGTCGCTGCCGCTGGACGTCGCCCCCTCCGAACACCGGTTCATCGGCGTGAAGGTCACGGGCGACACGCTGTTCGCGGTCGTGTGCGACCTGCGGGCGAACGTGCTCGCCGAGCACACGCGCCCGCTGCCCGGCGCCGAGCCGGCCGCCGTCGTGGGGGCGATCGCCGACGCGGCCCGGCTGCTGCGGGCCGACCACCCCGGCGTCGTCGGCCTCGGCGTCGGGGTCGGCGGGTTCGTGGTCGACCGCCGCGACGTCGCCCGCGCCCACTTCCTCGGCTGGCACGAGCGCGTCCCGCTCGCCGACCTGGTGCACGAGGCCACCGGGCTGCCCGCGGTCGTCGACAACGACGTCCGGGCGCTCACCGCGGCCGAGCACTGGTTCGGGGCGGGCCGCGGCCTGCAGTCGCTGCTCGTGATCACGATCGGGGCGGGCGTCGGGTGCGGGATCGTCGTGCACGACCTCGTGGTCGAGGGCGCGCACGGCGGCGGCGGCTCGATCGGGCACCGGCCCGTGCTCAGCTCCGTGGTCTGCGAGGACGGCCACCGCGGCTGCGCGCAGGGCCTCGTGTCCTCCCGCGCGGTCTCCGGGGCGGTCGCCCAGGCGCTCGGCCGCCCGGTGACCTACGACGAGGCGCTGGCGCTCGCGGCCGAGGGCCACCCGGCCGCCCGCCGGGTCGTCGACGAGGCCGCGAGCGCGCTCGGGGTGCTCGTGGCCGACATCGCCAACCTCATCGACCCGGAGCTGGTGATCCTCACCGGCGACGGCATCGGGCTCGTCGACGTCGCCCGCCCGGCGCTGGACGCCGCGCTGGAGGAGAACCGCAAGGCCCCGCTCGCGCCGGTGCCCCTGGACGTGCAGCCGTTCCCGTTCACCGAGTGGGCCCGCGGGGCGGCGGCCGTCGCCGTGCAGGAGCACGTGTTGGGCCGGGCCCGCGCCGCCCGGGCCGTCACCCCTGCGTGAACAGGGCGTTGACCGCCTCGTTGGCCGCGGTGAGCGACGAGACGTCGGCCCTGCCGGTCATCACCCGTTCCATCGCCGTCTCCATGATCGCGTCCACCTCGGCGGCGTGCTGGGCGGCCGGGAAGGGGAACGCGGTGCCCTCCCGCAGCTGGCGGGTGAACGGGGTGATGTCCAGGCCGTGCGCACCGATCGCGGCCTCCGCGGTGGGCACGACGGACGCGATCGCGGGCACCACGACGCCGCCCTCGGCCACCACCGCCTGGCACTCCGGCGAGGCGAGGTAGCGCACCCACTTCCAGGCGGCGCCCTTGTTCGGCGAGCCGGCCGCGATCGTGTCGGCGAGCGAGTTGGTCATCGCCGCCCGGTGGCCGAGCGGGCCGATCGGGGTCGGCGCCGTGTCCAGCTCGACGCCGCCCAGGCGGGCGTACGTGCGGATGTTCCACGACCCGTCGGTGACCAGCGCGACCCGCCCGGCCTGCAGCAGCTGGCCCAGCTCGGTGCCGACCGCCTGCTCCACCGGCGGCATGTAGCCCTTCTCGACCAGGCCCCGCCACCAGGCGATCGTGTCCTGGAATCGGGGGTCGTCGTAGTTGAACCGGGTGCCCCACAACGGGCGGTCGGTGTGGGTCCAGCCCAGCGTCGCGGTGAGGTACGACCACTCCGTCTGCCCCGACCCGCCGCCGGGCGGGTAGTTGATGCCCAGGCCGTAGGTGGCGACGTTGCGCGGGTCGAAGCCCGGCTCGTCGCCGCGCACCCCGTTGCGGTCCACCGACAGGCGCGCGAGCACGCGCTCGAAGGTGCCGCCGTCCTGCGGGTTCCAGGTGAGGTTCTGCATCTGCTCCGGCGTGATGCCGGCCTCGCGGGCCATCGCCGCGTTGTAGAAGATGCCGACCGCGTCGAAGTCCTTCGGCAGGCCGTAGCGCCTGCCGTCGTCGCCGACCCACAGGTCGCCGGTGCCCTCGACGAACTGCGCCAGGTCGGGCCCGTCGCGCGCGATCAGCTCGTCGAGGGGCTCGATCAGCCCGCGCGCGGTGTGGTCGCCGTACTTGGAGGTGTGGTTGACGAACACGTCCGGCGCGGCGTTGGCGACGAACGCCGTCAGCAGCCTGCCCCAGTAGTAGTCCCAGCCGACCTGCTCGATCGCGATGTCGATGCCGGGGTTGGCCGCCTCGAACTCGTCGGCGCACCGCTGGTAGGCGGGCAGCTGGTTGGCGTCCCACATCCAGTAGGTCACCTCGCCGGTCTCGGCCCAGCCGCCGGACTCGGCGGGCGGGCGCTCGGCGGCGCAGGCCGGGGCGAGCGCGAGGACGGCGGCGGCCAGGGCGGCGGTGGTCGTGCGCTTCATTTGATCCCCGAGAAGCCGATGGAGTCGACGATCTTGCGCCCGAACGCGAGGAACAGCAGCAGGACCGGGAGCGCGGCGACCAGGGTGGCCGCCATCAGCCCCGGCCAGTCCAGGCCGCCCTGCGGGGTCTGGGCGCGGAACACCCCCAGCGCGACGGTGAGCGTGCGGACGCTGCGCTCGCTGCCCACCAGCAGCGGCCAGAAGTACTCGTTCCACGACTGCACGTACTGCAACAGGGCCAGCGTGGTGATCGGCCCCCAGCTCATCGGCACGATGATCCGGAAGAACGTGCGGACGTGGCCCGCGCCGTCCAGGCGGGCCGCCTCCTCGATCTCGCGCGAGATGCCGAGGAAGAACTGCCGCAGGAAGAACACCGCGAACGGGGTCATGAAGAAGAACGGCAGGACGAGCGCGGCGTAGGTGTTGAGCAGGCCGAGGTCGCGCATCAGCAGGAAGTTCGGCAGGTGCGTGAAGATCGGCGGCACCATCAGCGCGGTCAGCAGCACGAAGAACACCGCGTCGCGCCCGGGCCAGCGCATCCGCGCGAACGCGTACGCCGCGAGCGCGCCGAAGAACACCTGTCCCGCTGTGATCAGCGCCGACACCACCACCGAGTTGCGCAGGTAGACCCAGAAGTCCACCGCCGAGCCGGTGCCGCCCTCCGCCTGCGCCTCCTCGAGGGTGGCCAGCCCGAGCACGCGCCGGAACGCGCCCCACGTGAAGTCGACCGGCAGGAACGAGCCCCCTGCGGTGGCGAGCGTCGTGCCGTTCGACAGGGCCGTGCGCAGCATCCAGTAGAACGGGAACAGCGTGACCAGGATGATCGCGAGCAGGCAGGCCCACGCCAGCACGCGTCCCGGGGTCAGGCCACCCGCCTCGCGGCCGGGGGTGCGACCGGCGGGCGCGACGGCGGTGTCCGCATCGACGGTGACCATGGACGACTCCTCAGCCGAGGTCCGACTCGCCGGCTCGCATCAGCCGCAGCTGCACGAAGGCGATCACGGACAGGATCACGAGCAGGACCACCGACACCGCCGAGGCGTAGCCGTAGTCCAGGCGCTCGAACGCGAGGTCGAAGATGTGGTACTGGATCACGCGGGAGGCGTCGGCGGGCCCGCCCATGGTGGTGACCGCGACGGTGTCGAACACCTGGAACGAACCGACCACGGTGACCACCAGCACCAGCGCGAGCACGGGGCGCAGCAGCGGCAGCGTGATGCGCCAGAACATCTGCCACTCGCTCGCGCCGTCCACCCGCCCCGCCTCGTAGAGGGTGCGCGGGATCATCACCAGCCCCGCGAAGATCAGCAGCGCCGTGTAGCCCAGGTGGCGCCACGTGTTGACGAACGCGATGGTCGGGATCGCCCACGACTCGCTGCCGAAGAACGAGATCGGGCCGATCCCGAACCAGGACAGCATCTCGTTCACGATCCCGATCTGGGCGTCGAGCATCCAGAACCACAGCAGCGCGACGACGACGTTGGCCACCAGGTAGGGCAT
>Ga0310834_100678_pt1 | contig 31433 bp, 31 predicted proteins | sample SM_ome_2_FD_201314 | JGI IMG/M metagenome (GOLD analysis project Ga0310834, IMG submission 201314) | Sorghum-adapted microbial communities enriched on stacked mutant (SM) sorghum from Joint BioEnergy Institute, Emeryville, California... ... | reverse complement strand
ACTCCTGGACCGGGTCGCGGGCCGGTTCGCTCGGGTGGAGACCCGGCAGCGGTTCACCTGGTTCTTGCGCGGGATGACCGCGGAGTTGCCGCGTAAGACCTGCTGGAGCATCGCCGAGCACGCCGGTGAGAACACCCCGGACGGGATGCAGCACCTGCTCAACCGGGCGGTCTGGGACACCGACGGGGTGGCCGAGGATCTACGCGGCTTCGTCACCGATCACCTGGGCGAGCCCGACGCGGTGCTGATCGTGGACGAGTCCGGCGATCTGAAGAAGGGCCGGGACACGGTCGGGGTGCAACGCCAGTACACCGGCACCGCGGGCCGGATCGAGAACGCCCAGGTTGGGGTCTATCTCGCCTACGCCTCCCGCGGTGGGCACGCGCTTGTCGACCGCGAGCTCTACCTACCCCGCAGCTGGGCTGAGGACCCCGACCGGCGCACCGAAGCCGGGGTGCCGCAGCAGGTCGAGTTCGCCACCAAACCCGCGCTGGCCACCACGATGATCACTCGCGCGGTCGAGGCCGGCCTGCCCGCCGGGTGGGTCACCGGCGACGAGGTTTACGGCAGTGATCCCGACCTGCGCGCCCAACTCGAGACCCTCGGCCTCGGGTATGTGCTGGGGATCGGCTGCAACCGCCGCGTCACCATCCACGCCGCCCGAGGGGGTGTCCGGACGCGGGCCGACCAGATCGCAGCCGGGCTGGGCGAGCACTGCTGGACCCGCTACTCGGCCGGCGCCGGCGCGAAAGGCCCACGCTTCTACGACTGGGCATTCATCGCCCTGCACCCCGACGACGGGCCCGGGCACCGCTGGCTGCTGATCCGCCGCCACCCCGAGCACGGCGAGCTGGCCTACTACCGCTGCCACGCACCCCGCCCGGTCGCGCTGACCGAACTGGTCCGCGTCGCGGGCACCCGCTGGCGCATCGAGGAATCCTTCCAGGCCACCAAGACCCTGACCGGCCTGGACGAACACCAGGTCCGCCGCTGGACCTCCTGGCGACGCTGGACCCTGACTGCGATGCTCGCCCACGCCCTGCTCGCCGTCTTCGCCGCCACCACCCAGACCCACCGACCGGACGGGCTGATCCCGCTGACCTGCAACGAGATCGCCCGACTGGTCAACCGGCTGATCGTCGAACCGATCCGGTCCCTGGCAAGCGTCCTGCGCTGGAGCCACTGGCGACGCCGACACCAACACCGCGCCCGAACCAGCCACTACCGCCGCCGACCAGCAACATGATCACGATCTACGGCTGTAGTACTAGGGCGCAGATCTCGGCGCGGACGTCGGCGACCGCGGCGTCGGGTCGGATCCGCGACACCACCGCGGTTTTCGGGTCGGTCGAGACGACCCGGTCCGGGGTGATCTCCACCCGGATCGGCCGGTCGGTGATCGGGCAGGTCGACTCGATCATTCCAGGCTGGTTGAGGATGCCGGGGTAGGTGAGGGCGTCGCTGGCGCAGAAGCCGTAGATCGTGCGGCCGTCGTCGGTGGTGAACCGGTGTGGGGTGGGGCGCAGTGTCGCCCCGAACCCGGCGATGCGGCCGTTGGTGTCCCAGTCGACGCCGGGGTGGCGGGCCAGCTCGGCGCGCACCTGTTCGACTGTGAAGCCGCCGGTCTCTGCGGCGTGTTCAACCGTGACGGGCTCGCCGCGGGCGGTGAGCAGCCGGACCATGTGTGGCAACAGGTCGTGGAGCCCGAACTGGGCGCGGATGAGGGAAGCAAGCTGCTGAGCGTCTTTGCTGATCATGGTTACTCCTCTGCGGACGTGCTGCGGATCGTGCAGGGCTGCGGGGGAAGGCGGCGCACATCGTGCGGGGTCAGGCGGCGCAGCAGGAGAGCCTGCTGAGGTCGCGGGTGAACGCCTGGGCCGCGAGCTTGAGGCCTTCGGCCATGGTCAGGTAGGGGCACCACAGCTCGGCCATCTGCTGCACCGTCATCTGGTTGGCCAGCGCGTAGACCGCGGTCGCGATGACCTCGCCGGCGGCGTCGGCGGCCACGTGCGCGCCGAGGAGGCGGCCGGTGCCGGCGTCGGCGACCAGCTTGATCAGCCCGCGGGTGTCGCGGGCCACGATCGCGCGGGGGACGTGGGCCAGCGGCAGCACCCGGCAGTCGCAGGCGTAGCCGTGTTCGATCGCCTGGGCCTCGGTCAGACCCACCGAGGCGATCCCGGGGGTGGTGAAGGTGACCCGGGGCAGCGAGCGGTAGTCCACGGTGCAGTCGGCGTCGTTGAGGGCGTTGCCGGCGGCGATGGCGCCGTGGGCGGCGGCCACGTAGACGAATTGGTGCCCGCCGGTGACGTCCCCGGCCGCCCAGATCCGCGGGTGCGCGGTGCGTAGCTGCGGGTCGACCTCGATCTCCCCGCCCGGCCCGACGGTGACCCCGACCGCGTCGAGGTTCAGCCCGGCGGTGGTGGGCCGTTGGCCGGTGGCGACGAGTAGCTGCTCGGCGTGCATTTCGATCGGCTGCCCGTCCCGGGTGCCGGTCGCCGTGATGCCCGAGCTGTTGGCGCGGACGGCGGTCACCGCGGTGCCGGGCGAGGTGACGATGCCCTCGCCGCTCAGCACCTGGTCGAGGACGGCCGAGACCTCGGGTTCCTCGGCGGGGGCGAGTCGGGGCAGCGCTTCGACGATGGTCGCCGCGACGCCGAGCCGCGCGAACAGCTGGCCCAGTTCCAGACCGATCGCGCCGCCGCCGAGCACGATCATTGACGCGGGCAGCTCCTCCAGCTCGAGCGCGGTGGTCGAGGTCAGGTACCCGGCCTCGGCCAGCCCCGCGATCCGGCGGCGGCCACGGCGTGGACCCGGTGGCGACCAGGTAGTGCTCGGCCTCCACCCGCTCCCGGCCGCCACCGGTGAGCGAGACCTCCAGGGCGGGGCCGTCGACGAACCGGGCGGCGCCGGACAGGATCGGCCACCCGTAGTCGGTGGCCAGGTCCACGTACTTGTCGGCGCGCATCCCCTTAACCAGGTCCGCGGTGGCTGCGTGCAGCGCGGCCGCGTCCACCGGAGCGGCGCTGGTGGTGATGCCGGGGAACCGCTGCTCGAGGGCGACGTGGCGGGCCTCGGCGGCGGCCAACAACGCCTTGGACGGGACGCAGCCGGTGTTGACGCACGTGCCGCCGACAGTGCGCTGTTCGATCATCGCCACCGAGTGGCCGCTGCCGCGGGCGGCGATCGCGCCCGCGAACCCGGCAGCGCCGGAGCCGATGATGGCCAGCTCGTAACGCATCAGGATGCCCTTTCAACAGTCGTGCACAGGCGGAGCCGGAGCCGCCGCCGTTCCCCTCGCCGCCGGCGGTGCCAACTCGGTCAGCCGGGGGCGAGCAGGTGCCCGAACAGGCGGGCGCCGAGGCCTTCGGCCTCGGCCTGGGTGACGATCTGGCCGGAAACGTGCGGGTGCACCGCGGTCCAGGCCCGCGCCGCATCGATGTCGGTGAAGAAGTTGAGGTAGTCACAGCAGCAGTCGGCCGAGGGCCCACCGGCGGCGTCGGCGCCGATGAACACCACCGCCCCGGGCGGGTCCCACCTGGTGCCGCTCGCGGTCATGGTGACGGTCACCGGACGGCCGCTGGTGACGTCGACCGAGTCGATCCGGGTGGCCTCGCCGAGCATTGCGGACATGCCGAGCGCGTCGATCGCGCACATCGCGTAGACCTCGACCCGATCACCGATTGCCACCTTGTGTCGGGTCGGGAAGGCGGAGAACGGGTAGGCGACCGCGGTCCGGCCGTCGGGGGCGAGGCGGATCGCGTCCAGCTCGTGCAGCGCCGCCAGCACGTCCGCGGTGGCCCGCCCGAATCCTGCCGTCACCGCGTCCAGGTCGCCGCCGGTGGGCGGGTGGCCGGTCGCCGCGAACCCGCGGAGGATCGCCTGGTGCACGGCCTTCTCCACCGGGTCCAGCGGCAGCGCCCGGGTCCGCCAGGCGCTGAGCACCTCACCCGGTCGCACCGGCTCACAACACCCGTCGTGGCCCGCCACCGCCGACGGCGACTCGCACGACGCATCGGCCGACCCCCCGCCGGCCGATCCCGTCCGCGCGGTCGCGCCGGCGATGGCGTCACGTAGCTCGTCGACCGACGGCGCCGGGACCGTTCGGCCGTGCTCGTCCCGATAGATCCGGCACGACACCCCACAGCCGCAGTCCCCGAGGATCGGCGCCGGGAACGGATCCCTGCCATTGACGAGCAGGGTCGGCGACCCGGTCATCCCGGCAACGGCCGCCTCCGCGGCGCCACTGATCTCCCGGGTGGCGACCGGCAGGTCGGTGGCCTCCCTCAGCCGCTCCAGCAGCGGGGCCACGTTCGGGCAGCCGGGCAGGTACAGGACTTCCAGACGGACGCTCATCGAGGCCTCCGAGACAGCCGCCGGGCTCGGGGTGGGGGTGGGACGGTTGCAATCGCGGCCAGCAGCGGGCAGCTGCGGTCGGCCCGCGGCAGATCACAGGTGGCGACCAGCTCGGCCAGCGAGTCCCGCATCCGCTGCAGATCCGCGATCCGGGCCTCGAGATCGGCCTTGCGGGCTTCGGCCAGCGCCCGGGCGGCGTCGCAGCCCTCCGGGCCCCCGCCGTCCAGGTGCAGCAGTTCCTCGACCTCGTCGAGGGTGAAACCGAGTTCCTGGGCGCGCTTGATGAACCGCAACAGCTCCACCGCCGCGTCCGGGTAGTCCCGGTAGCCGCCCGGGGTGCGCGGCGGCTCGGTCAACAGACCGCGGCGCTCGTAATACCGCAGCGTCTCGCTGTGCACACCGGCCCGACCCGCCAGCTCACTGGTCCGCATGAGACCATCGTGAACCCCGTACCCACCTACGGAGTCAAGACCGAGCCTCGCGCGACCCGGCGGCGCGGCCGGACCCGGCAGACGAGAACCGTCATCGCCACGGTGCTAGCGAGACCGCGTGATGGGCCGCGCCGCGGCGGGTCACGGCTGCGGGCGCTCTCTCTTGCCCGTCTCGAGAAGACGGATCATCTCGGCGGTGGCGGCGGCGCTTCACGCCTCGCCGGCCGCCGAGGCGTCTTCGACTCGCTGGCCCAGGTTTGCCGCAAGGCCTACCTGCGATGGATCGGTGCCACCAAACGACGGCCAGAGCAGCGCACGGCACGGATACGACCTCAACCGCACCCGGGAGCCCTGGTGCTCCTCGTGGAGCCGGAACCCCTGGGCCGGCGTCGCCGAGACGACCTCCACCGCCTCGCCGGTGCAACGCGCGACGATCGGAGGAGTCGGAGGTCGAGGTGGACCTGCGCTGTCAGGCCGGCCTGTCCGATAGGCGCGGTGGAGATCGATGACTGAGGGGCTCTCGGCTTGGTCGACCAGGTCCCGGGTCCTTCTTCAGCGACATCACAGTTCGGCCCCGGCACACTGCCGATGATGGTGCAGCTCGACGCCGGCGTCCCCTCGCGACGTCCTGTGGTCCCTCTTGGGACGGGATCTGGGTTGCACAGGTGGTTGTGGGTGGGCGTTGCCCTCGCACTGACCGTGGCGGTCACCTCTGACTTGCAGGGCGAGCAGAATCCGACACACACGGTCGTGCTCGTGCTCGTGGCTGCGGCCGCCGCGCTCGTGTGGCTCCGCCTGTCCGGCTCCACTGGGCTGGGCGGGTCCGTTGCCGGTGTCCTCGTTCTGCAGCCTGTGCTCCACGAAGTCGGCGAGCTCGTCGGTGCTGGCCAGGCACTCGACGGAGCAGGTGTCCTGCACGTCGTCGTCTCCGACGGACCGGCTGCCGGGATTCAGTTTGCACTCTCCACCGCAATCGCCGTCGCGGCGGCGGTCTTGGCTCAGTGCAGCGGCCTGCTCGGGTCCGCCCTCGACCCAGCGCGGCTTCTCGTCGCCCCACCACCCGAACCCGCCGACGAGCGGGCCACCGTGCAACCACGGACAGCGCCCCGGAGATCGCGACGGCAGGGACGCCGCGGCCGCGCGGCCCTCGACTCCCGCCGCGGGCCACCCCACCGACACCAGCTCTGACCGCGCTCCCGGCGCCTCCCGGCACGGGTCGCCCTTCCGTCCCGCAGGGAGGTCTCGTGGCGCGCATCGCTCCGCGGCGGCGACGGGCTGCGGGCCCCTCGACTGTCGTGCCACGGCCCGCTCACCGGCGCAGCCGCTGACCCGCTCCAGCACCCGTGCATCGGAGCGGCCGCTTGGCCTAACCGCACCGCGCGACCGATCGCGAGTTCCTCAGCCCTCTCTTCAGGGACGGTTCGTATGCATCAGAGCCCGAATCCCGGCCGCAACGGCGACCTCGCCGGGAAGGTCGCATTGACCGTCGTCGCCGTCGACGCCGTGAGCAAGGCCGTGGCCCTGTGGGCGCTCGCCGATGTGGCACGGAAATTCCCGGGCGACACGCTCGAGAACTCGCTCGTGTCCTCAGCGGGGTCCTGGCTCGGATCCGGCGCGGCCCCCACGATGGCCGCCCTCGACGTTGTTGTCCTCGTCATCCTCGCCGGCCTGGTTCGCTACATCTCGAACCCGAACTGCACCTTCGCGGCCGGCCTCGCGGGCGGTGCGGCCGCCTGCGACCTCATCGACCGGATAGCGCGACCGCCGGGGCCCCTCCGCGGCGCACTGGTCCACTGGATCGAGACCCCGTGGCTGCCATCGTTCAATCTGGTCGATGTCGCCTACGCCGGCGCAGCGTTGCTGGCCGTGTCGCTACTTCGGCGTCCCCGGACCGCCTGAATTCGGCGCTGCAAAGCCCGCGACAGGACGCGCGGATCCGCTCGTGTCGGCAGGCCCGAGTGCGAGGCCGCGCCGACCGTGAACGCCTCTCTGTTGTCACCGGCGGCGCGTCGGCGGCTACGGCCTGCGCATGCGCGGCCGGCGCGGTGGCGCTGGACGCCACTCGGCGGCCTGCTGCTACCGCTATTCGCGGCTGCGTCCGCCGAGTGAGCCTCCGCTACCGATCTGCCTCGGCGGTACTCGGAGCCGACGGTCGGGCGTGCACCGCAGCTCCTCGATGCGTCCAGCTTCTACATCGCAACCGCGACGGGGCAGGTGGCCATGAGCAAGCAACGCCACGATCGCGTACCCGACGTACTCCAGGTCAAGGCCGGCGCCGATCGGTGTGTCCGAGGCGGGCGTGATCACGCTCGATCTCCTCGGCGCCGGGCCGCACGGGCTCGTCGGCGGCACCACCGGCTCCGGGAAGACGCGCTGTTGCGCAGCCCGGTCGCCGGGCTGCGGATCGGTCTGTGGAAGACGGGCGGCCCGGCCGGACCAGCGCACGCAACTGCCCCAGCGTGCCGACACGTGCCCTGCAGCATCTGCCGCCGTCCTGCCGCTCTCGTTAACGTCGTCCTGCGCGCCAGGGACGAGCGGCTGATCTGCGCGTCCTGCACTGATCCACGACGCGCTCGACGCGCGCACCGCCACCATCTCAGCTGCACCCTTCCGGCGCACCTGCGATGCGGCCCTGCATCAACGACACCCTCGGGCGCCGGCCCGGCCACGTCCGTGTCGGCAGCGTCGAGACCGGAGATCGGCCATCTAGGCCACCACCGCCTGGCCCAGCCCTCGGGTCGTTGCGCGCATGCTCTCAGGCGAGAGGTGCGGCGATGAGGGAGGCGCCGATCAGGAGGTCGAGGACGATGCAGAACTCCGCGTAGCCGCGGGGGACGACGCCGACCGCGGGGTGGCGGCTCAGGTCGCGGTGGTGCGCGACGTCCCACGCGGCGTGGCCGATCCAGGCGAGACCCGCGACGTACTGCCCGGCCCTCGCGTCGACGAGCACGGCCAGCAACGCACAGCCGCCGAAGACGACGAGCCCGAGGATCTCCAACCTGAGGACGCCCGGGCGGCGGAGCCGGCCGCGCACCGCCCCGAAGACGAGGTAAGCGATCGCCAACCCGGGCAGGAGCAGCGTCGGCGGATCGGTTCGAGTCCAAGGCTCGATGGTGAGGAGGCTGACGACGCCGGCCGCCACGCCGATCAACGCCGGCCACCACCGCGCCAACAACCGGAGCGGCCCAGACGTTGCGGCCTGCTCGCCGGTGTCGCCGAGGGACCGCTCGGATCCGGGCACATCCGTCATAGCTCCTCCATGGTTCGATCACCGATCGACGCCGCCTCGCGGTTGCCCCGCAGTCGGCCGGGGGTGGTGCCGAGAACGCGCTGGAAGGTCCGGTACATCGTCTCGACGGTGCCGAATCCGCACCTGCGGGCGATGTCCTCGAACGTGGCCTCGCTGGCCTTGATCAAGCGTTGGGCCGTCTGGAGCCGGCTCGCCTGCACGAAGGCTGCGGGCGTGGTGCCCGTCTCGCGGTGGAAGACGCGGCTGAACGTTCGCACGCTCATCGCGCACCGGTGGGCGAGCGCGGGCACCGACAGGTCGGCATCGGGATGCTCGGCGATGAGCGCCAGGAGGTCGCGGAGTGGTTCCCGCAGGGGCCTGCGCACCGCGAGCTGTGCGCTGATCTGGGGGAACTCGCTCGGCCGATGGACGAAGACGACCATCTCGCGGGCCGCTGCCATGGCGAGCGCCGGACCGTGGTCGTTCTCGACCAGGGCGAGCGCGAGGTCGATCCCGGCGGTCACGCCTCCCGACGTCCACACATCGCCGTCGCGCACGTACACGCGGTCGGTCTCGACGCGAACCGACAGGAAGCGCGACGCGAGTGTGTCGCATAGCGACCAGTGGGTCGTCGCCCTGCGCCCGTCGAGCAGGCCCGCCCGAGCGAGCAGCAGGGCGCCGCTGCACACCGACGTGACCCGCCGCGCCGACCCGGCGGTGCCGGCCAACCAGCGAACGAGGTCGAGGTCGTCAGCGGCCTGACGCGTGCTGTAACCGCCGGCCACCACCAAGGTGTCGACGGGACCGGCGACGGTGCCGGCCGACTCGGTTCCGATGACCAGCCCCGACGAGGCCGTGAGCATCCCGCCCGTCATCGACACGACCGTCGTCGCGTACGCGGGGCGCGCGCCGAACCGATTGGCCATCGCGAACACTTCGAGGGGACCTACGACGTCCAGGCCCAGCACCCCCGGGAACGTGACGATGACAACGACGCGGGGATCGGCCGTCGGCGCTGAGCCCTTGGCGGTCATGCTCGACGACGCTCATCGGCCCCAGGAAGGACGCAACTTTGACACATTCGGCCACGACCGGTGGCCCCAGCCATGCGTGCGGTGGAACCCGGAGGGCTTGGCTCGCCATGACGGCGTTCGGCGCCGGCGTGGCCCGTCAGGACGCGACGTTCGAGAACGTGCTCCGTGAGGTTTGGGTTCCTGCCCGTCCGCACCTTCGCCTCGCGACCGGCAGCGTGATCGGCGACGGGCAGGGATCCGGAGCACTGGCAGGAGAAGATCGTGTCGAGGTCGGTGGTCCACCTGTCCCACGGCCGCTCGGGGCTTCCTCCCCGTCTTGGTCCTCGTCCTCGTCAGAGGCGGGGCCGCCTGAGCGGTGGAGCGGTCGGCGGTAGTCGTGCGGCGACCTCAGCCCATTCAGAGGCCGTCAGGAGCCTCGAAAGGTGAGCGTCGAGTTGACTGAGGCGCGCGGCTTGGTGCATGTAGGCCCGGGTCATCTCAGGTGTGACCGCTTCTGCGTGCTCCCCGTGCACGCGGTTCCACGAAGCCAAGATCAGTTCGTCGGTCGGCTCGCGCCCGGCGTCCGCCCCCACCACGGCGAGAGCGGCGGCGGCGAGAACGGTTCGGGCCCGCCTCGTCTGGACGGAACTCCGAACGGGTGCGATTCGCGCCGGCGCCCTCCCGTCTGAGCACAAGGCCCTCTGTACAAGGGGTCAGCGGGCAAGCTCACGTGCGTTCAATGGACGGCCCGTGCTGTTCACTGCTGTCGTACGGAGCCCTCCTGGTCGACGAGTCCTGGATCCGGCGGCTCGCCCGGATGATCGCTTACGTCGTGTGTTCGGGGTTCTGCGACCAGGTGCAGGGCCTGCTCGCGCATGGCCTTGAGCACCTCGCCTGCCGTGCCTCGGGAGACTGCGGCCAGGTCCTGGAGTTGGGAGACGGTCGGGAGAGTTCCGTGGCGGCGGGTGTGCTCGTCTGCGGCGGCGCGAGCTCGGTCCCTGGCCGGGGCATCCGTTGAACGCCCGGTCGAACGGAACATCACGACTGATTGTTCCGGACAGTCGGACGCCGGTGCCCGTGGAGTGGACAGAATGGTCCGACGCGTGGTGAGCCCTTCAAAGGGCGGGCTTCGACCGCGGGTTGCCGACCGGACGATGTCGGATCTGAACGGACATCCGGAGTACGGCCGGACAGGACCGGATGTTCGGGCGTTGTGTCAGCAGTTGGACTTGCTTCGACATCGGCTTGTTGTGGCGGCCGAGGCGCAACAGCGAGGAGATGAAGCAGGTGCGCTACGACAGCAGCAGCGATCGCCGGCCAGGCACCTACTCCGAAGCGGAGCGCAGGAGGGGCTGCGACTGTCGCGTCCCCGGCAAGGTAGGCAGCTTGTGCGAGTCCTGACAGGCCGGCGGCAACGACGACCACCGCCCAGGAGTAGCGGCGCGCCGAGCCCTGCGTTCGTGCGGCGGCGCCGTAGGCCACGAGGGCAAGCCCGTCGGTGATCACCGGGTAGATCCAGGCGACGGCGGGCGGGACGTTCGCAGCGATGGCGACCTCGTAGAGGCCGTGTGCGGTGGCGGCGATCGCACCTGCGGCAACGAGCAGGCCAGGTAGCCAGAGCGCAGCCGGCGCTGCCGTGCTCGAGCGGCACGGGTCCAGCTCGCGGTACTGGTTGCTCATCGCCGCGGGCGACTGTCGTGACGCGTCGCCCGGCCCACGTTCGGGTATCAGGGGGAGTGCAGGCATCACACGATTCCCGGGACTCGCCAGGTGATGGGCCGGATGCGCAGAAGCCGAGTGTCGGCATAGGAGGCGGCGAGGTCTCCATGGACGATGACGACCCGGTAGTCGGCCAGCCATACGGCGAACCACGGGTCGGCGGGAGCGCCTTGCCGGATCGCTGCATCCGGTGCGGGCAGCATGGCGCTGTCGAGTCGGGGCGGGGACGAGCGGTAGTGGGCGCGGCGTCCGCCGACCATCGGGCACGCGGAGATCGTGTACGCGGCGCAGTGCGGGTGCAGGGGCGGCTCGTTCGTGCATCGGCGGCGGAGATCCGACACCCGCATGAGCAGCACGACTCGGTCGCCCAGCTGGTGGCCGCAGACTCCACAGAGCCGGCGCAGTAGGGCTTGCTTCATCCGGTTGTGGTCGATCGAGCCGAGGAGATGGCGCCCGTCCGCGGTGCGTGGGGTGATCCAGGGAACGACCAGTCCGCCGACAGTCGGAAGGTGGTGCAGGGACGCCGGAATCGGTGGCACGGTGGTGTCGGTCAATGCAATGTTCCTGTTCGGTGTGCGTTCGGCTCGCCATGCGCGACCGATGACGATCTCGCTGTGGAGCCGGTGATCAACCGGTGTCGCTTCGCCGGTCGCATGGGAGGGGCGGCAATGAGTGCGCGCGACGTCATGGCGAGCTACGCGCACTGCGCTGGGTTGCGGCCTATGTGGTGGGACCGGGTGGGCTGATGTCGGGTGCGGTCGGGGCGTTGGCCGGGGCGAGGGGGTGTCGTTCACCGGTCAGCGCGGCGAGGGCCGCGGCGACCTCCTCGAGATCCGCGCGGACGTAGGTCGTGGTGACGCCGACGTCACCGCTGCTGTGGTTGTGGCCGGCGTAGGCGCGTGCCACGGCGTAGCCGAAGTTGCGTTCGACCCAGGTCAGCGTGGTGTGGCGCAGCCAGTGGGTGCTGATGCCTTGGGCGGCGACCCAGGGGAGGTGCCTGCCGAGCCGGGTCCAGATGTAGTCGTAGGGGCGGCGGCTGATCTGCCGCCCGGACCGGTACCGCAACAGCGGACCGTCCGGTGCCGCGTCTGCGCCGCGTTCCTTGGCGTGCGCGACGAGCTGGGCCATCAGGGTCGGTGACACCGGCTGCGAGCGTGTCGTCTCGCCCTTCTCCCGGAGAAGGATCAGACACTGGTCACGGTCGAGGTCGCTGGGGCGGAGCGCGAGCGCCCCGCCGCGGCGGCACGCAGTCTCGATGTGCAGCCTCAGGATCAGCGAGTCGAGCGCGGGATCATCCCCGGTCGTCGCGGCAGCGTGCACGATCTCGGCGAGCCGGGTATCGGCGACTGCCCGTCGGGTCGACGGTGGGCGGCGGGGCTTGTCGACCTTCCGCGCCGGATTGTCGGCAGGGTTGATGAGTCCGTCATCCTCGGCGTGTCGGTAGAGGCACCGCAAGGCGGAGATGAGGTGCTCAGCCGCGCTGTGGCCGCCGCGTCCGCTGCGGCGCATCACCAGGTCGGCCTTCATCTCGATGACGAACTGCCGGATCTCCGATGGCGTGAGTTGGTCGATCCGCCGCTCGCCCCACCGGTTGTCGATGCGCTTCCAGTAGGTGCTGTACAGCCGGCGGCTGCCGGGCCGGACTCCCGCGGCGACGATCGGGATGTAGTCGTGGAACGTTGGTGCCGGTGCCCGAGTGGGTGTCTCGAGGAGATCCTCGATGCGCAGCCCCAGTCGTGACACAAGCAGCCGTGCGGCGTCCACCTCGGCGGTGGTCGGGCCGTGCTGCTCGGGTGGGTGGGTGCTCATCGCGGCTCACCACCCCTCGAACGGGTCCGGCCGCGCGCGAGTAGCTCGTCCAGGGTCACTGGCGGATACACGACCAGCGTCTGGCGCTCGGGATCCGCGGCGAGAAGCACACGATCACCGGCTCGCAGGCCGAGCCGGTGGCGAGTCGGAGCGGGCAGCCACAGATAACGACGGGCCTTCACCATCACCACGCCGTCCGTCGCCGCGTGCAGCGACAGGTGCGTGCTGGTCTCGTCGATATCGAGGCGGGTGCCCGGTGTCCAGCCCAGCGCTTCGATCGCCGCACGCTCTGCGACCCGGCCGTGGCTGTCGACCGTGGACGTCCCATAGACCGTGCGCTCGGTTCGAGTGGGAGTGGGCTCCGGAAGCGGCAGCCCGCGGCGGTATGCGGCGCTAGCTTGCGTCGACTTGGCCGGTCCGCCGTCCAGCGGTCGGACCGCCGAAGTCACAGGTCGCGTCGGGAGCAGCAGCGGTGTGATGGTGGCGCTGGTCACGACGACCACCACCGCGTGCGCGCCGCTGCCGCATGCGGGTGTTCAAGCGGGTTCTGACACAGGTACGTCGTTCGTCGCAGGTGTGCAACATCTGGGTGTCCGAGGGGGGACTTGAACCCCCACCCCCTACTCGGGGACTAGCACCTCAAGCTAGCGCGTCTGCCATTCCGCCACTCGGACTTGCTGGAGGAAGGATAGCCCACACCCTCCGAACCTCCGCGACGGGTCCTCCCAGTGGTAGGAAGATCCGCGTGACCAGCCAAGGAGCAGCCGAGGACGAGGTCGTCGAACTGACGTCCGAGCTCATCCGCATCGACACGACGAACACGGGTGACCTCGAGACGACCAAGGGGGAGCGGGAGGCCGCCGAGTACGTGGCGGCGAAGCTCACCGAGGTCGGGTACGAGGTCGAGGTGCTCGATTCGGGGGCGCCGGGTCGGACGAACGTGTTCTGCCGGCTGCCGGGGGCGGATCGGTCGCGGGGAGCGCTGCTGGTGCACGGCCACCTGGACGTGGTGCCGGCCGATGCGTCGGAGTGGTCGGTGCACCCGTTCTCGGGGGCCGTGCAGGACGGCTACGTGTGGGGCCGGGGCGCGGTCGACATGAAGGACATGGTCGGCATGACGCTCGCGGTCGCGCGCCACTTCAAGCGGGCCGGGGTGGTGCCGCCGCGGGACATCGTGTTCGCGTTCGTCGCCGACGAGGAGGCGGGCGGGTCGTACGGGGCGCAGTGGCTGGTCAAGCACCGGCCCGACCTGTTCGAGGGCTGCACCGAGGCGGTCGGCGAGGTGGGCGGGTTCTCGCTCACGCTCGGCGAGGACCAGCGGGTCTACCTGATCCAGGCGGCCGAGAAGGGCCTCGCGTGGATGCGGCTGCGGGCGCGGGGCAAGCCGGGGCACGGGTCGTTCCTGCACGACGACAACGCCGTCACGCACGTCGCGGAGGCGGTGGCGCGGCTGGGCAACCACACGTTCCCGCTGGTGCTCACCGACACCGTCCGCGCGTTCCTCGAGCAGATGTCCGAGCTGTCCGGGATCGAGTTCCCCGAGGACGACCTGGAGGGGGCGCTCGCCAAGCTCGGGCCGCTGTCGCGCCTGGTCGGGGCGACGCTGCGCGACACCGCCAACCCGACGATGCTCTCGGCCGGCTACAAGGCCAACGTCATCCCGTCCACGGCGGAGGCGGTGGTGGACTGCCGCGTGCTGCCCGGCCGGGAGGAGGCGTTCCTGCGGGAGGTCGACGAGCTGATCGGCCCCAACGTCACGCGGGAGTGGATCCAGAACCTGAAGGCGGTCGAGACGCCGTTCGAGAGCGCGCTCACCGACGCGATGGTGGCCGCGCTGCGGGCGGAGGACCCGACGTCGAAGACGGTGCCGTACATGCTCTCCGGCGGCACGGACGCGAAGTCTTTTTCCGACCTGGGCATGGAGTGCTACGGGTTCGCCCCGCTGCGGCTGCCGCCGGACCTGGACTTCGCCTCGCTGTTCCACGGCATCGACGAGCGGGTGCCGGTGGACGCGCTGCGGTTCGGCACCCGGGTGCTCGACCGGTTCCTGCGGAGCTGCTGATGGACCTCACGGGCAAGGCAGCCCTGGTCACCGGCGGCGGGTCCGGGATCGGCGCGGCCGCGGTGCGGCGGCTCGCGGCGGCCGGGGCGCGGGTCGCGGTGGCCGACCTGGACGCGGACGCGGCGGGTGCGCTGGCCGAGGAGGTCGGTGGGCTCGCCCTGCCCGGCGACGTCTCGGAGCCCGAGCGCATGCCCGTGCACGTCGCCGCCGCCGAGGACGCGTTCGGCCGGCTGGACGTGGTGCTGCTCAACGCGGGCGTGACCGCGGGCCAGTCCGGCGTGGAGGACCTCGACCTCGCCGGCTACCGGCGGATCGTCGGCGTGAACGTCGACCACGTCGTGTTCGGGCTGACCGCGGCCGTGCCCGCGCTGCGGCGGGCGGGCGGCGGCACGGTGGTCGCGACGGCCTCGCTCGCCGGGCTCGTGCCCATGCCGGGGGATGCGCTGTACACGATGACCAAGCACGCCGTGGTGGGGTACGTGCGGGCCGCGGCGCCCGTGCTCGCCGGCGACGGGATCCGGGTGAACGCGGTGTGCCCGGGGTTCGCCGACACCCCGCTGATCGCGCGCGCGAAGCCGCAGTTCGGCGACTTCCCGCTGCTCTCGGCCGAGGACGTGGCCGCGGCGATCGACGCCGTGCTGGAGCGGGGCGAGCCGGGGGAGTGCTGGTTCGTCCAGCCCGGCCGCGACCCCGCCCCGTACGGGTTCCGCGGCGTGCCCGGGCCGGCGGGCGGGGCACGCCCGCCGGGGGTGACGTGGGCCGACCACTGACGGTGGAGCGCCTGCTCACCACCGTGGACGTCGACGACGCGGTCGCGGACGACGGCCGCGTGTCGGTGCGGGCGCGCCACGAGGCGGTGCTGGCGGACGGCGGCCGGGTCCTGCTGCTCGACGACCGCGGCTGGGGAACGTCGGCCCCCTGGGCGGCGACGACGGCGGCGGACGTCGAGCAGACCGCGCGGGTGGTGGTCGGTCCCGACGAGCCGGCGCCGGGGGGCACCTGGGAGGAGTCGTGCGCCGGGTACTGGGCCCACCTCGGCCGCCGGCTGCGGGAGCGCGGCGTGCCCGCCGATCCCGCGCGGCTGCGTGAGCTGCCCCACGACGTGGTGCTCACCGACCGCCTGCGCGCCCGCCTCGCCCGCGGGTGAGCCGCGGGTGGGTCAGCTCCCTGGGCGGTGACCAGGGTGGCGGACGTCGAGCAGACCGCGCGGGTGGTGGTCGGTCCCGACGAGCCGGCGCCGGGGGGCACCTGGGAGGAGTCGTGCGCCGGGTACTGGGCCCACCTCGGCCGCCGGCTGCGGGAGCGCGGCGTGCCCGCCGATCCCGCGCGGCTGCGTGAGCTGCCCCACGACGTGGTGCTCGCCGACCGCCTGCGCGCCCGCATCGCCCGCGGTTGGGCCGGGATCAGCGCCCGATCTCGTCCAGCTCCGCGAGTGCGTCGGCAGGCAGCTCCAGCGCGGCGGCGGCGACGTTCTCGCGCAGGTGCTCGATCGACGACGTGCCGGGGATCAGCAGGATGTTCGGCGACCGGTGCAGCAGCCACGCGAGCGCGACCGCGAGTGGGGTCGCCTCGAGCCGCTTGGCCACCGACTCGAGGGCGTCGGACTGCAGCGGTGAGAAGCCGCCGAGCGGGAAGTAGGGGACGAACGCGATGCCCTCGCGCGCGGTGAGCTCGACGAGCGGGTCGTCCTCGCGGTGGGCGAGGTTGTAGTGGTTCTGCACGCAGACGACGGGGGCGATCGCCCGGGCCTCGGCCAGCTGCTCGGCGGTGACGGTGCTCAGGCCGATGTGGCGGATGAGGCCCTGCTGCTGCAGCTCGGCGAGCACCTCGACCTGCGGTGCGATCGAGCCCGGCTCCGGCCCCTCGACCGCGCCCATGCGCAGGTTGACCACGTCGAGGGCGTCGAGGCCGAGCCGCCGCAGGTTGTCGTGGACCTGCGTGCGCAGGTCGGCGGGGTCGCGGGAAAGCACCCAGCTGCCCTTCTCGTCGCGGCGGGCGCCGACCTTCGTGACGATGTGCAGGTCCTCCGGGTACGGGTGCAGCGCCTCGCGGATCAGCTCGTTGGTGACGTACGGGCCGTAGAAGTCGGCGGTGTCGATGTGGTTGATGCCGAGCTCGACCACCTCGCGCAGCACGGCGATCGCCGCGTCGCGGTCCTTCGGCGGTCCGAAGACGCCGGGCCCGGCCAGCTGCATGGCGCCGTAGCCGACGCGGGTGAGCTCGAAGTCGCCGACGCGGTAGCGGCCGCCGGGAAGTCCGTGGGATGTCATGACCCCATCGTTCGGCGGCGGGTCCCGGACCGGAACGTAGAGTTCATCCTGGGAGTCGCAGGACCAGGATCGGCGCTCGCCCCACACCTAGGATCAGGACCGTGACCAGGTCGAACGTGCTGGGCGACTACCTGCGCGCGCGTCGTCACCTCGTCGACCCGGCGGACGTGGGGCTGCACGTCGCGGGGGTGCGGCGCACGCCCGGCCTGCGCCGGGAGGAGGTCGCCACCCTCGCCGGGATCAGCGCCGACTACTACCTGCGGCTCGAGCAGGGACGCGACCGCAACCCGTCGCCGCAGGTGCTGCGGGCGCTGGCGCGGGTGTTCGGGCTCGACGAAACCGCCACGCAGTACCTGCTGAGCCTCTCGGCCGACCGGCCGGCGCCCGCGCGGCGGCCCCGCCGCGAGGTGGTGCCCGCGGGGATCCGGCAGCTTCTGGAGGTGATCGGGCTGCCGGCGTTCGTGGAGAGCCGGAGCTTCGACGTGCTCGCCGCCAACCGGCTCGCCGCCGCCCTGTCGCCGCGGCTGCGGCCGGGGGAGAACCGCCTGCGGTCGATGCTGCTCGACGCCGACGAGCAGGCGCTGCACCCGGGCTGGGAGACGATCATCGGCGGCATGGTCGCGGCGTTCCGCGCCTCCGTCGGCACCGACGTCGACGACCCGCGGATCGTGCAGCTCGTCGGCGAGCTGTCGCTGGCCAGCGAGCGGTTCCGCCAGCTGTGGGCGCGCCACGACGTCAAGCCGCTGGCGGGTGGGCAGGTGCGGATGGACCACCCGGAGCTGGGGCCGCTCGAGCTGCGGCTGGAGAAGCTGCCGATCTCGGACACCGACGGCCAGCTCCTGGTGGTCTACCACGCCGAGCCGGGCTCGGACAGCGCCAGGTCGCTGGCGCTGCTGGGGTCCCTCGCCGACGAGCCGCAGCAGCTGCAGCCGCAGGAGACGCAGCAGCCGCGCGCGTCGGCGCGCGGATGAGCTCTAGATCGAGAGCTCCGGCAGCATTCTCGAACTGCGCCGACGGCGCAGCACCACCTTGCGGACCCCACCCGGGTAGAGACGTACGCGGGACAGCTCCCAGCCGCCGAACTCGGCCTGGATCGCCAGCCGCACCGCCGCGGTCATCCGGGACACATCACCCGGTAGCTGGACCGGGCGGTACTCCCAGTCCCCGTCGACAGATTCCCCCTCGACCGTGCCGGTCGGGCCGCTCCGCGCCACCGGCTCACCTCCCTAGCAGCACCGCACCGCCACCTGACGTCCTGGTGAACGCCGGGTGGAATGACCCACACCATAGGCGCGCCCGCGCGCGCGTGCCAGGGCTCAGCCGGGGTCGCTGACGTCGTCGAGGGCGGCACGGATCTCCGCGGGCAGGACCAGGCCGTCGGCCGCCATCGAGGCCGTGAGCTGGGCCGCGTCCCGCGCGCCGACGATCGCGGACGCGACGCCCGGCTGGTCGCGCACCCACGCCAGGGCCACCGACAGGGGTGAGGTGCCGAGGCCGTCGGCGGCGGTGAGCACCGCGTGGACGATCCGGGTCGCGCGTTCGGTGCGGCGGGCCTCGACGTACGACGCGAGCTCGGGGGACGCGCCGCGGGAGTCGGCCGGGGTGCCGTCGACGTACTTGCCGGTGAGCACGCCGCGGCCGAGCGGCGCCCACGCCAGCAGGCCGATCCCGTGGTGCAGCGCGGCGGGCAGCAGCTCCCGCTCCGGGTCCCGGCACAGCAGCGAGTACTCCGCCTGCGCCGAGACCGGCACGGCGACGCCGCCCAGCATCCGGCCGCGCTCGGCCACCGTCGCGAGCTGCCAGCCGGCGGGCCCGACCAGGCCCGCGTAGCGCGCCTTTCCCGAGTACACCGCGACCTGCACGGCCGACAGGGTCTCCTCGACCGGCACCCGGGCGTCGAAGTAGGGCAGCTGCCACAGGTCGATGTGGTCGGTGCGCAGCCGGGCGAGCATCGCGTCGAGCCCGTCGAGCAGGGCCCCGCGCGCGGCGCCCTCGCCGAGCGGCCCGCCGGGCACGCCACCACGCCCGGCGAGCACGACGTCGTCGCGCCGGACGGCCGTGGCGAGCACCTCGCCGAGCACCTCCTGCGCGGCCCCGTCGCCGTAGGCCTCCGCGGTCTCGACGAGCGTGCCTCCCGCCTCGACGAACGCCGCGAGCTGGGCCTTTGCGGTCTCGACGTCGGTCGAGACGCCCCAGGTCATCGTGCCGAGCCCGATCTGCGAGACCTCCAGCCCGCTGCCCCCGACCCGTCGCCTCCGCACGGGGGAAGCCTATGCGGGACGCCCTCGGCGCCCTCGGTACGGTCCCGCGCGTGACGTGGCTGGAAGTGATCGTGCTCGGGGTCGTGCAGGGGCTGACCGAGTTCCTGCCGATCTCCTCGTCGGCGCACCTGCGGATCGTGTCGGAGGTCTTCTTCGGGCGGGACGCGGGCGCGGCCTTCACCGCGGTCACCCAGCTGGGCACGGAGGCCGCCGTGCTCGTCTACTTCGCGCGTGACATCGGCCACCTGCTGCTGACCTGGCTGCGCGGCTTCCGCTTCCCCGCCGTGCGGGCAACCTCGGACTACCGCATCGCCTGGCTCGTGATCATCGGCACGATCCCGATCGGCGTGCTCGGTTTCCTGTTCGAGGACCAGATCCAGACCGCGGCGCGCAACCTGTGGCTGATCGCGACGACGCTGGTGGTGTTCGGGCTGCTGCTGGGGCTCGCCGAGCGGATCGGCAAGCAGCGCTTCGAGCTGGAGCAGATGAAGCCCGCCGACGGCATCCTGCTCGGCTTCGCCCAGGCGATGGCGCTGATCCCGGGCGTGTCCCGCTCCGGGGGCACGATCACCGCGGGGCTGCTGCTCGGGTTCTCGCGCCCCGCCGCGGTCCGCTACTCGTTCCTGCTGGCGATCCCCGCCGTGGTCGCCTCCGGCATCTTCCAGATCCCGGACGTGTTCGCGGGCGACGGGCCGTCCGTCGCCCAGATGGTGGTGGCGACGGTGATCGCGTTCGCGATCGGCTTCGCCTCGATCGCGTGGCTGCTGCGCTACGTGGAGCGCCACAGCGTCTACCTGTTCGTCTGGTACCGCGTCGCCCTCGGGGCCGTGCTGTTCGTCGCGCTGGGCGCGGGCTGGATCGCCGCCTACTGAGCCGCGGCCGCCCGCTGGACGCACGTACGCTCGGCGGTCGTGACGACGCTCATCCTGCTCCGCCACGGCCGCTCGGCGGCCAACGCGTCCGGCGTGCTCGCCGGGCGCTCCGCCGGTGTCGAGCTCGACGACACCGGCCGGGCGCAGGCCGAGAAGCTGGTGGACCGGCTGGCGGGCGTGCCGATCGCGGAGATCGTCTGCTCGCCGATGCTGCGGTGCGAGCAGACGGTGGCGCCGCTGGCCGCGGCCAGGGGGCTCGTCCCGAGCACGGAGCCGGAGCTCGCGGAGGTCGACTACGGCTCGTGGACCGGCCGCGAGCTGAAGACGCTGGCCAAGGAGCCGCTGTGGAAGGTGGTGCAGGCGCACCCGTCGGCCGCGGTGTTCCCGGACGGGGAGGGGCTGGCCGGAATGCAGGCGAGGGCGGTGGCGGCGGTGCGCAGGCACGGCAACCGGATCGCCGCCGAGCACGGCCCGGACGCCGTCTGGCTGGCCTGCAGCCACGGTGACGTGATCAAGTCGATCCTCGCCGACGCGCTCGCGACGCACCTGGACAACTTCCAGCGCATCGTCGTCGACCCGGGGTCGATCAGCGTCGTGCACTACACCGAGACGCGCCCGTTCGTGGCGCGGGTGAACGATCTCGGCGGTGACGTCTCGGGGCTGATCCCGCCGCCGAAGCGCAAGCGGCGCAGGTCGTCTTCGCGCAGCTCGGACGCCGTGGTCGGAGGCGACACCGGCGCGTAACGCCCACGGGCGTGCCTGAAAAGCCGCGGCGGTCTACCCTCGATGTCGCCATGCCACGCGTCATCCACGTCTTCCGCCAGCCCGAGCGCTTCGTCGCGGGCACCGTCGGCGAGCCCGGTGAGCGCTCGTTCTACCTCCAGGCGATCCAGGATGCGCGCACGGTGAGCGTGCTGCTGGAGAAACAGCAGGTGTCGGTGCTCGCCGACCGGATCACCGCCTTGCTGCAGGAGGTGGCCCGCCGCTTCGGCGCGGACGACTTCGACGACGAGGAGGCCGGCACCGACCTCGACCCCCTCGCCGTGCCGCTGGAGGAGGAGTTCCGGGTCGGCACGATGGGCCTCGGCTGGGACGCCGAGACGCGGTCCGTCGTGGTGGAGCTGCTCGCGGTCACCGACGAGGAGGTCGACGAGTCGGTCGTCCTCGACGACACCGAGGAAGGCCCGGACGCGCTGCGGGTCTTCCTGTCCCCGCCGCAGGCGAAGGCGTTCGCCGACCGCGCCGAGCGCGTGGTGTCCGCGGGCCGGCCGCCGTGCCCGCTGTGCGCCGAGCCGCTCGACCCGCACGGCCACGTCTGCGTGCGGCTCAACGGGTACCACCAGCGGTCCCCGGTCGAGGACTGACGAGACCTCGGTGGACCCTCGCGACCCGGCGGTGCCGGGACTGCTCCGGCACGGCCGCATCGAGATCACCGGCCGGCTGGTGGACGCCTCGAACGCCACCCTCTTCGGCACGATCGCGCTCGACGGCGTGGAGGCCGAGTGCGTCTACAAGCCCGTGCGGGGCGAGCGGCCGCTGTGGGACTTCCCCGACGGCACCCTCGCCGGGCGCGAGGTGGCCGCGTACCTGGTGTCCGAGGCCGCGGGCTTCCACGTCGTGCCGCCCACGGTGCTGCGCGACGGGCCGTTCGGGCCGGGCATGGTGCAGGTGTGGGTGGAGACCGACGACGAGCGCGAGCTCGTCGACGTCTGCCACCCCCGCGAGGTGCCGCCCGGCTGGATCGGCGTGCTGCGCGCCCGCGGTGACCACGGCGAGCCCGCCGTCCTCGTCCACGCCGACATCCCCGAGCTGCAGGCCATGGCCGCGTTCGACGTGGTCGCCAACAACGCCGACCGCAAGGGCGGGCACGTGCTCGCCGGGGCCGACGGCAACGTCTACGGCGTCGACCACGGGCTGTGCATGCACACCGACGACAAGCTGCGCACGGTGCTGTGGGGCTGGGTGGGCAAGCCGCTGCCCCGCCCGGTGATCGAGAACCTCGAGCGGCTGCGCGCGGAGCTGGACGGGGAGCTGGCCGAGTCGCTGTCGGAGCACATCACGCGGCGCGAGCTGCGCACGCTCGTCCACCGGGTCGAGCACCTGCTCGAGGAGCCCAGCTACCCGGAGCCGTCCGGGTACGGGCCCGCCATCCCCTGGCCGGCCTTCTGACCCGTTCCCGCGCTGGTCAGACGCCGGCCGCGGCCATCGCCGCGATGCCCCGTTCGATCCGGTCGGCGGTGAGCGACCCGTACCCGACCACGAGCCCCGCCCGCGGCCTCGTCGACTGCGCGTACGCGGAGAGGGGGATCGCCCCCGGCCCGCCGGGCGCGTGCGCCATGGCGTCGAGCGCGGCCGGCGGGACGGGGTGCCGCGGCACCAGCACGGCGTGCAGGCCCGCGGCCACGCCGGTGACCGACCAGCCGGGCAGGTGGCGGGCCACGGCGGCGAGCAGGGCGCGGCGGCGCTCCGCGTAGCGGGCGGCCATCCGGCGGATGTGCCGGTCGAGCGCGCCGGTCTCGATGAACACCGCGAGCGCCACCTGCTCGAGCACGGACTCTGCGATGTCGGCCCAGTGCTTGACCTCGGTGAGGGTGGTGGCGAGCCAGGACGGGGCGACCACCCAGCCGAGCCGCAGGCCGGGCGCGAGGGTCTTGGAGATGCTGCCGCCGTACACGACGCGGTCGGGGGAGAGGCCCTGCAGCGCGCCGACGGGGGAGCGGTCGTAGCGGTACTCGGCGTCGTAGTCGTCCTCGACCACCACCGCGTCCCGCGCCGCCGCCCACTCCAGGAGCGCCGTGCGCCGCGCGGGGGCGAGGACGGCGCCGGTGGGGAACTGGTGGGCCGGGGTCACCGACACCGCGCGCAGCTCGGTGGCGGCGAGCGCGGCCACGTCGATGCCCTGCTCGTCGACCGGGACGGGGTGGGTGTCGAGGCCGCCGACGCGGAAGGTCTCGACGACGCCCGCCGAGCCGGGGTCCTCCACCCCGACCGCGTCGATGCCGTGGCGGGCCAGCGCCTCGGCGATCAGGCGGGCCGCCTGGGCGAACCCGCCGGTGACCACGATGCGATCGAGCGGCGCGACGACGGCGCGGGTGCGGCCCAGGTACGCCGCGAGCGCGCGGCGCAGCCGGGGGTGGCCGCGCGGGTCGCCGTAGCCCAGCTCGGCGTCGGGCAGCGACCGCATCGCCGTCTCCAGTGCGCGCAGCCACTCGGTGCGGGGGAACGCGCCCAGCGCCGGCACGCCCGGGTTGCCGGGCTCGAACGGGCGCACCGGCGGCGGCGCCTCGCTCCCGTCGGTGTGGACGTCGCTCACCACCGTGCCGCGGCCCGTGTGCGCCTGCAGGTAGCCCTCCGCCACGAGCTGCTCGTAGGCGCGCACGACCACGCCGCGGGAGACCGCGAGGTCGGCGGCGAGGCTGCGCGACGCGGGCAGCCGGGTGCCCGCGGGGAGACGCCCGCCGCGGATCGCGCGGCGCAGCGCGTCGGCCAGCCCGTCGGCCAGCGCGCGCGGGCCGTGCGCCCTCAGGTCACCGAGCTCGATGCGCAGCCCCGGATTGGTCTCGTTGATCGCCGCCGCGGTGGACTCGGTCACGGGACCAGTCTGGCCTAGCGTGTCCGCGTGTTCTCCTACGACCAGGCCGTCCTCGACCGCTACCCCGCCGTCCGCGCCGGCGTCGTCCACGCCTCCGGCCTGACCAACGGGCCCACGCCACCCGCGTTGTGGGAGCGCTACCGCACCGCGCAGAAGGAGGTCGCCGACCGGCTTGCGACCACCCCGCCCTCCCAGCTGCCCCCGATCGCCGCCTGGCGCCGGGCGTTCGCCGGGTTCGGGGCGAAGCCGACCCAGTACCGCAGCGCGGCCGAGGCGCTGCTGCGCCGGCTGGCCAAGCAGGGCGACATCCCGTCGATCAACGCGCTGGTCGACCTCGGCAACCTCGTGTCGATCCGGCACGCGCTCCCGGTCGCGGTCGTCGATCTCGCGGGCATCGACGGCGGCATCACGGTCCGGTTCGCGACGGGGGCCGAGCGGTTCACCGACCTCGGCGCCGACGAGCCGGTCGCGCCGGAGCCCGGCGAGGTCGTGTTCGTCGACCGCGCCGGGGTGGCCTGCGCCCGCCGCTGGTGCTGGCGACAGAGCGCCCAGAGCGCGACCCGGGAGTCGACGACCGACGCCCTCGTGGTGGTCGAGGGTCTGCACGACGCGGCGGAACGCGATGTCGCGGCGGCCCGGGAGGAGATCGTCGCGCTGCTCGCGGAGTTCCAGCCGGGGGCCACCGTCACCGCGCACGCGCTTCCCTGAGCCGGCCCCGGCCTGGGCCGATCCTGGTCCCAGCAGGGCCACCCTGGTCCCACCACCGCGAACGCCGTGCGGGCTAGCGTCGGAACCGCTGATCGAGCAGCAGACTCGGAGGATCGACGTGAAGATCGGTCTGCACATCGCGGACTTCACCTACCCGTCCGGCCCGGCGAACCTCGCCGACGACCTGACCCGCATCGCGACCACGGCCGAGGAGGCCGGCTTCGCCCGCGTGAGCGTCATGGACCACGTGTGGCAGATCGCCGTGCTCGGTCCACCCGAGCACGAGATGCTCGAGGCCTACACGACGCTGGGCTACCTCGCCGCGCGCACGTCGCGGGTGGAGCTGCTCGCGTGGGTCACCGCGGTGACCTACCGCGAGCCAGGCATGCTCGCCAAGCTCGTCACCACCCTCGACGTGCTCTCCGGCGGCCGCGCCATGCTCGGCATCGGCGCCGCGTGGAACGCCGACGAGGCGCGCGGGCTCGGCCTGCCGTTCCCGTCCACCAAGGAGCGCTTCGAGCGGCTCGAGGAGACGCTGCAGATCGTGCAGCAGATGTGGAGCGACTCGGAGGAGCCCTACGTCGGGCGGCACTACCGACTCGAGCGCACGCTCAACCGGCCCCAGCCGCTGCGCAGGCCGCCCATCCTGATCGGTGGCGGCGGCGAGCGGAAGACGCTGCGGCTGGTCGCGCAGTACGCGCAGGCGTGCAACCTGTTCGCCGCCGACGACCTCGAACGCAAGCTCGACGTGCTGCGCGAGCACTGCGCGGCGGTCGGGCGGCCCTACGACGAGATCGAGAAGACCGTGATGCTGCCGCTCGACGTCGGCGAGCGCGGCGAGAAGGTCGACGCGCTGCGGTCGCAGCTGGAGCAGCTCGCCAAGCTCGGCGTGCAGCACGTGCACGGCTGGGTGCCCCGGGTGTGGGAGCTCACGGCGCTCGAGACCCTCGGCCGCGAGATCGTGCCCGCGGCGGCCGAGCTGTAGGCCCTACTGCCGGAGCACGACGGCGCCGATCCGCGAATCGCGGATCGGCGCCGTGGTGGTTCTGCGGGTCAGAGCGCGGCGAGGCGCTTGGCCATCGCCGACTTGCGGTTGGCCGCCTGGTTCTTGTGGATGACGCCCTTGCTCGCGGCCTTGTCCAGCGCGCGCGCCGCGGCGCGCTGCAGCTCGACGGCCTTCTCGGTGTCGCCTGCCTCGGCGGCCTCGCGGAACTTCCGCACGGCGGTACGCACGGCGGACTTGACCGACTTGTTGCGCAGGCGGCGCTTCTCGTTGGTCTTGACCCGCTTGATCTGACTCTTGATGTTGGCCACGCGAATGCCTCGAGTTTCTTCCTGCCGGTGGACTGCTCGCTCTCCGCACCGGCGGCGGGGATCCGTTCGTCACGCCGGGCGCTCGACGGCCCATGCTACAGCGCGTCGGATCCACCGGCGAAATCGCCCCTACCCAGCGGGAACGCCCCGATCCGCCGCGGCCGCGAGCCGTCGTCGCTGACCACCGCGTGGCCGCCCCCGTGCTTGGCCCGGTACATCGCGGCGTCGGCCGCGGCGAGCGCGGCCGCCGGTTCGCCGTCCAGCCGGGCCCGCACCACGCCGATCGACGTCGTCACTCCCGCGGCGACCTCGCCCGGCAGCCGGGCCACCGCGGCCGCCGCACGGCGCAGGGCGGCGGTGGCCACCGGGAGCGGGGTGGCCGGCATGACCACGACGAACTCGTCCCCGCCGTAGCGGGCCACGAGGTCGCCCGCGCGCAGCGTGGAGCGCAGGCAGTCGGCGATCACCCGCAGCACCTCGTCGCCCGCGGCGTGCGAGCGCTCGTCGTTGACCTTCTTGAAGCCGTCGAGATCGATGAGCGCCACGGCGCACGGCTGCGCGGCCGGGTCGGCGACGGCCTCGGCGAGCCGCAGGTCGAGGGCGCGCCGGTTCGGCAGCCCGGTGAGCGGGTCCTGCAGCGCCTGGGCGGCCGCGGCCCCGTGCTCGCGGGCCAGCCGGTGCTGCTCGGCGTGGCTGCGCAGCGCCGTGTGCCGCGCCTCGCGCAGCGCCCACAGCTCGTTCTCCAGCGCCGAGGCGTACAGCTGCAGCGGGCCGGACGGGGCGCCGTGGGCGATGCGGTCGACGCGGGCGACCTCGCGGTGCAGCGCGAGGGTGAGCACGGCACCGGCGGGCGAGCCGTGGCGCAGCTCGGCCTGCAGGCCGGTGAGCGCCGCGGCGGCGTCGTCGGGCCTGCCCGCGGCGAGCAGGCACCGGGCGGTCGCGATGGCCAGCACGATCCGGTCCCCGGCGAAGTGCGCCATCGGGTGCAGGGCGGTCAACATCTCCAACTGGTGCGGGGCGGGCCGGGCCAGCGCGTAGGCGGCGCCGATCACCGAGCACTCCCTCGTGGCCGGCCGCCCGGTGCGCATCGCGGCGGTCCAGAGCCCGGCGGCGGTGCGCGCGGTCTGCGCCGCGGCGGCGAACCGGGTGGCCGCCGCGGTGTCGCGCCCGCTGCGCTCCAGCCGCAGCGCCCACGACAGCTGCAGCCGGGTCCGGTTGAGCTGGTGCACCAGCCGGTCCATCACCGAACCCGACCCCTGCGCGACGGCGACGGCGCGCTGCGAGACCTCGTCGGCGAGCTCGTGCGACCCCAGCTTGAGCAGCACGACCACGAGGCCGTTGAGGCTGCGGGCGAGCGAGCGCGCCCAGCGGCCGGGGTCCTCGCCCGGCGGGGGCGCGGTGATGTCGGTGAGGATCGCGAACGCCGTCGCGGCGTCGGCGAGCGCGTCCTCCTCGTGCCCGTACACCGCGGTGCGGTGGGCGCGCAGGGTGGCCGCCTCGCCGAGCCGGCGCGGGTCTGCGTCCAGCTCGGCCAGCTCGACGAACTCCTGCAGCAGCGCCTCGACCTCGTCGGCGTCGGCGGCGTCCTCGCCGAGCAGCCGCGCCGTGATGCCCATCCGCAGCAGCTCGGAGACCAGCGTGGACGGGCCGTGGCCGCGGGCCTGGTCCAGCATCGCGTCCAGGCCGCGCCGCGCCGCGGCCCTGCCAGCGGGGTCGGCGCGCTGCCCGAAGCGCACCTTGCTCAGCGCCCTGTCGACGACCTGCTCCTCGGTGAGGTCCCCGGCCTCGCGCGGGCAGCGGCACTCCGGTGCCCCGCCGAGCAGGGCGCACTCGGTCGCCGTGCGCGTCGTCGTCACCGCTTCCTCCCAGCTCGCCGGCGTTCGGCATCGTGGCACGTCGGACGGGTCCCGGACGCGGGCGGCGGCGGAACTCGACCCGAAGATCCAACGGATGGTCGCCCCGGTGTCACGGGCGGTGACCACGGCCGGCCCGGGCTACGCACGGGCGGGGACCCCTCGAGCCGCCGACCGGCTCACCCGTCCGGACTCCGACCCGGTGCGTCGTGGGACGATGGAGCCACCCCGTAGGAGAAGGAACAGAGTGAGCTTCGCCGATCAGACGTTCACCCCGCCGGAGCTGATCCGGAACTTCTGCATCATCGCGCACATCGACCACGGCAAGTCGACCCTGGCCGATCGCATGCTGCAGCTCACCGGCGTGGTCGAGGAGCGCCTGATGCGCGCCCAGTACCTCGACCGGATGGAGATCGAGCGCGAGCGCGGCATCACGATCAAGGCCCAGAACGTGCGGCTGCCGTGGCGGGTCGACGGCACCGACCACGTCCTGCACCTGATCGACACGCCGGGCCACGTCGACTTCACCTACGAGGTCTCGCGCGCGCTCGAGGCGTGCGAGGGCGCGATCCTGCTCGTCGACGCCGCGCAGGGGATCGAGGCGCAAACGCTCGCCAACCTCTACCTGGCGCTCGACAAGGACCTCACGATCATCCCGGTCCTCAACAAGATCGACCTGCCGGCGGCCGACCCGGACCGCTACGCGGCCGAGATCGCCCACATCATCGGGTGCGATCCGGCGGACGTCCTGCGGGTCAGCGCCAAGACCGGCGAAGGGGTGGCCGCGCTGCTCGACGAGGTCGTCCGCGCCGTCCCGCCGCCGCAGGGGGACCCGGACGCCCCGGCCCGCGCGATGATCTTCGACTCGGTGTACGACACCTACCGCGGCGTCGTCACCTACATCCGCGTGGTCGACGGGAAGATCACCCCGCGCGAGCGGATCCGGATGATGTCCACCGGCGCCACCCACGAGCTGCTCGAGGTGGGCATCGTCTCCCCGGAACCGAAGCCGTCGCAGGGCCTCGGCGTCGGCGAGGTGGGCTACCTCATCACCGGCGTGAAGGACGTGCGGCAGTCCAAGGTCGGCGACACCGTCACCACGCAGCACAACGGCGCCACCGAGCCGCTCACCGGCTACCGCGAGCCCCGGCCGATGGTCTACTCCGGGCTCTACCCGGTGGACGGCTCGGACTACCCGGAGCTGCGCGACGCGCTCGACAAGCTGCGGCTCAACGACGCCGCCCTCACCTACGAGCCGGAGACCTCCGCCGCGCTCGGCTTCGGCTTCCGCTGCGGGTTCCTCGGCCTGCTGCACCTGGAGATCACCCGCGACCGGCTGGAGCGCGAGGCCGGGCTCGACCTGATCGCCACCGCGCCGAACGTGGTGTACCGGGTGGTGCTCGACGACGGCTCGGAGCGCATCGTCACCAACCCGTCGGACTGGCCGACCGGCAAGGTCTCCGAGGTGTACGAGCCGGTCGTCAAGACCACGATCCTGGCGCCGTCGGAGTACATCGGCGCGATCATGGAGCTCTGCCAGAGCAGGCGCGGCCAGCTCAGCGGCATGGACTACCTGTCGGAGAGCCGTGTCGAGCTGCGCTACACCCTGCCGCTCGCCGAGATCATCTTCGACTTCTTCGACGCGCTGAAGTCCCGCACGCGCGGCTACGCCTCGTTGGACTACGAGGAGGCGGGCGAACAGGCCGCCGACCTGGTCAAGGTGGACATCCTGCTGCAGGGCGAGCCGGTTGACGCGTTCTCCGCCATCCGGCACCGGGACCAGGCCTACGCCTACGGCACGATGATGGCCTCGAAGCTGCGCGAGCTGATCCCGCGCCAGCAGTTCGAGGTGCCGATCCAGGCGGCGATCGGGTCGCGCATCATCGCGCGGGAGAACATCCGCGCCATTCGCAAGGACGTCCTCGCGAAGTGCTACGGCGGTGACATCACCCGCAAGCGCAAGCTGCTGGAGAAGCAGAAGGAAGGCAAGAAGCGGATGAAGACCATCGGGCGGGTCGAGGTCCCGCAGGAGGCCTTCGTCGCGGCCCTTTCCACCGAGTCGAGCGCAGACAAAGCGAAGAAGTAGCCAGCCGGCAGGCCCCGATTCCGTCCGTGCACGGCGAGACGGAGGAGGGGACCATGGCTCTTCCTGTTGCGGCGGGCGGCCTGCCCGCGCGATCTGCGCGTGGCGTACTGCGAGCGGATCGGGGTGGCGTCCTACCGGCTCCTCGACCCCGCCGAGCCCGGCGCCCTCACCGGCTACGAGCTCGACGGCGCAGGCGCGTACCGCGAGGTCGGCGGCGCCGTGGGCGACGAGGCCTTCCACGCGGAGCGGCCGTCCCGGTCACGGTCGGGCCGGCCCGGCTCCTGGACGGCCTGCGGCCGTGGGCGGCGCCGGGTGGCTATGCGGGCTGGGTGCTCAGCTCGATCACCGCGGCGTCCGGCGCGAGCTCGAGCACCCGCACGGTGAGGGTGCCCCGGTCCGAGCCGAACCGCACCGTCCCGGACGGCCCGACCACGCCCAGCCCGAGCCCGGTGGGCCGGTGCACCCGGAACGCCACCGCGAACGGCCCGACCGACGACACCGAGAGCCCCGTCGCGCCGGCCCGCCCGTCGAGCGGGATCCGCACCGGGCCCGTGACCCGGAGGGTGCAGGTGCCGTCGAGGCAGGCGGCGACGCCCGCGTCCGGGGGGCTGCGCCCACGCCGCGGTGGGCGCGCCGAACAGGCTCAGCGCGAGCGCGGTGAACAGGGCTGCGGCGACGGTCCAGCGGCGCACGCCTCGACGCTGGATCGGCACCGGCGCGGCGGCTGCCCGGATGACCCGGTCGGGGGGCACGATGTGGCCCATGAGTGCCAGCCTCCTGGAGTACGCCCCGGCCGTCACCGGCGTCGTCCTGCTGGCCGTGTTGCTGGCCGGCGTCCTCGCCGGGCGGTCGAAGAGCAGGTGGACGGCGCTCGCGGGCGGCATCGTGCTGATCTTCGCCGCCGGCGTGGTGCTCACCGCGGTCGGCGGCGGCCCGGAGAACGACGACCCGGCCGCCGAGCTCACGGCGCTCTACACGATCACCCTGCCACTGCTGATCGCCTTCGTCGCGGGCTGGCTCCTGGTGCGCGGCGGCTGGCTGCGCCGCTTCCTCGTGATCGCGATCGGCGCGTTCCTGCTGGTCGCCTTCCCCTACGCCGCGGCAGGCCAGGCCACGGCCACGGCGTTCCTGCCAGGCGGCTGACTCACCGCTCACACCTGCGGTACCCGGCCGCCGCGGCCGGGCTAGCGTGATCGGCGTGCTGACCGCGCTGGACTCCCCGATCGTGCTGGCGCCGATGGCGGGTGGCCCCACCACCCCCGAGCTGGTCGCCGCGGTGTCCGGCGCGGGCGGGTTCGGCTTCGTCGCGGGCGGCTACCTGGACGCCCACGGGCTCGGCGCCGCGGTGGCCGCCGTCCGGGAGCGCACCGCGCGGCCGTTCGGGGTGAACCTGTTCCTGCCCGGAGAACGGTGCGACGCCGGGGTGGAGCGCTACCGCGCGCGGCTCGTCGCCGCCGGGTTCGACCCCGGCGAGCCGGTGTGGGACGACGCCTACCCGGACAAGCTCGCGCTCCTGCTCGCCGCCCCGGTGCCGGTGGTGTCGTTCACGTTCGGCTGCCCCGACCCGGACGCGGTGGCGCGGCTGCACGCGGTGGGCAGCGAGGTGCTCGCCACCGTCACGAACCCGGACGAGGCGCGCCAGGCCGCCGAGGCGGGGGTCGACGGGCTCGTCGTGCAGGGGTTCGAGGCGGGCGGGCACCGCGGGGTGTTCGACAACGACCCGGCCGACCCGGCGGGCGGCCCGCAGTACGGGCTGCTCGCCCTGCTGCGGCTCGTCGCCGCGGCCGTCGACCTGCCGCTCGTGGCCGCGGGCGGCATCGTCGACGGCGCGGGCGTCGCCGCCGTGCTGGCCGCGGGCGCG
>Ga0310834_100674_pt1 | contig 31638 bp, 33 predicted proteins | sample SM_ome_2_FD_201314 | JGI IMG/M metagenome (GOLD analysis project Ga0310834, IMG submission 201314) | Sorghum-adapted microbial communities enriched on stacked mutant (SM) sorghum from Joint BioEnergy Institute, Emeryville, California... ... | reverse complement strand
AAATATAGGCCCACGAATTCAAAGGAACTGAAACCGGCTTGAATGAACTGAGGTCAAAGTAAATATATCAGTGACATATTCACTGACGCGTTAGTATGACATTTTCACTGACGCTTGACATAACAATTTTTTAAAGAAAATTTTGGAAAACCCTTTCATTTCTGAGGAAAAATATTCCATAACCGTCCGTGATTCGATCGGAGGTTTGGAAAATCGCCGTTTGCTTTGGGGAAAGCCTTTTTCACGGCCGGGCGGGGAGGAATTTTGGGGACGAAAAAGACCGGGAAGGGGAAAGGGAACGGACGGGATGCCTGGCGGGGACTCATGGCTTTGCGGGAAGAAGGAAAGAATAGCGGATGAAAGGACGGAAGGGGGCGGGAAAGGCGCCGTGCCTTCCATCCGCCGCGGGCGGTCGGCGGGGGCGCCGGGGCAAATTTTCCGGAGAAGCCGGAAGCGGATCCGGCCTCCGGCGGCTGAATTACCCGTTATGGAATTTATAAAGCCACAGCACGCCGGATTTTAACAGCCGGGGCACCCTGCCGGTGATCGGGCGGTCGGCAACCAGTCCAAAGCCGTGCTTTTTTCCGAGGGATCCTAAAATTCCCTTCAGCTTGATGCGGGGCAGTTCGGGCGGCAGCGGTTCCCCCGCCCAGCGTTTGAGCAAAACATCGGCAATTTGTTCCGCCTGCCGTTCCGCCAATTGGGCGCTCGGGGCGAAGGGGAGGCTCGCGCAATCGCCGCAAACGAACACGTTGTCGTAATTTGGGATGGTATGGTGGGGGGTTAAAAGGACGCGGCCGCCGCCGTCTTTTTCCACGTCCAAGTCGCGGACGATCTTATTGGCCTGGATGCCGGCCGTCCAGACGATAACGTCAAAATCCTCCGGCTCCCCGCGGTTGTACAGCACCCCTTCTTCCACTTTGGTGATATTCGCTTCCCGGACCAAATGGATGCGGTGTTCCCGGAACCAGGACTCCACATAATTGCTCAGCCGTTCCGGGAAAGCGGAAAGGATCCTTTTGCTCCGGTCGAATAAAAAAACCTCCAGGTCCGGCCGGCTTTCGCACAGTTCGCTTGCCAGTTCGACGCCGCTCAGGCCCGCCCCGACGATCGCCACTTTCCCTTTCGGCGGGAGATTATGGATGGCCTGGTAGGCGGCCCTTGCGGCTTCGATCGTCTGGATGCTGTGGGTGTGTTCTTTCGCGCCCGGCACCTGATGGTACCTGTCCTCGCATCCCAAGGCGATCACGAGCTCGTCGTATTTGACCGGTTCCTGATCTTTTAAATGGACAATGCGGTTGTCCAGGTCAATTTTTACCACGTGGCCGCATAAATATTCCAATTGCGGGCTTTCGGGGAAAGGAACCCGAATGTGGTGATCGGAAATCGTGCCGGCAGCCAGCGCATAAAATTCCGTTTTTAACCAGTGGTACGGCGTCCGGTCGATGAGCAGGAGGGAATGGCCTTCCGGCAGCCCTTTGGCAAGAAGGCGCTGCAGCAAAGTCATGCCCCCGTAACCGCCGCCCAACACGACTAGCTTTTTCATGTGCATAATCCCCTTTATCAGCAATCTCCAGTTTTGAATGATTATTATCTTAAAAAAGTTTTGTAAACACTCACAAAAAATTATAACAAAAAATGCGGCTTAAACAATGACCCCATTGCAAATCAAGCAAAATCATTGACCGCGAGCCCGGGTTCGGGTAGCATTCTTAAACAAAGGACATGGTTTTGCGGAAAGATTTTGAGGTGAGAACGGTGAATCCGATCATTGAATTTTGCATGAGCAATTTGGCGAACGGGTCCTGGCGGGCCTTGGAGATATTGGAAAACGATCCGAATTTGGATGTGATCGAATACAGCTGTTTAAACCATTGCGAATTCTGCGCCGGGCATTTATTCGCCCTCGTGAACGGGGAGATCGTCACGGGGGAAGATCCGGAAAAGCTGGTGGAAAACATTTATCACCGCCTCGAGGAAGAACCGTTGTTTTAAATCGTCGGGCGTCCCGGAAAAATTGCCCGGCAAATATATATCTCCGCCCAGGGAAGAACCGTCGTTTTAAATCGTTGAGCGTCCCGGCGAAAAGGGATATACTATCTCATAAGATGGCAAACGAGAAACGTGGAAGGGAGGTTCAAACGATGGCTGACGTCATCCGGTTAACGGAGGCCGCCGCCTACCAAATCAAGGATATGTTGAAGGAAAACGGCATGGAGGACGCGTACTTGCGTATTTCCGTCAAAGGCGGCGGATGCAGCGGGCTCTCCTACGGAATGGGAGTGGACGATCATGTCAATGAGGATGACATAATCATCGAACAACATGGGGTCAAGGTGCTCGTCGATCAAACGAGCGCACCGATCTTGCAAGGGACGAAAATCGATTATAAGCAAACGCTCATGGGCGGCGGTTTTACGATCGACAACCCGAACGCCATAGCGTCCTGCGGCTGCGGGGCTTCCTTCCGTACGGCGAAAGTGGCGGGTACGCCGGAAAAATGCTGAGCGTTTCAATATATGGAAAAAGGAAGAAAATCCCTTTTAAAGCCGCTGCCTGGATGGCGGGAATCGGCCTGGGTCCGCTATGCCAAGGACTCAGGTTTTTTCATTTCAATGGAAACCGGAGGCGGAAAGAATAAATGGAAATCGCCGGCCTTTTCCATCCTTTCTATGCTTTCGGGGGAGGGATGGTCCTATGGGAACAAGCCTTAAAAGGGAGGAGTAATTTACCTTAAAAAGATAGGATCCGGACGGGAGCGTCCGGATCTTTCATTTGTGAAAGAGTAAAATATTTTTGGGAAAAATCAGGCCCTTCCATTGGCGGGGTGACCAATGATCGCTGTTGGTTTTGTCCAGCCCGGCGATTTCATCTTCCATTCTGTACGGCACTTACCTTAAAGGATAATCTGCCTCCGGTTCCCATTGGGAGGAAACCAGAGGCGGCGTATTTCAATTCATCCGGGATGCGTTCGCTGGGGAACGATGTTGGACATTTTTCATGCGGTGATGGACGTTTTTTCCGCGATGATGGACATTTTTTCGTCCATGTTGGACAAATTTTTTTCCATGTTGGACAAAAATTTTCAAATGATGGACATTTTTTTGAAAATGTTAGACAGTCCCGTGCGGTGTTGGACGTTTTTTTTCAGATGTTGAACGTTCTGGTTAAGATGTTGGACACTCCGTGCCGTAACCCGGAATGAATGTCGGACATTTTACCCGGGATTTTGGACAAAGAGTACCTTTCTTTGAACGTTTGGCAAAAAATGATGAACATTTTTCCTTGGTTGTTGAACAGCCGGGGGACGAAGGGAAGAAAAATGTTGGACATACCGGCCCGGAAATCCATGAATGTTGAACATTCCTCTTCGATGATAAACAATGAACCTCCCATGCCGGTCAAGTACCATCCAAGTTAAACAATGAATCTTGCATGCCGGTCAAAGGACCATCCACCTTGAACCATGAACCTTTCAAGGCGGTCAGAGGACCATCCATGTTGATCCATGAACCTTCTATGGCGGACAAAATATCAAGTTGAACCATGAACCTCCCATGCCGGCTCATGGCCATCGGGCGGGGAATGCCGGAGCTCCTGACAACGGGCCTTAGACCCCGTACTTACCGGGAATATAGGTGATTTGAACCAGCGGTCTCTTGCAGACAATCCCTCCGGAACCCCGAAAAAAGAAGTTCTGACAACAGTATGACAAAAGAGGCGGCCCCGGCCCTGCCCTGGCTGTCGAATCCAGTCCAAAGAATTTTGATATAACAGGCGGGTGTAGACGCAGAAGATCCGCCGATATGCTCCAACCCTGCATGGCAACAGAATGAATAAAATATTTGCGGGCAAAATCAGGCCCCTACAACAGGTGAACGGACAAAGACCTTGCGCCTTATAATTCGAAAATCGATCATATTCCCTGAACAACGGTCGTAGCTGGATGAAAAAGGAGCAAGTGCCATGTTCGCCGGATTAGCGGCGGATCTGGATCAATCGTCATGAAAACCTTGTTTGGACGGGGCAAGGGGGACGGAAAACGGGGCGGATAAGAAACGTTTAAAAACGTTCATGGTCCGCACCGAATTTCCGTTCGGCAAAATCGGGGAAGGAAGGACCCGCCGAAACGATTTCTTGAAAAGATAGCAAGCACAGTTGGAGAAGGCAGAAGAGAAAACTTCCCGTATGGGAAGTCAGTTGCGCCTGCATGCGAATCATTTAAGGACTGGACGGTTTTAAAAACGCGGACTTTTCCCCGAGGAGAGCGCCCTTAACCGATGTATCCATTTTTTATTGGCTGGAATAAAAAACGTCCGCAAATACTTGACGAAAAACGCTTTGCGGACGGTTTCCGATTGCGGCAACGGGGGAAAGATGCATGATTCCCCGCCTTGCGCCGCATGTTTTATTCCCTTTTTGAAGGCAGGTGCCGGCTTCGGGCATCTTGTTTCCGGAACTGTCATTCCGGAATCAGTATTCGGCCAAGTCCAAGTGATTGTGAAAAATTTGACTCCCGGTCGGCGAACATTTTCTTTACGTAATTGGAATCGCTTAGCGGCGATATTTTGCACAAATAATGGAATTGATCCGGATTCCGGGTTTTGCTCAAATTATGCAATTGATCCGGATTCCGGGTTTTTGCACAAATTATGGAATGGATCCGGTATCCGGTTTTACACCGAGTTTGGACTTCATCCAGTATTCGGGTCCGGGCATTGAAGCGCCCGCCCCGCCCGCGGGCGTTCCCGGCCGGGAGGCGCGAAATCTTGACGATCCAAAAACATTGGAACTGATCTGTTCCTCATTGTTCGAAAAGGGAAGTGCTGTGGACCGGCTGCACCCTTGCTTTCGGGTCGATGTAGGCTTTGGCGTTGTTCACCGCGATCGGCGCTTCGCCGAACCCGGTGGCGATCAGCTTCACTTTCCCTTCATAGGTGCAGATGTCTCCGGCGGCGTAGATGCCGGGGATGTTCGTTTCCATTTTCGAATTGACGACGATGGAATTTTTTACGATATCAAGGCCCCAGTCTTTGATCGGACCGAGGGAGGAGATAAAACCGTAGTTGACGACCACTTCGTCCACGTCGAGGACTTCCGTCGTCTCTTCTTTCGCATGCTTCAGCACGATTTGTGCAATTTTTTCCCCGTCTCCGATCAGCTCCGCCGGGACAAAGGGGGTTTTGATTTCCACATTGGAATTTTTCAGCTTTTCCACGCTGCTTTCATGGGCACGGAACTTGTCCCTGCGGTGGATGATCGTCACTTTTTTGGCGATCGGCTCAAGCATGAGCGACCAGTCGACCGCGGAGTCGCCCCCGCCGAAGACGGCCACCCTTTTCCCGGAAAAATATTGGAGGTCGGTGACGAAGTAGTGGAGATTTTTTCCCTCATATTGTTTGGCTTCTTCCAGTTCCAGCCGCCGCGGCTGGAAGGCGCCGTTTCCGGCGGTGATGATGACGGTTTTTGAATAATGGATTTCCCTGTCCGTCGTCAGCCGGAAAATGCCGTTGTCCAGCTTTTCCACCTTTTGAACGGATTGTTCCAGGCAGACGGTCGGATTGAACATTTTCGCTTGTTCGATCAGGGCGTTGACCAAATCCTGGGCCCGGATCTTCGGAAACCCGGCCACATCATAGATATATTTTTCCGGATACAATGCCGCCAGTTGGCCGCCCAGCTGGGGCAAGCTCTCTATGATTTTAACGGTGGCGTTTCGCAGCCCGCCGTAAAAAGCGGCAAAAAGACCGGTGGGACCGCCGCCGATCACGGTTATGTCATAAATTTGTTTATCTTCTTTCAAAAAAATCCCTCCATTCCTTTTTACCCCCTATATTTTAACACAACTGTTACAAAAGCAAATAATAGGAAGGCCGATGGCGTTTCCGGAAAAAGGGAAAAAATATTGAAGCAGGGATATTGAAAATTTTAGGAAAAAGGGCTATGATGAATTTGAAACAGATGTTAATTTTTTGTGAAAAAATTAGTAACATTTTATGAATTAGTTAGTGAAGAATTACACAAACTTTCCCCCGATTCGGCGAAGGGAGAAAATGGAAAGCATTTTTGAATCAAAAGTATGGGAGAAGGGTGAAAGATGGTAAAGAAACCAGCTGTTGTTGTATTAGGCGCGGGGTACGGCGGCCTGATGGCGACCGTCAAACTGCAGAAGTTGCTGCACCCCAACGAAGCGGACATCGTCTTGGTGAACAAAAACGATTACCACTATGAAACGACGTGGCTGCATGAAGCATCCGCCGGCACGCTGCATCACGACCGGGTCCGCTACCGCATCCGCGACGTGGTCAACACGAACCGGGTGAAATTCATCCAAGATACCGTCGAGGAAATCAAGGCGGACGAACAAAAGGTGATTTTGGCCGGCGGCGAACTCCATTACGATTATTTGGTCATTGCCTTGGGCGGCGAATCGGAAACCTTCGGCATCCAAGGATTGAAGGAACATGCCCTGTCGATCACCAATGTCAACATGGCCAGAAAAATCCGCGAGCATATTGAATACCAATTCGCCACCTACAAGGCGGAGGATGAAAAAAGGGAGGAACTTTTGACCATCGTCGTCGGCGGCGCCGGCTTTACCGGCATCGAGTTCCTCGGGGAATTGGTCAACCGCGTTCCCGAACTGTGCGAAGAATACGACATCGATCCGAAGAAAGTGAAGATCATCTGCGTGGAAGCGGCGCCGGTCATCCTGCCCGGATTCGATCCCGAACTGGTCAATTACGCCGTCTCCCTGCTGGAGAAGAAAGGCGTCGAGTTCCGCATCTCCACGCCGATTAAAGAATGCACGCCGGAAGGGGTCGTCGTCGGCAAAGGGGAAAACGAAACGGAGCTCATCAAGGCTGGCACCGTGATCTGGGCAGCAGGGGTCCGGGGAAATTCCGTCATTGAAAAATCCGGGTTCGAGAACATGAGAGGCCGGGTCAAAGTGGACATGTATCTGCGGATGCCCGGACACGAAAATATTTTCGTCATCGGCGACTGCTCGCTCGTCATCAATGAAGAAACGAACCGCCCCTATCCGCCGACGGCGCAGATCGCCATGCAGCAGGGAGAACATACCGCAAAGAATATCGCCGCTTTAATCCGCAATCAAGAACTGGATGATTTCGTCTTTGACAACAAGGGGACGGTTTGTTCCTTGGGCGAAAAAGACGCCGTCGCCATCGTCTTCGGGAAAAAATTGACCGGCTTTAAGGCGGCCTTCATGAAAAAAGTGGTGGACAACCGCGCCCTCTATTTGGTCGGCGGACTTCCGCTCGTCCTAAAAAAAGGAAAGTTCAAACTGTTATAAATCCGGAAAAAAATCGGCCGGCGGAACGCCGGCCTTTTTTTCCGGGTTAAGCCGCAAGCCGGCGAAGGGAGATCCGGTTTCCGGGACCCGGTCCGCGGCTCCGCGTCCCCTAAGCGAAGGGAAATCCTTTTCCGACGCATTCCCCGGGAGAAACGGAGGCTTCCCATGGCGGCGGAAAGCGGATCTCCGGCAAAGGGACGGACGCAACCCCAGGAAGAGACGGATGCTCCCCGTGGGTATTCCCGCCGTTACCGGCCATCCGAGATCCTTCATCCGGATGCGGGCGGAAGGGACGCAAACCGCCTTCGCGTGATTTGACGGGCGCCTTTTTTCTTCAGTAAACTAAAATTAGCATGTAGGAGAGGAGCATTTGCCGTGCAAATCACGATCATCCAAATGGCGGTTTCCGTGCTGCTGTTTTTCGTTCTTTTTTTCGGCATCGGTTTTATCTTGAACATGGTGCTGCGGATGACGTGGCTGATGGCCGCCCTTTATCCGATCGTCGTCATCTTCATTATCGATCAGGTGAAATGGTATGAATACTTCACCAAGCCGGGGGAAGCCCTTGGCCGCCTGTGGGAGCGGATCCTTTCCCTCCATGCGGCGGATGTGATCATTTTGCTGTCCGGGTTTGCCGGGGCCGTTCTCTCGGGGATTGCCATCCGCATCCTGCGCCAAAAAGGCTATCAAATGTTTTAAATATCCTTTGCCAGCAAAGATTTCAGCTCCTCCCGTGAATATTTCTTGCCAATTTAGGAAAGAAATAGATTCGGGAGGAGTGAATTTTTATGCCGACTTTATCCAGATGGTTAAGAAGGATCGTCATGACCGTGCTGTTTGTCGCCGCCTTTTTGACGACATTTCAGGCATTGACGGGGATCAAATGGACGGGAATTAAAGCGGAAGCCGCGGGATTTTTGCTTGAGGAAGCGAATTACGGCGGATATTCATCCGATGATCTTCCATACATCCATGCGTTGAAAGAAGTCAATCTATCTTATAAAACATTAAACCAAGAAAAACGGGAAGAAACGAAAATTTCATCGAGCACCTCCATCCAAGGGAAAGTCCCCCCTTTGGAAGAGGCGTTTGACTGGGAAAAGTACCCGAAGGTGAAAGTCGTCGCCACGGGCTATACCGCCGGTTACGAATCCACGGGGAAGCGGCCCGGAGATCCCGATTTCGGCATCACCTATTCGGGGGTAAAAGTCAAGAGGGATTTATACTCGACCATTGCGGCGGATTTAAATGTTTTCCCGCTCGGGACCATCCTCTTCATCCCCGAATACGGGTATGGGGTCGTCGCCGACAAGGGAGGCGCCATCAAAGGAAACAAAATTGATTTATATTTTGAAACCGTGAAAGACGTTTACGAACAGTGGGGGAAAAAGACCGTTGATGTCTATGTCGTGAAGATGGGAAACGGCAAGGTGACGAACCGGGATTTGAAGAATTTGAACGAAGATGAAGGAATGCAAGTGTTCCGCGAACGTTATGTTCAAAGCGTGAAAAAGTGAAGGGACGGAAAGCCCGGAGGATAAACGGCCGAAATCCCGATCCCCGGATTTATTTAAGGAGATGGAGACGGAAAGCCCGGAAGATGAACGGCCGGTCTTTCCGTTTTCCATATCCCGCCGGGAAGTTCGGGCCCCGGCACGGGGCTTCGGCGAGGATCCCGGGCGGCCGCGAAAGGACAAATGAGGGGGCGTCCGGGACGGAAGCCGGGGCACATTCGACGGGTTTCCGCGGTCTTTTCGGCAGTGGGGGAAAAGCAACCCCCGGCATGTGTAGGGGAGCTTTGCGGAAAGGCGGAGAACCGGGCGGTTCCGGAAGGACTGCTTTCCCATGCACCGGATCCGACACCGTACGGAGCCCCCATTTCATTTGATTCCCGTTCCCGATATGGCGGATATTGCCGCCCGGATCAGAAGGCCGGCCGCCAGGATCCGGACCCTTTCGCGAGGACTCGAACCGGAAAAGGTTTCACGAGCCGCCGGCGGAGGACGAAGGTTTCTCCCGGTAATATCCCGAACCCGCAGGGGAATGGGAAAAAAGCACAATTTATGACAAAAACGGTTTACAAATCATTTTTGCCGTGTTATTATAAACATTGCTGAAATTATTTCATACATATTGCATCAACGCAGTGTTTCGTTTCGGAAAGAACGAAGCATTGCGTTTTTTCCTTTTTGGGGAAATATAATGATGACGTTAGGGACGGAAGGGGGCAGAACCGGCGATGGAAGCGCTGAACACTTTGAAGAAGGAAATCATTGCGTACAGCAAGGAGATCGGCATCGACAAAATCGGGTTTACGACCGCCGATCCTTTCACCGAATTAAAAAACCGGCTGATCCGGCAAAGGGAATTGAATTACCAATCCGGCTTCGAAGAGCCGGACATCGAAAAACGGACCAATCCCCGGCTTTCCTTGGAGGGCGCCCAATCGATCATTTCCATTGCCGTCTGTTACCCTTCAAAAATGAAAAACCCCGTCCGGGGCAACCAGGAGGAAAGAAGGGGGATTTTTGCCCGTTCTTCCTGGGGGGAAGACTACCACCGGGTGTTGAATGACAAGCTGGAAAAACTGGGGCAGTTCATCCGTTCCAAAGTCCCCGACGCCCGGTATAAACCGATGGTCGATACGGGGCCCCTCGCCGACCGGGCGGTGGCCGAGCGGGCGGGGATCGGATGGAGCGGGAAAAACTGCGCCATCATTACCCCGGAATTCGGATCCTATGTCTATCTGGGGGAATTGATTACGAATATTCCTTTTGAGCCGGATGCCCCGATCGAGGATCGGTGCGGATCCTGCAATCGATGTTTGGAAGCCTGTCCCACCGGCGCCCTCGTCCGTGCCGGCCAAATCAATGCGAAAATATGCATTTCCTATTTGACCCAAACGAAAGAGGACATCCCGGAACCCTACCGCAAAAAAATCGGCAACCGGCTGTACGGCTGCGACACCTGCCAGGTCGTGTGCCCTTATAACAAAGGAAAAGATTTTCATTTTCATCCGGAATTCGAACCGGATCCGGAGGCGGCAAAGCCGCTTTTAAAGCCGCTCTTGTCGATCTCGAACCGAGAATTTAAGGAAAGATTCGGACACATGTCCGGCGCCTGGCGGGGGAAAAAGCCGATTCAGCGGAACGCGATTATCGCCCTTGCCCATTTTAAAGACGTGACTGCCGTTGAGGACTTGGGGAAGGTTTTGGCGGAAGATCCCCGGGAAGTGATCCGGAAGACGGCGGCCTGGGCGTTGGGAAAAATCGGAGGGGAAAGGGCGAAGGAGATTTTGTCCTCCGCCCGGGATAGGGAAAAATCGGAACAGGTGTTGGCGGAAATCGGCCGAGCGTTGAAAATGCTGCAATAAAAGTTCAACGCCCCGCCCCTTTTACATACATTCATAGTAGAAGGGGAGTGAGGCGCATGCTGGAGCACATCAAAAACGCCGCTTCAAGGCGGGTGAAACAATGTGTCGACGATCGTCTGACGGGCTGCGGGAAAATCACCCGGAAAAAGCAGCTGATGAAAAAACGGGGTGCGGAGATCATCAAGGCGGAAGCCAGGGGAAAAATCAACGGGATCCGGGAAGAATCCGAATTGAAGCGGGTGGATTACGATCTGGAATTATCGCTGTTCATCAAGCAGAAAAACCGCTATTACCTCGAGCAGGAAGTGGAGAACCGGGTGGCCACTTTCTATCAAAATGTCTTCGTTTCCGACGAGGAGCAGGAACCCGCGGAGGAAGAGGCCGATTACCGGCTGGCGGGCGAGTTTGCGGAAGAAGCGGAAAGATTGCGTTTCATTTACGACCGGCTGCGGGCGGTCCAGTATGCCGAACGCTGGTGGAACGACTACAATCCCCGGTTTGAAAAATTTGCCGTGGACTGCACCAATTTTATTTCCCAATGCCTTTATGCGGGCGGCGCGCCGATGCGGGGCTACCCGGACCGGAGCAAGGGATGGTGGATGCAAAACAAAAATTGGAGCTACAGCTGGTCCACCTCCCATTCCTTGCGCCAGTATTTATTATCGTCGAAAGTCGGTTTGAGGGGAAAACGGGTGGCCCATCCCGCCGAACTGAAGCTGGGGGATGTGATCTTTTACGATTTCCAGGGAAATGGCCGCTTTGACCATTCCACGATCGTAACGGCGAAGGACGCTGACGGCATGCCCCTCGTCAATGCCCATACGACGAACAGCCGCATGCGTTATTGGTCATACGAAGATTCATCCGCCTATACGGAAAACATCCAATACACGTTCGTGACCATTGTCGATGACAGGGAAGAATAGGTTTCCGCCTCCGGAGCGTCCGCTTAGAAAAAGCTGGGCGGCGCTGGCCCGCCGATTCCGCCTCCGCAGCGGGGTGACGTTTCGCCGGGAGGCGTGCAGGAAAGCCAGGGCGCCGAAATTGCCTGCGGGATGCCTTTTGAAGTAAAATGATGGCACAAGCCACATTCGCCCCATTTTCGCCGGGAAAACGGGGCGATTTTTTCGTAAACGTACATAATAAAGGAGGAATACGTCATGAATCCTGTCGTAGAAACCATCCTTTCCCACCGTTCGATCAGGGATTTTGAAGAGAAAAAACTGACGAAGGAACAGATTGAAACGATCATCCGATGCGCCCAAGCGGCCTCCACATCCAGCTTTTTGCAGGCTTATTCGATCATCGGGGTGACCGATGAAGAAAAGAAGGCCCGCTTGGCGGAAATCGCCTCCAATCAGAGGCATGTGGCAAAAAACGGGCATTTGTTCGTCTTTTGCGCCGACCTGTACCGCCACCGCATCGCCTTTGAGATGGAAGGGGAGCAGGCCGCAAAGAACCTGGAAAGCACGGAATTGTTTATGGTCGCCCTGATCGATGCGGCCCTCGCCGCGCAAAATGCCGCCTTGGCCGCGGAATCGATGGGGCTGGGGATCTGCTATATCGGGAGTTTGCGGAATGACCTGGAGGAGGTCAGCCGGATTTTGGATCTTCCCGATTTTGTCTTGCCGCTGTTTGGGCTGACCGTCGGCTACCCGGCGAAAATAAACGAACAAAAACCCCGTTTGGCGCTGGAACATATTTACCACGAAAACGGGTACGAAAAGGATAAGAACAAATACATAGAACAGCTTCGCGCATACAACGAAACCGTCCGGTCTTATTACCGCAAACGGACGGGAGGCCTGCGGGCCGATACTTGGACGGGGCAGGCGGTCAAAACCCTGATGAAAAATGAGCGCCTGTACGTGCATGATTACATCAAGAAAAAAGGATTCAACAAGATCTAAAACGGGATGTTTGAAGAGGATTCGTCTTGCTTCTTTATAAAAGGAAGGCGGCCCGGAGTTCGGGCGGGAGAAGCGGCTCGCGGCTGCGGTCAAAAGAAGGGCCTTCGGCAGACCCGGCAGGCTTTGGCCGCAAAGGTTGGCCCCGGGCCGGAACGGCGAACCTGCCGGTGCGGCCCAAAGGAAGGGGAACCATGGCGGAACCTTCGTTCCCGGAAACGGGAGGGCACCCGTCCCGCCACTAATATTATAAAACGGCGGCATCCGGGCGATGGTCCTGGCAGCGGGGCGGGTTCCGTTCCGATGCCGGGGCGGACGGATCCGGCACGGCATTTTAGGATTGCCCGGACCGTTCGGGTGTACGAGCAGGCTTGAAACAAGAGGTGAATGATTGGTGGGAATCCATGTCGTCCTTTACCAGCCGGAAATACCCGCAAATACGGGAAATATTGCGAGAACCTGTGCGGCGACGGACACCGTTTTGCATCTCATCCGTCCGCTGGGCTTTTCCACCGATGACAAGATGCTGAAGCGGGCGGGGCTGGATTACTGGCCGTTCGTAAAAATTTTTTACTATGATTCCCTCGATGAATTTTTTCATAAAAACGGCACCGGGGAGCATTATTACATCAGCAAATTTGGGAAGAGGACTTACAGCGAATGCGATTTCCGCGATCCGGCGAAGGAATATTATTTCATTTTCGGAAAAGAAACGACCGGGCTTCCGAAGGATTTGCTGCGGAAAAACCGGGAAAGATGCCTCCGCATCCCGATGAACGGCAACGTCCGTTCCTTGAATTTATCCAACACGGCGGCCATATTGGTTTACGAAGCGCTGCGGCAGCAAAACTTCCCGGGGCTGGAAATCGCCGGTCCGGAACTGCCGGCGGAGGCGGACGTTTTTCAGGAAGAAAATGCGACGGGAAAATAAAACGGCACAAAACCCACAGACCGCGGTCTGTGGGTTTTGCCGTTGAACGGGCGGGACTCGAAGCCGCCTAAGCCCCTTGTTTAAAAAGTGCCCGGTTTGTCTTCGTACCCAGATGTGAGAATCGCTGTCAAAAAGGCAATGGCCACCCCGAGGATAAGGATTAACCGCATCTTATTACCTCCTTTGTCACTTCCCTTTCAGCTTCTATTATTATACCCCAATATCCCCGCCGCCGAAAAGGAATAAATGGGCGGGAACCGGCGAGAAATCATCCCATTTTATCGATTCAGGATTTGCAAAAAAACTTGGACGGCATAACTAACACCAAAGGTTAGTTATGCCCCATCCATGTCTTTTCCAAGCTGAACAGGTCAAACAATGGAGATTTAAACGAGATCCTAATTTTTATTTTAGTCAAGACGCATAAATACCAACCATCATCAATAATGCAACCATCATAAACCCTTTCACTGCTTGGTGCTAGTAATTCTGTCCAAGAAAAAAAGCGGAAACGGGACGGAAATTTCGCTTCCAATTTTTGCTGCCCCATTCTAGGAAAAGCCATGAAACCCCTTTCGCTATTATTTTTAAATATTATTTTTTCCGAATTAAAATTCTGCCATTATGGAAATATCGCAAAAAAAAATCGATATATTCTTATCGAAAATTTTATTAAAAAAATATTATTCCGTGAAACGATTACTGCATTTTATAACAAGAGCGGATAAAAAAATTATATTGAAAAAAAGAAAAAAACGATTATAATGATAATATATATAAATCTTCAGAAAATGGAGATTTAAAACAAACTAGGGGGGAAATCGATGAAGAAGAGGTTTGCGTTACTTCTCACCCTGCTCTTGGCCTTAGGCATGGTCCTTTCCGCTTGCGGCGGCGGGAAAAACAGCGCCGGCGATAAGGGAAGCGGCAAGGAAAAGCCCAAGCAGGAATTCCGGGTGAACATCAAGACCGAGCCATTTTCCCTGCATCCGGGCTTGGCCAATGACACCACTTCCGGTACCGTGCTTCGCAACACCTTTGAAGGTTTGACCCGCATCGGCATGGACGGCAAACCGGAATTGGCCATGGCTGAGGATTATGAAGTATCCGAAGACGGGACGGTTTATACCTTCAAGCTCCGCGACGCCAAATGGTCCAACGGCGACCCGGTAACCGCCCACGACTTTGAATACGCATGGAAATGGGCGCTCGATCCGAAAAACGAATCCCAATACGCCTATCAACTCTATTATTTGAAAAACGGTGAAGCGGCCAACACCGGAAAGGCTTCGCTGGATTCCGTAGGGGTTAAGGCCCAGGACGACAAAACCTTGGTCGTCACTTTGGAACAACCGACACCCTATTTCCTGGAATTAACCGCATTCTATACGTATTTGCCGATCAACAGCAAAATCGCCCAGAAAAACCCGGACTGGTATAAAAACGCCGGAGAAGATTACGTCTCCAACGGTCCGTTCAAAATGGTGACCTGGGAACACCGCAACAAGATCGAGCTCGTGAAAAACGACCAATACTGGGATAAAGATAACGTAAAATTAGAAAAAATTACGATGCACATGATCGAAGACGTCAATACGGAACTGTCCATGTTCAAGAAAGGCGAACTCGACTGGGCAGGCGCGCCGTTCTCGGCATTGCCGACCGATTCCATTGAACAGCTGGAAAAAGAAGGCATCTTGAACATCAAGCCGATTGCCGGCGTGTACTGGTACAAATTCAATACGGAAGTCAAACCCTTAAATAATGTGAAAATTCGTAAAGCATTGGCCTATGCCATCGACCGTGAAGCGATCGTAAAGAATATTACGAAAGCGGGACAAATCCCGGCGATGGCCGCAGTTCCGCCGTCCATGTTCCCTGAAAACGAAAAAGGCTACTTCAAGGACAACGATGTGGAAACCGCGAAAAAACTTCTGGAAGAAGGCTTGAAGGAACTGGGCTACAAAGATGTGTCCGAATTGCCGGTCATCAAGATCGCTTACAACACCGATGAAGCTCACCAAAAGATCGCTCAGGCCATCCAAGACATGTGGAAAAAGAACCTCGGGATCAAAACCGAACTTGAAAACGAAGAATGGGCCGTTTATATCGAAAAACTTCACCGCGGCGACTACATGGTCGGACGGATGGGCTGGCTGGGCGACTTCAACGACCCGATCAACTTCCTTGAACTCTTCCGCGACAAGAACGGCGGAAACAACGACACCCGTTGGGAAAACCCGCAATTCAAACAATTGTTGATCCAATCCCAAAAAGAACGGGATCCTGAAAAACGCCTTGAACTGTTGAAACAAGCCGAAAAAATCTTCATGGATGAAATGCCGGTCGCGCCGATTTACTTCTATACCAATGCCTGGGTACAAAAAGACAACCTCAAAGATGTGGCTATCTCTGGCCTGGGAGACGTACAGCTCAAATGGGCTTACTTCGAATAAAAATGAGTTTGTTCAATGGGGTATATGGGCCACGCTCATATACCCTTTACTTAGTTAAAACGGAGGTGGTTAGGCGTGCTTAAATATATTCTCCGGCGTCTCGCATCCATTTTGCTTACCTTGTTCGTCATCGTCACGATCACCTTTTTCCTCATGCGGATTGCCCCGGGCAACCCGTTCACTTCCGAAAAAAGGCTTCCCCCGGAAATTGAAGCGAACCTGAACGCCCATTACGGCCTTGACCAACCGTGGTACAAGCAATATGCCCAATATCTGGTCAAAGTGGCCACCTGGGATTTCGGCCCCTCGTTTAAATATAAGGGACAGACGGTGAACGATCTCATCGCGGACGGTTTTCCGGTTTCCTTGTATCTTGGCCTCGAAGCGTTATTTATCGCTGTTTTTTTTGGGATTTTGCTGGGCGTTTTCGCCGCCGTCAGGCAGAACAGCTGGATCGATTACTCGTCCATGAGCCTCGCGGTCATCGGCATTTCCGTTCCGTCATTCATCATGGCTGCCGTTTTGCAATATATTTTTGCCATCAAATTGCAATGGTTTCCGATCGCCACATGGGGTTCGTTTAAGCATACCATTCTTCCCGCTCTGGCGCTGGCCATGATGCCGCTCGCCTATATTGCGCGGCTGACCAGGTCGACCATGTTGGAAGTCTTGAACAATGACTACATCAAGACGGCGAAGTCGAAGGGATTCAGCGAGCGGGTCATCGTCTACCGCCATGCCTTAAGAAATTCCCTTCTTCCGGTCATCTCCTATTTGGGCCCGCTGACCGCCAACATCATTACGGGAAGCTTTGTCATCGAAAAAATTTTCGGCATCCCCGGTCTTGGCGCCCACTTTGTGCAGAGCATTACCAACCGGGATTATACGGTCATCATGGGCGTGACCACTTTCTACAGCATCATCCTCTTGCTTGCCGTATTGTTGGTTGATATCGTTTATGGGCTGATCGATCCGCGCATCAAAGTATCCGCGAAAGAGGGGGTATGATCAAGATGACGTCATCCGTCGGGGAAAAAGAAAAGTTTGTTCTCGTCCGGCAGAATTTGGAAGAAGCGGAAAAAATCGAGAAGAAGAGCATCAGTTTTTGGGGAGATGCCTTTTACCGGTTCAGGCAAAATAAATTGGCCATGTTTTGCGTTTTCCTGCTGCTTGTTCTCGTGGCAATGGCCATTTTTGTGCCGTGGTTCAGCAAGTATGACTACGATACGAACGATTTGATGAACACCAACCAGCCGCCTTCCGCGAAACATTGGTTCGGCACCGATGATCTGGGAAGGGACGTATTTGTGCGCACTTGGGTCGGCGCGAGAATATCCTTGACGATCGGTGTGGTGGCCGCGCTCATCGATTTATTGATCGGCGTCGTCTGGGGCGGCATCGCCGGATATAAGGGCGGAAGAGTCGATGAAGTGATGATGCGGATCGCGGACATATTAAACGGCATTCCTTACTTGTTGGTTATCATCTTGTTTATGGTCGTTTTCGGACAGGAACTTTGGACGATGATCCTCGCCATGACCGTCACCGGCTGGATCAATATGGCGCGTATTGTGCGGGGGCAAGTCCTGCAGCTGAAAAACCAGGAATTCGTTTTGGCCGCCCGGACCTTGGGCGCAAGTTTCAACCGGATCTTATTCAAACACGTGATCCCTAACGCGATGGGTCCCATCCTGGTCACCTTGACCTTGACGATCCCTTCGGCGATTTTCACCGAGGCCTTTTTGAGCTTCTTGGGATTGGGATTGAATCCGCCCCTTGCCAGCTGGGGAACGATGGCCAATGAAGGGTTGCCGGCGTTGGAATACTATCCGTGGAGATTGTTTTTCCCGGCCACCTTCATCTGCTTGACGATGTTTGCTTTAAATGTCATCGGGGACGGCCTGCGTGATGCCATCGACCCGCGCTTACGGAAATAGGAGGTGACATGAGATGGAAAAAATCTTGGAGATCAAAGATCTGGAAGTGAAATTTCACACCCAGTCCGGAACCGTCCATGCCCTTCGCGGGGTGAATTTTCACCTGAACAAGGGGGAAACCCTGGCCCTCGTCGGCGAATCCGGGTCCGGAAAAAGCGTTACCGCACAAGCGATTATGAAATTGCTGCCGACTCCCCCCGCGGAAATCACAAAAGGGCAAATTATTTTGGACGGTGAGGATATCGTTCCGAAAACGGAAAAACAAATGGAAAAGATCCGCGGGAACGTCGTCAGCATGATTTTCCAAGATCCGATGACGTCCTTGAATCCGACGATGAGGGTCGGACGCCAAATTGACGAATTGATCATGAAAAATGAAAAGGTTTCGAGACAGGAAGCGAAGCGAAGGGCGATCGAACTGTTGGATATGGTCGGGATCCCGAATGCGGCCAGCCGTTATTACCAATATCCCCACCAATTTTCCGGCGGGATGCGGCAGCGGGTCATGATCGCCATCGCCGTGGCGGCAAGGCCGAAATTGCTGATCGCCGACGAACCGACGACCGCCTTGGATGTGACCATTCAGGCGCAGATTTTGGAATTGATGAAAAGATTGAAGGAGAAGCTGGAAACTTCCATCATCTTCATCACCCATGACTTGGGCGTCGTTGCCAATATGGCGGACCGGGTCGCGGTCATGTATGCCGGACAAATTGTGGAGATCGGGACGTCCGACGAAATCTTTTACGATCCGCGGCATCCGTATACATGGGGATTGTTGTCCTCCATTCCGAGCTTGGACGCCAACGATGGCGAAGAACTGCACGCCATACCCGGCAGTCCGCCCGATTTGACCAAACCGCCGGTGGGAGACGCCTTCGCGAGAAGAAGCCCTTACGCCTTACAGATCGATTTTGAAAAGGAACCGCCGATGTTCCAAGTGTCCGAGACCCATTTCGTCAAATCCTGGCTTTTGCATCCGAATGCGCCGAAAGTAGAGCCTCCGAAAATTGTTCAGCAGCGCAGACGCGTTTTGCCAGGAACATTCGAACATCCTGTTTTGGTCGAGGGAGGTCTCTAAATGGCTGAAAAACTTGTGGAAGTGAAACATTTAAAGAAATATTTTAACGCGGGCAAGCCCAACATGGTCAAGGCGATCGACGACGTTAGCTTCGATATTTACAAGGGGGAAACCCTTGGGCTTGTGGGCGAGTCGGGCTGCGGAAAATCGACGACGGGAAGGACGATCATCCGCCTTTACAATGCGACCGGAGGCCAGGTTTTATACCAGGGCAAGGATGTTCACCGGATCAAATCGAAAAAGGAACTGAAAGAATTGAACCGGAAAATGCAGATGATTTTCCAGGATCCGTACGCTTCCTTAAACCCGCGGATGAAGGTCGTCGACATTATCGCCGAAGGCATGGATATCCACGGCCTTGTCAAGAACAAAACGGAAAGGATGGAAAAGGTCGTCGAACTGCTGGAGACGGTCGGTTTGAACGAAGAACATGCCAACCGTTACCCCCATGAATTTTCCGGCGGGCAAAGGCAGCGGATCGGGATCGCCCGGGCATTGGCGGTCAACCCCGAATTCGTGATCGCGGACGAACCGATATCGGCCTTGGACGTTTCCATTCAGGCGCAGGTCGTCAATTTGATGAAACGGCTGCAAAAGGAAAAGGGATTGACCTATTTGTTTATCGCCCATGACCTTTCCATGGTGAAATATATCAGCGACCGCATCGGGGTCATGTATTTCGGCAAATTGGTGGAACTGGCCCCCAGCGACGATTTGTACAAGCATCCGCTGCATCCATACACGAAGTCCCTGTTATCCGCCATTCCGCTCCCGGATCCGGACTATGAAAGGAGCCGCAAACGGATCCCGTACGATCCGAGCGTCCATCAGTACACGGATCAGGATCGGCCGGAAATGCGGGAAGTGGCTCCCGGCCATTTTGTTTATTGTTCGGAAAGGGAGTTCGAACAATATAAAAAAGAATATGAAAACCGATAAACGAATGGGGAATGGATGGCATGGTTCCTCCTTAAACGGAAAAGAGTAAGAAATCAGCAATGATTTTTTACTCTTTTTCAACGCGCGAAAAAGTTTAAATATTAAGAAAATATAGGATCGGCAATCCGTGTTGCAAGGAAAGAATTTTTTTCCGTCGTCTTTCGGATTCACGCGGCATCATGCGGCCAAAAAACGGGGAGAACCGCGGGGTGTTCGTGGCGGTTGGGCGTTTCTTGGGCGTTCCGGGAAAAAGGATATGCTATAATGATACAGATATCATTTTTCAACGGGGGCGTTTCTTCGTGGACCAAGGAAAAATGGGCGCGTTAAAGAAGGAAAGTTTGGGAAGAGAGCGGATTTGGACCAAGGACTTCGTCCTGATCTGCCTTGCCAATTTTTTTGTGTTTTTGGGCTTCCAAATGACATTGCCCACTTTGCCGTTATACGTGGAACATCTCGGCGGGAATGACCAGCTCATCGGTCTGGTCGTCGGCATTTTCACCTTGTCCGCCCTTGCCGTCCGTCCGTATGCCGGTCATGCCCTCGAATCGAGGGGAAGGGGGATGGTTTATTTGACCGGGCTGGCCATTTTCGTCATTTCCGTAGGATCCTACAGTTTGATCACGAGCCTTATCCTCCTGTTTGCCATGCGGATCGTTCAAGGGGCCGGCTGGGGATTGTCGACGACGGCCGCCGGCACGATCGCGACGGATCTGATTCCCGCTTCCAGAAGGGGAGAAGGACTGGGGTATTACGGGCTCTCCGGCAATCTCGCCTTGGCCTTCGGTCCCTCTCTCGGCCTGGTGCTGACGGAGCACATATCCTTTCCTTTATTGTTTTCCATATGCGCGGCTTTGGGGTTGACGGCCTTTTTATTGTCTTCCCTGATTCGGTATAAGAAGGTGGAATGGCAGCCGGGGAAGGCCGCCGCCGTGAAGTGGGATTTTTATGAAAAGAACGCTTTAAAACCTTCCCTTCTCATCTTTTTCATTACGGTCACATTCGGGGGAATCGCGACCTTCCTTCCTTTATACACCCACGAGAAGGGGGTCGCGGGCATTCAATGGTATTTTATCATTTATGCCGCAGCCCTCATGCTGTCCAGGATCTTTTCCGGAAAGATTTATGACCGCAGGGGCCATATTGCGGTTTTTCTGCCCGGCACCGCGCTGATTTGTGCGGCCATGCTCCTGCTCTCATGGCTCCCGAACAGTCTGGCGTTGTTCACCGCGGCTTTCCTTTACGGAATGGGATTCGGTGCGGTTCAGCCCGCCCTGCAGGCCTGGGCGGTCGGAAGTTCGCCGAAAAACCGCCGGGGAATGGCGAACGCCACCTTTTTCTCCTTTTTTGATCTGGGAATCGGGATCGGGGCCATGACCTTCGGCCAAATCGGCCATTGGCTGGGCTACCGGGACATCTATCTCACCGCGGCATTTTCCGTACTCGTATCGATGGGGATGTACCTTTGGATCCTGCGAAATGAAAAACCATCCCAGGCGGCATAAAGCAGGCCGGAACATTTCGGGTTCATCTTGCGAAAAGGGGAATGGGCTTCCGTCGCTGGGCGATTCTGTGTTTGTAGGCAAAACCCCTACGTTGGTAAGTGTTGGTTAGCGCATTCACCAATGAAGGGGCCTCCGTGCCTTCGCCTTGTCGCCATTTGTCGAAAAATGCTATATTAATAGCGAATAAAACATTTGCGAGGTTTTCCGAAAATGAATTCCCGCTGGCAAAAAATCATACAAATCATGTACACCAGCGATGAACCGGTAACCAGTTCACAATTGGCATCCCTGTTGCAAGTAAGTTCAAAAACCGTTCGCAATGAAATCAAAGATTTGAATGATTTCCTGAGAAATGCGAAGGCGAAAATTGTTTCATATCGTGGAATCGGTTACAAACTTGTCATCGAAGATGAAGAAGAGTTCAAAAAATTTTTGCAGGTCCATGTAAAATTGATCAAACCCTTTTTGCCAACAGAGCCGGAAGACCGTGTACGTTATTTGATGGAAAAACTGTTGCTCCAATCCGACTTCGTAAAAATGGATGATATCGCTTCTGAACTTTTTATCAGCCGTTCCACTTTACAAAGCGACATAAAAACTGTCCGCCGCATCCTCAGCAAATATCATTTAAAACTCGAACAAAAACCTTACTATGGAATTAAAGTATTGGGTGATGAAATGCAAATCCGATTTTGCATTTCCGAATACATATTTAACAACCCAAACGCCAGCTTGGACCAAACAGAAAATTGGAATTCCATCTTATCAAAACAAGAATTGGCAACGATTAAAACGATCATTTTGTCCAAATTGAGAAAATATAAGATAATCATTTCCGATATCAGCTTGCAAAACTTAATCACCCATATCGCCATCGCTTGTAAGCGAATTCGTGAAGAAAAAGTTGTCAAGATGGTGAAAGAGGAAATAAAAGAATTAAAGAATCATAAAGAATTTATAGTGGCAAAGGAAATCGTGCAAGACATCGAAAAGCAGCTTCACGTATCATTTCCTGAGAATGAAGTTGCGTATATTTCCATCCATTTGCAAGGGTCAAAAATTCTTCCTCCAAAATTGAAGAGGGAGGAAATAAAAACTTTCATTGATCATGACATACAAAAAATAGCCAAGGAAATGATCGAACGGATCGATGAAAAATACAATTTGCATTTATCGGGGGATGACGAATTATTGATGGCTTTGTGCCTGCATTTAAAGCCGGCCATTAACCGTTTCAAATATAAAATGAATTTAAGAAATCCGCTATTGGAAGAAATTAAAACAAAATATCCCCTTTCCTTCGAAGCGGCCGTCATCGGTTCCGAAGTGTTGGAGGAACGTTTTCAAATAAAAATTGACGAGAATGAAATCGGTTATATTGCCCTTCACATCGAAGTCGCTTTGGAAAGACAGAAAAAAATCCGAAACCGGACGCCTCGCTGTTTGATCGTCTGCGCATCGGGGCTGGGAAGTGCGCAGCTGCTTTTTTACAAATTAAAAAATAAGTTCGGTAACGATTTGGACATTGTCGGCACGACGGAATACTACAATTTAAATCATGAATCCCTCAAATCGATTGACTTTATCATCAGCACAATTCCCATCAAAGAAAAATTGGCCGTGCCAGTCATTCATGTCAGCACGATTTTAGGTGAAAGCGATGTTAAAAAGATAGAAAAATTGATGAAAAAAGAAGAGTTGATGATTGATCAATATTTACGTGAACGCTACACCTTCTTACAAATGAATTTTGATACACCTGAAGAAGTCATCCGTTTTTTGGGAGAAAAGCTGATTGAAGACAAAAAGGTCAAAGATCAATATATCGATTCCGTCCTGGAGCGGGAAAAATTTTCACCGACCAGCTTCGGCAATTTAGTGGCCATCCCGCATCCGATTGAACCGCAAACCGATGAGACGTTTTGGTGCATCGTTACGCTGGCAAAACCGATCCAATGGGGAAAAAAACCGGTTCAACTGATTTGTTTGCTGAACATTGACAAAAATAAAAGGGACAGTTTAAAACCAATGTATCGTGTGTTAGTTAAGTTCCTGGACAATGTTCAGCTTATTCATCGGCTTTTGCAATGCCAAACATATGATGAGTTTAAAAATACGTTAAAAAACTATAAATGAAAAAAGGGCAACGTTATATCATTTAAGAAGCGATAAAAAGACCTGACATCTGAAATCTGGACGAGATGCCAGGTATTTTTTTACAGCATGTATCTGACGTCATGTATCATGCTGTGTTGAAATTCCATGACGATTGAAAAAAGGAACGGAGCTCTCTAAATTTTCTATACTTTCCGCGAACAGGACGGAGCCGCATGTCACTTTGGTTCGCCATTTAATGCTTTTCCGTTCACTGCTTCGGTATTGAAATACGGTGGCCAAAAGAATGAAATAGTCATGCTTGAATTTCCAAAAAGCATTGCCAATAGGGAAAAATAAAGACAGGAATGTCTGTGAGGAACTAATCGGAAAGGAATAATGAGGGCGGGAGGAATTTTCCATGGAAAACGTACGGAGGACAATCTCCAGCCCTAAGAGGATATCCAAGGAATTTAGCAATGCGTGAACCAGCAGGGGAAGCGTCAAACGGCGTGTTGAGGCGTTTACCCAGCGGAAGTGAAACGAAATGATATTTCGAGCGGGGCAAAGGGGGCCAAACGGGGTAAGGCCATAGGCCGTCCCCCGACGATGAAACGAAGAGATTTACGATTTATTTATCAATTCAAGCGCCCGATTTAAAACTGCTTTGCCATCCATTGTTCCATATGCCTGCATGTCAATTGTTTCTACAGGTACTCGGCCATTTACCAAGTTTTCCACGTTTTGCTTTTGATAACGCACTTGAGGGCCGAGCAAAATAATATCAACTTCGTCTATTACGGGACCGATATCACTTATCGGCATACTAAATATATCCGCTTCAATGCCCTTTTCTTTTGCCGCATCTTTCATACGATTGACTAATATGCTTGTGGACATTCCCGCCGCGCAAACCAGTAATATTTTTTTCATGCTTATTTCCTCCTAAGTTGTAAAAATTTCAAGAAAAGAACAAGCAGTTAATTGGAATCAAATTGTTTAACGATGGCATATAGGTCGACGATTTCCCTGGCCAGGTCTTTTATGGTAATTGCCCCCATCAAATGATCTTGGGCATGTACCATCAATAAGGAAACGTCGCTTTTGTCACCGTTTATTTCATCCTGTATTAATGAAGTTTGTATATGATGGGCTTCATTTATTTCCTGTTCGGCTTCTTTAAGTTTTCTTTCGGCTTGCGCAAAATCCCCTTGTTTGGCGAGAAAAATGGCTTCCATTGCAAGACTTTTACCATTTCCCCCATGTAAAATGATTTGAAATATCGTTTCTTCTGTAAGAGGCATATTTCCGTTCCTTTCCTTAATCAGTATATTTTTTGATGAAAGGTGGGGCATTGTCTGATTATCTCCGGCAAAATATTTTTATCCAATGCCCCATTATTCTTAAAGAACCGTTTTGAAAGTGAAAACAAGTTTTTTTATAACTCTCTGCCGTTGGTGGCAATTACTTTTTGAAACCAATAAAAACTTTTTTTCTTGTATCTCTTTAGATCTTTTAAATCTTTTTCATCCCGATTCACGTAGATTAATCCGTACCTTTTTTTCATTTCTCCTTTTGAACTGAGGATATCGGTGGATCCCCAAATCAGGTAGCCGATAACTTGCACCCCTTCTTCCATTGCCAATTTCATTTGTTCGATATGTTTTCTTAAATAATCGATTCTGTAATCATCTTCAACGGTGTTGTTTTCGTTTAATTCTTCTTTTACGCCGATCCCGTTCTCAGTTATAAAAATTGGCATTTGGTAACGGGCGTACATATCTTTTAAGGCGATTCTTAGACCGATCGGATCAATCGCCCATCCCCATTCGGTTGTTTCTAAATGAGGATTATTGCTGATGCCGGAAAAAACGGATCCTCCTTTGTCGCTGACTATTTTGCTTTGGTAATAACTGATGCTGATATAATCAATCGTATGGTCCTTTAATAATTCTAAATCTCCGTCTTCAAATTTAGGAACGATATCCTTTTTTTCTAATTCATTCATCATATACTTGGGATATTGGCCTCGTATGAAAGTATCTAAGAAAAAGTCAATGAGATATTCTTTCGCTTTTGCATTGGCAAGCGCATCTTCCGGTTTGCAAGTGGCAGGGTAGGTGGTCAAATAGGTGATCATGCCCCCCATTTTCCCGTCAGGTATAATCTCGTGAAGGGCTTTTACGGCTTTTGCATGCGCCACAAATACATTATGGCAAAGCTGATAGATCAGAGATTCCCTTTCTTGCGGATGCGTCGGCAAAGTGACACCCCATAATTCGGGCTCGGTTAAAATCAAATTTTGTTCATTAAAAGTGATCCAGTACTTAACTTTATTGCGGTAGCGTTGGAAAACAGTTCTCGCATATTTTTCAAATAAATCGACAACTTTTCTTGATAAAAAACCATTATATTTTTGAGCGAGAGCTAAAGGCAAATCGAAATGATACAGGGTGATCACCGGTTGAATTCCGTTTGCTAAAAGTTCATCAAAGAGATTATCGTAAAATTCCAGTCCCTTTTCGTTGGGTTCACCCTCGCCGTCCGGGAAAATACGTGACCAGGAGATGCTTGTACGGTAAGCATTGAAACCAAGTTCTTTAAACAACTGAATATCTTCTTTATAGCGATGATAAAAATCAACCGCCACTTTCCAATCTGAAAAACCTTCGGGAACAGGCCGCGCATCTACGATGGAAGGGCCTTTTCCGTCTTCATTCCAAGCTCCTTCCGTTTGAAAGGATGTCACGGCTCCTCCCCACAAAAAACCGTCCGGAATAATGTGTTTTGTTTCGTTTCCCATATACCATGTGCCCCTTTTATTTGTTGGAATGGAAATCATGCATCAATCAAACCGAATTAATACTTTTACTGCATTCGGATCAGGCTGCGTTTCAAAGGCCGCCTTAATGTCATCCACACCAAATGTGTGGGAAATTAACGGCTCCAGTTTGATTTTATTATGAATGATTAAATCCATTGCCCTTCCAAAAGTAGAAGGATTAATGAAAGAACCTTTGATAGTAAGTTCCTTTTGATAGATCTCATACGGATTGATCATGATTTGTTCATTGGGGGACGGTACGCTGAAAAACAATACCGTACCCCCGCGTTTTACGATTTTTAATGCGGTTTCGATGGCGTTTTTGTTTCCTGCGCATTCGATCACCGTGTCAAATTCAGCGGTGCCAATCATTTCTTTTGTCGGATCAATGACTTTGTCGGCGCCTAACTGCAAGGCAAGATCCCTTCTTTTTTTTATGGGTTCGCTCAATAATACATAACTTGCACCGTTAAAAACAGCCAATTGTGTCATGATTAAGCCGATTGCACCGCCGCCAATAATTGCTACCTTTTGTCCCGTTGAAATTTCTGCAAGATCGATGCCATGAATACAGCAGGACAAAGGCTCCGCCAAGGCAGCTGCTTCAAATGGGATATGCGAAGGAAATTTCATTGCATTGGCTGCCGGAACCTTGCAATATTCCGCAAATCCCCCATCAATATTTATGCCTAAAGCGGTTAATTGTTCACAAAGTTGAGGCTTGCCGGATTTGCAAAATGAACACTCTCCGCAATATATATTCGGATCGACGGAAACCCTGTCACCGACAGAAAATTGAGTTACTTTACTGCCTACTTTTACGACTTCACCTGAAAATTCATGTCCTAATACGACGGGAGGAGTTACGGAAGCGGACCCTTTTTCTCCTTTTAAAATATGAATGTCGGTTCCACAAATGCCACAAGCCTTCACTTTTAGCAAAAGTTCATTTTCTCCCAACGGTTCCATTTCTTTTTCTTCAACGCGTATGTCTTCAGTTCCGTAAAAAACGGCAGCTTTCAAAATGGGACACCTCTAGTCATTCCGTTTTGTTTTGTTCTTCTTTCAGCTTTTGATTGTCATACAGCCGGAAGAAGGGATAATACAAAGCCATTGAAATCAATACGTTGACAATTTGCAAGATGGCTCCTGAGATATGGTTTCCTGTTGCTAAAAATCCTCCGATGGGAGCAGGGGTTGTCCAAGGAACCATGATCCCTGCCGTTTTCGCTACCAATCCAAAATCCATTGCAAAATAGGAAACGGTGACAATTACTACAGGGACAAAGATAAATGGAATCATCATGATCGGGTTCATGATTATAGGCAGGCCGAATGTGATGGGTTCATTGATATTAAATATGCCCGGACCGATTGCCAATCTTCCCAATTGTTTTAATTGCTTGCTTCGTGATCTAAAGAGCAGCAGTATTGCCAATCCTAAAGTAGTGCCTGAGCCGCCGATGGAATAGAAAATATCCATAAATTGAGTATTGACGATATGCGGAATTTCCTTGCCCGAAACAAATGCTTGTCTGTTTTCGTCTATTAATGCCAGCCAAACCGGCGACATGATTCCCCAAACGAGCCCTTGGCCGTGGATACCAGTCACCCATAATAATTGAGCGACGATAACGGCAATAATTGCTCCCCAATATGAACCGCCTAAGAGAGACAGGGGTTTGCCAAGAATGACGTAAACAATGTTATGCATATTTTCAAAAGGAGTTGCTTTTAATAATAAGCTTAGCATCCACAAAATTAATAAAACGATAAATCCGGGAATCAGGGATGCAAAAGATTTTGCAACTGCGGGAGGGACACCGGCGGGCATTTTAATGATTATATTTTTTTTCACAATATATCGATAGATCTCCGTTGTTATGATTGCCACAATAATAGCAACGAACATGCCCTTGCTGCTGGTAAGATCCAAAGGGATTCCCCGCACTTGATATACTTGGTCGGTGCCTTCCGGGGTAAAAGAGATTTCATACGGTGTTACTAACATAAAAGCGGCAACCGAAGTAACGACAACGGAAAGGGCGTCAAGTTTATAATGTTCGGCCAATCGATACGAAACCCCGACAACAACGAAAACAGCGAGCAAATCGAATGTTACGCCTACAGGCATGAGAAGGCTTGTTTGCCAGTTGGGGCCGAATACATCTTTCATGAACGAGTCGTAACCGGGAATGGGGAAGTAGGCGATAATCAGGAATAAGGAACCGATAATGATCAAGGGAATGGTTAAAACGATACCATCTCTTATCGCTTGCAAATGTCTTTGATTACCGATTTTTACAGCGGTAGGCATGAACTTTTGTTCCAAAAATGATGATAACTTATTCATCCTTTTCCCTCCTTGAATCAAAAAACGTTTGTTTTGATTAGCAGGCACCCGCTAAATCAGAGAATAAAAGGGTATTGCTCAAGTATTATCGTATTATGATAAAGAACGCATTTATATCCTATGTTTTTCCATTAAAAACGGTAAAAGAAACCATAGAAGATAGAACCAAACAATTATAAAATCAATAAAGTTAAAGCCGATTTTTTAAACTTCGCCAAAGTTCACCTATAGGGAGAAAGGTTTTATTGCGGCAGCAACAACGGGGTTGATGCTTATCTTCGAACGATGTCCGAAATATCGTCCAAAGAGGTCAAAGAGACATCATGGGCAATCAATTTTGGGAAAATATCGGGTTGATAGCTGTCCAAGAATGGAAAAGTGAATCAAAGGAAAGCAGAAAAAAGGATGACCCGGTGATGATTGTTCCGGTCATCGTATACATTTTTTCCTGAAATTTCAATTTGGAACGAATAACCAGCTACAATTGGTAAAGTTTTCATTTTATAATGTTAATAGCAACAATGGTTTTGCTGAAGTTTAAGAAGGAGTTGTGAAAATTTGGAGAATATCGATGTGATTATGGATATCATCGTTCATGCGGGAAATGCCCGGAGCAAAGCAATGAAAGCCATTAAACAGGCCACTGATAAAAAATTGGATGAAGCGAGAGAACTTATCGAGGAAGCCGGCAAGGAATTGGTAAAGGCCCACCAAGTTCAGACAAATCTTATACAGGAAGAAACAAGGGGGAATAAGACGGAAGTAAGCCTCTTTATGGTACATGCGCAGGATCACTTTATGAACGCATTGACGGTAAGAGACTTGGCAATGGAAATCATTCATCTGCATGAAATTATTCAAAAAAATCATTGCTTGGTGAGGGGGAAAGAATTGTGAAAAAAATTTTGCTTGTTTGCGGCGCTGGCATGTCTACTAGTTTGCTGGCAGCGAAAATAGAGGAAGCGGCAAAAAAAAGAGGATTAGAGATTGAAGTTTCTGCAACTGCCGGCGGAGATCTTTCAAGGGAGGCAGAAAATATCGATATCCTTTTGTTAGGTCCGCAGCTAAGCTTTAAAAAAGAAGAATATCTTGAAAAATACGGGAACCGATTTCCCGTTGAAGTCATTCATCCAGATGATTACGGAATGATGAATGGTGAAAAAGTATTGGATTTTGCACTAAAAATTATTGATGGAAAATGACAAGGTTGGCGTTTTATGAACAGGAAGAAGAAAAGTTAATCATAGCAAATGCTTGATCGGCGATTTCAAGGCGATCGTCCTTTCACCGAGCGCTTCATTGTAACCGATTTCAATAAATTAATTTAAGACGAAGATATTTTTTTACAATAGTTTCATCTAGAAAAACCATTGTTTTATTCTTCAATGATCAATCATATCCTCCTTTTTAAACAGCTTTTTTATTAGACATGATCGATCAAATGAAAACGGAAATTTATGAGGGAACGGATGCCTGCCGGATGCCAAATGGTCCCAAACTAACAATTCCTGTCATTTTTGAATTCATCAAATCCCCCACTCGAACCACCTTCCGTGCCCGGCCGTTTTTCCGATCGTTTTTTCGAATTTTTGGCCGTTGATGAAATAATCGAGATGAAGTTCGCCGTCGGCGATGTTGTTGTATAAATGGAAGACATCCCGTCTTTTCCCGATCGTTTCGATTTCCTTCAACAATCGGATCTTCCCTTCCCGGGGGATTTGATTGGCCACATGGGTATGGAAGATGCAAAGGGCGGAATCGGCGGGGCGTGTTCAGGCCAGATCAAGGCCAAAAGCCACAATTCGTCCTCGGGATCGGACAGATCAAGGATATGCAGATCCAAGCCGATGCGATGGCTGACCGGGGGCGGGTCTTTTTCCATGGCAGGAAAGCTTCCTCCTCGGATTTCCCCGCGGATCCGGACTTCGGAGCTTGCGTTTCCGAAAACTTCGCCCGTTCCGTAGGAATAGCTGTATTGATCCCATAACAGCAGCAGGCCGGCGCTCGTGCCAATTTCGATGCAGGCCAACGGTTTCGCCGCGGTCCGGTAAATATGGCAAAAGGCCGGATACAGATACGCGCAGCGCCCCACTTCATTGGTTTGCACCAATTTCGACTGGAGAAGGGAAATGATTTCCTCCCGGTACGTGCGGCAAAAGTCTTTAAAGGGAAGAAAAGCCTCCTCTTTGTTTCGGGGATTGGCCGTCAGGCTCGGATAGTATTCCCGCAATTCATGACCGCTTCCTTTCAGCAAAAGGTAATGAACCGTTCCGAAAAGCAAATTGGGGACGGGCTGACCTTTCTTGGCGAACGAACAAAGGGCCAGCAGTTCCCCGTCTTCGGCAATCGCGAGCGATAATTGTTCATAGAGCCCGCTCGAACCTCGGCATTCCTCGGCGGCGAAGCGGCGAAACCGCACGGCCATCATCTCCAAATTCATCGATCCACGCTCCTGAAAATAGCAATTTTATAAAATTTTCCATTATTATTACATATCCGGCACGGACCTTTTTCCCAACCGCAGACGGATAATCCGGCGGCCGCAAAAAGGAAAACCAATTTTTTCGCCTCATCGGCATTCCCGCCTCCGGCAACAGTATCCAGTCCGCAAGCCCCAATCCTGTATTTTCTTGTTACAAAAGCATTTTTTGCTTAAGATAGTTGAAACACAGTCACCGATTTTGCAATCACATAATGTATAGAGCTTTTTGCGATGTAGCGATTTTGGGGTCTGCGTCGCCAAATTTTTTTGCTTGATATACGGATTTTCCGCAAAGAGTCCCTTTTGATCGGATCCTAAATCCAACATGTTTCTCCAGCTTCCCAAAAAAGGGCATACGCCACCCGTTATCCACAATTCGCATTTGTGGATTTTTTCTCCTTCCCGACTTATCCACTTGTGGATATTGGTTTACGCCGCCTT
>Ga0310834_100670_pt1 | contig 31809 bp, 30 predicted proteins | sample SM_ome_2_FD_201314 | JGI IMG/M metagenome (GOLD analysis project Ga0310834, IMG submission 201314) | Sorghum-adapted microbial communities enriched on stacked mutant (SM) sorghum from Joint BioEnergy Institute, Emeryville, California... ... | reverse complement strand
GTGGCCACCGTGGGCATCGTCGCGGGGAAGGTGTCGCTCGGGCCGCCGCGCCGGCTGGTGAGTTCGATCAGCGGCATCGTCGGCGTCGGCTGGAGCCGACAGGACCGGATCGTCGTGGGTGGGAAGAGCGGCGACAGCGCGGCGATCGCGGAGCTCAGCGTCGACGGGGGCATCGAGGAGATGTTCCGGTCGGGGCTGGACCCGCTCGAGATCACCAGCCTGGTGGCGTTCCCGAACAGCCCCGCCCAGCCGTCTCCCGGGCTGGTGAAGATCCAGGCCAACGGGACCGCCTGGAACGTCTACGTCACCACGTACCGGAGCCTGAAGATAGCCGAGCCGGCGACCCCATCGCCGGGCGCCTCGCCGGTGCCCGTGGATCCGTCGGCGACGGTCACCGCGTCGTTCTTCGCGGACTGACGTGGTCGGGTGGCTGGGCGACGTCGGGGTCGCGCTGCGCGAGATCGCCGCCGACCTCACCGCGCTCGTGCTGCCGCTGGCCTGTCCGGGGTGCGGCCACGACGTCTCCCCGCCGGCCGCCCGCGTCTGCGCCGCCTGCGCCGCGGCGTTGTCGGCCGCCGCGCCCGGCCCGGCCGCCCCGTCACCCGCCCCACCCGGCATGCCGCCGTGCGTCGCGTTGGCGCCGTACGACGGGGTGCTGCGCGAGGTGCTCCTGGCCTACAAGGAGCGCGGGCGCCACGACCTGGCCCGCACGCTCGGCAGGCTCCTCGCCGCGGTCGTCTCGGTCGGGTCCGAGCGGTTCGCGCCACTCGCCCTGGTGCCGGTGCCGGCGACGGCGTCCGCGGCCCGTCAGCGCTACGGCGACCACATGGCGCGCCTGGCCGGGCACGCCGTCGACGCGCTGCGCGCCGCGGGGTGGTCGGCCGTCGTGTCGCGCCCGCTGCGGGCCCTGCCGCACCCGGACTCGGCGGCGCTGGACAGCGCCGCCCGCATCCGCGCCGCCGCGGACGCCTTCCGGGTCCGCGAATCCGTCGCGTCCGCGCTGCGCCGCGCGGCGGCGGCCGGAGTCCGCGTGGTCGTGGTCGACGACATCGTCACCACCGGAGCCACGCTCGCCGCGGTCACCCGCCGGTTGGCCGCCGTGGGTGTCCCGGTGACCGGTGCCGCAGTGCTGGCGGCCACCCAGCGTCACGTGATACGCCGGTGACCGTCGGTCGTCTTGTGACGCGATAGGCAGGGCCGGTGTTGGCATGCGGGATGACGCGTGAGCAGCCGGGGACTAGCGTGAGAAGTGCTCCACCAGGTCATCGCTGTGGAGGAGGTCCCCGTGGACATCGTCGTCAAGGGACGCAACGTCGAGGTACCTGAGCACTACCGGGTACACGTCGCTGAGAAGCTCCGCAAGGTCGAGCGCTACGACCACAAGCTCTTCCGGATCGACGTCGAACTGTTCCACGAGCCCAACCCGCGCCAGTCGGACCGCTGCCAGCGGGTCGAGATCACCTGCTACTCGCGGGGGCCCGTGGTCCGGGCGGAGGCGTGCGCGCCGGACTTCTACGCTGCGCTCGACATCGCGATCGCGAGACTGGAGACGCGGCTGCGCCGCGCCGCCGACCGCCGGCGAGTCCACTATGGACGGCATGCGCCGGTCTCCGTCGCCGCCGCCACCGCCGCCACCGCCAGTCTGTTCCCGGAGGTACCCGCCGCGCGCGGCGACAGCGACGCAGCGGGCGCCGTCGCCGGATCCGGCGAGCACGCAAAGCGCGGCCCGGCCGTCGAGACCATCGAGGCCGAGCACGGCCCGGGGCGGATCGTGCGACGCAAGGAGCACCGCGCCCGGCCGATGACCGTGGACGACGCGCTGTTCGAGATGGAGCTCGTCGGGCACGACTTCTACCTGTTCCTGGACAAGGAGTCGGGCCGGCCGAGCGTGGTCTACCGCCGCAAGGGCTACGACTACGGGGTGATCAGCCTCGTCGAGTAGCGGCCGATCGCACGGGCAGGTGGCGCTGAGAGAGTGCTTTCGTGGCCCCGGTCACCAACCTGGGGTGGCGGTCCGCCCGTCGACTGGAGCGTGTGTCCGTTTCGTGGTGGTATAGCCGGGTCAATGCGTGACTGCTGACGGTTTCGGGCGCGGGCGGCCTACGATGGACCGGCAGACTGTCTAGGGGAGCGCTACCCGTGTCGATTCTGGAAAAGATCCTCCGCGCCGGCGAAGGCCGGATGTTGCGGCGCCTGCAGGCGATCGCCAAGGCCGTCAACTCGATCGAGGACAACTACGTCAATCTCACCGACGCCGAGCTGCGTGCGTTGACTGACCAGTACCGCGAGCGCCTGGCCGACGGGGAGACGCTCGACGACCTGCTGCCGGAGGCGTTCGCCACGGTGCGGGAGGCCGCCAAGCGGGTGCTCGGGCAGCGCCACTACGACGTCCAGATCATGGGCGGCGCCGCCCTGCACTTCGGCAACATCGCCGAGATGAAGACCGGTGAGGGCAAGACCCTGGTCTCCACCCTGCCGGCGTACCTCAACGCGCTGACCGGCCGGGGCGTGCACGTGGTCACGGTCAACGACTACCTGGCGCAGCGCGACGCCGAATGGATGGGCCAGGTGCACCGGTTCCTCGGCCTGACCGTGGGCGTGATCCTGCCCAACCGCCCGGCCGCCGAGCACCGGGCGGCGTACGAGTGCGACATCACGTACGGCACGAACAACGAGTTCGGCTTCGACTACCTGCGCGACAACATGGCGTGGTCGAAGGACGACCTGGTCCAGCGCGGGCACTACTTCGCGATCGTGGACGAGGTCGACTCGATCCTCATCGACGAGGCGCGCACCCCGTTGATCATCTCCGGTCCGGCCGAGCAGTCCGCGCGGTGGTACACCGAGTTCGCCAAGATCGCCGAGCGCCTGGAGCGGGGCACGGACGGCCAGGGCGACTACGAGGTGGACGAGGCCAAGCGCACCGTGGCGATCACCGAGCGCGGGGTGGCGAAGGTTGAGGACCGGCTCGGCATCGACAACCTGTACGAGTCGGTGAACACCCCGCTCGTCGGCTTCCTCAACAACGCGATCAAGGCCAAGGAGCTCTACAAGCGGGACCGCGACTACATCGTCGCCGACGGCCAGGTCCTGATCGTCGACGAGTTCACCGGCCGCATCCTGCACGGGCGCCGCTACAACGAGGGCATGCACCAGGCCATCGAGGCCAAAGAGGGCGTCGAGATCAAGCAGGAGAACCAGACGCTCGCGACGATCACCCTGCAGAACTACTTCCGGCTGTACGAGAAGCTGGCCGGCATGACCGGTACGGCGATGACCGAGGCCGGCGAGTTCAACAAGGTCTACAAGATGGGCGTGGTGCCGATCCCGACCCACCGGCCGATGATCCGCATCGACCATCCGGACGTGATCTACAAGACCGAGCAGGCCAAGTTCAACGCGGTCGTCGAGGACATCGTGGAGCGCCACCGGGCGGGCCAGCCGGTTTTGGTCGGCACGGTCAGCGTCGAGAAGTCTGAGCGCCTGTCGCAGATGCTGCGCCGCCGCGGCATCAAGCACGAGGTCCTGAACGCGAAGTTCCACGCCCGGGAGGCGGAGATCGTCGCGCAGGCGGGGCGCAAGGGCGCGGTCACGGTCGCGACCAACATGGCCGGCCGCGGCACCGACATCCTGCTCGGCGGCAACCCCGAGTTCCTGGCCGCGGCCGAGCTGCGGCAGCGGGGCCTCGATCCGGTCGAGACGCCCGAGGAGTACGCCAAGGCGCTCGAAGAGGTCCTGCCCCGGTGGAAGCAGCGGTGCGCCGAGGAGGCCGAGGAGGTCATCGCCGCCGGCGGGCTGTACGTGCTCGGCACCGAACGGCACGAGTCGCGGCGCATCGACAACCAGCTGCGCGGGCGTTCCGGCCGCCAGGGCGACCCGGGCGAGTCCCGGTTCTACCTGTCGCTGCAGGACGAGCTCATGCGCCGCTTCCGCGCCGGGGCGGTGGAGGCGGTCATGGACCGGCTCAACATCCCCGAGGACGTGCCGATCGAGTCGAAGTTGGTCACCCGCCAGATCAAGAGTGCGCAGGCGCAGATCGAGGCGCAGAACGCGGAGATCCGCAAGAACGTCCTCAAGTACGACGAGGTGCTCAACCAGCAGCGCCAGGTCATCTACGCCGAGCGCAGGCGTGTGCTCGACGGCGAGGATCTGCACGAGCAGGTCCAGCACATGATCGACGATGTGATCGCCGCGTACGTGCAGGGCGCCACGAGCGAGGGGTACGCCGAGGACTGGGACCTCGACCAGCTGTGGAGCGCGCTCAAGCAGCTCTACCCGGTCGGGGTGACCCTCGAGGAGCTGGAGGAGGAGGCCGGCGGCCGGCAGGCCCTCGACGCGGACTTCCTCACCGCCCGTCTGCAGGCCGACGCGCACGAGGCGTACCGGCGCCGCGAAGAGGAGCTGGGGCCCGAGGCGCTGCGCCAGCTCGAGCGGATGGTGCTGCTCCAGGTCATCGACCGCAAGTGGCGCGAGCACCTCTACGAGATGGACTACCTGCAGGAGGGCATCTCGCTTCGGGCGTACGCGCAGCGTGACCCGCTGGTGGAGTACCAGCGCGAGGGCTACGACATGTTCATCACCATGATGGACGGCATCAAGGAGGAGACCGTCGGTTACCTGTTCAACCTGCAGGTGCAGGTGGAACCGGCGCCCGCTCCCGCGCCGGCGATGGTCCCGGCCGGGGTTCCGCTGCCCGACGGTGCCGCGGCCAGCAACGGTGGGGGTGTCGAGATCCGCGCGAAGGGGCTCGCTCCGCGCGGGGTGCAGCCGCGAGCGCTGCAGTACAGCGCCCCGGTCGTGGATGGCGAGGCCGGTCGCAGCGGCGTGGTCCACCAGAGCGCTCCGGCGCTCGGGCTCGGCGCGGCGACGAGTGCTGCGGCCGCCTCCCGCAAGCCCGCTGGGGGTCAGGCGACCGGCGGCAGCCCGTCGCGCAACGCTCCGTGCCCGTGCGGCTCGGGCAAGAAGTACAAGCGCTGCCACGGCGCCCCGGGCGCCTAGCCGCTCGCGCTCGCTCCCGCGGCCGGTCCTGTTCAGGGCCGGCCGCGTCATTTATGACCACGGCGAGATGCCGCATCGGGGGATCCGCGGCAACCGAGTCCATGGTCCGGCTCAGACCACCTGCGCGAGCGTGCACAGCCAGCCGGAGGGCCGGCGTTCCAGGCGCAGGGCGAGGGCGAAGGCGTGGCTTTCCATGCCGAGCACGGCGGCGGCCTCCGCCACGCCCGGGCGGGGTTCGCACACGCGCAGTCTGCGCAGTCGGATGCGGGCCGGTGGCCCGTTGCGCACCGGCCGCGTGGCGACCGTCCGGATCGGCCTGTGCGCCCGGTCGGGCCGGGCGTGCCGCGCGGGCCCGGTCGGGGACGTGGCGCGAGTCCGCGCCCGGGCCATCTGCTCGGCGACGGCGGCGAACTCGGTCGGTGCGGTCAGCGGGCGCAGGTGGGTCGCCGGACGGTACCCGTTGAGCACCTCAAGGCACAGCGACAGGAAGTGCATCGTCGCGCCCTGTGCCGGGGACGGTCGCCGCGGGGGCAGGCTGCGGGCGGCCAGCGGGCCAGCGGTGGCCCGGGGCGATGCCTCCGCTTCGCCCGCCCGCTGCACGGGGGCGCCCGTGGGCAGCACGCGCGCACCGGAGTGCGGCACCGGGCCGGGGCGCGACCCGCCCGCGACCGCAAGCGGGCCGGTCCAGTCGAGCGGTAGCGGCGGCTGTGCGAGGGCAAGGAAATCGGTCGCCGCGCGCCCCACCTCGTCGTCGTACGGCGGGTCGATCGCTGGGGCGGGGCGGACGCGAATCGCAGGCGCGAGCAGAGCGGGCATGACGGCTCCCCAGAACCCGGAAGTTGGATCTTGAGTTTGATTCAGTTTGCTTCGGATTAGTTCTAGTAGCCTCCGACAGGTGCCGTCAACAAGGCGTGACAGATCAACTACCCATTCCCGGGTTCTGGGTGCGGGATCTCAGGAGCCGCCGTTTCGGCCCGATGCGCGCGTGCGTCCTCGCGGACCGGTCACTCGTCCGGCTCGTTGCGCTTCACCAGCGGGTTTCGCGCGATGTAGGCGGCGGTCTCCTCGTAATTGCGCTGGATGTACTCCTCGAGCTTCGCGCGCTCCACGCGCCACTGGCCGCGGCCGCCCACCCGGATCGCGGGCAGCTCCCCGCTGCGCACCATGGCGTAGGCCTGCGCCTCCGTGATGTTCAGCTCGGCCGCGACGTCGGGCAGTTGGAGGAACCGGGGCTGGTTCATGTGCTTCAGTTTGCCATTGATTGCCTGTGGACGCCCCGGACGATCAGGGGGTCAGGTGCCGAAGATCCGCGGGGCGGACGCCGGCGAGGTGTAGAAACGACAGCGTGACGGAGCTTGTCCGGGTCTACCTGCCCGCGACCCTTCCCGCGCTCGCCGACCTTCGCCAGCGCGACGAACTGGGCACGCCGCCCGTCGCCGCGCACGCGGTGACGCCGTCGCTGCGGGAGTGGTACGCCGAGGGCGACGAGGAGGAACTCGAGTACGTGGCCTTCACGCGCGCCGCCCAGGCCGCGCTGCGGCTGCTGCACGCCGACCCGACCGCCCCGCGGCGGCGGGTCGTGGTCTCCGCCGACGTGCCGATCTCGGTGATCGCCCGCACGGACCCGGACCTCGGCTCCAGCGCGGTGTGGCTCAGCTCCCCGGTGCCGCGTTCCGCAGTGGCCGCGATCCACGTGGACAGCGCCACCGCGGAGTCCGACGTCGCCGCCGCGGCCGAGGTCATCGAGGCGGCCGCCGCCGGCGACCCGGACGCGCGGTTCACCGTGGACGGGGTGGAGGATCACGCTCTGGAGTGGTACGACGTGTCCGAACTCGATCAGCTCGGCTGAGTCGTCTCGGGCATGGCGGGCTCCGGCTCGGCGGGCTCGCCTGTCGCCGGCTTCGGCACCGCCGGTTCGGGCCTGCCCGCCGACGCCTTGTCCGACGCCTTGTCGAGTGGCGAGCGCTCCGAAGACCGCCGCGGCGGCCAGCCCGCCGTGTCCGGACCCTCCTCGGCCCAGTCGTCGTCGGAGCGTGCCGGCAGGGTACGCCCGAACAGGATCATCGCGACGACTGGACAGAGGAACAGCACGACCAGGGCGTGGTTGACCCGCGAGTCCGCGGCCCAGGCGAAGGCGATGCTGTCGGCCTCGCTGGATCCCGCCAGGGTCAGCAGTCGGGCGCCGCCCACCTGCGTGAACACCTCGGCCAGCAGCAGCATGGCGCCCGGGGCGAGGCCCGCGGTCAGGTACGCCGGCCAGCGGGCTTCGGGGGCGAGGACGCGCAGCCGCCGGTACGCCAGCAGTCCGCCGACGATCGCGCTCAGCGCCGCCGTCGTCGGCGCGAACCACCGGAAGGCGTTGACGCGCGCCTCGGCCGTGCCGTCCGCGCCGAACAGGCTCATGAGCTGCTCGCGGAACAGGTTGATCAGAAACCCGGTGAGGAAGACACCGAGGGCGGCGACGAGGCCGGCCGCGGCGACCGTTCGCGGCACCAGCACGCCCAGCACGGCGCCCAGCAGCGCGGCGAGCCCGATGGCGACCGCGAGCCCGGGCCTCGACTGCTGGACCCCCCAGGTGAGCAGCACCGAGGCGGCGGCCAGGGCACCGACGACCAGGCCCGCCGGCACGGCGACGACCAGCCGGGGCAGGGCGCGTGCGGCGGTCGCTGGCTGGCGGCGGGCGAGCGTCGTGACCGCGGCCAGCCCGACCGCGCCACCGGCGAGCAGGCTCGCCGCCATCGCCGTGGGCAGCGCGATCGCGACGCTGGTCACGGCCGGTCCGTCGAGCGCCGCGACCGACCAGAGGATCACCGCGAGCCAGGCCAGGGCCAGCGTGACGAGCAGTCCGACCCGCGGTTCGGCCGGGGCGTCGATGGGTTCCTCGGCCTCGACGGCGGGGGAGGTCTCCGTCATGTCGCGCCTCCTCGTTGCGGTACCGGTCCCGGTGCGGCAGCGGCTCCCAGCGTACGCGGACGACGTTTGGGTATCGGGGCGCGAGGGGGCGGGGTGAGAGGATGTGAACTGGACGCGCCACCGTTGTCGCGATCATGGAGGTGCCCCTGATGGACGCCGTCGTCACCGTCCCCGAACCACGCAACGAACCGCAGCGCGCCTACGCCCCGGGCAGCGCCGAGCGCGCCAGCCTGCAGCGCCGGCTCGCCGAGTTGGCCGCCGAGCGGATCGACCTTCCCATGACGATCGGTGGTCAGCAACGGATGGGCGGCGGGGAGGCGATCGACGTCGTCCAGCCGCACAAGCACCGGCATGTGCTGGGGACCACCCACAACGCAACCAACGAGGATGCCGCCGCCGCGGTCGCGGCCGCGAAGAAGGCGGCGCCGATGTGGCGGGCCCTGCCGTACGAGGAGCGGGCGGCGATCTTCCTGCGCGCTGCCGACCTGCTCAGCGGACCGTGGCGCGACACGCTCAACGCCGCGACGATGCTCGGGCAGTCCAAGACCGTGATCCAGGCGGAGATCGACTCGGCCTGCGAGCTGATCGACTTCCTTCGCTTCAATGTCTACTTCGGATACAAGCTGCTCGCCGAGCAGCCGATGTCGACGCCCGGCGTGTGGAACCGGTTCGACCACCGCCCGCTCGAGGGCTTCGTGTACGCGATCACGCCGTTCAACTTCACCGCCATCGCGGGCAACCTGCCCACGGCGCCGGCCCTGATGGGCAACACGGTGGTGTGGAAGCCCGCGCCGACGCAGCAGTTCGCCGCGCACTTCACGATGCGCCTGCTGGAGGCGGCCGGGTTGCCACCCGGGGTGATCAACATGGTCACCGGCGACGGGATCGCCGTCTCCGAGGTCGCGCTGACCGACCCGGATCTCGCGGGCATCCACTTCACCGGCTCGACCAGGACGTTCCAGTTGCTGTGGCGCACGGTCGGGGAGAACATCGACCGCTACCGCAACTACCCCCGGCTGGTCGGCGAGACCGGCGGCAAGGACTTCGTCATCGCCCACGCCAGCGCGGACCTCGACGCGCTGCACACCGCGCTCATCCGCGGCGCGTACGAGTACCAGGGGCAGAAGTGCTCCGCCGCCTCCCGCGCGTACATCCCACGCTCGCTGTGGGAGGGCGGCGGGCTGCGTGACCGGTTGGCCGCCACGACGGAGTCGTTGACCTACGGCGACGTCACCGACTTCACCAACTTCGGCGGGGCGGTCATCGACGCGCGGGCCTTCGCCCGGCACACCGCCGTGCTCGAGATGATCAAGAACTCGAACGTGTGCACGATCCTCGCGGGCGGGACGGTGGACGGATCCGAGGGGTGGTTCGTGCGGCCGACGCTGCTGGAGTGCACCGACCCGACCCACGAGGTCTTCACCACCGAGTACTTCGGACCGATCCTGGCCGTGCACGTGTTCGAGGACGACCACTTCGAGGACGTCGTGCGCCAGGCGGAGTCGGTCGCGCCCTACGCGCTGACCGGGTCGGTGTTCGCCACGGACCGGCGGGTCGTGGAGTGGACGACCGAGGCGCTGCGGTTCGCCGCCGGCAACTTCTACATCAACGACAAGCCGACCGGCGCGGTCGTCGGGCAGCAGCCGTTCGGCGGTGCCCGGGCGTCGGGCACCAACGACAAGGCCGGCTCCTGGCAGAACCTCGTCCGCTGGGTGTCCCCGCGCACGATCAAGGAGACGTTCGTCCCGCCGACCGACTACCGGTATCCGCACATGGGCTAGCGGGGCGGCGGCCGGGTCAGGCCGGGGCGACGGATTCGATGCGGTCGAGGGCGAACATGCGCTCCTCCTCGCGCAGCCGGCACCACGCCTCGACGACCCGGCCGTAGACCTCGATCGGTTCGATCACCCGCTCGGACTGGTTGCCCTGCGCGTTCGTGTAGCGGATGAGAACCGGCGTGCCGTGGTTCACCGAGCCTGACCACCCCTACCTGTCCGCGTCGATGGCGTGGCTGAGCAGGCACCGGAAGAGCGCAAGAGCCAGGCCCTTTTGCTCGGCGAGCCGGCCTACCGCAACATCACGCTCTCGACGTTCGGTCGCTTCGCCAAAGCCGGGTTCACCGACGCCGGCCGGGAGCGCGAAGCGGCCAGCCGGGTGGCCGACTCCCTGGAGCTGCGGCCGCGCGATGTACGCCGCCCGGTGCGCACGCTGTCCGGCGGCAACCAGCAGAAGGTGGTCGTCGGGCGGTGGTTGCTCGGCGGCACGAAGCTGCTGCTGCTCGACGAGCCGACGCCCGGCGTCGATGTCGGCGCCCGCGCCGAGCCCTACCAGGTGATCCGCGGCCTCGCGGCGCAAGGCGTCGGGGTGCTGCTGGTCTCCAGCGAGGTGCCGGAGGTGCTGGGCCTCGCCGACCGGGTCGTGGTCATGCGGGAAGGGCGGATCGTCCGCCAGGCCGCCGCCGACCAGATCGACGAAGACACCGTGCTCGACCTCGTGGTGTCGGGGTCTCTCATGGAAGGTGCGCCAGCATGACGGAAACGGGCACGGCCAAGCCGGCCGCGCCGGTGCGGCCCCGGATCCGGCCCGGGGCACCGGGACGCCGCCACGCTCGTGTCCTGGAGGTTGCCCGGATTCCGGGCTGTCGCCGATCACTACCTTGTACCAGCCCATCGGGGTACGTCAAGGACGGTGTCGACCGCCGTTCTCGGGGTGGGCGGGGCGCGCCGCCACACCACTGACCGGACCCGATCCTCACCAGCGCCGGGCGGCCCGCTCGGAGAAGTCGATCGTCACCTCTTGATCAAGCCGTTCTAAATGCTTATCATGTTCACACTGAGAAGGTAACTTTCAAGGAGTGAAAGTGAACGAGCGCAGGGACTACTCGAACCAGTCCGTCTCTCGCGCGTTCCAGGTGCTGCGGTGCTTCGACATCGCCCGGCGACCACTCCAGGCATCCGCGATCGCTGAGATGACCGGACTCGCGCACCCGACCACGTTCCGCTTCCTGCGGGTCCTTGAGGCCGAGGGGATCGTCGAACGCCTCGAGTCCGGTGCGTTCCGCCCGAGCCTTGCACTCCTACGACTCGGGCTGGCGACGATCGATTCGATGGACGTCGTCCAGTTCGCTGACCCCAGGCTGCGTGCGCTCGCGAGGGAGACAAAGGAGACCGTCAACCTCGGAGTCCTCGACCGAGGCGAAGTGCGTTACCTCATCCGAGTACGCAACGCCGACCTCGTGACCGCCGACATCCAGGTCGGATCCGTGCTTCCCGCGCCGTGCACCTCGATGGGCAAGATCCTGCTGGCCTACCTGCCAGAGGCCGATCTCGATGCATTGATCGACCGCCTCGACTACGCGACCGCCCGTGGGCGCAACGCCATTCGCACCCCCGCAGCGTTGCGGGAAGAGCTCGTGCGGATCCGGGAGCGCGGCTGGTCAAGTCAGGACGAAGAGCTCGAGTTCGGGCTGCGTTCGATCGCGGCCCCGATTCGCAACCACCGTGGCCACGTCATCGCCGCTATCAACATCGCGGTCCAGGCCGTTCGCTGGACGGTCGACCAACTCGCGGAACGCTTCCTCGGGCAGCTCATGGCCTGCGCCGACCAGATCTCGAAGGACATCGGCTACACGGGTCGATTCGACAACGCGCCGTCGCATCGAGCGGACGAGGCGCGCTGACGCTCTTGAAAGAGGGGAACATCACACAGATGAGCACCGAAGCCAGCGAGGCGGCCGAATGACCGAACACTGGTTGAAGCTCACCGGAAAACGCGTACTGGTCGCCGGGGGAGGCGGGCTCGGTGCAGCGATCTGCGCCGGGTTCGTCGAGGCGGGCGCGCGCGTTCACGTCGTCGACATCGACGAGAAGGTTCTCGCCCAGGCGCTCGAGATGGGCGGACCGACCTGCTCGGGAACCGTCGTCGACATCGCGTCACGTGCGGGGGCCGAACGCGCCGTACAGGACGCGGTCGACTCCCTCGGCGGGCTCGACGTACTCATGCACGCTGTCGGAATCAACCAGCGTGAGCCGATCGACGACATCGACGAGAAGAGTTGGCAGCTCACGATCGACGTCAACACCGCGAGCTTCCTGTGGCTGGCCAAGGCGGCCCGCAAGCACCTCGGTCGCGGCAGCCGGATCGTGGCGATCTCGTCGGTCTCCGGGGTGCTCGCCCACCCCAACCATGGCTCCTACGCCGCAAGCAAGGGCGCACTCAACCAGCTCGTGCGCGTCATGGCCATCGAGTGGGCGGCCGATGGCATCGCCGTCAACGGGATCGCGCCCGCCTACACGATCACCCCGCTCACCGAGGCCTACGTGGCCTCCGGGCATGAGGCCGAACTCATCGCTCGGGTCCCCGCCGGCCGGCTCGGCCGCCCCGAGGACGTCGTCGGTCCCGCGCTCCTGCTGGCGTCGCCGCGGGCCGAGTACGTCACCGGGCAGGTCCTGCTGATCGACGGCGGACGCACGCTCGACTGAACCCACCGGAGCGACATGACCGACTACGAACGAACCGCCATCCACAAGGCGACGTTGGCCGGAAAGCCGGTCGACTGGCTCGTCATCGACGCCCACGCGCATCTGATGACACCGTCGTCGACGGCGGCGTATGTGCCGCACGCCGAGCCCGAAGGGATGATCGCTGCGATGGATGCGCTCGGCATCGACATCGCATGCATCAGCATCCTCGGCGCCGGCGACCAGAACGACCTCATGGTCGAGGTCGTCGAGCGCTACCCGAATCGATTCGCCGGGTTCGTGCTCGTCAACCCTCGCTACCCGAACGACCTCGTGGACGTGCTCGAGCGCGCGTTCCGCAGCCCTGCGGTCAAGGGGATCGGCGAGGTACACCCGACGAGCTACTGGCACGACTACTCCGTGCTCGGACCCAACTACGAGCCGGCCTGGGAGTTCGCGGATGCCCGCAACCTCCCGGTCCTCATCCACTCGGGTCCTATGAGCGAGGCGCACCGCTGCCGGCCGAGTGACATCGGCAAGGTCGCCGCCGCGCATCCGGGCATGAATGTCCTCATCGGACACTCAGGTGGCTACGACTCGTGGGAGATGCTCGAGGAGGCGATCGAGACCGCGCGAATCCACGACAACGTCTTCCTCGAACTGTGCGCGATGGGGCGTCACCCAGGGGTCGTCGAGCACATGGTCGACCGCGTCGGCGAGGACAAGATCGTGTTCGGCACCGATGCACCCTTCCACGACTGGACCGCCGAGATCGCGCACATCGTGTTCTCGCGCCTCCCCGACCGGATCAAGGAGAAGATCTTCGGTCTCACGATGCAGTCGCTCCTGGATCAGGTGAAGGTGCCGGCATGAGCAGTTTGAACTTCTTCGACGCCAATGTCGTCGTCGGCCGGGTGGTTCGCCCCACGCCGCCGATGCGGGTGACTCCCGAGGATGTCCTCGCGGACCTCGCGCGGCACGACATTCACGAGGCGCTCATCGCCCACGCGCACGCGATCGACCGTTCTCATGAGGACAACGCCGAGATCCTGCCGATCGTCGCCGCGCACCCGGGGACGCGACCCGTGTTCACGGTGCCGCAGCACTCGACGCTCGATATCCCCGACCCCGACGCTGCCATGCAGTCGATGCTCGACGCGGGTGTTGCGGCCGTGCGGGTCACCCCGAGCCGCTACAACGGGTACACCTGCGATCCGTGGGCGCTCGGACCCATCTGGCGACGGTTCGACGACGTGCGGATGCCGGTCCTCCTCGTGAGCACCGACCTCGGCCGGTACCCCGACCAGCCCGCGCTCGGCTTCAGTGCGAAGAACATCTACGAGACGGCGAAGGCGTTCCCGCGGGTGCCGCTGATCATCGTGCGGCTCAATTTCTCGGCGCTGCGCGTGGTTGTCCCGCTCATGCGCGAGTGCCCGAACGTCTACGCGGAACTCTCATTCTTCACGGCGCACCGCGGCTACGAGACCCTCGTGCGTGAGGTGGGTGCCGACCGGCTGCTGTTCGGAAGCGGGATGCCATGGGGTCCTCCAGGGCCCGCAGTCGTCGCGACCACCTACGCGGCGATCTCCGAGGACGACAAGCGGCTGATCGCCGGGGACAACCTCCGGCGGCTGATTGGAGCTATCGGATCATGATCCGCAGGGGCACGGCCGCGGGCACACCCGGGCCCGGTGATACCCGTGGGCAGGAGCGCGAACGTCTATTCCGGTTCAGCGTGTCCGCGTTGCTGCGTCCCCTGGCCAGGCTGCCCGGTGTCGGGATCGCGAGCTTCATCACCGTCGGCGTCATCTTGCTGGTCGCCGTGATCGGACCGATGTTCACGCCGTACGACCCGATCAAGCAGGACTTCGGGGCACTGCTCGCGCCGCCGTCGGCCGAGCACTGGTTCGGGACCGATCAGCTCGGACGCGACGTGTTCTCGCGCGTGGTGACCGGCGCCCGGATCTCCCTGCTCATCGGCGTGGCGGCGGTCGCGCTCGCCGTGACGATCGGAACCGTGCTCGGGCTCCTGGCCGGTTTCCTCGGCGGCTGGGTCGACACCGTGATCATGCGAGTGACGGACCTGTTCCTCGCGTTCCCGGCGCTCATCCTCGCGATGGCGGTGTCCGCCGCGCTCGGACCCAACCTCGTGAACGTCCTGATCGCGGTCGGCGCGGCCTGGTGGCCCGAATACGCGCGGCTCGCCCGAAGCATCGGAATCGTCGAACGACACGTGCAGTACGTCGACGCCGCCCGAGGACTCGGTGTGCGTACCGTCCCGATCCTCGCGACCCACGTGTTCCCGGCAGCGGTTCCACCGCTTCTGGTGAAAGCAACGATGGACGTCGGAATCGCCATCGTCTACGTCGCAGGACTGAGCTTCATCGGTCTCGGCGTCCAGCCGCCCACCCCCGAGTGGGGGCTCATGATCTCCGACGGCCGCATCTACATGCAGTCCGCTTGGTGGATCGCGACCTTCCCGAGCCTCGCGATCCTCATCACGGGCTTCACGTTCAACCTCACCGGCGAATCGCTGCGCGACGTGCTCGACCCTCGTCACCAAACAAGAAGGAGGGGAACGAATGCAGCAACGAAGCTCATCTAGACCGCGTCTAGCACTAGCGGTCGTCGCTGCCGCGGCACTCGGGCTCACCGCCTGCACCGCACCGCAGCCCGTCAAGCCGCAGACGCCAACGACCCTCACCATCGGGTGGGCGGCCGACCTGCTCACGCTCGACCCGCCGAACGAGTCCGGTACCGCCGGCATCGCCGTCCTGCACAACGTGTACGAGACGCTCGTCAGCTACGACTTCGCCTCGGGAACCCTCAAGGGCGAACTCGCGACCAAGTGGGAGATCTCAGACGACGGCCGTACCTACACCTTCCACCTCGCCGAGGATGCGGTGTTCGCCAACGGCAAGCCCGTGACCGCAGACGACGTGCTCTTCTCGTTCCAGCGCGTCGTGGACTGGCCCGAGGCCATCCAGGGCGGCCAGATCCGTCCCGCGCTCGCCGAGGCGACCCTGACGGCGCTCGACGACAAGACCGTCCAGATCACGCTCGCCGCACCCAGCGCGAGCTTCCTGCCGTCGCTTGCGGGCACCGCAGCGAGCATCATCTCCAAGGCCCAGGTGGTCGAAGCCGCTGGGGAAAACGTCGAAGCGCAGCGCGCGTGGCTGAACGAGAATACCGCCGGCTCGGGTCCCTACCAGGTCACCGAGTGGGTTCCGAACAGCTACATCACCCTCGGGGCGAACAAGAACTGGTGGGCCGGGACCCCGACCTACGAGTCTGTCGAGGTCCGGTCCATCCAGGAGTCCTCGCAGCAGCAGGCGGCCCTTCAGCGAGGTGACATCAACGTCGCGATGGATCTGCTCCCGCAGCAGGTCAAGTCGCTCACCGGCGACTTCAATGTGCTCGAAGGTATCGACCTGTCGACCTACTACCTCGCGCTCAACCTCGCCTTCCCGCCGTTCGAGGTGCCACAGGTCCGTGAGGCCATCAAGTGGGCGATCGATTACGATAACATCATCAACGGGCTGTTGGCCGGGAAGGCCAAACGTGCCGGTGGTGTCGTCGCGGAGGGTCTGCCCGGGTTCGACGCGTCGCTGGCCGACGACTACTCGTACGACCCGGAGAAGGCGAAGAAACTCCTGCAGGAGGCCGGCTACGCAAACGGCTTCTCCTTCGACCTGTACTACGTCACGGGTGACAGTGTCCGCGGGCTCGGTGTCCCGCTCTCAACGCTCGCCGAGAAGATCCAGGCCGACCTCGCCGACATCGGCATCACGGTCAACGTGGTCGCACAGGATCTCAGCACGCTGTTCACGTCGTACCGGGCGGCCAAGCTGCCGGCCCTCATCTGGTACTTCGGGTCCACGATCCCCGACCCCGACCAGATCGTGAGCGCGCACGGTGACTGGAACACGCAGGCGACGACCCGCGTGACGTTCAACGACCCCACGATCACCGAGAAGATCCTGCAGGCCCGTGTGCTCACCAACACGGACGAGCGGGCGGCGATCTACAAGGAAGTCGGTGAGCGGCTGAGCGAGATCGGTCCGTACGTGTTCATGTTTCGTCCAATCCCGACAGTCGTGACGACCCCCGGCGTGACCGGGTTCACGCTCACGCCGATCTGGTCGTTCAACCTGTCCTGATCAACCCACCGGGGGTCATCACTCGAGGAGGTGAAGCACCTTGGTCGTCGCGCAGATGGTGCTGCGCAGGGTCCTGCTCATGATTCCGATCCTGTTCGGCGTGACCCTGGTCACCTTCCTGCTCACCCAGGTGATCCCCTCGGACCCCGCGGTGGCCCTCGCAGGTGACACTGCCACCGACGAACAGATTGAGGCGATCCGGAAGCGTCTCGGACTGGACCAGCCCATCTGGGTTCAGTACATCAACTACCTGGGTAGGCTGCTCAGCGGCGACCTGGGCACCTCGATCTACACGAGGCGCCCGGTCGCCGGGGAGATCGCGCTCTATCTCCCGGCCACGATTGAGCTGGCGACGGCCGGCATCATCGTCGCGTTCGTGATCGGGTGCACCCTCGGGGTGCTCGCTGCCGTATACCGCGGTCGCTTCTTCGACCACTTCGGTCGTCTGTTCGCGATCTTCGGTGCTTCGATGCCTGTGTTCTGGCTGGGCCTTCTGCTCGTGCTCGTCTTCTACACGATCCTGGGCTGGTTCCCGGGCGGCGGCAGGTTCGACCGGAGCGTTCCCCAACCGTGGCCGTGGACCGGGTTCCTCGTGCTCGACAGCATCCTGCAGCTCAACGGACCCGCACTCGTCGACGCGCTCGCCCACCTGGCCCTCCCGGCGATCACGCTCGGGATCATGGGGGCTGGGTCGATCGCCCGCGTGACCCGCGCGAGCATGCTCGAGGTGCTGTCGCAGGAGTACATCCGGGCGGCGAAGGCGAAGGGCCTGACCCGGCGCCGCGTCCTCGTCGTCCACGGGGTGCGCAACGCGCTCCTGCCGACCGTGACCATCGCCGGACTCGTCTACGGCTCGCTTCTGGGCGGTGCCGTGCTCACCGAGTCGATCTTCAGCTGGCCCGGCCTCGGCCGCTACGCCGTCGACGCCATGTTCCGCCAGGACTTTCCCGCGCTCATGGCGGTTGTGATGGTCATCGCGATCGCATACGCGGTCGTCAACCTCATCGTCGACATCGCCTACCTGTTCCTGAACCCCACCATCCGTCGATAGGAGTCACGTCAAGTGCACCACCTTCTCTTTCGCATCGGAGGAGCGTCGTGAGCGCCAAGCCGAAGGTCATGGCCATCGCCGCGCATCCCGACGATGTCGAGCTGCTGTGCGCGGGAACGATGGCGAGGCTCGCGCAGACTGGCCACGAGGTCGTCCTCGTGCACATGACCTACGGGGACAAGGGCGGTCGGGATGATCCGGAAGAGCTCGCGCGCACCCGTCACGCGGAAGCCGTCGAGTCGGCGTCGCTCATCGGCGCGACCGTCGACGGTCGGTTCTGCGGTGACCTCGAACTGTACCCGGACGAGCCCACGATCACGCGGCTCGGTGAACTGTGGCTGCGCCACGCTCCCGACGTCGTGTTCACGCACCGTCCCGACGACTACCACCCGGACCACCGCATCACGGGTGAGCTCGCGCTCGCTGCGGGGGCCAAGGTTGCACCGCAGACCCCGATCTGGTTCATGGACACGATCGGCGGGGTCGAGTTCGATCCGGCCGTCGTGGTTGACATCGAGGAGACACTCGAGCTCAAGATCCGGATGCTCGAGTGCCACCGGTCCCAGATGACGTGGATGTCGGCCGCTCGGCACGCGCACATGCCCTACATGGTCCGCTCGGCCGCGGGCTGGCGTGGCGTGCTCTCGGGCCTCACCGCCGCAGAGGGATTCCAACCGGCGGTACCGGGAACGACGTGGCCGTTCGACGACGTTCCGAGCCGGCCCGTCCTCGGCTCGTGAGAGGAGACAGCATGAGCGTTGGCGTCGCCGCCTTCGAATACCACCAGCCGATCGAGGAGGCCTTTGACCGTGTCCTGCGCGTCGGGGCCGACCGGTGCGAACTCGCGACCCCCGGCAACGTGACGCCCGAGACCGCGGAAGCGGTCGCGAGGGCCGCCCGGGAGCGCGGCATCACCGTGACGTCGGTCGCGAGCCTCAGCAAACCCAACGCGGTCGATGACGACGCTGAGGTCGCCCGGATGATCCAGCTGCTCGACGACAGCATCCGCGCCGCCGCGACGATCGGCGCACCGTTCGCGATCACCTACTTCGGTGGGCACCCGACCCGCCCGGTCGACGAGGGGATCGAGCGCTACGTGCGGCTGACGCGGGGCAGCGTCAAGCTCGCCGAGGATCTCGGCGTCACGATTCTCATCGAGAACCACTTCAGCCACGCCCCCGGCGAGGTGACGAACACGGCGTCCGGATGCGTCGACCTTGTGAAGGCAGTCGATTCGGAATCGTTCGCCGTCAACTTCGACCTGTGCAACTTCGCGATCGGCGGCCAGCCGTTCGACGAGTCGTACGACATCCTCATGCCGTACGTGCGGAACGTGCACGTCAAGGACGCCCGTCCGTACGACCCGGTCGCTGATGCCGGCTACGACGGGCGGATTGTGACCGACCTCAACAAAGGCGAGTTCATCTTCGTCCCGGTCGGTGAAGGCATCACTCCGAATGACCGGATCCTCGAGCGGATGAAGGCCGACGGCCTCGACGTCCCGATAACGATCGAGGGTCACGTGCCCGACGACCGGATCGACGACTGCTTCCGCCGCGGTCTCGAGTTCGTGCGGAAGGCGGGGTTCTGATGAAGGTTCTCGCCATCGGACTCGACCCGATCGACCTGATCATCGCGGCGGGCGGCACCCTCGCCCGCTATGCCAAACGCGGCGACGAGGTGCACGCCGTGCTCGTCCGCACGAGCGAGCTCGCGGAGGAGGACTTCGCCCGCGCATCGGCTGCGTTCGGCGACCTCGGGGTCACCCTGCATCCGACCGCGGTCGTTCCCGCCATCCGCGACGAGCGGGGCTCGCGCGACTCGCTCATGGACACGATCCGCCGGGTCTCGCCAGAGGTCATCATCGGCCCATCCGACAACTCGATCCGGCCCGCCGAATGCGAGCTCGCGCGCCTCGTGTTCGGTGCCGCTTACTGCGCCTGCGTGCCCAACTACCCGTCGCCGGGCGGTGTCGAGGCGTCGTCGATCCGGCCGGTCATCCTGCATACCGATCCGACGCTCGGCTTCCGGTCAGGAACGCCCGAGTACGTGGACATCGAGGACGCCTGGGAGGCCAAGCAGTCCGCGATCGCTCGCTACCCGGATGCGGAGACGCACCTCGCCGCTGCCGAAGCCCTCGGCGGCGCCCGCGGGGTGCAGGTCCAGTGCGAGCGCGCAGAAGCCTTCGGGCAGGAACCGGTCTGGGGTCGCCTGCGGCCCATGCGCGTACTGCCCTGACCAGACAGACAGAAGAGAAACCAAGGAGAACAGGACCGATGGGGAGAGTCCAGCACAGCATCTTCCGCACCCTCTACACGCCGCCCGAGGGGGTGGAGATCAAGGTGCCCTACAGCTTCCTCGGGGCCCCGTACGGGGACGAGGAGCTCGATGCGGTTGCACGCGTCATGCGCAGCGGGTGGCTCACCACCGGTATGGAGACCCACCTGTTCGAGGAGGAGTGGCGCATCGCGCACGGCGTCGAGTACGCGTATACGTGTTCCAACGCGACGACCGCGCTGCACATGGCGGCTCAGCTGTGCCAGCTCAAGCCCGGTGACGAGGTCATCACGACCCCGATCACCTTCGTCTCGACGAACCAGGCCGTGCTCGCCCAGGGTGCGGTGCCCGTGTTCACCGACGTGGACCCGAAGACCTTCAACATCGACCCGAGCAAGATCCCCGCAGCCATCACGCCCAAGACCAAGGCGATCTTCGTCACGCACGTGACGGGTCAGATGTGCGACATGGACGAGATCATGGCGATCGCCAAGGAACATGGCCTGTTTGTCATCGAGGACTGCGCCCACACGCAGGGAGCCAGCTACAAGGGTCGGTTCGCGGGAAGCATCGGCGACGCCGGATGCTTCAGCTTCCATGCGATCAAGAACATGACGACCCTCGGCGAGGGCGGCATGATCACGACCAACCGGGACGAGTGGGCGGTCAAGATTCCGTGGCTGCGGTCGATGGGGAGCCGTTATCCGGGTGACCCGCACGACGACGGCACGCCAGGCCCGCGCCCCTACGAGGTCGACGACGTCGACGGGTACATCCCCTCCAACCTGAGGATGACTGAGGCCCAGGCCGCGGTCGGTCGGGTGCAGCTCCAGAAGCTCCCGAGCCTCATCGAGCGTCGCCGCGAACTCGCGCACCGGTACAGCGAGGCGCTCGCGGACCTCCCGGGCGTGACTCCGCCGTACGAGGCACCGGACCGCATCCACACGTACCACATCTACGCACTGCTCATCGACCCGCACAAGGCGGGCCGCACCAATCAGGAGCTCTACACGGCGCTCCTGAACAACCACGGGATCCACACGGTTCCTGGGCTGTACCGGCCGAGCTACCTGTTCGAGCTCTACCGCAAGCGCGGCTACAAGCCGACGGCGCCGATCGCGGAGTGGTCCGCGGAGAACTCGCTCCAGCTTCCGCTCTACCCACACCTGACCGACGAGCAGGCCGACTACGTGATCGCGGCCGTCCGCAAGGAGCTGGGTCACTGAGGGATGTTCGATCGGCAGCGGCTCGGGTTGATCAGCCTGGACTACGGTTCGCCGCGCGAGGCGCTCGACGCAGCGCGTGAGCGTGGGTTCGGCTACCTCGAGGTCTACATCGATGCTGTCGAGGACGAGGAGGTCCGCTCACTGGCCAAGTGGGCAGACCGCCACGGCGTGCGACTGACCACGATCTCGACACTCTCGAAACTCGGAAGCGCCGAAGACGACTTCGCGCAGCACGCCGCCGCGGTCGCGCGGTCGATCCGGCTTGCGAGCGAACTTGGCGTTCCTCGTGCGGGGTTCATGTTCGGGGGGTCGGGCCAACTCGACGGACGCGCGGCGCGCCGCCGTTTCGGCGAGCGGGTCCTGCCGCTCGCCGAGCAGGCGGCAAGTGCCGGCGTCCAGCTCGTGATCGAGAACGTCTTCACGCGTGCGGCGGGCGTCGACCTCGAGAGCGTCGACGACATCCTCGACCTCTTTCTCGTCGTGCCGCCCGGAACGCTCGCGCTGACCTTCGACCCCGCGAACCTCATGATCGGGGGCGAGGAGCCGTACCCGTATGCCTTCACGCGGTTGGGGCAGCACATCAGCGTCGTGCATCTGAAGGACGTGACCCGACACATCCCCGAGCGGCACGGACCCGAACCCGACTGCCGGCCGCTCGTCGAGGCTCGCCGCGGGCGGTCGATCACCCTTCCGCTTGGGCAGGGCTCGCTCAACATGGCCGGTCTCGTTCGGGCGCTCGTGAACGATCTGCCCCAGGTTCCGCTCCTGCTCGAGCCGTTCCGGCGCGGCCGGTCACGCGAGGCGTGGATTGACCGTTCGCTGGCCTGGCTCGACGAGCTTTCCGAGGACGTGGTGCTCGATGGCTGACGTCGCAGGTGCCGTCGTCGCCGCCCTCCGGGCACACGGGGTCACGACGATGTTCGGCCTGCTCGGCGAAGCGAACCTCGCTATCATGCTCGCCGCCCGCGAGGCGGGCATCGAGTGGGTCGCGGTCCGGCGCGAGGACTCCGCGGTCGCGGCCGCCGACGGCTACGCGCAGGGAACCGGTCGTCTCGGTGTCGCGATCGTGTCGCAGGGACCGGCGCTTGCGAACACGATCAACCCGCTCATCGGCGCGGGGAAGGGGCGGACGCCGCTCCTGCTCATCACGGGGGCGATCCGTCCCGAACGCCGCCATGAGCCGCAATGGCTCGACCAGAGGGCGTTCATCGAGGGCACGGGACACGTGCGTTACGCGCGGGTCGACGAACCGGGAAAGGCCCCGGTCGTGCTCGCGGAGGCGATTGGCACCGCGGTGAACGAACGCGTCCCGGTCGTACTCGAGGTGCCCACGTGGCTTCAGACTGAGCCCGCTCCGTCTGAAGTCGTGCCGGTGCCGAAGCCGCGGACGACCGTGCCCCAGCCTGACCCGATGCTGCTCGACAAGCTCGCCGCCCGGCTCTCTGCGGCCAAGCGTCCCATCCTCATCGCCGGTCGTGGTGCTGCCCACGCGAAGGAGGCGCTCAAGACACTTGCCGCGCGTACGGGCGCCCTCCTCGGGGTCACGCTTCTGCAGCGCGGAATGTTCGATGGCGAACCCAACTCGATCGGGGTCGTCGGCGGATTCGCGACCGCGCGCAGTCGCGAACTCATGCTCGATGCCGACCTCATCGTCGTCTTCGGCGCCGGGCTCAACCAGTTCACGGTCGGGGGCGGTGCGCTCATGGCGGGCCGACCCGTCGTCCGGGTCGACGTCGTCGAGTCGGTCCATGTTCCGGACGGGTACGAGCACGAACTCGTGCTCGGCGACTCGGCGGTCGTCGCCGAAGCGCTCGCCGCCCGGATGCCCTACGGCTCTCGTCCCGCCTGGGCCACGGATGCCGACGCCCTGGACGAGTTCGAGGACCTCTCGGATGAGAACGGCCTCGACTTGCGCACGGCATCCCGCTGGCTCGACGAAGTGCTCCCTTCCGACCGGGCAATCGCGGTCGACCTCGGCTACTACACCTCCGAGCCGTGCATCCACATTGGGGTGCGGCACCCCGACCGTCAGGCGTTCACGCTCCACTTCGGTTCGATCGGCTTGGGGCTTGCGACCGCGATCGGTCTCAGCCGCGCCCACCCCGACCTCGTCACCCTCGCCGCGGTGGGCGACGGTGGACTCATGTCCTCCCTTCAGGAGCTCGAAACGGTCGCACGTCTCAAGCTCCCGATGGTGATCGCCGTCTATGACGACGACGCCTACGCGGTCGAGGTCTACGAGCTTCAGTACCGCGATCAGGACATCGAGCCCGCCATTTTCCCGCCGGTCGATTTCGCCGCGGTCGCCCGCGGACTCGGGATCAGAGCGTTGACACTGCGCAACACCCAAGATCTCGAATCCGCCCGATCGGTGATCCAGGAGCTTGAGGGGCCGCTCCTGCTCGATCTGCGGCTACGCCGAGGCGTGATCACCCGTTGGTACCGCAACCTCGTCCACCCCGACTTCCCCGACCTCACACCCCGGATGGAGAAAGCATCATGAGCACTCGAACCGCCGCCGAGGCACTCATCCGCGCGATGGTCGAGCACGGTATCGACACCGTGTTCGGAACCGTCGGCCACGGTAACCTCCCGCTCGTCGACGCCATCGCGGGTGAGCCTCGGCTGAGGTACATCTCCGCGTACCACGAGCAGGTCGCCATCCACGCGGCCGACGCCTACTACCGCACGAGCGGGCGCGTCGCCGCGGTCGTGACCACGGTCGGGCCCGGCGCCACGAACCTCACGACCGGTCTGGGGGACGCGCTTCTGGACTGCTCGGCGGTCGTCGTGATCACGGGTGGGGTTCCGTCCGAGTATGTGCGGCGCGACCCCCTCCAGGCGCTCTCCGTGTCCGTCGACAACGCGCAGTGGGAGATATTCCGCCCGCTCACCAAGCGTGTGCACCCGATCGGCTCGGCCGCCGACCTCATCCCCGAGTTCCGGCGCGCCTACGCCGAGGCGATCAACGGTCGGCCGGGTCCTGTGCTCCTGCACGTTCCGCTCGACTTCTTCTCCGAGGGCGTCGAGGACGAGGGTGTCGGTGGCGCGTCGCCGCGGTACGTCCCGTACCCCGACCCGACCGCGATCGCCCGAGCAGCCGCACTGATCCGCGAGGCCGAACGCCCTCTCATCTACGCGGGTGGCGGTGCCCAGCAACACGACGCGCCGGAAGCCGTCAGCGCGCTGGCTCGCCGCTACGGCATCCCGGTCGCGACGTCGATGTCGGGCCAGGGCGTGCTCGACGAGGATGACCCGCTCTCCCTGGGAACGACCGGTGTCGTCGGAACCCGGACGGGGAACACGGCGATCCGCGAGGCGGATGTGGTCATCGCGATCGGGACCCGGTTCCCTGAGATGGACGCCAACTCGTGGCGCCCCGACTTCTTCGCGCAGTTCCCGCCGGCGCGACTGATTCACATCGACATCGACCCCGACGTCATCAACCGCGGTGTGTTCCCCGCCGAGGTCGGTATCGTCGCGGATGCGGGCGCGGCCGCCAACGCACTCGCGGAGGCGCTCGCCGAGAACCCACCGTCGTTCCCCGCGTGGCGGGAGCGGGTCGCCGAACTCAAGTCGGCGTGGGAGCAGGAACTCGCCGAGGTTCGCACGATCGACCAGGTGCCCTTCGAGCCCGCCTACCTGCTCACGAGGCTCCGCGCGGCGCTCCCCGACGACGCCGTTCTGGTCAGCGGGGTGGGGATCCGCCACGCGGTCGCCCAGCACTTCGCGATTCGCAAGCCGCGCACGCTCGTCGTCGGAAGTGGCTTCGGGACCATGGGGCAGGAGCCTGCCGCGGCGATCGGTGCGGCGCAGGCGCTTCCGGGCCGCACAGTCGTCGCACCCATCGGCGATGGCGCACTCCTGGCATGTCTCGCGGCGATCCCGACCGCCGTGGCCGCCGGGACGAACCTCACCTGGGTGCTGCTCGACAACGGCGGTTACGCATCGATTGCCGTCTACCAGGTCAAGCACTACGGACGTCAACTGGGAACGGACTTCGTGGCACCGGGCGCTAAACCGTACGCCATCGACTACGTGCAGCTGGCCACGTCGTTCGGCGCCTGGGCTGACCGGGTCACCTCGGCCGAAGACCTGGAGCCGAAGCTCAAGGCGGCGATCGCCTACGATGGGCCGTCGATGCTCGTCGTGCCCGTCACACCGCGCCCACGCATCCAGGCCACGGGGCACTGGGACGTGAACGACATCTTCGCCGCGGGCGCCGCCATCAGAGCGGGATCGGGCGATGGCTGATTCGAACGTGCTCGACGTCGAGCGGCTCTCCGTGCGGTTCACGTCACCCGAGGGTGACGTGACCGCGGTGCGGGACGTGAGCTTCTCGCTCCCGGAGGGCGGCTCGATCGCGCTCCTGGGTGAGTCGGGGTCGGGAAAGACCGCGACCGCACGGGCGATCATGGGGATCCTGGACAACAACGCCGTCACGAGCGGTTCGATCCGCTTCCGCGGCCAGGAGCTCGTCGGGCTCGATGAGGAGTCGTACCAGAAGCTGCGCGGCGCCGAGATCGCCATGGTGTTCCAGGACGCGCAGTCCGCGCTCAACCCCGCGTACACCGTCGGTTGGCAGATCGCAGAGGTGTTCCGGCTCCGCGACGGCCGGCGCAGATCAGAGGCGAAGCGGCTCGCGATCGAGGCGCTCGAGCGGGTCGGGATCCCGGATGCCGCCCGTCGCGCCCGCCAGTATCCGCACCAGTTCTCCGGCGGTATGCGCCAGCGGGTCCTAATCGCGATCGCGCTCGCACTCCGTCCGTGCGTGCTCATCGCCGACGAGCCCACGACCGCGCTCGACGCGACGATCCAGGCGCAGATCCTCGAGCTCATCCGGGAGGTGCACCGGGAGAGCGGCGCCGCGCTCGTGCTCATCAGTCACGACCTGGGGGTTGTCGCGCAGATGGTTCAGCGGGTCGTGGTCATGAAAGACGGCGAGGTCGTCGAGGAGGGTGCGGTTCGGGACGTGTACCTGCGCCCGCAACACCCCTACACGCGGGCGCTTCTCGAGGCGTCGCCCTCGTTCCAGGCCGGTCGTTTCGTGACCGAGGAGGAGCCGTGAACGATCCGATCCTGCAGGTGACCGACCTGCACAAGCACTTCCCGCTTCCGTTCCTCGAGCGGATGAGAACGGGAGCGAAGGCCGTAAAGGCGCTCGACGGTGTGACCTTCAGCGTCGCTCGCGGTGAGACGGTGGGCATCGTCGGCGAGTCAGGGTGCGGGAAGTCGACGCTCGCCCGGGCGCTTGTGGGCCTCGACAAGCCGACGAGCGGGACGATCCGCGTCAACGGGATCGATGTCGCGACGATGACCCGGGCACAGCGCCGACAGTTCCACCGGACTGTGCAGATGGTCTTCCAGGACCCATTCGCCTCGCTCGACCCGCGCATGCGGGTGCGGCGGATCATCGGCGAGGGTTGGCGTGCCCACCCCGATCTGGTTCCGGAAAGCCAACGCGAACGAACCGCTGTGGAGCTGCTCGAGTCCGTGCGGCTGCCCGAGGAGGCGTTGAACCGGTTCCCGCACCAGTTCTCCGGAGGTCAGCGCCAGCGGATCGGCATCGCGCGGGCGCTCGCGGTTCAGCCCAGCATCCTGGTCTGTGACGAACCGACCTCGGGGCTCGATGTCTCGGTTCAGGCCCAGGTCCTCGACCTCCTGCGCGGTCTCGTCCACGACCGCGGGCTGACGGTGCTCTTCATCGGCCATGACCTTCCGATGATCCGCTCGATCGCCGACCGGGTCATCGTCATGTATCTGGGCCGGATCGTCGAGGTGGGTCCCGCCGAGCGCATCTTCGCGGCACCTCAGCACCCGTACACGAAGGCGCTGCTCTCGGCGACGCCCGACCCGCTCAGGGTCACAAGCGGCACGGCGCATGAGCGGATCGTGCTCCGGGGCGACGTCCCGAGCCCGCTCAACCCGCCGAGCGGATGCCGGTTCCGGACCCGCTGCTGGAAGGCCCAGGACCTGTGCGCCCAGGTCGAGCCGGTGCTCGCGGATGACGTGAACTCGGCCGCCTGCCACTTCCCGGAGAACATCGCCCCCGGAACCGTGACCGGCTCGTCGGTGGCGGCATGAGGCTCTCGCAGGTCCCACTCGCCGAGCTCGACGAGGTGCGCGCACACCTGCATCGCGAGATCGCAAGCGGCCGGCGAGCGGACTTCTTCCGTTCGATAGGGGTGGACCCGGCCGGCGCACTCCCGGGTCCGTTCAACGCCATGGTTCGGGCCCCTCAGGTGGGACGCGTTCTGCACCGGGTGGGGGAGGCGCTGCGCTACGACGGGGTCCTGCCCGATCTCGTGCGCGAGTCGGTGATCCTCTCGGTCGCGGTCGCGAAGGATTCGCCGTTCGAGTGGCGGTCGCACGAGCCCATCGCGCGCGCTGCTGGCGCCGACGACGCGCTCCTGGATGCACTGCGAACGAAAGACCTCGAGCGCATCCCCGATGACCGCTGCCGGCTCGCGGTTGCCGCGGTGGCACCCTTGCTCGCGGGTGGTTCCGTCAACGAGACAGCACTTGAGACCGTGCGCGCCAAATGGGGCGAGGAGGGTGCCGTCGAGCTCGTGGTGCTCGCGGGCTACTACGTCGTGCTCGCCGATCTCATGCGCACGTTCGAATCGGATTGAGAAGGCTGTCGGCCACGCCGCGTCGATGTCGAAGGCATGTCGCGCGAGGCCCGCCAGTGGGTCCTCGACGTCGCCGTCCGCAGACTCACCGCGCAGGATGCGTCGATCGCGGTGGAAGTCGCCGCCGGGCTGCCGAGCCGGACGCGGAGGGTCCGTACCGGCAGGTGGACGAGCACCCTTATCCGGCCAAACTGCTTAGTAGTGGAACGGCTGATCATGCGGGCGTCGTCTGTTGGGTTCAGAGCCCAGAGCCGGTGTTCATAACCCTCGGTCGCGGGTTCGAGTCCCGCCCGCCCCACCCGACCCCAGCCCGCTGCCGTCGACCGGGCCGAGCCGCGTCAAGATTCAGAGCTACGCCCCGGTGGTCCGCCGGCCATAATGCGGCGTCATGAGCGCGCCACTGATCATCAGGTATCCACCCGCCGAGGGCACGTGGGTGCTTCATCCGCCGGTAGACCCGTGGGGTGACGGCCACGTCGCCCGGATGCAGGTGGAACTGCATGACCACGGCCCACCGCGCGGCGCGACGTGACGCTTGTCCGGCCCCTTGACGGCGAGGAGCCGGACCTCGTCGCCTTCTTTCAGCAGCTCGCGGACGACTGGCAGGGCTGGGACGGCGTACGCAGTTGGCGATCCCTTGACAGCACCCTGCACATAACCGCCCGCCACGACGGCAGGGGCACGTCACTCTCGGCGGAACCCTCCACGAGGACTACTACACACCCGACGGGTGGCTCGCCCGGACCTTCATTACCGTGGAGGCGGGGGAGCAGATGACCGCGCCCGTTTCCGATCTTCGTGCCACCTCCAAGGACTGGCTAGCTGACCGTGCCAGCGCGGTCAGCGGGCGGCGCCGATTGCGTCGTGGCTCTACGCTGAGCGCCACATCACCGCGTCGGCCCGACCGGACCTGGCGGCGCCTCGCGCCGGGCTCCGGGAGCATCTGGAACCCGGAGGCAGCATGGCCCTTGTCCGCAAGGTCTGCCCTGACTGCTAGCGCAAGGTCACCGAGCTGACGGAGACCATCACCGGGCGAGAGGTCTGCCTGGATTGCGCGAGCCCTACGGACGGGTTCGATCGTCGGCGCGATCGAGGGCAACCTGGGCAGTGGGTACGGCGTCTGGGCCATGTTGATGCGCCGGATCCGCCGGACAACGATCGAGGGTGGTTTCGCTCGCCGAGTTGGCCCCTATCCGGCGGCCGTGGAACGTTGGCACGCCAGCCGTTGGATGATCTTGTTTTTCGACGGCTGGGATGCCAACGATCACGAACGCGTCGTCGAGTGACCGACGCCCGCGGCGCGCCGACATCACAGAGCCATGTTCCGGCCAGTGATGGCAGCATGAAGACCGTGGAGGGACCGTTCGTCAATGTCCGCCGGCAGGGCGATGGCCCGTACGCCTGCCCGTGCTGCGGCTACCTGACGCTCAGCGAGCGGGGCGGCGACGAGATCTGCCCGGTGTGTTACTGGGAGGACGATGGGCAGGACGACCACGACGCCGACCAGGTACGCGGCGGGCCCAACCGGGACCTGAGCCTGACCATGGCACGACGCAACTTCGCCATGTACGGCGCAGCCGACCGCCGGTACCTGCAGCACGTTCGCCCGCCCACAAACGACAAGCACCCGCTCGCCCCCCGCACGGCCCGAGCCGCCCGGTTTGGCATGAACGCATGAGCGTCGCTTACCCTGCTACCCGCGCACTTACGGTCTGAGCAGCAAGGAGCCTGCGTTGCCGGTCCAGTCTCGGCATGCGGTCCCCGCGACTGCACTCCCGGAGGACGAGCGCCACGCCGAGCGGGTCGGTGAACTGCTCGCCGAGCGGGGAGTGACCGTCATCTGCGATGGCGGCATCGGCGTCATGGCCGCCGTCGTCCGGGGCGTACGGTCCCGCAGGGGCCTCGTAATCGGGTGTACGCCCCGATGCCGACAAGTCCACCGCCTCGCCCGACCTGTCCGCCGTCATCGTCACCAACCTCAGCGAGGCGCGTAACGCCGTCATCGTCTGGTCGGCCGACGCGGTGATTGCCATCGGCGGCTCCTGGGGCACCCTGTCCGAGATCGCGCTCGCGAAGCGGCGCGGCGGCATTCCCGTCGTGTGCCTGGACGGCTGGCGCATCACCGACCACGACGGCACGCCGATCGAGGGCATCGCGTACGTCGACAGCCCGAGCAGGCCGTCGCCACCGCGCTCGCGCACGCCGCCGGGGCCGGTGACTGACCGGGCCTAGGCTGGCGCCGACTCGCGCAGGCTCTGCCGGTACTCCAACGCCTCCGGCACCTCCTCGAACTTGAGCAGGTTGCCGGCCAGCTCCACCAGGTGCTGCTTGACCTCGGCCGGGGTGGCGTAGAAGAACTCGCGGCGCTGGTTGACCCGGTTGACCCGGCGGTCCGCTAGCCGGCGGTGCAACTCGGCCTCGATGCCGACCGCGTCCTCGGAGAAGAACAGCGCGTGCACGTCGAAGTTGAACGGCACGCTGGCGTCGCCGAGCTCGCGGATCCGGTCGAGCGGATCGAGACGCCGCGTCATCCCGATCTTCACGATCCGGTCGCCGAACGCGCCGATGTTCGAGATGACGTACACGTATCCGGCCCGGACGTTCGCGGCCCGGTAGTCGACTTCCTCGATCGACCGGTCGATCTCGGCGAGGCGCGCCTCGGCCTTCGCGGCCTCTTCGACGTTGCCCTGTGCCTGCAGGGTGGCCAGCACGTTTAGGTAGTGCTGGCGTTCCTTCTCCAAGCGTTCGCGCTCGCGCTCCATCTCCTGCTGGACGCGGCGTTCCTCGCGCAGGCGCGCCTTCTCCTCTCGCTCCCGCTCCTTCTCCTCGGCCACCTTGGCCAGGTAGTCGGCCGTCAGCTCCAGCTCGGCGACCCGGAGCCGGTGGTACTCGTCGGAGATGCGGATCTGCATCGTCTTGCCGAGCCGGGCGATGGTGTGCGCGACCTTCGTCAACCGGTCGATCGCCGAATCCACCTTGTACGGCTTCAGCCCGCGCACCAGGTTGTCCGCCTCGGCGTTGTACGCCCGCAGCATCAGCTTCGAGAAGTCGCGCAGCATCCGTTGACCCTCGGCCACGGACCCGACAACCTGGTCGCGCGGGCCGACAAGCTGGCCGCGGCCGGCGAGACCCGGCACGCACCGCAGGCGCTCGCCGACGCGCTGCGGCTGTGGCGCGGTCCGGCACTCGACGGGCTGGCCACGCCAGGCTGTCCGGGGCGGCCCATCAGCTCGAGGAGGCCCGGGCCCGCGCGGTGGAGAAGCGGATCGAGCTGGAGCTGGCCCTGGGCCGGCATCGGGAGGTGCTGGCCGAGCTGTCGGCGCTGACGCGGATGTACCCGTTCCGGGAGCGCCTGCACGAGTACCTGATGCTGGCGCTGTACCGGGCCGGCCGGCAGTCCGATGCGCTCATGCACTACCGGCACGTCCGTACGGCGCTGAAGGAGCAGCTCGGCGTGGAGCCGGGGGCCGGGCTGCGGCAGCTGCACCAGGCGATCCTGCGCGGCGACGAGACATCGCCCACCCGCCGGAGCCGCCCATCCGGGGCAACGACCGACCAGCGCACGGCGACTGACGAGCCCGCGGCGCCCGAGCCCTCGACGGCCAGCAAACAGACCAGCAATCGGACGAGCCGCCGCGCCAGATACCCCTGGCGGACTTCGGCTTCACCGGCCGCGCGAGCTGATGTGGCTCGACGAGCGGCGGCGCGGGTGCGGCTGTTCGAGTGGTACACCCGCGGCTCCGACTGGGCCGCGCGGCTGATGCACCCGCAGGTGCTCCGCCCGTCCGGCCTGGCGTATGACCAGCCAACAGCGGAACCGGCCGACCGGGACCGGGCCCAGGCCTGGCTGCGGGCCGAGGCGTCGAACCTGTGCGCGGCCGTCCTGGCCGGCGGCGAACTCGGGCTGCATCCCCAGACGTGGCGGCTGGCCTGTCCACGATCTCGGCGGCCTGGTCGGCTCGGCGGGTCGTCGGGCAGCAGCCGTTCGGCGGTGCCCGGGCGTCGGGCACCAACGACAAGGCCGGCTCCTGGCAGAACCTCGTCCGCTGGGTGTCCCCGCGCACGATCAAGGAGACGTTCGTCCCGCCGACC
>Ga0310834_100665_pt1 | contig 32163 bp, 46 predicted proteins | sample SM_ome_2_FD_201314 | JGI IMG/M metagenome (GOLD analysis project Ga0310834, IMG submission 201314) | Sorghum-adapted microbial communities enriched on stacked mutant (SM) sorghum from Joint BioEnergy Institute, Emeryville, California... ... | reverse complement strand
CAGTCTTACGGGCAGGTTGCCTACGTGTTACTCACCCGTCCGCCGCTAAGTTTATCCGAAGCAAGCTCCCGATAAACTCCGCTCGACTTGCATGTATTAGGCACGCCGCCAGCGTTCGTCCTGAGCCAGGATCAAACTCTCCAATAAAGATGAAAGGAATCTTGAATCCTTAGGAATCAAGGTCTTTCATCGAAAGTGTTTGACTTGCTCATTTAGATAAACTGACGAGATCGGATCGAATTTCAAGGCCGAAGTACACCGGTTTGAAATTCATCCTTAAAAATCTCAGTTTAATTACTCACTCGTTGTTCAGTTTTCAAAGATCAACTTCGTTTTTCGTCATCGCTTTGTTTCAGCGGCGACTTTTATAATATATCACAGTCAGTCAGGTTTTTGCAAGAGTTTTTTTGAACTTTTTTTCTTGCTAATGTTTTCCTGTCCTTCACTGCTTGTCCATGCAAAACAAGGACGATTGCTAATTTACCATAAGATTAGCCCCGCCGTCAACTATTTCTTAACCTATTCTTTTGCTTGTGGAAAACGAGCCCGCCGGGCATATTTCGATAATTCCTTGGAGGGAGCAAAGCGAGCATACATCCGGAAAATCGTTTTATAGCGGTTAGCGATCGCCTGACGAATATCTTGATCGAGTCGCGTATCGTTCAGATCGAGCAGCATTTCATCCAATTCTTTTCGCAGCACATAATCCAGTTCCTTGCATTCCTTATCAGTGAACAACATTCCCAGCATGCATAACACTCCTTGTTCGATCCATGTTTTAAGATATCGATCTATTTATAGATGCTTTAATGTTATGCTCACTTTTTGGGAAATTTATGAATGCATGCGAAAATCATTAATCACTTTAATTTTCAAAGACCTGACTTGCCGCTCAACCAACGAGATAAAAAGTTAACGTGCTCTCAATCACCGCAGCGACCAGCAGCATAACAACAATCCAGATCGCCCCCCGCCCGGCAGAAACAAGAAAGCCTCTCCAATCCACCGTACGCTCCGAGGCATCTCTGGAACCGGCCTCTCCTAAGCTCTTTACCGCCAAATAGCCGAATTGCATCCCAAACCCTGCGGCAATCAGAATCGCAGGAATTTCAATGATCCCGTGAGGAAGCAGGCCACGAACGATCAAATCCACTAAATTCTCACCTCGACCGCCAGCCGCCGCCACCACAAATCCTAAAGCCAAACCGTTCATCAACAAGAAGAAAGCCGGTAAAATTCCAAGAATGGCGCCTAGCAACATCACACCGAGACTTTTAGTCACATTATTAAAAAAGATAAACAGGAAGAAGTTCCACTCCGGATGCTCCGACTGTGCCAAATCCCGGCTGATCCGGCTAAGCTGTTCGAGATTAGGCATTACTAGGCGGGTTAACGTGTCTGCATTTGCTGCCCCCAGAACTAGTCCCGCTGCAAAAATCAAAATCGATAGCAGCATGGCTTTCTTATATTTACGTAAGTCGCGGATAAACTTCCGAATCGAGAACATTGCATCAATCTCCTTCAAATTATGATCGGCCAAGCGTCATAAAGCTGTGGAACAAGCATACATTTGTACAAGCGGATCAGTTCAGATCATTTCATTCTGATAACGAGAGGGGCTTAAAGGTTCATGAACAACTTCTTCTATGTCCTTAACGGAAAGAAAATCAAACGCTTTTTCTTTGTCTTCGCTGCGGCCCTCTTTGCTGCCGGCGTCATTTACGTGGAGCAGGGCCATGTCACGGTATTCTCAGAGGAAAGCGCTCCGTCGGCTATTTATAGCGTGTCCACGAACAAAAAAGTCATAGCCCTTACCTTCGATATCAGTTGGGGCGATACGCGGGCCGAGCCGATTCTCAACGTGCTGAAGGAGAAGAATGTGCAGAAAGCCACCTTCTTCCTGTCTTCGCCTTGGAGCAAGACCCATCCAGACATCGTCAAAGCAATTCAGAAGGAAGGTTATGAAATTGGAAGCCACGGGCATAAGCATACGAATTACAGCAGCCTGAGCGACGAGGAAATCGCCCGTCAGATTTCAACCGCACATACGATTTTGACCGAAGTAACAGGCCAACCTCCTAAGCTGCTGCGGCTTCCAAACGGTGACTTCGATAAGCGTGTGCTTAGAATTGCGGCAAGTCAAGGCTACCAAGTCATTCAATGGGATACGGACTCTCAGGATTGGATGAACAAAGGAGTTCAAACCATCGTTGACCGCGTCGTTAAAAAAGCCCATCCCGGGGATATCGTTCTCCTTCACGCCAGCGATTCGGTGAAGCAAACGCATGAAGCGTTGCCGATTATCATCGATGAGCTCCGCAAGAAAGGCTATGAGTTTGTGACCGTAACGGACCTGCTGCAGGAAGCCAGCGTTCAAGGCAACGAAGTCCGTGATCAAGCGTGGCTGAAGAAGCAGCTTGAGTACGCAATTGGATTGTAAACTGTAGCAAAAAAGCCCAGTTTAGGCTGGGCTTTTTGGTATTTCTGTACTTCCTGAATTCAGCACGCGCTGCAGAATTAAGATTTGATATGCATTACATGCGACTAATGGCGCAACAATCCAGGCCGTCGCGGAATTGACCCCAATCTTCAATACGCCAACGGTCTCTACAATCGTAACCGCAATCATAAAGAACAACGTGGGAATCCAGGCAGTTGCATTCGTCAATTTCGCCTTATAAAACGCAGTCCCCACAGCCACAATAAGAATGACAATGCCAAGGACTATGTCAGAATACCCGTTCTTCTCCCCGCCTACGAAAATGCGGAAGAACATGAGTTCCAGCAACGCTAAAGCAGTTAAGACCAACTGGATATATTGCCACGTTCTTCTGGAGAAGACTCCGTTCCCCATATAATTGATCATTAAATATGCAAAAAAGCCCATTTGAGAATACACGCTAACCATAATGCCCACACCAAGTAAAATCCCGACATTGACCAGAATATCGGTCAAGCCTTTATATTGCAGGGTATCGGCCCATTGCAACAACAGGCCGACAATCAGCGACCCCGCCGCTCCTACGGCTAAGGTTGTCCCAAATAAGTAAAGCCACTTTTTTAAGTTCAAACCCCTTCCACCTCCACTAACGAAATATTTTACCAACGATCCCGGTAAAAAACCATTGTTTTTAAGCTTTTCGTTGGGATATTTCCGTTTCTAAGCCGCATACTAACTTCAGCAATGATGATAAGGAGGAAGGGAACCATGAAATGGCGGGGTACCCGTTGGATTTTATGCTTCTTATGTACATTCACTCTTCCGCTTGCAGCCTGCGGTTCTGAACAAAGCTCCTCCTCCTCTTCCCAGGGTGGGGGATATAAAGAAACGAAGTCGATGGTCATCGATATTCTTAAGACCGACGAAGGTAAAAAAGCTATATATGAAGCATTAAGCTCTCCGCCAAGCAGCGAGAGCGGCGGCTCAGAATCCGGTTCGGAGTCCGGATCTGACTCTGGTTCCGGTTCAGATTCCGGTTCCGGTTCAGGTGGATCCGGAGGAAGCGGCGGAAGCGGATCGTTTGGGGTGAAGATGATTCTCCCGTCCCAAACCGCCAATGAGGTGCGTATGGCGGTCAAGGAGACGATCACTTCCCCTGAATACAAAAAGGAAATTGAGAAGATCATGACCGATCCGCAGTTTGCCGGAGATTTTGCGAAGGCGATTAACGCCCAAAGCAAAGAGCTCCATATGCAGCTGATCAAGGACCCAACGTATCAGAAAGCGATCAGTGACATCCTGAAATCGCCGGAAGTCATGAAGATGTTCCTTGATTTAACCAAGACGCCGGACTACCGCAAGCAATCCATGACGGTTATGCAGGAGGCCATGCAAAGTCCATTGTTCAAAATGGAAGTGCTTGAGCTGTTAAAAACCGTTGTTCAAGAGCAACTGCAGCCTAAGGTCGAAAAAGAGCCTAAGGATGACGGAGGCAGCGGTGGCGACGACGGCGGCGATGAAGGCGGACAAAGCAAAGAAGGCGGAGGCAGCGGTGGAGCTTCATAAGCTGATAGCAATCAACGCTCCACAAAAAAAGACTGACCCTTTAGGGATCAGTCTTTTTTACATTTCAACACGATGCGCTGCGCCAGTTCGTCATACAGCTGACCCACCGGGGTCTCTGCTTTGTACACTGACGGAGAAAAGTCCGGCTCGGAGGGATGGTTATCCGGCGCCCCCAGCGGGAATTGTGCCAGCAATTCCGTATGTAAGGACTCTGCCAACCGAGCACCGCCGCCGCGCCCGAAGATATAATCCTTCTCGCCGCATTTGGAGCACTCGTAGTAAGCCATATTTTCGACGACGCCCAGCACTTCATGTTCCGTGCGCAGCGCCATAGCCCCTGCTCGGGCAGCAACAAAAGCAGCAGTAGCATGCGGGGTAGTGACGATGATCTCCTTGCTTTGCGGAATCATCTGGTGCACGTCAAGGGCGATATCCCCTGTACCCGGCGGAAAATCAAGCAGCATATAATCCAAATCGCCCCACTGAACATCGCTGAAAAATTGCCGAAGCATTTTCCCCAGCATCGGTCCCCGCCAAATGACCGGGTTATTGTCCTGGATAAAGAAGCCCATCGACATCACCTTAACGCCAAAGCGTTCTACGGGCAGGATTTGACCGTTATCCACCACCGGCGCCTCTTCAATCCCCATCATATCGGGAACACTAAAGCCGTAGATGTCGGCGTCAATTAAGCCCACCTTCTTGCCTTGACGCGCCAGGGCCACCGCCAAATTCACCGTGACGGTGGATTTGCCTACTCCCCCCTTACCGCTGGCAACAGCAATAAATTGCACGCCAGATCTTGGATCAAGAATCGGCAGCCCCTCCAACCCTGCTCCATGCCCCTTCAGTTCGTTGCTTTGGCCATGAGATGAGTCCGAAGGTTGACGAGCCGCGCTAAACGCGGCCTCACGCTCCTGCTCCGAAGCTTCACGGAAGCGAAGATGCACATCCTTCACCCCTGCTTCGGATAAACGAAATCGGATCTCCCGCTCGGCTTCCACTTGTGCTGCACTGCCTTTCTCAAAGCCAACGACGGTTAATGAGACGCGGTCTTCCTTGATCATAATATCGCGAATCCACTGGAGGTCGACTAGACTGAGACCTGTGGTTGGTTCTGCAACCGGGCGTAATGTTGCCTGAAGCTGTTCTTTCGTAATCACTGACAGCACCTCGACTTCATCAGATAGTTAGGTCTATTAAGATAGTTAGTTCTATTATATCATTACCTGACATCCTCTGCCGGGGTTTGTACCTTTTCTCCAGAATAATATCGCAAGATCCCCTGATAAATGGAAGCAGCTACTTTCCGTTGGTACGATTCCGTGCCAAGCAACCCCGCTTCCTCTGGGTTCGATAGGAACCCGACCTCCACCAGGACAGCCGGAATCTTCATCGCTTCAAGCAAATACACTTTCTTATCCGCACGATTCGCTACCCGGTCGGTGTTCTCCAGATTCCGTCTAAGCTCTTCCTGTACGAGCGCAGCCAAGTTGGCGTTATCTGCATGATTGGGATAATAGAACGTTTGTGCGCCTCGCCAGCGCGGCGAAGGAATGCTGTTCATGTGTATACTCACGAGCAGATCGGCCTGCTGTTCCTCAATAAAGCGGACCCGTGTCATTAAATCCTCGGTCTTCCGTTTACTGTAGCCCCTCGTGTCGGCCGCGGCCAGGTCCTTGTCCTCCTCGCGGGTCATGACAACCACCGCACCCGCCTGCTGCAAATAATCGCGCAGGTACAAAGAGACGGCGAGATTGATGTCTTTCTCGATCAGCCCCTGCTTACTGCTGGCTCCCCCATCGGGCCCGCCATGCCCAGCATCCAGAGCAATCACCTGCCCCGCCAGCGGCAGACTCCAATAATTCCAGGCTTTCTGCGCCGGCACCCGGTAGAAGGCCAACCCCAGGATCACGGCAGCCAGACCTACGCCGATCAGCGCTATTTTGATGTGGTTCAGAGTAATCCATAACGTCACCTTATCTCGATCGCGCATAAAAAAAGCCACCTTTCTCCCTTCATGACATTACTCATGATATGGGACAAGGTGGACAAATATGACTCTTATCGGATTAGGCTAACCTGTGATTTAAGTGGGTTGCACCTGCTGCTTCATTCCTTCGATCAGGACCTCCGCAACCTCCGGCCGGGTAAATTCCGGCGGCGGACAAACCCCATCGCGCAGCAAACCGCGCACCTTCGTTCCGGACAAGGTTAAGTGATCTTCTTTCGGATGTGGACAGGTCTTGCTGGAAGCCATATTCCCGCATTTCGTGCAGAAAAAGCTATGTTCAAAGAACAGCGGCGTGATGCCCAACTCCTCCGAGGTGAAGTTCGAGAAGATCTCTTGGGCCTCATACGTGCCGTAGTAATCGCCAACCCCGGCATGGTCACGACCCACGATAAAATGCGTGCATCCGTAGTTTTTGCGCACCATCGCATGAAAAATCGCTTCACGTGGTCCAGCATAACGCATCGCTGCCGGGAACACCCCTAGAAAAGCACGATTTGCCGGATAATAGTGTTTCAGCAGCGTTAAATAGCTCTTCATCCGAACATCTGCTGGTACATCGTCGGATTTGGTCTCGCCGACCAGCGGATTAAGGAATAGCGCATCCACGATTTCCATCGCACTCTTCTGAATATATTCATGCGCCCGGTGAACCGGATTGCGGGTCTGGAACCCTACAACGGTTCTCCACCCCTTCTCGGCAAAGATCCGCCGCGTCTCGGCTGGGTCAAAATAAAACTCCTTAAACCGCGCCGGTTCCGGTCGGTTCAACACTTGAATCGAACCCCCAACGTAGTATGGCGAACGTTCCAGCAGCTTCTTCACTCCAGGATGCGCAGGATCATCGGTTTTGAACACTTTACGCGCTTCCTCTGCCTGATCTACAGAATAGACGCTGCCTATCTCAAGCAGACCGTAAACAACGCCGTCCTGCTCACCAATCAACGCGACCTGTTCTCCTACTTCCAGACTTTCCGCTTGTTCTCGTGCGACAGAGAGAGTAATCGGAATACTCCAGACCGTCCCATCAGCCAGCCGCATACGATCGACGACCGACCGATAATCGTTTTCGTTCATAAACCCGGTTAAGGGTGAAAAGGCCCCCACCCCAATGAGGTCCAAGTCCGAAATCGTCCAGTTATTGATTTGAATGGATGGAAGGCCCTTTGCCTTTTCCAAGAGACTGTCCCGTTCAGATCCAGTTACCACCCGGTTAATCAGACTTCCACCATGCGGTAATATTGACGTCACCCGTATCTCCCCCAATTCCGTTATTTCAATGCCGTGATTATTGGTGCAAACCGCATTCTGTTTTTTCCGTACCGGACCAACGCCCTGCCCGTGGATCTTCGCCTGGCATTACCGGACGGGTACAATGTTCACAGCCAATGCTAGGATAATTGCGGTCATGCAAAGGATTATAAATGAGCTGATGCTCGCGAATGTAGTTCCATACATCATCCGAAGTCCAGTTAGCGATCGGATTAAATTTCACCAGACCAAACTTGGTGTCGTATTCAATTTTCTTCGCATTGGCTCGGGTTGGTGCCTGGTCGCGGCGAATCCCGGTAATCCATGCATCGTAACGGCCTAACACCCGTGTCAGCGGCTCAACCTTACGCAGGTTGCAGCAAGCGTTAGGATCTGCCTTCCACAGCTCCTCCCCATACTTCTGCGTCTGTTCTTCTGGTGTTAGCAGAGGGGAAATTCGTACAAATTCCAACCCATATTTGGCCGCAATCGCGTCCCGGGTCTCATAAGTCTCTTTAAAATGAAAATCCGTGTCTAAGTAAAAAATGTCGGTAGACGGGCTGATTTGCTGCAGCATATCGACCAGTACAACATCCTCAGCCCCAAAGCTGCAAGCAAAGGTGATATTCGGAAATGTCTCTACCGCCCAGGCGAGGATTTCTTGGGGGGATAACGACTCAAATTCCTCGGCCTTGGCCGCAATCAGTTGCTCTTTTTCCAATAAATTCACTGTTCTTCAGACCTCCCGCATCTGGTTAATCAAGACTTGCAATTATTCCAACTAATCTGATTTGAATTATATTTAAAAGTATAGGGTATTCCCTCTAGAAGTCAATACTAAAAATTCCAAAATGAAAAAAAGTCCGGTGGTATCCGTTAATTTAAACGCAAAAAAAGCCCCTTTCCAAAACGGAAAGGGACTTTCGTAAGCAATATAAAGATTAACGTTTCGAGAACTGAGGAGCACGGCGAGCTGCTTTGAGGCCGTATTTCTTCCGTTCCTTCATCCGTGGGTCACGCGTCAAGAAGCCTGCTTTCTTCAATGCAGGACGCAGTTCCGGATCTGCTTTGAGCAGAGCACGGGAAATCCCGTGACGGATTGCGCCAGCTTGACCGGAGATACCGCCGCCATGAGCGATGACGATCACGTCGTAGTTACCCAGCGTTTCCGTCAAAGTCAGCGGTTGTTTTACGATCAGCTTCAGCGTTTCCAGACCAAAATAATCGTTGATGTCGCGTTTATTGATGACAATGCGTCCTTCACCCGGTACAAGGCGAACACGAGCTACCGAATGTTTACGACGACCTGTCCCATAGTATTGTACTTGTGCCATGAAACTGTCCTCCCTTTTAATTATCCGCGAAGTTCGTAAACTTCAGGTTTTTGTGCCGCATGTGGATGCTCAGTGCCCGCATAAGCTTTCAGTCTCAGCTTCATTTTCTCGCCAAGACGAGTTTTAGGCAGCATGCCGTGAACGGCGGATTCAATTACACGTTCAGGTTTCGTTCTCAGCAAATCCTTAGCAACGGTCACTTTCAAACCGCCCGGATGCAGGGAATGACGATAATATTTTTTGTTATCGAGCTTTTTGCCGGTCAGGGCGATTTTCTCCGCGTTGATGACGATCACAAAGTCACCGCAGTCAACATGTGGAGTAAATTGTGGTTTGTGTTTACCGCGGATAAGAGCAGCAGCTTCGCTAGCCAAGCGGCCCAGCGTTTTGCCTTCGGCATCGATGATGTGCCATTTGCGCTCTACTTCGCCTGGCTTCGCCATATAAGTGGTACGCATGTAAAGATCCTCCTTCAAATTCGTCCGAAATGGTTCATCCTGCTGAACACGATCATGCTCTTCGGGTCGCTTGACCTACGTCAGCAGATTTATCTTCGATCGTTTCATTCATGTTTAGCAAGCATATAATTCTTGTTTAAGCGGCTTTCTTGACTGGGGGCTGTGGGATAGCCATCAAGAAAACACAACTTTTATTTTACAGGAAGCCCAGTTAATACGCAAGCCTTTTTCAAAGGTTATCCCGAAAAAATCAAGCTTCCAAACCCCACCATTTCAGTCGTTCAAATCTTCTTCTTCGTATTCTACGCTCCAGAGCATCAGCCCTTTACTCTCCGCCGTTGGGCCTGCGGCGGTCCGATCCTTCGCCTCCAGAATCGCTTGGATCGATTCAGGCGTCCGTTTACCTTCACCGACCTCGATCAAGGTGCCCACGATGATCCGGACCATATGTTGCAGAAATCCGCTCCCCGTGACATAAAAATGGACAATCCCCTGCCCCGTTGCTCCAGGAATTTTCGCTGATGAATCCACCTCGATGCGGGCATCATATATGGTACGAACGTGACTTAGCTTCGTGGACTGACGCGAGGCGAACGAAGTAAAGTCGTGGGTTCCCATCAGATAAGGCAGGCATGCCTGCATGGCCTCCACATTAAGCTGTCCTGGATGATGAAACTGATAGTTCCGTTGGAACACATCCGGGAATCGGTTGGTATTAATGGAGTAGCGGTAGGTTTTCCGTTTGGCCGAATGCCGTGAATGGAAGGTCAGAGGGACCTCCCGAGCCGTCAACACGCGGATATCAGAAGGGAGCCGCGCGTTAAGCGCCAAACACCAACGTTCCACAGGAATTCGCGAATCGGTGTGAAAATGAAAAGGCTGCTGTCTCGCATGCACCCCGGCATCGGTTCGTCCCGAGCCATGAATTTTCACCGTTTCTCCCGTTAAATGGCGGATGGCTCCCTCGATATGATCCTGAACCGTATTTCCGCCCGGTTGGGTCTGAAAGCCGAAATAGTTGGTTCCGTCATAGCTGACGGTCATCAGCAAGTTGCGCATCGGTTCCTTCCTTTCTCAAGGCCACACCTTCAGTTCAATAAAAAAACTCTCCGAAAGCTTAGCCGTAAGGCGAGCCGACAGAGAGTTTTACACGCTAGAAATGGGGAACCCCCGAATTACGCGCGATCTACCAGTTCCAGATAAACCATAGGAGCAGCGTCGCCGCGGCGAGGTCCCAGCTTCAGGATACGAGTGTATCCGCCTGGACGGCTGGAATAACGAGTTGCCAGTTCGGTGAACAGCTTTTGGATTGCATCCTGCTCGCCGTCGATCGATTCGCGACGAACGTAAGCTGCCACTTGACGACGGGCATGCAGGTCACCACGTTTTGCTTTGGTGATCAGCTTCTCAGCGATCGAACGAACTTCTTTCGCTTTCGCTTCCGTCGTTTGGATGCGTTCGTATAAGAACAGGTCGGTTACCAGGTCACGGAACAATGCTTTACGTGCGCTGGAATCGCGGCCCAACTTTTGGTATGCCATGAGTTTTCCCTCCTTCGCTAAAACGATTCAAGTCAACTTATTCTTCAGTGCGCAATCCCAAACCTAACTCTTGGAGCTTCTCTTGAACTTCTTCCAAAGACTTGCGACCCAGGTTACGTACCTTCATCATGTCTTCTTCAGTTTTCGTCGTAAGCTCTTGTACCGTATTGATACCGGCACGTTTGAGGCAGTTATAGGAACGAACGGAGAGATCAAGCTCTTCAATCGTCATTTCAAGCACTTTTTCTTTCTTGTCTTCTTCCTTCTCGACCATGATTTCCGCGTCTTTCGCTTCGTCCGTAAGGCCTACGAACAAGAAGAGATGCTCGGTCAAAATTTTCGCGCCGAGGCTTACCGCTTCTTCAGGTCTGATACTGCCATCGGTCCACACTTCAAGCGTAAGCTTGTCGTAGTTGGTCACTTGGCCAACCCGGGTATTCTCAACCACGTAATTGACCCGTGTAATCGGGGTATAGATCGAATCGACGGGAATGACACCGATCGGTTGATCATCTCGTTTATTTCGATCTGCCTGAACGTAACCACGTCCGCGGCCTGCGTAGATGCGCATGTGGAGTCTTGAACCCGGTTCAAGCGTTGCAATATGCAGATCCGTATTCAAAATTTCCACATCGCTGTCCGCACGGATATCCCCTGCCGTAACAACGCCTTCGCCTTCCGCATCGATTTCGAGGATCTTCTCCTCATCCGAATGAATTTTCAGCGAGAGTGCTTTCAGGTTCAGGATGATCTCCGTAACGTCCTCCATAACGCCCGGTACGGTCGCGAATTCATGCAGAACTCCATCGATTTGGACCGAGGTTACCGCAGCACCCGGCAGAGAAGAGAGCAAAATCCGGCGAAGCGAGTTGCCCAGTGTGGTGCCATACCCACGTTCAAGTGGTTCTACTACAAATTTCCCATAGGTGCCTTCATCGTTAACTTCTACGGTCTCGATTTTTGGCTTTTCGATTTCTATCACGAAAGTACCCCTCCTTCAAAACGTCGTTCCTTTCAATCTGCCTAAGGTGCTGAAGTTTTCCAACGTAGTATGCCTAAACATCCATTGTTCCCAATTGACGCTGGTGTTATACCACGGCTTCAGCGCGGCTTCATTAAACGCGGCGGCGTTTTGGAGGACGGCAGCCGTTATGAGGAATTGGAGTAACGTCTTTAATCATGTTGACTTCAAGGCCTGCCGCTTGCAAGGAGCGGATAGCGGCCTCACGGCCGGCGCCAGGGCCTTTAACCATAACCTCAACGGTTTTCATGCCATGTTCCATCGCAGCTTTGGCAGCAGATTCAGCAGCCATTTGCGCAGCAAACGGAGTCGACTTACGGGAACCTTTGAATCCAAGACCGCCGGAGCTCGCCCAGGAAATCGCGTTACCGTGTGGATCCGTAATGGTGACAATCGTGTTATTGAATGTGGAGCGGATATGAGCCACGCCAGATTCAATATTTTTCCGGTCACGACGTTTCGTACGTACGACTTTCTTTGGTTTAGCCATTGTCTGTTATCCCCCCTTCTTATTTCTTCTTGTTCGCTACAGTACGACGAGGACCCTTACGAGTACGGGCATTCGTTTTCGTACGTTGTCCGCGAACCGGCAAGCCGCGACGATGACGCACTCCGCGGTAGCAGCCAATTTCGATCAAACGTTTAATATTTAAAGAAATTTCACGACGCAGGTCACCTTCAACCTTGACCGTTTTGTCGATCGTTTCGCGTAGTTTGCTAACCTCATCTTCCGTCAAATCACGAACACGAGTGTCCGGATTGATGCCTGTTTCTTTCAGGATTTTCTGGGAAGTCGTTTTACCGATTCCGAAAATGTAAGTTAAGGCGATCTCAACGCGTTTATCACGTGGCAAATCCACACCAGCAATACGTGCCATTTTACGCTACACCCCCTTCAATTAACCTTGTTTTTGTTTGTGTTTCGGATTTTCGCAAATCACCATGACATTGCCTTTGCGACGAATGACTTTGCATTTTTCGCAAATCGGCTTTACAGAAGGTCTTACCTTCATGCTGATTACCTCCTAAAAGTTTTACAGAAGTAAAACTGGGATCGAAAGCATACGTTCTTCTTTTGCGAAAGCAAAAATCCAATCGCACGCATTCTAATCATAAACTACTGTCAGAAACAACTCAACCTGAATATTGTACCACAACTTTACCATAATGGGTATAGTCTATTTGCGGTAAGTGATCCGGCCTTTCGTCAAATCGTATGGCGAAAGCTGTACGACCACTTTGTCTCCTGTCAGAATGCGGATAAAGTGCATCCGCAACTTCCCGGAAACGTGAGCGAGAATTTGATGACCATTCTCCAACTCTACTCTAAAGGTTGCATTCGGCAACGGTTCAATGACCGTACCTTCGACTTCAATGACATCTTCTTTAGCCACAGTCAGTCTCCTTTCTCTTCAGCCATAGAATTGGCGGACTTCTGATAAGCAAGAACTGCATGGCGCAGTTTCCCGTTCGTCACCCGTCCGCTTTCCTGCAAACTATGAACAACCTCGCTGCTAACGATGGGCAGTAGCTCAAGATGCTGGGCATTTTTACGTTTGGGTCCATCAAACTTCCGTTTGTTTCCGTCCGCGATCCAGACGAATTTGTCGTCCAGAATCCCGACAATCACATAAATCGCTCCGGCATCCCTGCCTTTGAGAACTTTCACCAACTGACCGATTTGCGGCGCTGAGCGCTCTTTCACGTTCATCACCTACGCATCCAGCTTCGTGAAAATTTCCATCCCGTCCGGCGTAACAGCTACCGTATGCTCAAAGTGAGCGCACAAGGAGCCATCCACCGTAACCACTGTCCAATTGTCTTCCAGCGTTTTAACATATCGCTTCCCCATGTTAACCATCGGTTCGATCGCCAGGACCATCCCCGGCTTAAGCCGCGGGCCCCGGTCGGGCAAACCATAATTCGGAATTTGCGGTTCTTCATGCAAGCTCGCGCCAATGCCATGACCCACATATTCCCGAACGACGGAAAAACCGGCAGCTTCGATGAATTGCTGAATTGCATGCGAGATCGTGTACAATCGAACATCCGGTTTAACGAGCGCAAGGCCCGCATACAAGGAACCTTCGGTGACTTCCAAGAGACGCTTGGCTTCCTCCGAAATTTGACCTACCGGATACGTCCACGCCGAGTCCCCATGGAAACCACGATACTCCGCGCCGATATCCAATGTAATGATATCGCCTTCGTTCAATTTGCGTTTGCCGGGAAATCCGTGTACCAATTCTTCGTTGACCGAAGCGCAAATGCTGTAAGGAAAACCGTTGTAACCTTTAAAGGACGGCACGGCGCCCTGACTGCGAATGTATTTATCGGCGAGTTGATCGAGTTCTCCCGTCGTAATTCCAGGCTGAATCGCTTGGGCCATGAGCCTGTGCGTTTCCGCGACGATCCGCCCAGCTTCTCGCATAAAGCCCAGTTCCGTTTCGGATTTACAAATGATCATTACACCTAACCTCGCAGTAGTGACACGATTTCCTTCGAAACCGCATCGATTTCCTGTTCACCATCTACCTGACGCAACAGGCCTTTGTCTTCATAGAACTTCAGAAGCGGTGCGGTTTTGTTGATATATTCGTCCAAACGAGTGCCTACGCTCTCTTCGTTATCATCCGAGCGTTGGTATAACTCGCCGCCGCATTTATCACAAACACCTTCCTGCCCCGGAGGATTAAAGATCACATGATAAGTGGCGCCGCAGGATTTGCATATCCGGCGTCCAGTCAGCCGCGCTAACAGCTTGTTCCGGTCCACTTTCAGGTTGATGACGTGGTCCAGCTTGCGACCCATACTATCAAGCAGCTCATCCAGCGATTCCGCTTGCGAAAGGGTTCTTGGAAATCCGTCCAATAAGAAACCTTTTTCGCAATCGGGCTGCTGCAAGCGTTCGCGAACGATCCCCACTGTCACATCATCAGGCACGAGCAGTCCCTGATCCATATATTCCTTCGCTTTCATCCCCACAGGTGTTCCCTGTTTGATTGCCAGGCGAAATGCGTCGCCGGTAGAGATATGAGGAATACCGAATTCGTTAACGATTGTCTCGGCTTGTGTTCCTTTTCCTGCTCCGGGAGGCCCCATGAATAGTAGGTTCATGTTTCTCACTCCCTCCAACACTTCTCTACAACAAGAAATAGCTCAGTTAGGTGCCAGGCAAGGACGTTTGCACGTCCTCTGATCCTGGTACCTACCGACTATTTATTAATAAAACCTTTATAGTGACGTTTGATCAATTGGCCTTCAATCGTCTTCATCGTATCCAGCGCAACGCCGATTACGATGAGGATCGATGTACCACCGATCAAGACGGTGCTCGGCAATCCTGCGATAGCCCCCAATCCCATAGGGAGAATGGAGATGGCTGCAAGGAAGAGCGCACCGGTCATCGTCAAACGAGTTAATACCCGAGTTAAGTAGGTTTCCGTCGCTTTACCAGGACGGATCCCTGGAATGTAGCCACCGTTTTTCTTCATGTTCTCAGCCATCTGCTGCGGGTTCATCTGTACGAACGTATAGAAGAACGTAAAGCCGATGATCATGATCACATAAAGCACCATCCCGAGCGGACGGTTGGTAGACAAATGGGTCGTAATCCATTGCGCCCATGCATGCGTCGACCAGAAGCTGGCGATGACAACCGGGAATTGCAGCAAGGATACTGCGAAAATGACCGGAATGACGCCGGCAGCGTTGATCTTGAGCGGAATATGCGTATTCTGTCCGCCATACATTTTGTTACCTACCACACGTTTTGCGTATTGCACCGGGATTTTCCGGATCGCTTGTTGTACGTAGATAACACCGATGACGATCAAGATGCACACCAAGAGAATCGCGATGGATTTCACCACATTAATGAAAGGCTGGCCTTCAATGATAAAATCCGATTGCGCAATCGTCGTAATGTGCGTAGGGATGGAAGCAACGATCCCCGCGAAGATAATCAGCGAGATCCCGTTACCAATCCCTCTTTCGGTAATCTGCTCACCTAACCACATCAGGAAAGAGGTACCCGCTGTCAACACAATCGCGATGACCAGATAATCACCGAAGGTCGCGTTCGGCACCATTTCCGTTCCGTACAAACGGTTAAAGCCAATCGACGTTGCAAACGCCTGAATGAGGGCCAAAATGACCGTTCCGTAACGGGTCACTTGGGCCATTTTCTTCTTACCGTGTTCCCCTTGCTTAGCCCATTCCGCAAACTTCGGAATGACATCCATCGACAAGAGCTGTACGATGATGGAAGCCGTGATATAAGGCATAATCCCGAGGGCAAAGATCGAGAAGTTCTTCAGGGCGCCGCCCGAGAAGGTGTTCAAGAGCCCAAGCAAGTTGTTTCCTGCTGCATTGTTTGTTGCTTCAAAAACGTCTTTATTAACGCCCGGAACCGGAACGAAGGATCCGATCCGGTAAATGAGGAAGATAAACAACGTGAACAGGATGCGGTTGCGAAGGTCTTGAACATGCCATATGTTCTTAATGGTTTTAAACATTAGATCACCTCGGTTTTACCGCCGGCAGCCTCGATTTTCTCTACCGCAGATTGGGAGAACTTATTCGCTTTAACTGTCAGTTTGACAGTAACTTCACCGTTGCCAAGAATCTTGATGCCGCTCTTCGCGTCTTTCACGATTCCTTGCTCAATCAACAGCTCAGGAGTTACTTCCGTATCCGCCGCAAAGTTGTTCAAATCTTCGATGTTGACAATCGCATACTCTTTCCGCGTCGGATTGATGAAACCGCGTTTTGGCAAGCGACGATACAGCGGATTCTGACCGCCTTCGAAGCCCGGACGCACACCACCGCCGGAACGAGCGTTTTGACCTTTGTGACCGCGAGTAGATGTTTTACCCATGCCGCTACCTGTACCGCGACCAACGCGTTTGCGTTCGTGGCGGGAACCAGGAGCAGGAGAAAGCTCATGTAACTTCATCGTTCGTTGCACCTCCTTATTTATTGTTGGCAATTAACAAGCTTACGCTATCCTTAGCCTTCAATTTCTTTAACCGAAACCAGGTGGCTCACTTGATTCACCATGCCGCGAATGGCTGGGTTATCGTTGTGAACAACGGATTGGTTAATTTTGCGAAGACCCAAGGTTTTCACGGTAGTACGTTGGTTCTCCGGACGACCGATCAAACTACGCACGAGGGTAATTTGCAGTTTAGCCATGAGATTCCCTCCTTAACCGAGAAGTTCTTCGACGGTTTTACCGCGCAATTTCGCAACATCCTCAGCGCGTTTCAGACGGGACAAGCCCTCCAAAGTCGCGTTGACCATGTTGATGGAATTCGAAGAACCCAAAGATTTAGTCAAAATGTCGCCTACGCCAGCCAATTCAAGAACCGCACGAACTGGACCGCCGGCGATAACCCCGGTACCTTCGGATGCCGGTTTCAGCAGAACGCGGCCAGCTCCGAAATGCCCGATTACTTGGTGAGGGATCGTAGTACCTACGAGCGGAACATGCACAAGATTTTTCTTCGCATCTTCAATGCCTTTACGGATCGCGTCAGGTACTTCGCCTGCTTTACCGATCCCAGCGCCAACCCAGCCTTTGCCGTCGCCGACAACCACGAGTGCACTGAAGCTGAAACGGCGTCCGCCTTTAACTACTTTAGCTACGCGGTTAATGTTTACAACTCTTTCTGTCAGTTCTAAAGTGTTCGGATCTACACGCAAGTCGTTAACCTCCTTTTAGTGATGATTTTTTAGAATTCCAGGCCTGCTTCGCGGGCTGCGTCAGCCAGCGCCTGAATCCGTCCATGGTACAGATATCCTCCACGGTCAAAAACAACGCTCTTATATCCTTTCGCTTGTGCGCGTTTTGCGATCAATTCGCCCACTTTACGAGCGGATTCCACGTTGCCGCCGTTACCGATCGAACCGCTCAGTTCTTTATCGACGGTCGAAGCACTAGCTACGGTTACGCCTGCTACGTCGTCGATCAGTTGAGCGTAGATATGTTTGGAAGAACGGTATACGTTCAGTCTTGGACGAGCTGCCGTTCCTTGGACTTTCTTACGTACACGCAGATGTCTTTTCAGACGTGCTTTGTTCTTATCAGCTTTTGTAATCATGACTTCCATTTCACTCCCTTCGGTTTACCGCTATCGGACATTTCGTTTCAAGACGCCAGAAGGCTAGGCACGAGAAGAAGAAACTTATTTCTTCTTACCGGCTTTACCTTCCTTACGAATAATGCGTTCGCCTTCATACTTGATCCCTTTGCCTTTGTATGGCTCAGGCTCACGGACAGAACGAATTTTAGCGGCATATTCGCCTACGCGTTCTTTATTGATCCCTTTAACGATGATCTTCGTATTCGAAGGTACTTCGAATTCGATGCCCTCTTCCGGTGTGATTTCTACCGGATGGGAGTAACCCACGTTCAGAACCAGTTTCTTGCCGGACAAGCTTGCGCGGTAACCGACACCAACCAGCTCGAGCGATTTGGAGAAACCTTCCGTTACCCCGCTGACCATGTTGCTGACAACGGAGCGGGTCGTGCCATGCAGGGAACGATGTAATTTATTATCAGAAGGACGTTCAACGGTAATGACGTTACCTTCAACCGTTACCTTGATGTCCTTGTGAAGCTCACGAGTCAAAGTACCTTTCGGACCTTTAACTGTAATGACGCTATTATCAAGTGTGACATCCACACCACTTGGTACTGTGATTGGTTTGCGACCAATACGAGACATTTATTGCACCTCCTTGTTATAAGACGTAAATTACCAAACGTAGCAGAGGACTTCGCCGCCGGCTTTGGACTGACGAGCTTCCTTGTCAGTCATGACACCTTTGGAAGTGGAGATAATCGCGATACCCAAGCCGCCGAGGACACGAGGAATTTCGTTGCTTTTCGTGTACACGCGAAGGCCTGGTTTACTGATTCTCTTAAGTCCAGAGATAACGCGTTCGTTGTTCGGGCCGTATTTCAGGAAAATACGGATGATCCCTTGTTTGTTATCATCGATATATTCAGCGTCACGGATGAAACCTTCACGCTTCAGGATCTCAGCGATTTGTTTCTTGATCGTGGACGCAGGCAGTTCAACCGTCTCGTGACGCACCGTGTTGGCGTTACGAATACGAGTAAGCATATCTGCAATTGGATCTGACATAGTCATACGTGTAAACCTCCTTCCCGTTGTTGATTAATTACCAGCTTGCTTTTTTCACGCCAGGAATCTGGCCTTTATAAGCTAATTCACGGAAGCAAATTCTGCAAATTTTGTACTTTTGCAATACCGAATGTGGGCGACCACAACGTTCACAACGGGTATAAGCCCGAACTTTAAATTTAGGTGTACGTTGTTGTTTAACTTTCATCGAAGTTTTAGCCACTTAGCCTGACACCTCCTAAATAGTTTCGGAGAAAATAGACGAATTACTTAGCAAACGGCATGCCGAGTTGCGTCAAGAGCTCGCGGGATTCTTCGTCGGTTTTCGCCGTCGTTACGATGACGATATCCATACCGCGTACTTTATCCACTTGATCGTATTCGATCTCAGGGAAGATCAGTTGCTCTTTCAGGCCCAGCGTATAGTTACCGCGACCGTCAAATGCTTTCGTCGATACCCCGTGGAAGTCACGGACACGCGGAAGCGTTACGTTAAACAGTTTGTCAAGGAAATGATACATGCGGTCACCGCGAAGAGTTACCTTCACACCGATCGGCATGTTCTCACGCAGTTTGAAACCAGCGATGGATTTCTTCGCGCGAGTGATAACTGGCTTTTGACCAGCGATCAGTTGCATATCGTTCACTGCGGAATCAAGTACTTTGGAGTTCGCTACAGCGTCACCAACACCCATGTTGATAACCACTTTTTCGATCTTCGGCACTTGCATTACCGTTGTATAGTTGAATTTTTGAATCAAAGCAGGTGTTACTTCGTTCAAAAAGCGTTCTTTCAATCTTGCTGCCATGAATCATGGACCTCCTTTCTTAACGTTTCTCGATTAGTCGATTACTTCTCCGGATCTCTTCGCTACGCGAACTTTTTTGCCGTTGTCCAATACTTTGTAACCGATACGGGTTACTTTTCCGCTCTTCGGATCAACGTGCATAACGTTCGAAACGTGAATCGGAGCTTCCTTCTCGATGATGCCGCCTTGTGGGTTCAGTTGGTTAGGTTTTTGATGTTTCTTAACCATGTTCACGCCTTCCACAAGCACGCGGTTTTCACGAGGATATGCGGCGATGACGCGGCCTTTTTTGCCTTTGTCTTTACCGGAAATCACGATCACCGTGTCGTCTTTTTTGACGTGCAGCTTATTGTTATGAGATTCAAGAATCTTCTTCAGTCTAGGCACTTGGTTTACACCTCCTGTTAAATCGGGCTCCCCGTTGGGTTATGGGGTGTTCTTAGATAACTTCCGGAGCCAAGGAAACGATCTTCATAAAGTCCTTGTCGCGAAGTTCACGGGCAACAGGTCCGAAGATACGCGTTCCGCGCGGGCTCTTATCTTCTTTAACAACAACTGCTGCGTTTTCGTCGAATGCGATGTAGGAACCGTCTTTGCGACGAACGGAACGTTTCGTACGAACGACTACCGCTCTAACGACATCCCCTTTTTTGACAACGCCGCCTGGTGTTGCTTGTTTGACGGAGCAAACGATCAGATCTCCGATTTGTGCCGTACGACGACCCGTACCACCCAAAACGCGGATACACATCAGTTCCTTCGCGCCGGAGTTGTCAGCAACCTGCAAACGTGTAAATGGTTGAATCATGGATATTTCCTCCTTTCGGTCTAAGCTACCGTGCTATTAAATGATAACCGCTTCTTCAACGACTTCAACGAGTCTCCAGCGTTTGTCTTTGGACAGCGGGCGAGTTTCGGCGATTTTAACGATGTCACCGATTTTCGCGGTGTTGTTCTCATCATGCGCTTTAAATTTCTTCGTGTATTTAATGCGCTTATGGTACAAGTCATGCTTTTTGTAAGTTTCAACAGCTACAACGATCGTTTTGTCCATCTTGTCGCTGACAACTTTACCAATTTGCACTTTACGGCTGTTACGTTCGCTCATGGTTTGCCTCCTTCCTGGACTTAGGCGCTTTGCTAGATTCGCTCAGCGCTTCTTAACTAGTAATCCCAAGTTCTCTTTCACGGATAACGGTTTTAGCACGAGCTATTTCCTTGCGCACATCGCGGATCCGAGTCGGATTATCGAGTTGGCCGGTAGCCAACTGAAAACGGAGGTTAAAGAGTTCTTCTTTAAAACCTGCGATTTTTTGTTCGATTTCTGCAGTGGTTAAGTTGCGAAGTTCATTAGCTTTCATTTGCTTCACCACCCAATTCTTCACGTTTCACAAACTTCGTTTTGATCGGCAGTTTGTGGGCAGCAAGACGCATAGCTTCGCGTGCAACTTCCTCCGATACCCCGGCAAGCTCAAACATGATTTTGCCCGGCTTCACAACTGCGACCCATTTTTCTACGTTACCTTTACCGCTACCCATCCGGACTTCAAGAGGCTTCTGAGTAATCGGCTTGTCAGGGAAAATCTTAATCCATACTTTACCGCCACGTTTGATGTAACGAGTCATCGCGATACGCGCTGCTTCGATTTGACGGTTCGTGATCCAAGTCGGCTCCAGAGCCTGCAGGCCGTATTCACCGAAGTTCAGTTCGGTGCCGCCTTTTGCTTGGCCTCTCATATTACCGCGTTGTTGCTTGCGGTGTTTTACGCGTTTTGGTACCAACATGATTAGTTGCCTCCTTCCTGAGCAGCTTGTTGTTTCTTAGCCGTAGGAAGAACCTCTCCACGATAAATCCATACTTTTACGCCGATGCGGCCATAAGTCGTATGCGCTTCTGCCGTACCGTAATCGATGTCGGCGCGGAGCGTATGAAGTGGAACAGTTCCTTCACTGTAGCCTTCCGTACGAGCAATTTCAGCACCGCCGAGACGACCGCTGACTGCCGTTTTAATCCCTTTCGCTCCCGAACGCATCGTTCTTTGAATTGCTTGTTTCAACGCACGACGGAAAGAAACACGACGTTCCAATTGTTGTGCAATGCTTTCAGCAACCAAGATTGCGTCAAGATCAGGGTGTTTGATTTCAGAAATGTTGATGTGAACCTTTTTGCCGCCTGCGATTTTCGTAATTTCACCGCGCAGGTTTTCAACTTCCGAACCGCCTTTACCGATAACCATGCCCGGTTTAGCAGTGTGGATCGTCACGTTCACACGATTTGCCGCTCTCTCGATCTCAATCCGAGATACCGCGGAGTCTTTCAGTTTATTTTTCAGGTGTTCACGAATTTTTACGTCTTCCAGCAAAAGATCACCGAAATCTTTGCCTGCGTACCATTTGGATTCCCAATCACGGATAATCCCTACTCGTAATCCGACCGGATTTACCTTTTGGCCCACACGTTTTCCCTCCTTATTTTTCGGATACCACCAAAGTAATGTGGCTGGTGCGTTTGTTGATCCGGCTAGCACGTCCCATTGCCCGCGGACGGAAACGTTTCATCGTCGGGCCTTGGTTAACGTAGGCTTGCGTAATCACCAATTTATTTACATCCATAGAATAGTTATGTTCAGCATTGGCAATCGCCGAGTTCAACAGCTTCTCCACGATCGGGGATGCTGCTTTTGGCGTATGGCGCAGAATTGCAATCGCGTCGCCAACTTGCTTACCGCGGATCAGATCAACCACGAGTTGAGCTTTGCGGGGAGCAATACGAATCGATCTTGCATGTGCTTTAGCTTCCATGTAGTATTACCTCCTCTCAAACGAAGAACTTATCGTTATTAACGTCTCGTTTTCTTATCGTCATCCGTATGACCTTTGTAGGTCCGGGTTGGAGCAAATTCGCCCAGTTTATGTCCGACCATATCCTCGGTTACGTACACCGGAACGTGCTTGCGGCCGTCATAGACACCAAACGTATGACCAATGAATTGCGGATAGATCGTGGAGCGACGGGACCAAGTTTTGATCACGACCTTCTTGTTCGAAGCGCTCGCTTCTTCCACTTTCTTAAGCAGGTACCCGTCGACAAAAGGTCCCTTTTTCAGACTGCGACTCATTCATTTATCCTCCCTTCACAATGCGCTGCAAGTTACGCTTCGTTCATGCCGCGAAGTGATCCGCAGGATGCGGATTACTTCGTGCGACGGCGAACGATATATTTATCAGAAGCTTTGCCTTTTTTACGCGTTTTGTAACCAAGGGTTGGTTTGCCCCAAGGAGACAACGGAGATTTACGGCCGATCGGAGCGCGACCTTCACCACCACCGTGTGGGTGATCGTTCGGGTTCATGACGACACCGCGGACTTCTGGACGTTTGCCCAGCCAACGGCTGCGTCCGGCTTTACCGATTTTCACGAGCTCGTGGTCACCGTTACCTACGGAACCGATCGTTGCGCGGCAAACTTTCAGAACTTTACGAACTTCGCCGGAAGACAGGCGGATCGTTACGTATTTGTCCTCTTTACCGAGCAATTGAGCTTCTGTACCAGCAGCACGAACAAGTTGTCCGCCTTTACCTGGTTTCAGCTCGATGTTGTGGATCACGGTACCTACCGGGATGTTCTCCAGCGGCAATGCATTACCGATTTTGATGTCGGAACCTGCGCCAGATTCGATCACGTCGCCCACTTTCAAGCCTTTAGGAGCGATGATATAGCGTTTCTCACCATCGGCATAGTGGATCAAAGCGATGTTCGAAGTCCGGTTTGGATCGTATTCGATCGTAGCAACGCGGCCTGGAATTCCATCTTTGTTCCGTTTGAAGTCGATGATCCGATATTTACGTTTATGTCCGCCGCCATGGTGACGAACAGTGATTTTACCTTGGTTGTTGCGGCCGGCAGTTTTGCTCAGCGGCGCAAGCAAAGATTTCTCCGGCTGATCCGTCGTAATTTCTTCGAAGGTCGACACGCTCATCGCACGTCTAGCCGGGGAAGTCGGTTTGTACTTTTTGATTGGCACGAGATTTCCCTCCTTACTTTAAGCGATTTTATACCGATTCAAAAAATTGGAGCGGCTTGCTTTCAGGTGTTAATGTAACAAACGCTTTTTTCCATTCTGGAGTGTATCCGGAGTAGCGTCCGTAACGTTTCAGCTTCCCGGGAACACGCAGGGTGTTTACGTTCTTCACCTTCACGCCGAAAATGGACTCAACAGCTTGTTTGATTTCCGTTTTGTTCGCGCGAATGTCTACTTCAAAGACATATTTCAGGTCGTTCATATATTCCGTGGAACGTTCCGTAATCACCGGGCGTTTGATAATATCGCGAGGATCCTTCATTACGCGAGCACCTCCTCTACCTTCTGAACTGCTTCTTTCGTAATGATCAGTTTGTCGTGCGTCAGCACGTCAAGAACATTAATGCCGTCTGCTGCCACGAACTTCACGCCTGGAATGTTACGAGCGGAAAGCGCAATGTTGTCGTCATAGCTAGGAGCTACAACCAGAGCTTTACGTTCCACTTTCAGGTTGTTCAAGATCGCTGCAAATTCTTTCGTTTTCGGAGCGTTCATCGCAAGTGCATCCAATACGATGATGTCCTGATCGATCACTTTCGACGAAAGCGCCGATTTGATCGCCAAACGACGAACTTTCTTAGGCAGTTTGTAGGAATAGCTGCGCGGAGTTGGTCCGAATACCGTACCGCCGCCTTTCCATTGAGGAGCGCGGATCGAACCTTGGCGCGCACGACCTGTACCTTTTTGTTTCCAAGGTTTACGGCCGCCGCCACGAACTTCGGAGCGTCCTTTAACTTTGTGCGTACCGAAACGCAGGGAAGCACGCTGCATTACAACAGCTTCATGAAGAACATGAGTGTTCGGCTCAATTCCGAATACGGCATCGTTCAATTCTACTTCGCCCACTTGGCTACCGCTAATATTGAAAAGTGCTACTTTTGGCATTTGTTGTTCCTCCTTTCCTGAGGGTTAATTATTTCTTAATAGTTTGTTTTACTTTAACGAAGCTGTTTTTCGGTCCAGGAATCGAACCTTTCACGAGCAAGACGTTGCGTTCTGCATCGACTTTAACAACTTCAAGATTTTGAATCGTTACAGTTTCATGTCCCATATGTCCAGGCAGGTTTTTACCTTTGAATACACGGTTAGCTGCGATGGAACCCATGGAACCAGGTCTACGATGGTAACGGGAACCGTGAGCCATTGGGCCGCGGCTTTGTCCCCAGCGTTTGATTACGCCTTGGAACCCTTTACCTTTCGAAATCCCTGTTACGTCAACAAATTCGCCTTCAGCAAAAATATCGACTTTGACCTCTTGGCCAACCTCGTATCCTGCCAAATCAACACCGCGAATTTCGCGAACGTAGCGCTTAGGCGTTGTGCCTGCTTTCTTTGCATGCCCAACTTCAGGCTTATTCGCTCTAGCTTCCTTCTTATCGGAGTAGCCAAGTTGAATCGCTTCGTAACCGTCGTTCTCCAGGTCTTTCTTCTGCAGAACTACGTTAGAGCTAGCCTCAATAACCGTTACAGGAATGACATTCCCTTCCGGAGTAAACACTTGAGTCATACCAAGTTTCTTCCCTAAGATACCTTTCATGTTGACACCTCTTTTCCTTTCCTGGTTACCTTACAATAGTAGGTATTACAATTTAATTTCGATATCTACACCGGACGGCAGGTCCAAGCGCATCAAGGCATCCACAGTTTGTGGAGTCGGGTTCACAATGTCGATCAGACGCTTATGCGTACGTTGTTCGAATTGTTCCCGGGAATCCTTGTACTTGTGCACCGCACGGAGAATAGTAATCACTTGTTTCTCAGTTGGCAACGGGATTGGCCCGGATACGCCTGCACCCGAACGTTTTGCCGTTTCAACGATTTTCTCTGCGGATTGATCAAGAATTCTGTGGTCGTAAGCTTTCAAACGAATACGAATTTTTTGCTTTGCCATTTTAGTCCCTCCTTCTATCGCCCAATTTAGTATCGGACATACTCCGTGGAAATTTTCTGGCCACCCTCCCATGGCAAAGGGGCCGGGTGTGTCAGTAACCTCCCACATCATCGCAACGTCACAGAACAACATTCACTATTATATAGAAAAGGTAGGCGGAATGCAAGTATAATTCGTAATTTTTCATTCCCTAAATAAAGTAAAAGAGCTGCGCTCCGAAATCGGAGAGCAGCTCCTTCGATCAGGCGGTTAAGCCTAATTATTTGTTGATGGAAACAACGGCACCGGATCCAACTGTACGGCCGCCTTCACGAATGGAGAAGCGAGTACCTTCTTCGATCGCGATCGGGGAGATCAGTTGAACGGTAACTTCGATGTTGTCGCCAGGCATAACCATTTCAGTTCCTTCTGGCAGGTTGATGATGCCAGTTACGTCCGTTGTACGGAAGTAGAACTGAGGACGGTAGCCGGAGAAGAACGGCTTATGGCGTCCGCCTTCTTCTTTCGTCAATACGTATACTTGAGCGGTGAACTCAGTATGCGGGTTAACGGAAGCTGGTTTAGCCAATACTTGACCGCGTTCGATTTCTTTACGGTCAATACCGCGAAGCAGTGCACCGATGTTGTCGCCCGCTTGAGCGGAGTCGAGCAATTTACGGAACATTTCAACGCCGGTAACGACGGATTTTTTCGTTTCTTCAACGATACCCACGATTTCAACTTCATCGCCGACTTTAACCGTACCGCGTTCTACACGGCCAGTAGCAACTGTACCACGACCAGTGATCGAGAATACGTCCTCGACCGGCATCAGGAACGGTTTGTCGATTGGGCGTTCAGGCAGCGGAATGTACTCGTCGATGATTTCGAACATTTCAACGATTTTTTGAGCCCATTCGCCGTCTGGGTTTTGCAGAGCTTCACGAGCGGAACCGCGGATGATTGGAGTGTCATCGCCTGGGAACTCGTATTCGTTCAGCAGGTCGCGAACTTCCATTTCAACCAGTTCAAGCAACTCTTCGTCTTCAACCATGTCGCATTTGTTCAAGAATACAACGATGTAAGGAACGCCTACGTTACGGGACAGCAGGATGTGTTCGCGAGTTTGCGGCATTGGGCCGTCAGCTGCGGATACAACCAGGATTGCGCCGTCCATTTGAGCAGCACCAGTGATCATGTTTTTAACATAGTCGGCGTGCCCTGGGCAGTCAACGTGTGCGTAGTGGCGGTTGTTTGTTTCGTACTCAACGTGTGCCGTCGAGATGGTGATACCGCGTTCGCGTTCTTCTGGAGCTTTGTCGATTTGATCGAAAGCTACAGCAGCACCGCCGTATTTTTTGGACAATACAGTCGTGATGGCTGCAGTCAGAGTTGTTTTACCATGGTCGACGTGACCAATCGTACCGATATTAACGTGCGGTTTTGTACGTTCGTATTTAGCCTTTGCCATTTTAAACAGTTCCTCCTTAAAATATGGATTGTTATGTGTGACCGATCAAAGGAACAAGCCCTTCGACCGGCAATTACATTAAATTATTCGGCCCCTTTATGCTTGGACACGATTTCTTCAGCGATGTTCTTCGGAACTTCTTCATAGTGGGAGAGTTCCATCGAGAACACGCCGCGTCCTTGTGTACCGGAGCGAAGGGTCGTCGAGTAACCGAACATTTCGGAGAGAGGCACTTTCGCACGGATAATTTGCGCACCACCACGGGAATCCATACCTTCGATACGGCCACGGCGAGAGTTCAGCATACCCATAACGTCACCCATGTACTCCTCAGGCACCGTTACTTCAACTTTCATGATTGGCTCAAGCAGAACAGGTTGACATTTGTCTTTTGCTGCTTTCAGAGCCATCGAACCAGCGATCTTAAACGCCATTTCACTGGAGTCGACGTCATGGTAGGAACCATCGACAATCGTCGCTTTTACGTCAACAACCGGGAAGCCTGCAAGAACACCGTTCTGCATTGCTTCTTCGATACCTTGTTGAGCAGGTCCGATGTATTCTTTAGGAACAGCACCACCGACGATTTTGCTGTCGAATTGGTTACCTGTACCTGGTTCGAGCGGTTCGAATTCAACCCAGACGTGACCGTATTGACCACGACCACCGGACTGACGTACGAACTTACCTTCAACGCGAGCCGGAACACGGAACGTTTCACGATAAGCAACCTGAGGTTTACCTACGTTCGTGTCTACTTTGAATTCACGGCGCATCCGATCGATGATGATATCCAGGTGAAGCTCACCCATACCTGCAAGGATCGTTTGTCCCGTTTCTTCATCTGTATGTGCACGAAGCGTTGGGTCTTCTTCAGTCAGCTTCGCAAGTGCAACGCCCATTTTGTCTTGGTCGGCTTTCGTCTTCGGTTCAACCGCGATTTCGATAACTGGTTCTGGGAAGTTCATCGATTCAAGAATAACCGGTGCCTTCTCATCACACAGTGTATCACCTGTCCCGGTGTCTTTCAAACCTACAGCAGCTGCGATGTCACCAGCATAGACTTCGTTGATCTCTTGACGGTGGTTCGCATGCATTTGCAGGATCCGGCCGATCCGTTCGCGTTTACCTTTCGTTGCATTCAACACGTAAGAACCGGATTGCAGAATACCGGAGTATACGCGGAAGAACGTCAGTTTACCCACGTAAGGGTCGGTCATGATTTTAAATGCCAATGCCGCGAACGGCTCTTCGTCAGAAGAGTGACGTTCAACTTCTGTACCATCTTCCAGATGACCTTTGATGCTTGGTACATCAACTGGAGCTGGCAAGTAGTCGATAACGGCATCCAGCATCAGCTGAACCCCTTTATTACGGTAGGAAGAACCGCAGATAACTGGGAAGATTTTAACTTCACATACGCCCTTACGAAGCGCTGCTTTCAGTTCTTCAACGGTGATTTCCTCGCCTTCGAGGTATTTCATCGTCAATTCTTCGTCCAGTTCAGCAACTTTCTCTACCAACTCCGCACGAAGCTCTTCAACTTGTGCAGCGTATTCAGCAGGGATTTCTACTTCATCGATTTGTTGTCCCAGATCGTCTCTGTACATATACGCTTTTTGAGCGACAATGTCGATGATCCCGACAAAATCATTTTCTGCACCGATTGGCAGTTGGATAGCAACTGCATTCGCTTGCAGACGATCGCGCATATCCTTAACGACGTTCAGGAAGTCCGCACCGATGATATCCATTTTGTTGACGTAGGCGATCCGAGGAACACCATAGCGGTCAGCCTGTCTCCATACGGTTTCAGACTGCGGCTCAACGCCTTCCTTCGCACTAAACACGCCTACAGCCCCGTCCAATACACGCAGGGAACGTTCGACTTCAACAGTGAAGTCGACGTGTCCCGGGGTATCGATGATATTTACGCGGTGACCTTTCCATTGAGCGGTCGTCGCAGCGGATGTAATCGTGATTCCGCGCTCCTGCTCTTGTTCCATCCAGTCCATCGTTGCCGCACCTTCGTGAACTTCCCCGATTTTGTGCGTACGACCTGTGTAGAACAAGATCCGTTCCGTCGTGGTTGTCTTACCGGCGTCAATATGCGCCATGATCCCGATATTACGTGTATTTTTCAAGGAGAACTCTCTTGCCATGAATCTGTCTCCCTTCAAAATATAAATTTTGAAATACGGGCGTTATCCTACCAACGGTAGTGCGCGAACGCTTTGTTCGCTTCCGCCATTTTATGCGTATCTTCACGTTTCTTAACGGAAGCGCCTGTGTTGTTGGATGCGTCGATGATCTCGGCAGCCAAACGCTCTTCCATTGTCTTCTCACCGCGAGTGCGGGAGTAGTTTACGAGCCAACGTAATCCCAAGGATGTACGTCTCTCTGGTTTAACCTCGATCGGAACTTGGTAGTTTGCACCGCCGACACGACGAGCTTTAACTTCCAGTACAGGCATAATATTTTTGATCGCTGCTTCAAATACTTCCATTGGGTCATTCCCCGTACGTTCACGGATGATGTCGAACGCATTGTAAAGGATGCTTTGAGCAACGCCGCGTTTACCGTCGAGCATGATGCGGTTGATCAAGCGAGTAACCAATTTGCTGTTATACACTGGATCTGGCAACACGTCTCTCTTAGCAACTGGACCTTTGCGTGGCATAGTTTGTTATCCCCCTTTCAGTAAAAATTCAATCCTTAGCTGTTGTCTCCAAACTTAAGCGATCTTATTTCTTCGCTTTCGGACGTTTCGCGCCGTATTTGGAACGAGCTTGCATACGGTTGTTAACGCCAGCCGTATCCAAGGCACCGCGCACGATATGATAACGGACACCCGGAAGGTCTTTTACCCGGCCGCCGCGAATCAGTACAACGCTGTGCTCTTGCAGGTTGTGTCCGATACCCGGGATGTAAGCCGTCACCTCTACACGGTTCGTCAAGCGAACACGGGCATATTTACGAAGCGCTGAGTTCGGTTTCTTCGGAGTCATCGTACCTACACGAGTGCAGACGCCGCGTTTTTGCGGAGAGCTCAAATCCGTAGCTTCACGTTTCAGAGCGTTAAACCCTCTTTGCAACGCTGGCGATTTGGATTTGTACACCTTATCTTGGCGTCCTTTACGTACTAATTGGTTAATTGTTGGCATGTTGTTGCCACCCCCTTCCTCAGAGTTCAAATTCCATTTACAAACCACTTGTTTAAGCCCACAGACCCAGGCGGCTCATAAAAGAACAAAGGAAATGTTTTTGCCAAAGAGTTCCCCTCATTAGCAAAAACATTTTCGATCAACTATGACTTTACGATCACAGCCATCGCCGCTCCTACTTCAATCCCACAAGCCTTGCCGAGATTCGCCATTGTATCTACAAAGGTGACTTTCACGGCATGTTGGTTGCATAAGGCGACGATCCTTGACGTAAGGCGTGGATCTGCATTCTCAGCAACATAAACTTCCTCGGCCCGTCCAAGTTCAACCATTCGCATAGTCTGCTTGGTGCCGACTTTAATCGGTGCGTCCCGTAGTCCTTTATCATTAGACATCATAACGTCCTCCAAAGCACAGGGTTATCCGTACTCACGCACTATGATATAGTATCACTCCGCTATAGTTGGTGTCAAGCGAAATATTCAGCGGAATTTTCATAGAAAAATAAGTCCGGCGCACCCCGGATCAAACTCGCTTCAGGGGCGCGCCGGCTTATCTTAACCTTCGTCGTTATTCGACCGAAACAGGTTCCAAGCTTTCTTCCGTAACTTCATCTTGTTCCGGCTCTTCGAATTGAATGTTACGGTAGCGACTCATGCCGGTACCGGCCGGAATCAACTTACCGATAATGACATTCTCTTTCAAGCCGAGCAGCTTGTCGACTTTGCCTTTGATGGCAGCGTCGGTAAGCACCCGCGTAGTTTCCTGGAAGGAAGCCGCGGACAAGAAGGAGTCGGTTTCCAGCGACGCTTTCGTAATCCCGAGCAGGACTGGTTTAGCCACTGCCGGCTCTTTGCCAGACAGAATCGCTTCTTTGTTGGCCGTTTCATACTCATGCAGGTCAACGAAAGATCCCGGCAGAAGTGGTGTATCGCCGGCATCCACGATCCGAATCTTGCGCAGCATCTGGCGAATCATGACCTCAACGTGCTTGTCGTTGATTTCTACGCCTTGGTTCCGGTATACGCGTTGTACTTCCTGGAGAATGTAGTTCTGTACACCGCGAATCCCTTTGATGCGCAAAATTTCTTTCGGGTCGATGGAACCATCTGTCAGTTCATCGCCGGCCTCGATCTCGTCGCCTTCGCTAACGCGTAGACGAGAACCGTAAGTGACGGAGTATACTTTCGTTTCCGCTTCGCCTTGAACCTCGATTTCGCGACGGTCCTTCGCTTCGCGGATTTCTTTGATTACGCCGTCAATCTCACTGATCGTTGCTTGACCTTTCGGATTCCGGGCTTCGAAGAGCTCCTGAATCCGCGGAAGACCTTGGGTAATATCGTCGCCCGCAACGCCCCCGGTATGGAACGTACGCATGGTGAGCTGGGTCCCTGGTTCACCGATCGATTGAGCTGCGATGATACCAACAGCTTCCCCGATCTCCACGTGTTTACCCGTAGCCAGGTTGCGTCCGTAGCACTTCTTGCACACGCCATGACGAGCGCGGCAGCTGAGAACGGAGCGAATTTGCAGCTTCGTAATACCTGCGTTGACGATTTCATGCGCTTTGTCGGAATCGATCAGCTCGTTCCGGTGAATGATGACCTCGCCAGTTTCCGGATGGCGAACCGTTTCGAACGAGTAACGGCCTTCAATCCGGTCGTACAGATTTTCGATGACTTCTTTACCGTCTTGGATAACACCAACCGTAAAGCCTTTATCTGTACCACAATCCTCTTCGCGTACGATGACGTCTTGGGCCACGTCGACGAGACGACGGGTCAAGTAACCGGAGTCTGCAGTCCGCAACGCGGTATCCGCCAGACCTTTCCGGGCACCGTGCGTCGAAATGAAGTATTCCAAGACCGTAAGGCCTTCGCGGAAGTTCGATTTGATCGGCAATTCGATGATCCGACCCGCCGGGTTCGCCATCAGGCCCCGCATACCGCCCAGCTGGGTGATCTGCGATTTGTTACCCCGTGCTTTAGAGTC
>Ga0310834_100663_pt1 | contig 32208 bp, 29 predicted proteins | sample SM_ome_2_FD_201314 | JGI IMG/M metagenome (GOLD analysis project Ga0310834, IMG submission 201314) | Sorghum-adapted microbial communities enriched on stacked mutant (SM) sorghum from Joint BioEnergy Institute, Emeryville, California... ... | reverse complement strand
AGCAGGTGGTCGATCACCGTTGCCCTTCCACCCATCGCCAAGTCGGCGCACGGTCAGATAGATGCCGCCAGCGACGCCGAGCACACATCCGATCGCGAACGCGATGCCCTTCGTGTGCAGGAGCCACCTGTCGACTGCCCAGCCGATGCCACCCCACACCACCATGCCGCCGATGAGGTAGGAGACTGCGGTCCAGCCTTGGTTGGACCCGCGAGCCGCCGACCCGTCGCCGGAGGTGCGCTCAGGGGTTGGGTCACCGACCATGACGGCGGAAACCCTATCAGTCGACAGGACGAGCGCAGCAGGCGGTCCCCTCGCGTGCCTCGCGTGGGTGGTCGGACCATCCCGGACAACGGTGATACCTGCGTGTCAGGTTACTCCTCGCGCCCCCCGCCCTGTCCACACCTGCGCGGAAGGTACGCGAATCCGTCAGATCGCGTCACCGAGTCGAAACAAATCATCACTCTCGGTGATATTCGGCACACCTGACGTGGCGACAGTGGATCTTGTCACGACGACAGCTCGGACGCGCCCAGGGACGCCCGGGCGGCGCGGACCGTCCACCAGGTCTGGCTCGCGATCCACGCCACGACCCCGACGCAGATACCCACGGCCATGGGCAGCCGTCCGGCCCACTCCGCCGCGGTGACCTCGATGAACAGCGCCCCGAACAGGCTGAACTTGAAGACGTACACACCCAGGCCGACGGGCAGGACCAGCTTCGGGGCGATCGCATCGGCCCACGCGACCGCCACGGTGGTGAGAACGTAGCTGGCCGCGACCAGGGCCACGCCGGCCGCCACCCCGAACGCCGCCACATCGCCACCGATCAGCCGACCGATGGCGGTGGCCAGCAGCAGCGCCACGGCGGATGCCGTCAGCGTGAGACGCAGATGCCTGATGCGCTCGGCCACCCCTCCACCCTACTGGCGGCCGCCCTGGTGCCGTCCCGGGCGCTCGCGCCTGACGTGCCCAGCCGTGAGGCGCCTGACGTGCCCGGCCGTGAGGCGTCTGACGTGCCCAGCCGTGAGGCGTTCGTACGCCGGGCGATGCGTGATCGCTTCACCGCGATCATCGCCCGTGATCACCGTGCGGCGATCCCACGCCCGTCGGCGCATCACTGCCTCACGGCGATCAGGCAGCCGGTGGGCGGGTTCAGCCGGCGAGGGAGTGGCCGCGCTCAGCTGGCGAGGGCGGCGGCCAGGGGGACCACGGTGGCCTCGATCTCGTCGGCCACCCGGGCGAAGACCCTGGGCCCCATCCCCCACGGGTCGTCCAGGTCGTCGTTCGGCTGGGGCGGTCCGGTCCGGGCCGCCGCCACCGCGGCCACCAGCGCGGTCCCCCGCGCGTGGGCGGTCGCCGGGTCGCGGGGCGGGCCGGCCGGCTGGACGGGCACCTGGGCCAGCAGCCGCCCGAACTCGCCGATCACGAACGTACGGTCCCGGGCGTTCGGGCGCAGGCTCAGCACGCGGGACACGTGGTCCCGGGTGGCGCAGAGGATGAGGTCGGACTCGTCAATGAGGTCGGCGGTCAGGTGCCGGGCCGTGAAGCCGGTGGGGTCGCCGCCCCGACGGCGCACCTCGGCCGCGGCGGGCGGGTTCATCGGCTCGCCCACGTGCCAGGACCCGGTGCCGGCGCCGTGGCTGCGGAACAGCTCGTCGACCCGGTCGCCCACGTGCTCGCGCAGCGCCTTCACCAGCAGCCGCTCCGCCATGGGCGAGCGGCAGATGTTACCCGTGCACACGTGCAGAACGGTAAACACTGACATCTATCGTTACCAATACTCCCGTAGCATCTCCGCGGTGACCGGCCCCGGTCGCAGGATCTCCGGCTCCGGCCCGGTGAGGCGCACCAGCGTCGACGGGGCCGAGTAGGCCACCGCCTCGTCGTCGACGACGACGTACACCCGATCCACCGGCGGCCAGTGCAGCGCGCGCAGCGCCGCCGCGTCGATCGAGGTGCCCGGCTGCCCGGAGAGGTTCACGCTCGTGGCCGTCAGCGGCACGCCGACGGCGCCGATCACCTGGAGCGTGGCCGGGTTGTCCGGCACCCGGATGCCGACCGTCCCGTCGACCGTAACCAGTCCGTCCGGCAGGGCGCCGGTCTGGGGCACGACCACGGAGAGCGGGCCCGGGGTGAACGCGCCCAGCAGGGCGGTCGCCCGCTCGTCCAGGTGCCCGTACCGGCGGGCCATGGACAGCGAGGCGCAGGCCACGTGCATCACCAGGCCGGGGTCGCGGCCCTTGGCGGCGAAGGCGGCGCGGACCGCCGACTCCGACGTGGCCATCGCCGCCAGCATGGGGCCGGTCTCGGTCGGCAGCACCGCCAACGAACCGGCCGCCAGCGACTGCGCGACCGCGTCGAGGTCGGCCAGGGTCAGCAACCGGGACCGCTTGCTGACGCCGAGGTAGACGAACTCCGGCGACCCAGGCTCCGGTGACACAGACTTCGGCGACACAGGCTCCGGCGAGCCAAACTCCGGCGATGCCGCGGAATGAGCGGGGTCGGTGGCCACGCTCACGCCTCCACTGGGGACGGCTCGGGCATGTCGGGGAGCTTGGGCTGAACGTCCTCAAATGGCTCGATGGACGGCACGACCTCGCGGAGCCGCTCGAACGAGATCGCCCCGTTGCGCAGCACCCGGGGCACGGGGCCGGAGCAGTCCACGATCGTCGAGGGAACCGGGTCCAGGCACGGACCGGCCTCGAGATAGGTGGCGACCGCGTAGCCGAGCTGCTCCCGGGCCTCGTGGGCGGTGACCGCGGGGGGCGACCCCGCCCGGCTGGCCGCGGAGACGGCGAGCGGCCCGGTGTGGGCGAGCACCTCGAGCGCGACCGGATGCAGCGGCATGCGGACGGCCACCGTGCCGTACGTCTCGCCGAGGTCCCACTGCAGCGTCGGCGCGTGCTCGACGACGATCGTCAGCGCGCCCGGCCAGAACGCCTCGACCAGCTCCCGCGCCTCGGTCGGCAGCCGGTAGACCAGCCCGTCGAGCGTGGACCGCGAACCGACCAGCACCGGCGGGGGCAGATGCCGACCCCGGCCCTTCGCGTTGAGCAGGGCCTCCACCGCCCACGGTTTGAAGGCGTCGGCGGCGATGCCGTACACCGTGTCGGTGGGCAGCACCACAAGGTCGCCCCGCGAGATCGACTCGATGGCGGCGTGCAGCCCCCAGTCCCGTTCGGCGACGGTCCGGCAGTCGTAGAGCATCACGTCGCTCAGTCTGCCACCGATTGGGGGGATACGGCCCGTACGGCGCTCGTGAAACGCGGGCGGCGGGCCAGATCCTCGTGCGTCTCGATCTGCTCGAACCGTCCGTCGGCCGCGATCAGCGCCGGGACCACGTGTACGTGGGTGTCGTCGTGCTCCAGCGCGAAGGCGCCGCCGGGGCGCAGTAGCGTGGCGATCCGCGGGATCAACGCCCGGATCACCTCGAGTCCGTCGGGGCCGGCGAACAGCGCCTCGGGTGGGTCGTGCTCGGCGACCTCGGGGGGCAGGGTGGGCCGGTTGAGCTGGGGCACGTACGGCGGGTTGCTCAGGACCAGGTCCACGGTGCCGTCGATCTCGGCGAGCACCGCGGGGTCGGTGGCGTCGCCCTCCACCACGACGATGCGGCTCCCGGGAGCGAGCCGGGCCGCCTCGACGTTGCGCCGCAGCCACGGCAGCGCCGACGGCGACTGCTCGACGGCCACCACGGTGGCCCCGGACTTCTCGGCCGCCACCGAGATCGCGATCGCCCCCGAGCCGGCGCACAGGTCGACCACCCGGGGCTGGTCGATGCCCCGCGACCGGAGCCAGGACAGCCCCCACATCACCAGCTGCTCGGTCTCCGGCCGGGGGATGAACACTCCGGGCCCGACCTGCAGGACCTCGTAGCGGAACGGGGCCTCCCCGGTCAGGTGCTGCACCGGCTCTCGCGCGGCCCGTCGCGCCACGAGCTCGCGGTAGGTCCGCTCCTGGTCGGGATCGAGGTCGGGCGCGACCGCGAGCCGGCCCCGCGGGATGCCCAGCACGTGCGCGGCCAGCAGCTCGGCGTCCACGCGCGGCGACGGGACATGTGCCTCGGTGAGGATGGCCGTCGCCTCGGCCAGCAGCTGCGCCAGTCGCACGCTCTCCATTCTTCCCCGTTGATCTAGGGCTTGGCGTGGTGAGTCGATCTCCAACCACCACTCGTAGCCCTAGATCAACACGACGAGGGCGCGCGTCACCGGTGGTTGCGCGTCGCCTGCAGCAGGCGGGCGGCCTCCTCGCGGGCCCGGGCCCGCTCCCGGTCGGCGCGCACCGCGGCGGCCGCGTTGGCCCGGGCGTCCCCGACCACCTCGTCGCCGAGCACCCGCTGCAGCAGCCGGTGCGACTCCCGCAGGACCGCCCGCGGCGCCGCCGTCACATCGAACGTCGTCGGGAAGATCCGTGGTATCCCGGTGTCACGTCGTGTCGCCATGTTCGCCCCCTGCGCGTCGCCCACTCATCGGCCGCTGCCGACATCCTTCCGGACGTCCGTTACTGCCCCGTGAAACCGAGGTCACGGTCCGGCGGCCGGCCCGCGCCAGCGCGAGGTGCCCGGCGGTCGCCGGGCGACCCAGGCCATTGTGTGGCCGGTGGGACTGGCCTGACGACCGGATATGGCCGCGGTCACAAGGACGTTGCTCACACGACCGGGATCACGGCCGCCCGGGGGCGTCAGACCACAGTGGACGGTCGCCGGGTCACCGGCGGGCCAGGTCGGTCTGCCCGGCCAGCCGGGCCGCCCGGTCGGCCTCGGCGAGCGCGTCGAGCACGCCGTCGAGGTCCCCGGCGATCACGAGATCCAGGTTGTACGCCGTGTACCCGATCCGGTGGTCGGAGATCCGGTTCTGCGGGAAGTTATAGGTACGAATGCGCTCGGACCGGTCGACCGTCCGCACCTGGGACTTGCGGGCGTCGGCCGCCGCGGCCGCCGCCTGCTCCTCGGCGAGCTGCGCCAGCTTGGCTCGAAGCATGCGCATCGCTTGCTCCTTGTTCTGCAGCTGCGAGCGCTCGTTCTGGCAGCTCACCACGATGCCGGTGGGCAGGTGGGTGATGCGGACCGCCGAGTCGGTCGTGTTCACCGACTGCCCGCCGGGGCCCGACGACCGGAACACGTCGATGCGCAGGTCGTTGGGGTCGATCGAGATCTCGGTCTCCTCGACCTCGGGCGCGACCAGGACGCCGGCGGCCGACGTGTGGATGCGCCCCTGCGACTCGGTGGCCGGCACGCGCTGCACCCGGTGCACGCCACCCTCCCACTTCAGGCGCGACCACACGCCCTTGCCGTCCTCGGGCACGCCCCGGGACCGGATCGAGACCGTGACGTCCTTGATCCCGCCCAGCTCGGTCTCCTGCCGGTCCATGATCTCGACCACCCAGCCGCGCCGTTCGGCGTAGCGCAGGTACATGCGCAGCAGGTCACCGGCGAACAGTGCCGACTCCTCGCCGCCCTCGCCCGCCTTGACCTCGAGGATCACGTCCTTGGCGTCGTTCGGGTCGCGCGGCGCGAGCAGCTCCGCGAGGCGCTGCTCGAGCTGGGGGATGCGGGCGGCGATCTGCTCCGCCTCGGCCGCGAAGCCCGGGTCCTCGGCGGCGAGCTCCCGGGCCACGGCGAGGTCCTCGCGGGCCTTGTCCAGCTCGGCCGCCGCCTTGTGGATGCCGGAGAGCTCGGCGAACCGGCGCCCCACGCGCCGGGCCGTCGCCGGGTCGGCGTGGATCGCCGGGTCGGCGAGTCGCCGCTCCAACTCGGCGTACTCGTCCAACAGCGACCTCAGTCGATCCTCGCTCACGCCCCCTCCCGGGTCATCGCACAGTGGACAATCATCGATACCTCGGAACACGCAAACGGCGCCCGCCCGACCCCGCCGGTCGGACAGACGCCGTCGACGCAGCTACTTGGTGCCGGCCTGGCCCGCCGCCTTCTTCGCGGGCTTCTGCACCTTGGCGTACTTCTGCTGGAACTTCGCCACCCGACCAGCGGTGTCGAGCACCCGCTGCTTACCCGTGTAGAACGGGTGGCACACGTTGCACGTCTCGGCGTGGATCACGCCGTTCCGGGCGGTCGAGCGGGTGACGAACGTGTTGCCGCAGGAGCAGATGACCTGCGTCACGTCGTAGTGCGGGTGAATGTCCGGCTTCATGCCTCGTGTCCTTCCTGTCGGTCGCCGGGTCGCCACGCCGCATCCCGCCGTCGGCGGGCGTGAACCGGTACCTGGGCGTCACAACAGTGTGCCACGCGGGCTCATTCCCGCCGTGGTCAGGTGGACGCGCGCCGTGGCTGGTGTCAGGACGGACGCCTTCCCGACACAGTCACCCGGTTCCTGACCCGGTCACCGGGCCCGACGGCGGTCCAGGGCGAAGAACGCCGCCACGGCGACGGCGGCCAGGAGCACACCCCCGGTGACGACCGGAAGATCCCCGCCGGCGTAGACCCGGGCGTACGTCGCCGGAAGGACCACCTGGTAACCGAGCAGCAGCGCCGCGAGCCCCAGGCCGGCCGCGGGCCCGACCAGGTCGGTGGCGGGGCCGGGCTGCCCCGGCGACCCCGCGCCCGGTCCGGCCAGGCGCGTGGCCCCGGCGGCGACGGCGAACCCGAAGCCGAACCAGCCGACGAGCCACAGCGGCGTCGTGGTGGCGACCGCCGGCAGGCCGGCGCCCAGCAGCAGCCCGACCGCCTCCCAGGGCGCCACCGGGGCGGCCCGGCGGGCGAGGAACGCGCCGGCGAGCGCCCCGAGGGCCGCGAGCGCCACGTGGGCCACGGTCGCCACGTAGCTCACGAACCCCTGCAGCACCACCAGCAGCAGCGCCCCGCCGAGTCCGGTCGCCACCCAGCGGGCGGTGCCGGGGGCGCCCCACCGGTGGGCGGCCGTGGCGAGCACCGCCGCGACCAGCACGGCCAGCCCGACCCGGACGAGGTGGTCCCAGGTCTGCAGCGCCTGGGACTCCTCCGCGGTGATCGCGCCGAGATGGTCGGTGACCATCCCCCGGAACGTCACCGTCCAGGCCTCGCCGAGGCCGACGGCCAGCCCCGAGGCGAGCGCCACCGCGACCAGGGGCCAGACCGCCACCACCGCCGACGGCGCCGGCCGGCGGTCCACGACGAGCAGCACCACCCCGGCGGTGGCCACGACCAAGCCGAGCCCGGCGAACGCGACCTCGTCCCCCCGGCCCGTGCTCGACATCAGCGCCTCGACCAGCCAGGCCAGCGTGTCCCGGCCGGCGGCGAGTCCGGCCCCGAGCCCGACCGCCACCGCCCACCGGGCCCGCCCGCTGGCCCGGGCGAAGGCGAGCAGCAGGCCGCCGAGCTGCAGGGCGATCACGACGATGAGCGCGATCACCAGGCTGCGGCCGTCCAGCCGGTCGCCCTGGGCATAGAGCCCGGCGAGGCCGAGCATGCCGACCGCGGCGATCAGCCAGGCGTACGGGCGCAGCCGCGCGGCCAGCGCGAGCCCCACCGCGGCGAGCGCGACCAGCTCGGGAGCAACATTGATGATGTCAAACTGATCGACGGGCAGGCCGAGCAGGAAGCCGGGCGAGGTCCACAGCACGAGCAGTCCGGTGGCCGCGCCGATGCCCAGCCCGCCCACGAGGTGGGCGAGCACCTCGGCCCACCCGGGCACCGTCGGCCCGACCGGCGGAGCGTCCGGAGGCGGGGCGGGTACCGACCGGGCGGGCGACTCCGCGACGGCCTCCGGCGGCGGGGCCGGGGACACCGGTGTGGCAGCAGACGACGGGGCACTGGACGAAGGGGCACTGGACGAGGGGGCGTCAGTCATACGTTCCTCCCGAGCGGCCCGACGATCGTGGCACACGCCACGCCCGGCCCGGGAGACCGCACCCCGGCTGCCGCCCGTACGCTCCCCGCCCGGCTGTCCGTCCGCCGCTCCGGAACGCCCCACCGGGCCGTACGCCGCCCCGGAACGGCCAGCTCACTGGACGCGCCTGTCGGCCGCGCCCGCGCCGGCCGGCGTCAGGTCGCCTCGCGGCGCGCCTCGGCCTCGATGGCCCGGCGGAGGGCCCGGGCCGCGCGGCCCAGACCGTACAGCCCGAGCACACCGGCCGCCACGAGCGCGATCGTGAGGACCGGCCCCAGACCGAGGCTGCTGCGCCCGACCCCGATGAGGGTCGCCGGGAAGAGGACGACCGTCGCGAGCAGCGAGGCGACGAAGCCCTGCCCGACCAGGGTCGCCACCTCACCCGGGCCCCCGACCCCCCGCAACGCCGTCTGGGTCGCCAACGCCGTCAGGGCAACGGCGAGCGCGAACCCGATGGCGAAGGCGACGACGAACCGCAGGAACGGCTCGAGGTCCGCGAACGCCGTCCGGGCCGGGGGCGTCCGGAACAGGAGCGCCAGCACGAGCGCGGCCAGCGCCAGTCCGTCCCAGGGCACGGAGGAGAACCGGCTCACGGCCGCGCCGACGACCGCGCCCGCCACGGCCGCCGCGATTGCGAGCCAGGCCTCCGGCCCGCTCGGTCCGAACAACCCGGGTTGCCCGAAGGCTCCGGCGGTCATGGGGTACGCGATTCCCGCCGCCGCGCCGACCAGCACCCACCGGGCCAGGATGCTTCCGCCGCGTCGATAGGCGTAAATGGCCAGCACGGCCGCGGCCACGGCGCCAATGCTGAACAGGCCGATCTGGTAGAGCGTCTCGATCGCCTCGAAGCGGCGCCGGCTCGAGCCGGCCCGGGCCAGCGAGTCGAGGATCGCCCAGAGCCCGAGATAGAGAGCCGTCACCGCCATCGCGATCCCGATGGTGGTGACCGGGGTCGCCCAGGACCGTCGGCCGGGCCTCCGGTCGGGCGTGGCTGGGCCGGTGGCCGACCCCGCCGGGCCCGACGTGAGTGCCGACCCCGCCGAGCCCGAGGTGAGTGCCGACCCCGCCGACTCCGACGCCGGTGTCGGCCCCCACGAGCCCGGCTCGGGCGGCGACTCCGACAAGCCCGCCCCCGGCGGCGACTCCACCGAGGCCGGCGCCGGGTGGGCGCGACCGACGCCGCGGAGAAGCCAGACCAGCGCGGCCACGGTGCACAGGCCGAGCGGAACGAGCAGGCTCACCCGGGGGGCCGCGGCCGCGCGGATCCCGGCCGCGGTCAGCGCGAGGAAGCCACCGAACATGCCGAGGGCGAGACCGGCGCCGACCGCCAGGCGCGACAGCCGGTCGGCCACGCCGAAGGCCGCGAGGGCGCCACCGACCACGGCGGCCCCGCACGTCGCCAGCAGGGTCAGGTAGCCGCTCACGCCGAGCGAATCCACCAAGCGGGACTCGTACGCCGCGAGGTCGACGGCCAGTCCGCCCACGGCCACGAGCCACCCCCACCGGTGGGCCAGCCAGGCCACCAGCACGAGTACGGCCACGGCGACCGTCGGGAGCAGGCGCGGCCAGGCGCGGTCGGCGCCAAGCCAGAAGGCATCGACCCACACCAGCGTGCCGGCCAGTCGCCCCTGGAGTTGCGCGAACGTCATCCCGGCGCCAAGCGCGCCGAGGAACGCGGCGACGGCCGCCCCGGCATCGCCCGAAACTAGTCTTATATTGGTCGATGCCGTCGCACCGTCTGCCATCGTGGCCTCCCCGTGGGTCGGCCCCATGCTGCCACGAGGCGAGCGACGACGTCGATCCCCTTTCGTCCTGGACGGGCAACAACGTCGATCCCTCCTCACCCCGTGGGCGAGGAGGGATCGCAACGATGGTTACTCGCCGGGACTGGTCGTGAGCTACTCCCCGGGTGTGGTCTTGGCGATCTGCATCAGGAACTCCACGTTGGTCCGGGTCTGCCGCAGCTTGTCGAGCAGCAGGTCCAGCGCGGCCTGCGGCTCCAGCGAGGCGAGGACCTTGCGGAGCTTGATCATGATCGCGTACTCCTCGGGCGCGAGGAGCAACTCCTCCTTACGGGTGCCGGAGCCGTCGATGTCGACGGCCGGGAACACCCGCTTCTCGGCGATCTTCCGGTCGAGCTTGAGCTCGGCGTTACCCGTGCCCTTGAACTCCTCGAAGATGACCGTGTCCATCATGGACCCGGTCTCTACGAGCGCGTTGGCGATGATGGTCAGCGAGCCACCGTTCTCGATGTTCCGCGCGGCCCCGAGGAAGCGCTTGGGCGGATAGAGCGCCGTCGAATCGATACCACCCGACAGGATCCGGCCCGAGGCGGGCGCGGCCAGGTTGTACGCCCGGCCCAGGCGGGTGATCGAGTCGAGCAGCACGACCACGTCGTGGCCCAGCTCCACCAGCCGCTTGGCCCGCTCGATGGCCAGCTCGGCGACCGTGGTGTGGTCCTGCGGCGGACGGTCGAAGGTCGAGGCGATGACCTCGCCCTTGACCGAGCGCTGCATGTCGGTAACCTCCTCCGGCCGCTCGTCGACGAGGACGACCATGAGGTGGCACTCGGGGTTGTTGCGGGTGATCGCGTTCGCGATCGCCTGCTGGATCATCGTCTTGCCGGCCTTCGGCGGGGAGACGATGAGCGCCCGCTGCCCCTTGCCGATCGGCATCACCAGGTCGATGACCCGGGTGGTGAGGATGTGCGGCTCGGTCTCCAGCCGCAGCCGCTCCTGCGGGTAGAGCGGGGTCAGCTTGTAGAACTCGGGGCGGTTCTTGGCCTCCTCCGGGTCCATGCCGTTGATCGTCTCCAGGCGAACCAGCGGGTTGTACTTGTCCCGCCGCTGCTCGCCCTCCCGCGGAGCGCGCACGTACCCGGTCACCGCGTCGCCGCGGCGCAGGCCGTACCGCTTGATCTGAGCCATGGACACATAGACGTCGTTCGGCCCCGCCAGGTAGCCGGACGTCCGGATGAAGGCGTAGTTGTCGAGGATGTCCACGATGCCGGCGATCTGGACGAGCACGTCGTCCTCGCTGACCGTCGGCTCGCCGGTCGCCGCGTCGGTGCCCCGGTCACCCCGGCCGCGCCGGCGGTCCCGGAACCGGCTGCGCCGGCCGCGACGGCCGCCGGTCTCCTCTTCCTCCTCGTGGCGCTCGGTCACCTGGGCCCGGCCGTTGCGGTCCGTGCCGTTGCCGTTGCGGTCGCCACCGTTGGTGGCCGTACGGTCGGTGCCGTTGCGCTCGGCCCGCTCGGCGGTCGCCGGCTCGCCACCGTTGGCGGCCGCCCGCTCCGCGGTCCGGTCGGCCGCGTCGTACCCGTTGCGCTCGAACCGTTCCCGGCGTTCGCTCTCAGCTGATCCGCCCGCCTCGCGGGTCTGTTCGGCCGGACGTACGTCCGCGCGGCCGCCCTCGGCGACCGCCTCGACCTGAACCCGGTCCTCGCGGGGCTCGGGCGGGCCGGCCGGCCGCGAGGCCCGCCGGGAGCGGCGCGGCTCGGTGGCCTCCTCCTCGCGCAGCTGGCCTCGGACCTCGGTCCGCGCGGTCTCCGTGCGGGCGGCCACCTCGGCGGTGCGTCCCGTCGGGGCAGGCTCGGCTCCCTCGGTCCCGGACGTCGCCCGGGCGCGCGGTACCCGGCCCTCGGCCTGACCCTGCTCGATCGCCGCGATCAGGTCGTTCTTGCGCATGCGCGCAGTACCAGGAATCCCCATCGACGAGGCCATCTGCTGAAGCTCGCCGAGCAGCATGCTGGCCAGACCACTACCGCTGCTCCTCCGGCGGCGGCCGGTGGTCGATGTCGTCTCTGAGGTGCCGGGGACGTCCGACGTGACGTCGGTGGTGTCGCTCAATGGATTCCTTCCCCTCGAGGTGCTTCCTGCTTCCGCTCCGCAAGCGTTGCCGGAATCCTTCCTGCTCCCGCTCCGCGAGCGTCACTGGAAGTCGTGCCGCGCTCGGCTCAGAAGCGCCGAACGCGCGCCGCATCCGCGTCTCGCCGGGTCGGTCTGGATGCCGATCGGGGAGCCGGTTCGCGGTTATCCCGCGCGCCACGAGGCGACACGGGAGCCTGGACACTGCCGAGACCTACGTGGGCAAGCGCTCGTCCACGGGGGGACGAACGTTGGCCCCCACGCTCCGGCCTGCTCTCGACCGAGGGCCCCACCCGCACACGGCTGACTGACCATCACACGTGCGCCATCAGGAGGACTGAGCAGCGGCTGCCGATGGAGGCCTGCCGATGAGCACGAGATTCGGGGTTACAGCCAGCGCCGGGCGATCATCTCCGCGGCCGCAATGCGTCGGTTGCAGTGGGTGACGGCTGGTGTCGGGCTCTAGCGTAATCAACCCACCCGACCGGCGGCAACAGGGTCGCTGTCGGCGTGTCCGCGCCCAAGCATACGGGCTCCGGTCGGCGACCACGCCAGGGGCCTGCCCATCCAGCCGGCGGGCGGGTCGGGCGGCTCGGGGGCGAACGACCCGGTGAAGGCCAGCACGCTCGGGCCGGCCCCGCTCACGACCGCCGGCACCCCGGCCGCGCGCAGGGAGGCGACCAGCGCCGCCGTGTCGGGCTCGGCGGCCGCCCGGTACGGCTGGTGCAGCCGGTCCTCGGTGGCCGCCATGAGCAGCTCGGGTGCCTGGGTCAGGGCGTGGACCAACAGGGCAGATCGGGCGAGATTGAACGCGGCGTCCCGGTGGGGCACCTGCTCCGGCAGCGCGGCCCGGGCATGCGCCGTGAACCCGTGCCGGTCCGGGACGTACAGGACCGGGCGGACGTCCGGGGCGGGGGTGAGCCGCACCGCCTCGGCCCCGGCGGCCCCGGTCCAGGCGATCACGAAGCCGCCGAGCAGGCAGGGCGCCACGTTGTCCGGATGCCCCTCGAGCTCGGCCGCCCAGGCCAGCGCCTGCCGGCAGGGGTCGGTCCCGGCCGTCCGGACCCCCGGGCCCGCCGCCTCGCCGTCGGGGACCAGCTCGTCGGCCAGGGCCTGGGCCAGCAGGATGCCCGCCACGATCGCCGCCGACGAGGAGCCCAGCCCGCGCGCGTGGGGGATCCGGTTGACGCAGGTCAGGCGCAGCCCGGGCGGCGGCGCGAGGCCGAGCCGGGCGAAGGTCGTCATCATCGTGGCGACCACGAGGTGGCGCTCGTCGGTGGGCACCTCCCCCGCGCCCTCGCCGGTGACCTCGACCGTGACGCCCTCACCCGTGACCTCGGCGGTCACCTCGTCGGTGAGGTCGAGGGCGACGCCGAGACAGTCGAAGCCGGGCCCCAGGTTCGCGCTGGTCGCCGGCACCACCACCGTCACCGGCCCAGCCCGCCGGTCCCATGATCTTCCAGGCATGGCGACATCTTGCTACGCCCGGCTGACGCCCGTGCTCCCGGCCAGCACCCCACCGGCTCCCCGCCTGCGTCCGACGCCCCCGAACGCAGATCTTGGAAGTTCCTACCCCCTGTAGGGGGACAAAACCTCCAAGATCTCGCTGCCGGCCCTACCGGGGCCGAGGCTCGGCGTCGTCGGCGTCGGGCGCGTCGACGTCGGCTGTCCCCGGCGACTCGGGCCCGTCGGGGGAAGCCGGTGGCTGGTCCCGCCCACCGGGCCCGGCCCGGCCGGCCGCGCGCAGCGCCCACCGCAGCGCGTACTCGATCTGGGCGTTCACGCTGCGCAGGTCGTCGGCGGCCCACCGGGCGATGCGCTCGTAGACGTCCGGGTCGAGGCGCAGCAGCAGACGCTTGCGCTCTGGCATGGCTCTCGGTCGACTAGCCGTACAGGGTGCCGGTGTTGATCACAGGTTGCGTGGCTCGGTCGGCGCAGAGCACGACGAGCAGGTTCGAGACCATCTGCGCCTTGCGCTCCTCGTCGAGCGTCACCACGTTGAGGTCGGCGAGCTGGTCGAGCGCCCCGCGGACCATGCCGACCGCGCCCTCGACGATCTTGGCCCGGGCCGCGACGACGGCGTTGGCCTGCTGGCGGACGAGCATGGCCTGCGCGATCTCGGGCGCGTACGCGAGGTGGGTGACCCGGCTCTCCAGCACCTCCACGCCGGCGAGCTCCACCCGCTCCCGCAGCTCGGTGGTCAGCGCCGGGCTCACCACGCTGCTGTCGCGCAGGCTGGGCCGCGCTCCGTCGTGGGACTCGTACGGGTAGCTGGTGGCGAGGTGCCGCACCGCGGCCTCAGCCTGCACCGCGACGTACTGGGTGTGGTCGTCGACCGCGAACACCGCCTTGGCCGAGTCCACCACCCGGAACACGACGACCGCCGCGATCTCCACGGGGTTGCCGTCGGCATCGGAGACCTTCAGCCGCGTGGTCTCGAAGTTGCGCACCCGCAGCGTCACCTTGCGCTTGTTCGTCAGCGGCGTCACCCAGTGGAAGCCGGGCTTGCGCACGCTGCCGATGTAGCGGCCGAAGAACTGGATGACCCCGGCCTCATTCGGGTTGATGATGATGAATCCACTGAGAATCAGGACGCCCACGAGCACCGCGGCGACGAGGATGGCGATGAACGAGCCGTCGTCGCCGGCCCCCTCGCCCAGGCGCACGCCGTACCAGATCGGCACGGCCGAGACCACCAGCAGGACCAGCAGCATCAGGAAGCCGGGGAGCCGAAACGTCCGCTTCTCCATGGGGACTCCTTGACATCGGGGTGATATCACCACGCTATCAGCCGCGAGCAACCCTGATCCACTCGGTCCGGCCCCGCCGCGTACGGCGAACGCCGCCGGGAGGTCCCCCACGCCGGGCTGTCCGAAATGTCGGAAACTCGGCATCGTCAGGAGATCGACTCGTCAGGTGGTCCGAATCGTCAGGAAGCCCGAACCGCCAGGAAATCCAACCCGTCAGGCAGCCCGAATCGTCAGGAAGCCGTCGTTCCCGGCACGGCCGCCACCTCCGCCGCCGGCTCGCCCCGCGTGATCCGGCGGGTGACGAGGAACCAGACCAGCGCGTAGCAGGCGGTCAGCCCGCCGGAGACCGCGATCGCCTCGCGGGGGCCGAAGGCGTCCACGAGCACCCCGGCGACCAGCGTCGACACGGCGATCGACAGCGAGACGATCATGTGGTCGGTGCTGAAGACGCGTCCCCGCAGCTGGTCGGGCACGGTGATCTGCAGGGCGTAGCTCGACATCACCCAGTTGCCGCCGCCCGACACGTGGGCCACGGCCACGAGCACGAGCACCAGCGCGAACCACGGGGTGACGGACACGACGAGGTACGCCACTCCATAGGATGCCATCGATATAGCGAGGCCCGGCATCAGCCAGTCGCGGTGCTCCAGGACGCGGCGGAACAGCAGCGGGCCGACGAGCGCACCCAGGCCGCGGGCCGCGAACAGCAGGCCCGTCGCCACGGCCCCCAGCCCGAACGCCTTCTCGGCCAGCACCGGGAAGACGGCCAGCACGCCGTTGCCGAGCCCGACCGCGGACTTCACGGTCACGAGCGAGGCCACCCGCGGCCGCCGGCGGATGTACCGCAGCGCCTCGGCGATGTCCCGCACGGGCCGGGCGGCGACGCGGGGACCGGTCCGCGGCGCCTGCAGGGGGCGACGGACGCGCAGCACCACCAGGGCGGCCGCGATCAGGCAGACGACCGTGATGCCGAAGCAGGCGTACGGGCTGATCACCTGGCTCAGGACCCCGCCGAGCGAGGCCCCGACCACGGCCATGGTGCCCCACGCGCTCCCGGCGACCGCGTTGGCCGCGGCGAGGTCGTCCGGGTCGACCACGTTGGGCAGGGCCGCGCTGGCCGCCGGGGTGTAGATCGCCTTCGCCACCGCGGCGAGGCCGATGGCGACCGGGCCGATCCAGGCGAGCTCGGCCGAGCGGACGGCGAAGAGCAGCGCCACCGCGCCGATCGCCCCGAGGTTGGCCGTGATCATGAGCCGGCGCCGGTTCATCCGGTCGGCGAGCGTGCCGGCCAGCGGCAGCACCAGCGCCCCGACGGCGGTGTCCGCGGCGAGCGCGATCGCCCCGGGCAGGCCGCTGCCGGTGAGCTGCTGTAACAGCGTCAACAGCGGGATGAGCACGAACCAGTCGCCCCCGAAGACGACGAGCTCGGCCAGGAACAGGTACCGGAAATCGCGCTGCCGCGTAAGGACCGAGAGGGTGGGCGCCACGTACGGGGAGCGTACTCGGGTGGCGTCGTGCCGTTTGGCGCCGCTCTCCGCGGGTAGCGGGCTGCGTATGGACGAGGCCGCTGACCGGGCGCGAACCGCCGAGTCGGCTCCGCCCACCTCCCCGGCTCGGGCGCCCAGCGACGAGCGCATCCGCGCGGAGAAGCAGCACGAGGAGGCCGAAGGGATCGCGGTCGAGGGCGATGACCTGAGCGAGATCTTCGAGTCGGTCCTGGGGCGGGGGCGGCCGCACGTGGGCGAGGCCCAGCCGAAGGGCCCGTGGGCGTGGCCACCCGAGATCGGCCACGAGTCGGAGCGGTCGGACCAGCCGGACCCGGACCCGGTCGACGAGGACGCGGACGAGAACCGGTGCGAATGACCGCGCGGGAACCGCGGCGGGAAGGCGCGACGGCGCCGGTCAGGCGAGGTCGAGCGCCCGGGCGGCGGCGTGCACGTCCGGGGCGATGCTGACCGGCGGCGGCGCGGTCGAGATCGCCCACTCCGGGTCCTTGAGCCCGTGCCCCGTAACCGTGCAGACGACCCGCGAGCCGCGCGGCACGCGGCCGGCCGCGGCGGACTTCAGCAGGCCGGCCACCGAGGCGGCGCTGGCCAGCTCCACGAACACCCCGACCTGACGGGCGAGCAGCCGGTACGCCGAGAGGATCTCCCGGTCGCTGACCGCGTCGATGAGACCACCCGAGGCGTCCCGGGCGTCGACGGCCTTGGTCCACGAGGCCGGGTTGCCGATGCGGATCGCGGTGGCGATGGTCGACGGCTCCGGCACCACGCGACCCTCCACAATGGGCGCTGCCCCGCTGGCCTGGAAGCCGAACATCCTGGGCGTGCGGGTGGCGTGCCCGGCGGCGAGCTCCTCGGTGTAGCCCATCCAGTACGCGGTGATGTTGCCCGCGTTGCCGACGGGCAGGCAGTGGATGTCGGGGGCGTCCCCGAGCGCCTCGACGATCTCAAATGCCGCGGTCTTCTGCCCCTCGAGCCGGTCCGGGTTGACCGAGTTCACCAGGGCCACCGGGTAGTCGACCGCGAGCTTCGACGCCAGCGCCAGGCAGTCGTCGAAGTTCCCGGTCACCTGCAGCGGCCGGGCGCCGTGGACCAGGGCCTGGGCCAGCTTGCCGGTGGCGATCTTCCCGGCCGGGATCAGCACGGCGCAGGTGATGCCGGCCCGGGCCGCGTAGGCGGCGGCCGAGGCGGCGGTGTTGCCGGTGGAGGCGCAGATGATGGCCTTCGCCCCGGCTTCGACCGCCTTGGATACGGCCACGGTCATGCCCCGGTCCTTGAAGGAGCCGGTCGGGTTGGCGCCCTCCACCTTGAGGTAGACGTCGCAGTCGGTCCGCTCGGAGAGCACCGGCGCCGGCACCAGCGGCGTGTTGCCCTCGTAGAGGGTGATGACGGGCGTGTGCTCCGTGACGGGTAAGCGGTCCCGGTACGCCTCGATGAGACCCCGCCACCACGTGCGTCCAGCGCTCACGGCAGGTCCTCCCCTTCCACCCGCATCACCGACGTGACCGCGCGCACGACGTCCAGCCGCCGCAGATCCTCCACTGTGGAGGCGAGCGCGGCGTCCGGCGCGGAGTGGGTGACGACGACCAGCGTCGCGTCGTCGCCCCGGCCCTCCTGCTGGACCGTCTGGATGCTGACGTCGTGCTTGGCGAAGACCCCGGCGACGGCGGCGAGGACACCCGCCCGGTCGGCCACGTCCATCGACACGTGGTACCGGGTCAGCACCTCGCCCATGGGGCGGATCCGCAGATCGGCATAGTTGGACTCGCTGGGCGCCCGCACCCCGGCCAGCCGGTTGCGGGCCACGGCCACGATGTCGCCGATGACCGCGCTCGCCGTGGGCGCCCCGCCCGCCCCGCGCCCGAAGAACATCAGCTCGCCGGCCGCCTCCGCCTCGACGAAGACGGCGTTGTACACGTCGTTGACGCTGGCCAGCGGGTGGCTGCGCGGGATCATGGCCGGGTGCACCCGCACCGAGACGGCACCGTCCGATGCGGACGCGACGCAGAGCAGCTTGATGACCCGCCCCATCGCCCGGGCCGAGGCGACGTCGGCCGCGGTGACCTCGGTGATCCCCTCCCGGTGCACGTCGACGGCGCGCACCCGGGTGTGGAAGGCGAGGGAGGCGAGGATGGCCGCCTTGGCGGCGGCGTCGAACCCCTCGACGTCGGCCGTGGGGTCGGCCTCGGCGTAGCCGAGCGCGGTCGCCTCCTCCAGCGCCTCGTGGAAGCTCGAGCCGGCCGCGTCCATGCGCGACAGGATGAAGTTCGTGGTGCCGTTGACGATGCCGGTGACCCGGCGGATGCGGTCGCCGTGCAGCGACTCCCGCAACGGGCGTAGCAGCGGGATGGCCGCCGCGACCGCGGCCTCGTAGTACAGGTCGGCGTTGCCCTCGGCCGCCGCCTCGTGCAGGCTGGCGCCGTCCTCGGCGAGCAGCGCCTTGTTCGCGGTGACGACGCTCTTGCCGGCCCGCAGCGCCTCGACCAGCCAGGTCCGGGCGGGCTCGATGCCGCCCACCACCTCCACGACGACGTCGACGTCCTCGCGCTTGATCAGGCCCAGCGCGTCGGTGGTGAACAGGCTGCGGTCGACCGGCAGGTTCCCCCGGTCGCGGCCGATCCGGCGCACGGCGATGCCGACGAGGTGCAGGGGCGCTCCGACCCGGGCTCGCAGGTCGTCGGCCTGCTCGTGCAGCAGCCGCACCACCTCGCGGCCGACGGTCCCACAGCCCAGCAGCGCCAGGCGTACGGGCTTCTCGTCCTGCGTCATTTCTCTCACCACCGCTGTCGCGCGCGGACACGTCGCTGTGCGCTGGCCGGCCCCGGCCCGCGCGTCCTACCCGACGTCCAGGGCGAGGAGGTCCTCCTCGGTCTCCCGCCGGATGATCACCCGGGCCTGGCCACCGCTGACCGCCACGACCGGCGGCCGCGGCACGTGGTTGTAGTTACTGGCCATGCTCCGGCAGTAGGCACCGGTGCCCGGAACCGCCACGAGGTCCCCGGGGCGGAGGTCGGCCGGCAGGAACTCATCCTTGACCACGATGTCACCCGCTTCGCAATGCTTTCCCACCACGCGGGCGAGCATGGGACCGGCGTCACTGCGGCGGTTGGCCAGCGTCGCCGAGTACGAGGCGTCGTAGAGGGCGGTCCGGATGTTGTCGCTCATGCCGCCGTCGACGCTGACGTAGGTCCGGATGCCGTCGACGTCCTTGACCGTGCCGACCTCGTAGAGGGTGAACATGGACGGGCCGACGAGGGCCCGGCCGGGCTCGATCGACAGGTGCGGCACCGCCAGCGACCGGGAGGCGCACTCCTGCTCGACGATCTTGAACAACCGGCCGGCGAGGTCACCCGGGGTCGCCGGGTCGTCCTGGGTGGTGTAGGCGATGCCGAAGCCGCCGCCGAGGTCCACTTCGGACAGTTCGACGCCGAAGGCGGAGCGGATCTGCTCGTGCAGGTCGAGCACCCGGCGGGCCGAGACCTCGAAGGCGGAGGTATCGAAGATCTGCGAGCCGATGTGCGAGTGCAGCCCGACCAGCTCCAGCACGTCGTCGCGCAGGATCCGCGCCGCCGCGTCGAAGGCGCGGCCGGAGAAGAGCGAGAAGCCGAACTTCTGGTCCTCGTGGGCGGTGGCGATGTACTCGTGGGTGTGCGCCTCGACGCCGACGGTCACCCGCACCATCACCCGCGGCCGCACCCCGAGCTCGCGGGACAGGGCGGTGAGCCGGTCGATCTCGTCGAACGAGTCGACCACGATGCAGCCGACGCCGACGGAGAGCGCCCGCCGCAGCTCGGCCACCGACTTGTTGTTGCCGTGCACCTTGATGCGCTCCGGCGGGACCCCGGCGGCCAGCGCCACCGCCAGCTCCCCGCCGGTGCAGACATCGATGGACAGCCCCTCCTCGACAGCGATCCGGAGCACCGCCTTGGCGCAGAACGCCTTCGCCGCGTAGTAGACGTCGGCCCCGGTGAAGGCCGTGCGGAAGTCCCGGCAGCGGGCCCGGAAGTCGGCCTCGTCCAGGATGTAGGCGGGGGTCCCGAACTCGCGGGCCAGCCACCGTACGTCCACCCCGCCGACGACCAGGGCGCCCTCGGGCCCGCGCTCCACCGTGATCGGCCACAGTGGAGCGTGCAGCTCGTTGACGTCGGCCGGGGTCCTCAGCCAGTCCGGCCCCCGGGTGCCCAGGCTGCCGTGCAGGGCACCCGCCTCATGTGCTCTCAACTACTCGTCGCCTTCCCCATCGCGTGCTGCGTCGCGACGTTCGCCGCCCGGCCGCGGCGCGTTCGTCCGACCGCCCGATGCACCCACCTACATCCGTTCCGGGGCGGAGACGCCGAGCAGGCCCAGCCCGTTGGCCAGCACGATGCGCGACGCCTCCACCAGCCACAGCCGGGCCCGGTTGACGTCGGTCGCGGGCTCGCCGGGTCGCGGCAGCACGCGCAACTCCCTGGTGTCGTAGAACTTGTGGAACGTCCCGGCCAGGGACTCCAGGTAACGGGCGACCCGGTGGGGCTCGCGCAGCTCGGCCGCGGTGGCGACCACCGACGGGAACTCGGCGAGCGCGCGCAGCAGGTCGCCCTCGCGCTCGTGGGAGAGCAACGACGGGTCGAGATCGTCGCCCCGCGTCAGCCCGAGCTCGGCGGCGTTGCGCAGCACGGAGCAGATCCGGGCGTGCGCGTACCGCACGTAGTGGACCGGGTTCTCGTCGCTGGCCCGCGTCCACAGGTCCAGGTCGATGTCGATCGGTGAGTCCGTCGAGTAGCGCGCCAGCGCGTACCGGGCGGCGTCGACCCCGATCGCGTCGACGAGGTCCTCCAGCGTGACCACGGTGCCGGCCCGCTTGCTCATCCGCACCGGGGCCCCGTCCCGCACCAGGTTCACCATCTGTCCAATGCGGATCTCCAGGTTGCGGTCCGGGTCGTCGCCGAAGCAGGCGGCCATGGCGCGCATCCGCCCGACGTAGCCGTGGTGGTCGGCGCCGAGCATGATCACCACGCGGTCGAAGCCGCGGCCGCGCTTGTCCAGGTAGTAGGCGCAGTCGGCGGCGAAGTAGGTCATCTCCCCGTTGCTGCGGACCAGCACCCGGTCCCGGTCGTCGCCGAAGTCGGTCGTGCGCAGCCACACCGCGCCGTCGGCGTCGTAGACGTGGCCCTGGGCGCGCAGCCGCTCGATCGCCGCCACCAGGGCACCCCGCTCGTGCAGGTCCTTCTCGTTGAAGTAGACGTCGAAGGTGACCCCGAACCGGGCCAGCGAGGAGCGGATCTCGGCGAACATCAGCTCGACGCCGGCGCTACGGAACACCTCCTGCGCCTGGTCGTCCGGCAGCGACAGCACATCCGGGTGCGATGCCACGATCTGGGAGGCAATGTCGGAGATGTACTGTCCGCCGTACCCGTCCTCGGGGATGGGCTCGTTCCGGGCCGCGGCGAGCAGCGAGCGGGCGAACCGGTCGATCTGCGAGCCGGCGTCATTGAAGTAGTACTCGGTGGTGACCTTGGCCCCGGCCGCGCGCAGCAGGCGGGCCACCGCGTCGCCCACCGCCGCCCACCGGGTGCCGCCGAGGTGGACGGGCCCGGTCGGGTTGGCCGAGACGAACTCCAGGTTGATGTTCTGCCCGCTCATCGCGGTCGAGTGACCGTACGTCGACCCGGCCAGCACGATCTGCCGGGCCACCTCGCCGGCGACGGCGGTCTCCAGCCGGATGTTCAGGAAGCCGGGGCCGGCGACCTCGACGGACTTGATCCCGGGCTGCTGCGCCAGCTTGCCCGCGATCGCCGTGGCCAGGTCCCGCGGGTTGGTACCGGCCTTCTTGGCGACCTGCAGGGCGAGCGTCGAGGCGTAGTCCCCGTGCTCCGGGTTACGGGGTCGCTCCACACTGGCCGATTCGGGCAGAAGCGCACGATCAAGGCCGCGCTCGTCGAAGACGGCGCGGGCAGCGGCCAGAACGGTACCGGACAGGTCGGCGGGAGTCACTATCAAATGCTATCGGGGTAGACTGACCGGCCAGGCGGGGGTATCCACCGGCCCACCCGCCAGATCGTCCTGGGTGCCGCTTTCCGTGAGCGCCGCCCGGACGTACCGCACCTGCCCGCCCCAGAGCCGGCACGTCCCGTGTTGGCCGACCAGTGACGAGGCCCGATGAGCATCAGCACCGGCGACTCCCGCCACTCCGCCCCGAAGAAGTCGACGACCACTGCCGGCGGAGCCAGCTCCGACAGCACCGCGACCGATGAGCCGGTCGGCGGCGTGCTGCCGGTGAAGAAGGCCACGCGGGCCGGCGCCGCCGGTCGTCCGGGCGCGGGCGGCCGGGCGGGCGCGAACGGCAAGAACCGTACGAACGCGGCGGGCGCGACGGCCGCGAAGGCCAACGGGGCGACCAAGGACTCGTCGGAGGACTCGATGGCCTCGTCCGAGAAGAGCACGACCACGGCGACCGCGGTCAAGTCGAGGTCGGCGGCCAAGCCGACGAGCTCGGCGAAGTCGGCGACCACGACCAAGCCCGGCGCCGCCAAGCCGAAGGTGCAGTCGGCACTGGTCGGCGGCGGCAAGCGCGGCTCGGCGCTGGGCGGGGGCAAGAAGGGCGGACGGCGGCCCGTGACGCCGGTGCGGGTGACGCAATCGCGCAACTGGGGTCCGATCCTGCTGTACGTCGCCACCGGCCTGGTGGCCCTCGCGATCATCGGGGTCAGCGTCTGGCCCGTCATCCAGGACCGGCTCAAGGGCTCCTGGCGGGAGCAGGTCGCCGCCATCCCCGGCCTGATCAACTACATCGACCCGAGCTCCCCGTCGTTCGACCAGACCGTGACCACCGGGCCGCACCAGTCGGGCGACCTCACCTACCCGATGTCGCCGCCGGTCGGTGGCCCGCACAACGGCTACTGGCAGAACTGCATGGGCGACGTGTACACCGCCGAGATCGCCGAGGAGCACGCGGTCCACTCGCTCGAGCACGGTGCGGTCTGGATCACCTACCGTCCGGACCTGCCCCAGGACCAGATCGACAAGCTCGCTCGCCGGGTCGAGGGGCGCGAGTTCATGCTGATGAGCCCCTACCCCAACCTGGACGCGCCCATCTCGCTGCAGGCCTGGGGCTACCAGCTCAAGGTCGACAACGCCGACGACAGCCGCATCGACGACTTCATCAGCGCGCTGCGCCTCAACGCCAGCCAGGAGGAGGGCGCGAGCTGCAGCGGCGGCATCACCGAGGCCACCGGCACCCCGCTGGACTTCGGCGAAGGGATGAGCTGAGCGATGGGCGCCGCGGCCACGGCCACCCGGCCCACTCGGACGTCGACCACCTCGGGTCGGCCCAGCGGGAAGGCCCGGCGGTCCACCCCGGGCCCGGTCGGTTCCGGCGGTGAGCGGCCGCGCGCCTCCGGCGGCAGGCTGCGGGGCTCGGTCGGGGCGCTGCTGCACCAGCTCGGACCCCGCGGCCGGTTCGGCCTGGCGGTCGTCGCGGCGGTCATCGTGGGCCTGCTCGGCTTCGCGATCGGCACGAACGTGGGGCGGCCGGACTGGCCCGGCGAGGGGTCGGCCGACGTGGGCTTCGCCCGGGACATGGCCTCCCACCACGCCCAGGCCGTCGAGATGGGCATGATGGCTGTGCGCAAGGCCACGGACGATCGCGTCCGGTCGCTCGGCCACGACATCGCGACGACCCAGCAGGCCCAGATCGGCCGCATGCACAGCTGGCTCGACACCTGGGGTGTGCCCCGCTTCACCAACGACCCGCCCATGGCGTGGGTCCCGGGCGGCGAATCCATGCTCAAGGGCAACCTCATGCCCGGCATGGCCACCCGTGAGCAGATCAACCAGCTGCAGGCCGCCGAGGGCCAGGAGTTCGACATCCTGTTCCTGCAGCTGATGATCAACCACCACCTCGGTGGGGTGCACATGGTCGACGCCGTCCTGGCGCAGGACCCGATCCCGCCCGTCCGCGAGCTCGCCGAGCAGATGAAGCGGAACCAGGGCAACGAGGTGATCACCATGCAGAACCTCCTCGCCGAGTTCGGCGCCGAGCCGCTGCCCAACTGACGCCCTCCACCGCTCAGCGGGCCCCCCTGGCCGGCGCCGAGCGACCCTGGCCTCGGTTCGGGCGGCCTCGGGCGGCCTCCACGGCGGTCGGGCGACCTCGTTGGCCGTGCGTCGTCGGAGGTCGGCGACACGGACACCGAGGCCAAACCCGCTCGACGACCCGCCGGGGGGACCTGGTAGCCTGTTCGGCGGCTGAAACGCCCCCGTAGCTCAGGGGATAGAGCACCGCCCTCCGGAGGCGGGTGCGCAGGTTCGAATCCTGCCGGGGGCACCCAGATCCAAACCCACTCTGACCAGCCCAAACACGCCCCGTGACCTGCGGAAACGCAGCCACGGGGCGCGTTCGTTCTGTCCGATTCCGTCCGGCCGAATCCGGGCCTCAGCGGCTGTCCGCGCCCCATACGCGCCCCAATCCAGCGCATGAATTTGATCTTGTTACCGCCGCCTACAACCAAGGCAGCGGGCTGGCTCCCACAGATGACGGGCTTATCCCGAAGGAGTTGGATGTCCTCAACCCTCATGGCGGATTGAAGACGACGGCAGTGTCGTACGGCCCTATGGTCCACGAGTACTGGTCCGGCTGGTTGTAACGGGTACCGGCGATAGCCTCCGTCGACGAGCGATGAGGGTATCCGCGTCCGCTGCCAGCGCCTATGGCATGTGGTCTTGCTGCCACCTTCGTCGCCAAGGCATGAACCCAGCACCAGCCTCAACAGACTCCCCAACACGGGAGCCAACGCCCACAGGTCGTACTCCCCGCTACGGCAGGCTGACTCCAAGGCCGAGGTCATGGCGAGCGCCCGTCGCTGGCGAACAGGCTCCCGCAGTGCCTCGCAGAAGATCACTTGCGAGATCGCGGAGGTAGGTGCGAAGTGCGAGGCGACACCACGCGGCGCCCCTCTAGGCAGGCCGATCAGGATCGTGCAATGGGTGGCGATCCCGCTACCCGAGCATTCTCAACGCGGCAACGCCAAACTGATTGATCACGTCTGCGGCCATCTCGCGAGCGACGGCCCGGAGCGTTTCAAGATCGCCTGTGAGGGGGATCTCGCCCTCGACCGGGCGGAGCGCTGAGAGCGAGAACGAGCCAGGAATACGCTTTGCGGGCGGCACAACGTTCTCACCGAACCGGCGAAAATCGATGAGCACCAGCGGCTTCGACGCCTCTGTATGGGCAAGGTCGACCCGGAAGCTCATCGGCGTCTGGGCGCCAAGCTCGCGTGCATAGGCCTCGACAAGGGCGATGAAGTCAGCTGCGAAACTCTCAACAACCGACTGCGGGACTCGGGTGAAGCCATCCAGTGTTTCCGCATTCACGACGTCCATGGCGACGGCCAAGGCAACCGAGCCATCGTGATGGAGCTGGACATGCACAAAGTTGGCCAAACCTTCTGAGCCAATCGGAGCTTGTGTTTGCACTACCCAACGACGGAGACCGACACGGGGATTATGAGCAGCGATGCCGAGCTCCGACACGGACTCAATGCGTATCCCGGACTTGGGCAGGATCTCGACCGACCGCAGGGGCACGACCTCCGTGAGCAGTCTTCGGATGTCCTCCATCGAAGGCGGCGCGACAATGCCAGCGAGCGGGGTACGGGGGCGTGCTACACCGACTATCCACGGCGCGGCCTCCTGGCCGAGGCGCTCGCCAACCTCGAGCATCAGGGACGCGAGATGTTCCTGCTCGGCAACCTGCCTGGAAAAGCGGTCCCGGTAGGCTCGCTCCAGCTCGCGCTCGCGCATCCAGTGCGTCTCAGGGCCAGACCGAAACGGCACCCCAAGCCACCCGTCACGGCCCTCGCCGCCGTCGCGAGCAATGGTGTGTGGCGCATCCGGACTGCGCGGCACCGACAGAACCAGAACCGCCTCCTTGCCGTCAGCGCTCATAAGCGGCAGCATCTTCAGTCCCGCCACGAGCGGCCTGATACGGCTGTGTGCCAACGCCCGAAGCCGACGCTGCACGTTCTCGCTTACATCGACAGATGTAATCACCTCAGCCCGGCCCGTCCCGCGGGTCTCCTTCACGCCAAAGACGATGAGGCCACCGATGGTGTTGGCCATGGCTGCCACATCTTTGGCGAACTCTTGGAGGCTCGCCTCCGCCTTGTCTGGCAGCGTCTCCTTCCAGTCCAGATCGCTCGCCTCAGCAAGCTTCGCGGCAACCGCCGCTTTGATCATGGCGAAACTGGGGTCGCCCGGCACTTCACCGAGCTGCGCGTGAATGCGGGACCAGCGAATCGTCACGGGTTGAGCGTAGACCTCGGCGATCCCGAGGTGCTGGATTAGGTCGGCCCTCTGCTGGTGTCGCACGAGCCTGGCGCGGTGTGTGAATAGCGTTCGAGAGCAGCGCCCGATGCCACATACCATGTGTGACTGTGACGGACCGAGAGGACCGGTACCTCCAACAGCTTGCTGCCCTACTCAGCGACACAGACGAGTGGGTCAGTCGCGTTTCCCACAAGAGCGATGTCGAGCCTGCTGAAGGGAGTCCACTGGCCGGCGACGATCGCCATTGCGGAAAGTTCAAGATGAGCGCGTCGGCATGGACTCATCTCACGGTCGCCATCGACCACCTCGACACGCTCCGGTCCGCAACCTTGGGCTGCGACCAGCACGAACGCATGAACCTGAATCTGCAGCTGTACGGGCAGTTCACGCTCATGCGTGCCATCATCGAGAACGCGGCATCCGTTCTTTGGATGCTGACACCAAAGCTGCGGAATGACCGAATCCTTCGACGCCTTCGGGCAGCCTCGGGCGACATCCGGATGAACGAGGCAGTCCGCAACCTGACCAGCTCACCGGGCACGAAGACCGAGGGCCAGCGCCTAGATGAGGTCCGGGCGATCGCCGAGCGACGCGGCATCGACCCGACGAAGGCTACACAGAGCCCTCGATTCGAGGAGATCGTACGCGTTGGGGGCGACGCGACGCCCCTGAAAGGAGATCTCGCCGTCGTGATGTGGCGTGCCTGCAGTGGTCTCGCACACGGAGACCTGTGGGCGACGATCGTGATACCTGGTCGCGTGCACCTAGCCCCGCAGGTGCCGGAGATCGCCCTGCTGGAGCTGAGCCCCAACGTTAAGGGCCTCATCACCATGCTGATGGGTTGCAAGGTAATGCTGTCGAATGCGTACGAACTGTACGAGCGGCGCTGCACGTCACCTGTTCCACACTCGTTGACCTGTGTAAGCTCCGGGCGTTTGCCACTTATGACGTCGAGTCTGGGCTAGGCCCAAGTGCACGATCGACCCGAGCGCGGAGGAGGTCTATGCCGCCGTCGAGGCACTTGGCGTAGATCTTGAGGAGAACCTCGACGGAGTGTCCTGCCCATTCGGCCACGTTGGCGGCTGGCACGCCGGCGTTTAGCCAGGTTGAGACGGCGGCGTGGCGTAGGTCGTAGGGCGTCTCAGCGAGGGGGGTCGCGAGGATCTCGGGTGGGAAGACGGCCGCGCGGGCTTGCCGCCAGATCTTGTTGATGGTGCCTTTGGGCAGCTCCTGGTCGTTGCGTTCGCCGCGGAACAGTCTGCCGTCCGGGGCGACGCCGAACTGCCTGATGTGGGCGTGGATGAGGGCGGTGAGCTCGGGTGGGCAGGGAACCGACCTGGTTTCGCCGCGTTCGCGCTGCTTGAGTTGGCGCCGGTCGCGATTGCGCCCAGTGTCCGTCCACTCCCTGCCCGCGTGGGGTTCGGCGCGGTCGAGATACAGCCATCCCCAGCCGGATTCCGGGATGTCGAGGTGTCGTTTGTTGAGCGCCACCGCTTCCTCCGGCCGCAGGGCCGCGAAGTAGAGGCACCCGTAGAAGGCGACCAGGCGCGGGCCACTACGGCCATGCTGAGCCACGGCGGCGAGCAACTGACGGGCCTGCGCGGGGTTTACGACGCGTCGGCGGTCAACGACCGTGACGGCCTTGGGAATCTTCCATTTCAACGCCGGAATCGGGTTGCTGTGAAGCAGCTTCAGTTCGACGGCGTACTCGACCGCGGTGTTGAAGATCTTCCGGCGGCGCGACACAACGCTGGTCGCTGCTGGCGTGCCGTCGAGCTTGACCAGCAGTGCGTCTAGCAGGGGGCGCAGGACCTCGGGTTTGGCCAGGTCGCTTACGGGGCGGGTGTTGGCGGCGACCCATCTCAGGGCTGCGCGCACGTCGTCGGGCATGTCGGGGTCGTCACGCTTGACCGTGTTGAAGCCCCACCGGGTCAGAGCCTTCCGGATGAGTTTGTTGTCCGGCTTGCCTCGAATCCCGGTGAACATCGAGGCGGTGACGGCCGTGAGCGCTTCGGCGTGCGTGCGCCTGGTCGTCGCTGCGACTAGCGGCCACTTCATGTCGACGAACGCGCACGCGAACTCATACCACGACATCGCTCGTGTAGTGCGTGACATGGACACCGGGAGCCCGGTGTCCATGTCAAACGCCTCGCCCTTCCGTGCGGCGGCGAGCAGATCAGACCGGAAGCTCTCGGCCAGCGCCACAGTATTGAACTGCTCCCGATGTTGACGGCCGGCCACCGTCCAGCGCACGCGGTAGTAGGTCCCCCGTACGCGTTTGCGGACCTCGATGCTCCAGACCCGCACGTCGTAGGTCGTGCCCATCACGCGACCTCTTCCAGGCTCTGCAGCCAGCGCTCGTAGTCGGTCCGGCGGAAGCGCAGCTCGCCGTTGGGCAGCTTGAAGCACGGGGGCGCCTTCTTCTTCGCCCGCCAGTCGTAGAACGTAGAGCGGGTGATTCCGAGGTCCTCGCAGATCTCGGCAAGGGTGAGATGGCGGCGTGTGCCGGGCCTGGAGTTGGCGGGCTTGGTGTTCGATCGAGGCATCGGGGTCTCCGTTCTCGTCAGGCAAGGTACGGGGTGTGGCTCGATGCGGTTGGTGGCGAGGCGAAGGCGTCCGGCGGGCATGGGTGTCCGGCTGATCGGTTTCGGCCTGGATGGTCGGCTGCTCGGCTGGTGGGTGGTGGCGGTCGGCTGCTCGTGGTTCGTGTGCACGGGGTGGAGTGGAAACATCTCCGCAATCGCCGCATCTCCGCAACGTGCCGTCTGGCCTGGGGGTATTGATGCGGAGTTAGGTCTTTCAAGATCGCTCTAACTCCGCATGATCTTGGTTTCTCCGCAGATCTTGCAGGAGTTGCGGAGATTGAATGATCTCGTTGGCGGCTAAGGCCGCATGAATACGTCCTGCTGACGGGCTGGTTTGCGGAGTTGCGGGGTTGCGGAGATGGTTTACGCATCGGCGGCCTCGTCGTGGTCGTCGAGGGTCTCGACCCAGAATCGATTTCGGTCACCGCGGGGTCCTTTGTCGGTGCGGATGACGTAGCGTCCGCGCCAGCGGCCTGCTTGTCCGGTGAGCAGGCGGCCGAGGCCGAGGGTGTTGGGGACGCGGCCCGCGTTGTTGGTGATGAAGGTGCCGTCCCACGGGTCGGTGTGGTGGCCACCGAAGCTGGGCGGGTTGGGGTCGTAGTCGGCGCGCAGTTCGGCGGCGGTGAGGGGCTTGGAGCCGTGCCGCTCGTACCAGGTGGCCAGGAACGCCCGCCAGCGGGTCTCGTCTTCGTCGATGCCGCGGACGTCGGCGGCGTTGCCGAGGAACCCGTCGATGCAGTGATGGCGGCAGAAGCCGCCGAGGGCTTGGGCCCAGGCGGTGAACTGACGCATGGACTGCTGGGTGTCTTTGGGGGCGCCGGCGCGGATCCAGTCCAGGACGAGAACGAGCAGGTGGCCGAGGACAATGCGCTGGTTGGCGGGTTTGGTAATCCAGTGGTCCAGGTGAGGTATGCCGAACCGGTTCTGGTCGCGTTCTTCGGGGCGGGGCATGTTGGGGTCCAGCCGTACGCGGACGGTGCGGCTGGCCATGTCGCCGCCGAGCTGGAGGTTGTTGCCGGTGGCCATCCAGAGCCGGTCGTTGACGGCGGAGATGCTGCGGCTGGCGCCGAGCATCCGGTCGGTCCACACGGGGGTGGTGATGAGCTGGGCGAGGATGGCCGAGTCGATGACCGATCCTTCGGCGAGGTTGTCGAACACGACGCAGCCGACGACGTCGGCGAGCACGGCGGTGATGGCTTTGCGCAGCTCGTTGTCGTCGTCGGGCCAGGGCAGGATGCGCTGGCCGTAGAGCATGCCGGGCCCGGCGGTGAGGATGGTCTTGCCGCTGGCGGGCATGGTGGCGTCGATGAGTGCGAACGGGATGAGGCTGCGCAGGTAGTGCCGCAGCACGGGTGTGGCGAGCAGGGCCACGTAGTTGGCCCGGTCAGCCTGGCTGGCCCAGGGGAAGTCGCGCAGGAACCGGCCGAGCAGGAAGGAGCGGGCGGCGCGGACCTGGGCGGGGGTGGGTTCGTCGGGTATGGGGTCGAGCCGGACCCTGGTGGCCAGGTACAGGCCGGTAGCGGGGTCGTAGCCGGGCTTCTGCAGCAGCGTGCCGTCGCGGCGCAGCACGGGGGCGCCGATGATGCCGCGCAGGGGTGGCATGCCGGGCCAGGACCGCGACGAGAGGACGGCGGACAGGACATCGCTGCGGGGGATGGTTTCGATCTCGACCCAGCCACTGCCGTCGCGGCGGGGGACGCGCTTGTAGACGAAGGCGTGCTGGGCCAGCAGCCGGGCCAGGCTGGCCGGGGTCAGCCGGCACGCTGCCACGGGCAGGGGTGAGTCCTCGTCCGCGGCCGGCTCGCCGACGCCGCCGGAGACGGTCTGCATGTGGACCAGCTCGCCGTCTTGCACGTAGGTGTCGGGCAGCAGCCCGCCCAGCAGCGCCGCGCTCAGGCTGCGGATGGCCCGCGGCCCGGAGTCGACATTGATGCGTTCCCGGCCGGCGAGCTCGTCGTCGAGCTCGACCATGGCCTGTTCGTCGTCGCCGGGCCCGGTGAGTGCGTCGGATCGGCTGGTGTGGATGCTCACGCTGTCCTCCCTGGTTGTGCCGGCGGAACCAGCCGGATGGCGTTGACGCGATCGGCGATGTCGCCGGGCACGGTCCATAGGCCGAGCCGGCCGCGGCACGGCACCGCGGTGGCGAGGGTTCGGGGGTTGGTCAGGTGCCAGTGCCACTGGTCGGGGGTGGCCCACGGGGAGGGGTGGTCGCGGACGACGTCGTCCAGGTCGACCACGCCGACGACCCCGGTGGGGTGCTCGGCCGGGTCGGGTGAGACCACGCCGGCGGGGATGAGGCCGCGCTGCTCGGCCCAGCCGATGGCGTGCCGGTCCCACGAGCGGGCGGCGTGTATCCACAGTGGGCCGCGGTGACGGGTGGGCCAGGTGCGGTTCTCCACGTCCTTGCCGAGCTCGAGGAGGAGCGCCGGCCACGGCCGGGTGACGGACAGTGCCTTCATGCGGTCCTCCGCGGCTTGGCCATGCCGGCGCGCAGACCGGAGTCGATGGTGGCCCAGGTCTGCCGGGCGCCGTGTTTGGCGACGTGCCCGTTGGCCTCGGCGGCCCGGTAGAGCTCGGCACGGACGTGGGCCTGGTCGAGAAGCCCAGCGCCGACCAGCCCGCCGAGGTGGAAGGCCTTGCGGTTGAGCGCGTTGTTGCGCCCCATCCCGGGTCGCATCGCCGCGAGTTCGGCTATCGCGCCGGCCAGGCACGCCGCCGCATACCCACCCCGGGCGAGCTGACTGTAATGGGTGTCCACAGTGGCCAGTAGTGGGGCCGGGGGGTGGGTTAGTCGGTGGCACCAACCCGGTGGCAGCGGCGGGAGCTCGTCGACGCGCGGCACCCGGTCGGCGAGCTTGCCGGTTGGGGTCCACCACTGGTAGGTGGCGCCGTTGGGGTGGCGGGACGGCCAGGCCACGGCGTAGCGGTGATGGTGGTGGATCAGCTCGATGCCGGGCCCGGCGCGTCGTTCGGCCCACGCGACGCCGGCCGGCACTGTGAAGAGCCGGATGCCTGATCCGTCGGTGCGGGCGCTGCTGCGCCAGGTGGGTGGCAGCGGTCCGAGCTCGTCGACGAGCTGCGCGTAGGACGCGGCGCCGGCGGGCTTGTATAGGTCCAGGTCGAGCCCGACCACGGTCGAAGGCAGCCGCAGCGCCAGGTTGCCATACGGGTAGCGGCTGGCCCAGGCCCGAAGCTGGTCCGGGGTGGGGTCGACGCCGTGACGGCCGGTGAAGCTGACGACGACCCGCCCGGTGGTGTCCTTGTGAGGTGTACCCGGTTTCTTGGAGACTTGATCATTTGCGTTCCGGCTCGGTTGAGCCGGCGCCCGGGTCCCGTCCGCTGTGGTACCTGGCTTCGTACTCTGCGGGCGGAACGTCTCC
>Ga0310834_100661_pt1 | contig 32245 bp, 26 predicted proteins | sample SM_ome_2_FD_201314 | JGI IMG/M metagenome (GOLD analysis project Ga0310834, IMG submission 201314) | Sorghum-adapted microbial communities enriched on stacked mutant (SM) sorghum from Joint BioEnergy Institute, Emeryville, California... ... | reverse complement strand
CAGGCCGGTGTCGGTGAAGGTGGTGCTGGTGCCGGTGGTCTGGTGGGTCGGGGTGGTCGATCCGTTGCGGTAGATGTTGTACCCGGCCAGCCCGCTGCCTCCGGAGTCAGTGGAGGCGCCCCACGAAAGGGTGATGGAAGTCGACGTCTTGCTGGGGCTGGTGAGCGTCCCCGGCGTGGTCGGCGGGGTCGTGTCGACCGTGCCGCCCGCCTCGCAGGACGCGCCGTTGAGCGTGCAGTTGGACGGCTGGATGCCACCGGGCGCGCCGATCCACCCGAAGCTGGTCGACTGGCCCACGCCGAGCGTCGCGTTCCAGGTGCCGGTGGCGACCACGTGGTTGCCGGTCTTGACCACCTGGGCGTCCCAGAACGACGAGATCGTCGCGCCAGCGGGGAGGTCGAACTCGACCCGCCACGTCAGGGGGCTCGACGAATTATTGACAATCGTGAACTTGCCCTCGTAACCGGTGCCCCAGTCGGAGAGCTTGGTGAAGGTCGCCGACGCCCCGTTGGCCGCGAATGCCGGCCGGAGTGGCACGGCAGCGACACCGACGGCGAGCAGGATAGCGGCCGCGCTCAATGCGTGGCGGACGGATCGTCTCATGCGCAACCTCCGGTCGTGGGGGGAGGGGTGATCCGAGTTTGTTAGGAAGCCTTACTAACAAACTGATAGTGACGATAGTCTCACTACGCCTCGCTGTCAATATCTACGAACCCCGTTGGGTCGCTATCTACAGAGCAATTAGGCCGGTTTCTACAGAGCCATGCGGTCGATATCGACCAAGATCATCAGTTCGGAAGAGATGCGATCGTCCGCTGGGTGCGCCGGGGCACGTTGTGGTAACTGGGCTTTCGGTTTCGGGCGGGACTGATCGACATTTGTCATCCTATGGCGGGGCGGGCCGGCCCGGTTCGCGGCGCCGTGAGCGCCAGGAAGACGGGTGAATAAACCGAGGTTGGGGCCCTGGCGTCGGTAGTGATCGCGTCGTCGGTCGGCCCGATTCGGGGCCGGTCGCCGGTAGCCCGGGCCGCCGTGTCGTCGTTAGCCTGAAGTGCTGCGTTGCTGCGTCGATGGGAGGTGCGGACGTGCGGGTGCTCGTGGTCGAGGACGAGAAGGCCCTCGCCGACGCCATCGCCCGCGGGCTGCGCCGGGTCGGGTTCGCCGTCGATGTGGCCTACGACGGCACGACCGGGCACGAGATGGCGATGGTGACCCGCTATGACGTGGTCGTGCTGGACCGCGACCTGCCCGGCGTGCACGGTGACCAGATCTGCGCCGACCTCGTCGCCTCGGGCGCGCTGACTCGAGTGCTCATGCTCACCGCGAGCGGCTCGGTGGCCGACCGGGTGGAAGGACTGCAGCTCGGCGCCGACGACTACCTGCCTAAGCCGTTCGCGTTCGACGAGCTCGTGGCGCGGGTGCATGCCCTCGGCCGGCGGGCCACCCCGGCGGCGCCCCCCGTGCTGGTCGCGGGCGATGTGGTTCTCAACCAGGCCACGCGCACCGTCACCCGCGGCGGTGAACCGCTCGACCTGACCCGCAAGGAGTTCGGGCTGTTGGAGGAGCTGCTCAAGGCGCGGGGTGGGGTCGTCTCCAGCGAAGAGCTGCTGGAGCGGGTCTGGGACGCCAACGCCGACCCCTTCACCGCGACCGTGCGGGTGACGATGATGACGCTTCGCCGCAAGCTGGGTGATCCGCCCCTCATCGAGACGGTGGTTGGCGCCGGGTACCGCATCCCGCTGGCGGCCCCCGGCGCATCGACGGGGTCTTCGGCGGCCGGCGAGGCGACGGAGTCCTCCACGGCCGCCGGCGGATCGGCGGGGTCCTCGGCGCCCGCCGAGGCGGACGGCCGCGCCGAGGCGGACGGCAAGGTCCGGGCCGAGTCATGACGGTCTACGACGCGCGCGGCCGTCCGCGCTGGTTCCGCCCGACGCTGCGGCTGCGGCTCACGCTCCTCAACGGCGTACTGCTGGTGGGCGGCGCGCTGGTGATCGTCCTGCTCGGCTGGTTCGTCGTCGGACACGCGATGAGCGAGGCGCAGGCGCTGCCGCCCGGCACCCGGCTGGTCGACGCCACCACCGGCGCGGAGGTCGATTTCGGGGCCTGGCGCGCGAAGGCGCTCGCCTCCGCCCGCTGGGAGATGCTCTTCGCCGGGCTGCTCGCGGTGGCGCTGGTCGGCGCCGCCGGTGTGGCCGGCGCCTACTTCGTCGCCGGGCGCGCCCTGCGGCCGCTGCAGCAGGTCACCGCCACGGCCCGGCAGCTCACGGGTGACTCCCTCGACCAGCGCATCCGGTACGTGGGCGCCGACGACGAGGTGGCCGAGCTGGCGAACACGTTCGACGCCATGATGGACCGCATCAGCGCGACCTTCGACTCGCAGAAGCGGTTTGTCGCAAACGCCTCCCACGAACTGCGCACGCCGCTGACCGTGATGCGCACCGAGGTCGAGGTGACGCTGGCCGACCCGGACGCGGACCTGGAGGAGTACCGGCGCATGGCCAAGGTGGTCCGCGACGGCTCCGAGCGGGCCAACGCCTTGATCGAGTCGCTGCTGTTGCTCGCCCGCACCGAGGCGCAGTCGGGCCGGCGGCTGTCCAAGAAGGTGCCGGCCGACCTCGCCGCCTGCGTCACGTCGGCCCTGTCGGCGATGAGCCGGGAGATCGACCGCATCCACCTCACCGTGGAGCAGGACCTGCAGCCGGCGCCGGTCGTCGGTGACCCGGGGCTGCTGGACCGGCTCGCCGGCAACCTGATCGAGAACGCGGTCCGGTACAACCACCTGCACGGAAGCATCTGGGTTCGCACCGGGGGCGACGACGAACACTCCTGGCTCGTGGTGCGCAACACCGGCTTCGATGTCGAGCCCGCCGACGTGCCGCGCCTGTTCGAGCCGTTCCGCCGCGGCGGCCGCGAGCGTACCGGCGGCCGGGGCTCGGGCCTGGGGCTGTCGATCGTCCGGGCCGTCGCCGACGCGCACGGCGGCACCGTGTCCGCCACGGCCAACCCCGAGGGCGGGCTCGAGGTCACGGTGACCCTGCCGTCGGCCAAGGTCACGCCGGTCGTGACCGCCACGGCGGCCGTGCCGGTGCCGTCACCGCCCGCCGACCGGGACCCGGCCCCGGTGCCCGACGCTCGGGGGCGGCACGGACCGCCAGTGAACGACCGACAGTAAAAGGTTCCGTCCGTCAAGGGCCGATAAGGACCGGTCGATGAAGCCGGTATCGGGCGGCCGAAGGGCAACGCGGTCGCCCGGCCTGTCGCTCGCCTCGGCCGCCTGACTGTCTACTGAGTACGGTCGTGTCCGGGCCTTCTCAGTACAGGTCCGCCGGGGCGGTCGGGTTGTGGGTCGTGGTGTAGCCGAGCGGGCCGGCGACGAGCTCGGCGATCTGCTGCTGCACGTCCTCCGGGACCGACCCGATGACGTAGACGGACTCGATCACCCCGGAGCTGTGCCGCAGCCAGGTGACCTGCTCCTCGGTGAGCGTGCCCTGCAGGACGAGCATCGGGCGCGGCCCGGCGAACGAGCGGCCGACGCCGACGGCGGCCGGGTCGGCCCCGTCGACGACCACGAGCTCCGGGGACAGCTCCGGGCCGTCGCTCGGCGGGCAGAGCCCCGCGGCCACCTCGTCCACCGGCGGGCGCTCCCGCCGGACCTCGTACCCGAGGTCGCTGAGCTCCGCGTCGATCGCGGCCGATATCAGCTCGTCCACGTACTCACCGGGAACAGCGCGTTGTCCCATCCGTACAGATAGGACGGTGCCCCGCCGGTCGCGACGAGGATCTCCGGGGCGCTCGCCCCACCGGCGGCGCTGACCCGCTGGACCGAGTCCTGAGTGGCGTAGGCGATGTACTGACCGTCGGGGCTCCACGCCAGCCGCCTCGGCTGCCCGACGTTGGCGGCGACGCGGATTCCGGCCGGCACCGCCTCGCCCGGGACGGTGACGTAGATGTCGCCGTCGCGGCTGACGTAGGCGAGCTTCTGCCCGTCGAGCGTCAGCGCCGGTTCCGAACCGTCGATGACCTTGTATGTTTGGGGTACCCGCTGGTTGCTGTCGTTGATCCAGATCTCCGGGCCGCTCGGCTCGTCGTGCTGGAACGCGACGCGCACGGGCCGGTCGGTGGCCGACGCGCTGGGGGCGAGGTCGACGAAGCTGGTTCCGTCACCGGTGTCCATGGGCCACTCCGCCCCTGTGGCGGGGCCTCCGCCTCCGGCCCGCCGACGACCCGCCACACCGGACCGGGCGGCATGCCCAGGGCACAGATCGAACAGCGCCGCTCAACGGCGCAAAGGAACGTGCGCTCCACCGAGGTCACGCCGAACCGGGGGCGCGCCGTCCACCCACGGCGTGATGGCCGGCACCGGGTAGCCCCGGGCGTCGCGGGGCCGCGCCGCCACCCCCGGCGGCATGGGCACATCGGCGACCATCGCCCGAGGCTAACCGGTCCCACCGCCCCCGATGGGAGTCGGGGAGACTGGCCCCCTGCGCAGGGCCCGCCGAGGCCCTGCGCCGGGGCACGCGAAGAGTCCAGCCCTCCGCCGCGTCAGGCGGGGAGGCTCGCGACGCCGCGGGGGAGGAAGCGGCGGCCGGTGACCCGCTCGGCGACGCCGGTCCGGTCGAGGTACGGCGTGATGCCGCCGAGGTGGAACGGGAAGCCGGCCCCGAGGATGAGGCACAGGTCGATGTCCTGCGGCTCGGCGACCACGCCCTCGTCGAGCATGATCCGCGTCTCCTCGGCGAGCACCGTCAGCGCGTTGTCGAGCACCTGCTCGGCGGTCAGCGGCGTGTCGCCGACCTGGAGCACCGACGCCAGCTCGGGGTTGGGCTTGTTGTCGACCAGGAGCGGCAGCCCGGACTCGGCGATGCGCCGCAGGTTCTCGCTGGCGGAGAACCGGTCCGGAAACGCCTGGTGCAGCACGCTGGCGACGTGGTAGGCCACGGCCGGGCCCACGAGCTGCAGCAGCGCCAGCGGGCGCATCGGCAGGCCCATGGGGTCCAGCGCCGTGTCGGCCACCTCGATCGGGGTACCGGCCTCGATCGCGCTGAAGACCGCCCCCTGGAACCGGGTGAGCAGCCGGTTCACCACGAAGGCCGGGGCGTCCTTGACCAGCACGCACGACTTGCGCAGCGCCTTGCCGACCGCGAAGCCCGTCGCCAGGGTCGCGTCGTCGGTCTGCTCGGCCCGCACCACCTCCAGCAGCGGCATGAGCGCCACCGGGTTGAAGAAGTGCAGGCCCACCACCCGCTCCGGGTGGGCGAGGTCGGCGGCCATGGCGGTCACCGAGAGCGAGGAGGTGTTGGTGGCCAGGATGCACTCCGGCTTCACCAGGGCCTCGACCTCGGCGAAGACCCGCTTCTTGACGGCCAGGTCCTCGAAGACCGCCTCGATCACCAGGTCGGCGTCGGCGAAGGCGGCCTTGTCCACGCTGCCGCTGACCAGGCCGTGCAGCTTGGCGGCCCGACCCGCGTCCAGCCGGCCCTTGGCCGCCAGCTTGTCGATCTCGCCGTGCACATAGGACAGTCCCTTGTCGACCCGCTCCTGGTCGAGGTCGGTGAGGACCACGGGGACCTCCAGCCGCTGGGCGAAGAGCAGCCCGAGCTGGCTGGCCATGAGGCCGGCGCCGACGATGCCGACCTTGGTGACCGGGCGGGCCAGGGCCTTGTCCGGAGCACCGACGGGCCGCTTGGCCCGGCGCTGGACCAGGTCGAAGGCGTAGATGCCGCTGCGCAGCTCCTCGCCCATGAGCAGGTCGGCCAGCGCCTCGTCCTCGGCCGCGGTACCGACCTCGAACGGGGCGTCCTTGGCGAGCGCGAGCAGGTCCAGCGCCCGGTAGGGGGCAGGGGCGGCCCCGTGCAGCTTCTCGTCGAGCAGCGCCCGGGCGAACGCGATGACGCCGTCCCAGTCCTTGGTGTCGACCGGAGTCCGGGAGACCTGCGTCTTTCCGCGGACCACCGAGGCGGCCCACTCCAGCGACCGCTCCAGGAAGTCGGCCGGGTCCAGCAGCACGTCGGCGATGCCCATCTCGTACGCCTGCTGCGCCCGCAGCATCTTGTTCTGCTGCAACGGGTTCTGCACGATCACCGTGGCCGCGTTGACGATGCCCACGAGCTTGGGCAGCAGCTGCGTGCCGCCCCACCCGGGGACGAGCCCCAGCCCGACCTCGGGCAGGGCCAGCATGGTCACGGCCGAGGACAGCGTCCGGTAGTGGCAGTGCAGCGCCACCTCGAGCCCGCCGCCCATGGCGGCCCCGTTGATGAAGGCGAACGTCGGCACGGACGAATCACGCAGCCGGGCGAAGATCCGGTGCCCCTCCCGGCCCAGCTGCAGCGCCTGCTCCCGGGTCCGTACGAGCCCCACCCCGGTCAGGTCGGCCCCGACGCAGAAGATGAACGGCTTGCCGGTGATCGCGATGAACGCCGGCTCGGCGGCGAGCGCCTCGGTGATGGCCGCGTCCAGGCTCGCCAGGCCACCGGGACCGAACGTGTTGGGCTTGGTGTGGTCGTGCCCGTTGTCCAATGTGATCAGTGCGGCCGGGCGGTCGAGCCCCGGCACCCGCACCAGACGGGTCAGCGCCCGGGTGACGACCTCGTTCGGGAACTCCGGAAGACTCATTGGCCTGCCTCCGAGCGGTAGTGGGGGTTCTCCCAGATGACGGTGGCGCCCTGGCCGATACCGACGCACATGGTGGTCAGGCCGTAGCGGACCTCGGGGTGCTCGGCGAACTGCCGGGCGAGCTGGATCATCAGGCGGACCCCGGACGACGCCAGCGGGTGCCCGACGGAGATCGCCCCGCCCCACGGGTTGACCCGGGGGTCGTCGTCGGCGATGCCGAAGTGGTCCAGGAACGCGAGCACCTGAACCGCGAACGCCTCGTTGATCTCGATCAGCCCGATGTCGTCCATGGTCAGCCCCGCGTTGCGCAGGGCCTTCTCGGTCGACGGGATCGGGCCGAGGCCCATGACCTCCGGGTCGACGCCGGCGAACGCGTACGTGACCAGCCGCATCGCCACGGGCAGGCCCAGCTCGGTCGCCACGTCGGCCGCGGCGAGCAGGCAGGCGGTCGCGCCGTCGTTGAGGCCGGCCGCGTTGCCCGCGGTCACCCGACCGTGCGGGCGGAACGGGGTCCGCAGCCCGGCGAGCTTCTCCATCGACGTCTCGCGCGGCGCCTCGTCCACTGTGGCCAGTCCCCAGGCGCCCTCGGGGTCGCGGGTGGCCATGGGCACGAGGTCGGGCTGGATCTTGCCGGCCGCGTAGGCGGCCGCGGTCTTCTCCTGGGAGCGCAGGCCGTACCGGTCGGCCCGCTCGCGGGTGATGGCCGGCAGCCGGTCGTGCAGGTTCTCCGCGGTGGCGCCCATGACGAGGGCGGAGGGGTCCACGAGCTTCTCCGCGAGGATGCGGGGGTTGGGATCCACGCCCTCACCCATGGGGTGGCGGCCCATGTGCTCCACGCCGCCGGCGATCGCCACGTCGTAGGCGCCGAACGCGATGCCCGACGCCACGGTGGTGACGGCGGTCATCGCCCCGGCGCACATGCGGTCGATGGCGTAGCCGGGGACGGACTTCGGCAGGCCGGCCAGCAGCGCGGCGGTCCGGCCCAGGGTCAGGCCCTGGTCGCCGATCTGGGTGGTGGCCGCGACCGCCACCTCGTCCACCCGGTCGGGTGGCAGGGCGGGGTTGCGGCGCAGCAGTTCGCGGATGCACCGGACCACGAGGTCGTCGGCGCGGACACCGGCGTACATGCTGCCGGACTTGCCAAACGGGGTGCGGACGCCGTCGACGAAGACGACGTCGCGAAGCTGACGAAGTGTGGCGTCACGGGGCACGGACGAGCCCTCCTCTCGGGACTTGGGCGTAATGCTACCGGCCAGTAACCCCCGCTGTCGCCCCGGCCGGCCCCGGGTTGTCCATGCATCGGCTGGGCGCCGGATCACCCCGGCTGCCAAGATCACCGTACGGCGGGCGGGCACCGAAAAGGCGGGCGGGCACCGTAAGGCCGGCGGGCACCGAAAAGGCGGGCGGGCACCGTAAGGCCGGCGGGCACCGAAAAGGCGGGCGGGCACGGCGCGCCGTACGGACGCCACCGCGACCGGGGCGGAGCGGCCGGCGATCCGGGTCACGGCCGGACCCGACGGCCGTCAGCGACTCCGCCGCGGGGCGGTGGTGCGGCCGGAGCGGCGGCGCGGACGGTCCGGCGTGCGCGTCTGGCCCGGCGTGCGCGCCTGGCCCGGCGCGGGCTGTCGGGGCAGGAAGACGTCGGGGTTCTCGGCGAACAGCCGGTTCGCCTCGTCGTAGTCGTCACCGCGTCCGATGTCCAGCCAGCGGCCGTCGTGCCGGTAGCTGGCGACCCGCTGCCCGGCGGCCAGCAGGTCCACGATGAGCGTGGGCATGTCGTAGTACCGGGGCGGGATGCGCTCCAGGGCCGCGGGCGACATGGCGTACACGCCCATGGATACGTCGAACTTGAGGGTTGGCTTCTCCTCGTAGCCCTCCACGTCGCCGGTGGGTCCGATGTGGAGCACGCCCAGCTCGATCTTCTCGGTCCGCGAGAACGTGCTCACCGTGGCGACCGCCCCGGACTCGCGGTGGTGCCGCATGAGCGCGGCGAAGTCGAGATCGGTGAGCAGGTCCCCGTTGAGCACGAAGAAGTCGTCGGTGATCGTGCCGGCGAGCTGGCGCAGCGGGCCGGCCGTGCCCAGCGGTTCCCGCTCGCGGACGTAGTCGATGGTGAGCCCCCACGCCGAGCCGTCGTTGAAGTAGCCCTCGATGAGGTAGGCGAGGTGTCCGGTGAGGACGGTCACGTGACGCACGCCGTGCGCCTTGAGCTGGCGCAGGAGGATCTCCAGGACCGGTACGTCGCCGATCGGCACCAGCGGTTTGGGGAAGCTGGTCGTGAACGGGCGCAGCCGCGTGCCCTTGCCGCCGGCCAGCACGATCGCTCTCATGTGGCGTACCGATCCACGTCGAATCGATGAAGGTTCTCGCGGACGTAGGCGACGACGTTGGCCAGGCCCTCCCGGAGGGACACCTGGGGCTTCCAGTCGAACAGCTCGCGCGCCCGCGAGGTGTCCGCGATCAGCTCGAAGACCTCGGAGGTGGGCGGCCGCAGCCGCTGCGGGTCCTCGACGATCTCGAAGTCGTCCCGGCCGGCCACCTCGCCGAGCAGCCGGGCGAGGTCGCCGATGGTGATGCCCTTGCCGTTGCCGATGTTCGTGACCTTCCCGATGCACGCGTCGGTCGAGGCCACGGACAGGAACCCGCGGGCCGTGTCGGTGACGTACGTGAGGTCCCGCACCGGCCGCAGGTCGCCCAGGGAGATGGTGCGCTTGCCGGCGACGAGCTGGGCCGCGATCGTCGGGATCACCGCGCGGGCGCTCTGCCGCGGGCCGTACGTGTTGAACGGCCGGATGATGGCGACCGGGGTACCGAAGGTGCGGTGGAACGACTCGGCCAGGTAGTCGCCGCTGAGCTTGGCCGCGGCGTACGGCGACTGCGGCTGCGGCGGGTGCTGCTCGTCGATGGGGGTGTAGCGGGCGGTGCCGTAGATCTCCGAGGTCGAGGTGTGCACCATCCGCGGGACCTCAAGGTCGCGCACCGCCTCCAGCACGTTGAGCGTGCCGGTCACGTTGGTGGCCACATAGGACGCTGGCGCGCGGTAGGAGTAGGGGATGGCGATCAGCGCGGCCAGGTGGAAGACCGTGTCCATGCCCTCCACGGCCCGCCGGACGAGGAACGGGTCGGTGATGTCGCCCGGCATGATCTCGATGGCGTCCCGCACCTCGGGCGCGACATCGGCCAGCATGCCGACATCGGATCGGCCGTTGTAGTGGGTCATCGCGCGCACGTGGGCGCCCGAGCGGACCAGCAGCTCGACGAGGTGCGAGCCGATGAATCCGCCGGCTCCGGTGACCAGGACGCGCCGGCCGACCCAGGATGTCATGTCAAACCCTCCAGGAGATCCTTGGCGCTCTGCTCCAGTCCGATCGTGGCCGTCCAGCCGACCTCGTGCCGCACGCGGGCCGGGGACCCCACCTGGTACGCGACCCGTCCACTGCGTTCGTTCGGCGGGGCCGACACGAGGTCGACGACCGACCGGTCCAGCCCGGCGCAGGCGAGGAGAGCGTCAAGTACCTCGGCCACGGTCGTCGGTCGACCCGAACAGAGGTTATACAGGCGCCCGGGGACGCCCCGTTCGGCGAGGTCCGCGTATCCCCGCACGATGTCGCGGACGTCGGTGAAGTCGCGGACCGCGTCGAGCCCGGCCACGCGCACCCGCTCGGCCCGACCCGTCAGGACGTCCCGCACACGGGCCGCGAACGCGCCCCCCACCGTGGTCGTGCTCTCCCCGGGGCCGATGTGGTTGAAGGCCCGGACGGGAACGACCTCGAAGGAGCCGTCGGCGGCCAGGCCGCACAGGGCGGCCTCGGCGGCGAGCTTGGCGTAGCCGTACGGGCTGACCGGGGCGGGCAGCGTCGTCTCGGTCACCGGGTTCTCGTCCACCGGGACGGCGCCGTACTGGGCCGACGAGCCCGCGTGCACGACCCGGACGCCCCGCAGCCCGGCCCGCCGCAGCCCCTCGCCCAGGCCCAGGCTGGCCGCGACCGTCCGCGGCACCACGTCGGGGCCGGTCGAGGTGGCGGCGAGGTGAAAGACCACGTCCGGCCGGACGTCGGCGAGGCAGGCGGCCATCGCGGCCGGATCGGCGACGTCCACCACCCGGGCGTCCGCGTCCGGTCGGTCCGTCCCGTCCGGCCGGGTTGCCGAGTCCGGCTGGGTCGTCGCGTCCGGCCGGGTCACGTCCGGCCGGGGACGGCCGACCGCCACGACCGACCACCCGCGCGAGCGCAGCTCACGCCGGAGGTGACCACCGACGAAGCCGAACCCGCCGGTGATCAGCGCGACGGTCATCGGGCACTGACCCCGCGCGAGCCTCGCGGGGCCCGCCCGCCGGCGTAGCGCTCGATGACCTGCCGGTAGTACTCGATGATCTTCTTTCCGATCTCGTCCCAGGCCAGCCAGGCGTTCTGCTCGCGCCCGTTGGACCGGGTACCCACCGCCAGCACCTTCTCCACCTGGTCGGCCAGGTCGGCGACCAACTTCGCCCGAGCTGCCGGCGTGCCCCAGGGCTCGGGCCACCCGACCACCGCCGACGGGTGGACCCCCGACAGGATCTCGGCCACGTCACCCACGTCGGTGGTCACCACGGGCAGGTTCATCGCCGTGGCCTCCTTGACCACGGTCGGCGAGCCCTCGAAGCCCTTGCGGGAGGTGAACAGGAGCACGTCGGCCGCGAGGAACTTCTGGGCAGTCTGGTGGCGGTCCTGCCCGGGCTCGGGCAGCACGAACTCCTTGACCGGCAGGCCGCGTTCCCGCAGGGCGGCGAGCACGTCGGAGAAGACGTCGTAGCCCTTGACCCAGTTGCTCGGCACGCCCCCGAAGAGGATGACCTTGTCCTCGGGCGCGAAGCCGAACCGCGCTCGGGCGGCGTCCCGGTCACCGGGGGCGAACACCTCGAAGTCGACCCCGTTGGGGATGATCGGCCCGTCCGGCTCGCCGGCCGCGATCGCCATCCGCTTGGTCAGGTAGAGCCGGTCGGGGATCGGGCCCCAGCCCAGCTTGGTGATCCAGCGCTGCCAGTGCCAGTTGATGTCGTGGCCGTACAGACCCAGCACCCGCGGCACGTCGCCCATGAACCGGCAGGCCAGGGCGCACATGCCGTGGTGGACGTGCACGATGTCGTAGTTGCCCTCCCGGACCCGGCGCCGGATCCGGGGCGCGGCGAGCAGGTAGTCCCGGCGGCCGCGCGCCTGGGCCACCACCTCGACGTCGACGTGGGCGCCCAGCTTCCGCAGGGCGTTGACCTGTTCCTCCACGAAGACGCCGCGGAAGCTGCCCCCGACCGGCCACATGTTCGTCACCGCGAGGACGCGCATGCCGCGGCCGGGCAGCGCGTCGTCGCCGGCCGGGGCCGTGGCCGTCACCGGGCCCGCGGGCGTGGCGGCGCGGCCGGGCGTGCCCGCGCTGCTGGTCGGAGCGGCACCGCCGGTCGTGGCGGGGCCACTCTCCGTGGCGGCCACGGTCCCGCCCGCAGCCGGTTCGCTCGTCGGGTGCGCGCTCGCGGGCGACATCGGCCCACCACCGGGTGAAGAAAGGGCGTCGGACATATCACTCCGTGTCTGCTCGCCGGGCCGCCCGGGCCCCGGCCGCGGCCCGGGCGCCCAGTCCGTCCTCACGCGAGCGTGGCCCGTCCGTGAGGCTAGGCCATGGGCTGGTCCCGTGAGACCGCGGCCACAGCCGATCCCGTGAGACTAGGGCATCGCCCGCCGTCGCTCGCGGGTGGTCCCCGGACGCCGGTCGGGGAGGTTTGGGCTCGGGTCCCGCCCGGCCGCATGCCCTGCTCGGTAAGTTTGTGCCTATGAAGGTACTGATCGCCGGCGGGGCCGGGTACATCGGCAGTACGGTGGCCTCCGCATGCCTCGATGCCGGTATCACGCCGGTGATCCTCGACAACCTGAGCACCGGGCGGGTCGAGTTCACCCAGGGGCGGATCTTCTACCACGGGGACATCGCCGACGGCGAGCTCATCGACAAGATCTTCGCCGAGCACCCGGACATCGACGCGGTCGTGCACGCGGCCGCGCTCATCGTGGTGCCGGAGTCGGTGGAGCAGCCGTTGCGGTACTACCGCGAGAACGTGGCGAAGTCGGTGGACTTCATCGACCATCTGCTCCGCAACGGGGTCACCCGGTACCTGTTCAGCTCGTCCGGCTCGATCTACGCGCCGGGCCCGGACCTCACGGTCGACGAGTCCTCCCCGCTGGCGCCGACCAACCCGTACTCCCGCTCCAAGGTGATGATGGAGCAGGTCCTCGAGGACGCGACCGTGGCCAGCAAGCTGCGGGCCATCTCGCTGCGGTACTTCAACCCGATCGGGGCCGACCCGCAGCTGCGCTCCGGCCTGCAGTCGCGCCGGCCGACCCACCTGCTCGGGCGGCTGCTCACCGCGGTCGAGAACGACGAGGAGTTCGAGATCACGGGGGTGGACTGGCCGACCCGGGACGGCACCGGGATCCGGGACTACATCCACGTGTGGGACCTCGCCCAGGCGCACGTTCGGGCGTTGGAGCGTTTCGATGAGGTGATCCCGCCCGGTAGCGACCGCCGGTACGAGGTGATCAACCTGGGTACGGGTTCGGGCACCACGGTGCGGGAGTTCATCGCGGCGTTCGAGGCCGCGACCGGGACGAAGGTACGGGTGCGTGAGGCGGGCCGGCGGCCGGGCGACTTCATCGGCTGGCACACCCGCAGCCAGAAGGCGCGGGAGCTGCTCGGTTGGACCACGCAGCTGTCGATCGAGGACGGCATCCGCGACTCCCAGCGCTGGTCGGCGGTCCGGGACCAGCGCCTGGCCGCCTAGGCCCAAGCTAAGGTCCCACCTCGTCGATCTAGGGCGGAGAGTGGTGAGTTGATCTCCAATCACCACTCCATGCCCTAGATCGACGAAGGCGGACCCTGAATCGGCGAGACGCCGGTCGGGGATCCGGTACGGTCGCTAGCCCCTACGGTCGCGCGATCGTGACCGGACGCGATGCGGTGGTCCCGGCGTGGTTGGTGAACTCGATGACGAAGGTGTGCTCGCCGGTCAGCCCCGTGATCGGGATCTCGACCCGCTGGGCCGACGGTGTGGCCGGCGTGAGCTCACCCGCGGCGATCGGTTCACCGTCGCGCAGTAGTCGCCAGGAGCTGGCGTTCGTGCCCCACCACAGGTTCGCGGTGAGGGTGAAGGTCCCGTCGCCGTCCCAGTCGTCGTGGGAGAGCACCGGCGTGGCCGGGGCGGCGTCGGTGACCTGGACGGTGATCGGGGCCGTCGGGGTGGTCCCCTGCGAGTTGACCAGCTCGCCGCGGTAGGTGTAGGTGCCGTTGGGCCGGTCCGTGATGGCGACGCTGGCCTGCTGCCGGTTCGGCGTGGCCGGGGTCAGGGGCACCGTCGCGATGAGCTCGTCGTTCTCGTAGAGGCGGAACAGGGTCGCGTTCGTGCCCCACCAGAGGTTCATCCGGACCTCGTAGTTCCCGTCGGCGAGCCCGTGCGCCCAGCCGCTGGTGTGGCTGAGGATGGCGGTGGCGGGCGGGGCGGTCTCGTCGTCGGCCGGGAGCTGGTTGGCCAGGCACTGCGCGTACTCCTCGGGCGTCGGCGACCACCGGAACCAGTCGAAGGTCGCCTCGATCTCGGGCGCGCCGAGCGCGCCGCGGAACGCGTACGGCCCGACGTGGGTGAAGCCGTGCGCGAGGTCGAAGGCGCGCCCGTAGTTGGTGAACGTCTGCCCGTCGTAGGAGACGCTCGGCTGGACCGAGACGCCGTCGCTGGTCAGGCGCAGCCAGACGTCGGTGGCCCCGGGGACCGCGGGCGCGGCGGTGTCCTGCCGGTTGGACCCGTTGACGTGCTGGACGACCTCGAGGGTGAGGCCGGGAGTCGCGCGGCCGAGGTCGAACTTGCCGTAGACGGTGTCGTTGGCGTACAGCAGCAGGCCGGCCTGCTGGAAGCGTTCGGTTGCTTCGATATGCACCTTTGTCGTCACCTGCCAGGGGCCGTCCGGAAGCTCCTGCTGCAGCAGCGACGCCGCGGCCACGCCGCCCTCGTAGGTCGGGATGGTGAGCACGCCGTCGCCGACCCGGTGGCGGGCCGCCTCGGCCCGGACGGTCCGGTCCCACACGTCGGCGAGCGCGTCGCCCTCGAACTCGTCGGACCCGGCCGCGGCGCAGGTCTCGAAGACGGGGTTGTCCGGGTCCACCGGCCAGTCGACCGGGGTCGGGCCACCGCCGCCGGGGAACTCGACCCCGGGGCCCGCCTTGGCGTAGGCGATCGTCGCCCCGAGCCGGTCGCCGGACTCGTAGAAGAGGTACGTGTACTCGCCCTGCGTGACGATCTCGGGGGCGGCGACGCGACCGGTGTCGGGCCCGACGCCGCTGGACGAGTGCAGGCGTTGCGCCGGGCCGATCTCGGTCAGCGTCGGGTCGACGGCGCGCGCCATGACGTTGCCGGCGCTGTTGTGGTAGATGACGTAGAGCTGGTCGCCCCACTGCCACAGGTTGCCGCCCGACAGGTTCCCGTTGTCGCCGGCCTCCGGCTCGGCGATCGGGTCGGGCCGCACGTCCCAGGTGACCCCGTCCACCGACTCGGCGTACCGCAGCCGTCGGTGGTTGTCGGTGTAGTTGGCCATGTAGATCATGCCGTAGCGGTAGCCGGAGGCGGGGTCAGGGTGCTCGAAGACCCGGGCGTAGCTCGTCTCGGTCACCCCAGATCCACCCATGGCGTTCGATACCGCGATGCCGCCGTACTCGAAGTGGATGCCGTCGGAGCTGGTGGCGAAGCGGGTCTGCGAGTTCTCGCCATGGAAGTACAGGAATACCTTGCCGGCTTCCGCGTTCCAGATCGCGTCGGGCGACGAGACGTGGGAGACGTTGTAGTGCGGCGCCCAGGTGCGGGCGATGATCGGGTTGTCCGGGTACTCCGTCCACGGCCCGTCGAGTGAGTCGGCGTACATGAGCATGATGCCGCCCGGCGGGTCGTGCGGCGCGAGGTACAGGTACCACTCGCCGAGCGGGTCATCGAGATATGCGCCAGCGTGGAAGATGCTGGGGAAGATGTACTCGTTCGTCGGGTTGTAGATCATCGACGTCTTGTCGGTGATCACCCCTTGGAAGATGAACTGGGGGAACGGTTCGGCGGCGGCGGCCGGTGTCGCGAGCCCGGCCGCGACGACCCCGGCCGCGACGGTGAGGACGGCCCCCCGTCGCCAGGTGAGGTTCATGGGCAGCGCTCCTTCGGGGTTGACCGATGGGACGGAGGTGCTAATACGTATTAGCGGCTGGATAGCCTCTACGCTAAACCGCACCGACGCCGCGCCACAAGACCCGGCGGTTCGCCGACCGCGGTCACGAGTGACCGGCAGTGACCACTGTGGATGATTGCGATGGGATGCCGTCCCGCTCGGCGTGGTGCCTTGCCGCGATCACGGACGACGGTGGTCGCGGGGCCGCCGTGGGCGACGGCCACCTGCCACTGTGGACGGCCGTAGGCCGTGCCTGTTCCCGGTCGCTGTGCCGGTAGCCGGTCGTGGTGCCGGCGCTGGTCGCTGTGCGGTTGGGCGACGTCGGCCCCGCGTCATCGGTCCGCGAGCACGGGGAATGACCGTGGTGCGGCGGGCGCGGTCGACACTGCCGGCCCGCCGCACCGCGGTCAGGGTGAGGGCGGCGGCTGGGGGGAGCCGCAGCGCTTATGCGTATTAGTCAGCCAACGTAGCGTTCCGGAAACCTGCTGGCAACCTCTTGACAAGCCGGGGCGGCGTGGCCACACTTCCCTACAACCAAACGCCAATACGTATTAGTAAGGGAACAGCCGATGCCGTCCACCCCTCGGCGGGTTACGCAGCGGGACATCGCCCGGCTGGCGGGCGTGAGCCAGCCGACCGTCTCGCTCGTGCTCAACAACCGGGCCGAGGGGGATGTCCGGATCTCGCCGGAGACCCGGGAACGGGTGCTGCGCGTGATCCGGGAGACGGGGTACGTCGCCGACCCGGTCGCGCGGCGCCTGGCCGCGCGGTTCAACCGCATCTTCGGCGTGTTCACCTACGAGCCGGCGTTCCCCAGCGGAAGCTGGGACTTCTTCTATCCGTTTCTGCTCGGCATCGAGGAGGCGGCGGAGCGGATCGGCTGCGACCTGCTGCTGTTCACCAGCGCCCCGGTCGTCAACGGCCGACGGCGCATCTTCCACCAGGACAACCGGTTGCGGCTCGCCGACGGCTGCATCCTGCTCGGTCGCGAGATCGACGCCGGCGAGCTGCGGCGGCTCAACGAAGACGGGTACCGCTACGTCGCCATCGGCCGCCGCGACGACGCGGGCGGGCCGGTGCCGTACGTCGGGGCCGACTACGCCAGCGCGGTGGGAGAGCTGGTGCGGCTCGCCCTGGCGCGCGGGCACCGGCGGCTGGGCTACCTGGGGCTGGCCGGTGACGTGGAGTCCACCCGCGACCGCCGGCAGGGCTTCGTGGACCACTCGGGCGACGCCGAGTACGCCCGGGTCTTCGACCCCACCGGCCCGGCCCCGGGGCGCCGGTCGCGGAGTGGGCGTTCGACCGGCGGCCAGCCGCGGGGCAGCGTGCCGCGGCAGGCGACCGGCCGAGCGAAGACACCCCGGACCGCGACGGCTGGGCCGGAGCCGGACCGGCCCGAGATGGCGCGGGTCGCCGCGGTGCTCGACGCCGCCCTGGCCGAGCGGGTCACGGTCCTCTTCGTCGAGGACACGCCGACCGCCGTCGCCCTGCACGAGCTGGCCCGGGCGCGCAGCCTGACGGTCCCGGGCGAACTGTCCATTGTGACGCTGGGCGAGCCGACCACGCCGGTGTCGAGCACGACCCAGTTCACCGGTTTCCGCATCCCTCGCGAGGAGATGGGCCGGCGCGCGGTGGAGGTTCTGGCCGCCCGGCTCGACTCCCCGCCCGAACCCGTCCCCCAGATCCTGTTGCCCTGCGAACTGGTCGAGGGGAGCACCCTCGGCGCACCTGAAGTCCCCGCCCGCGACTGAGCGGCGGGGTGTCCCCATCGGAAGGAATCACGTGAAGCAACTGCGTGCGGAGGTACTCGTCGTCGGCGGCGGCCTCGGCGGGGTGGCGGCCGCCCTCGCCGCGGCCCGGGCCGGTCGGACCGTCATCCTGACCGAGGAGTACGACTGGCTCGGCGGTCAGCTCACCAGCCAGGCCGTGCCCCCGGACGAGCACACCTGGATCGAGCAGTTCGGGGCGACCGCGAGCTACCGGGCCCTCCGCAACGGCATCCGTGACTACTACCGCCGCTACTATCCCCTGACCGAGCGCTCCCGCGCATGGGTCGAGCTCAACCCGGGGGCGGGCTGGGTGAGCCGGCTGTGCCATGAACCACGGGTCTCGCTCGCGGTCATCGAGGCCATGCTCGCGCCCTATCGGGGCAGCGGGCGGCTCACCGTGCTGCAGCCCTACCGCCCGGTGGCGGCGGCTGTCGACGGCGACCGCGTGCTCGGCGTGACCGTACGCCATCGGGACGGCGGCGAGGAGATTGAGCTCACCGCGCCGTACATCCTCGACGCCACCGAGACCGGGGAGCTGCTGCCGCTCACCGGCACGGAGTACGTCACCGGCTTCGAGTCGCGGCAGGAGACCGGCGAGCCGAGTGCGCCGGAGCAGGCCCAGCCGCTGAACATGCAGGCCGTCTCGGTGTGCTTCGCCATCGACCACGTCGACGGGGACCACACCATCGACCGGCCCGCGAGCTACGACTTCTGGCGCGAGTACAAGCCCGGGTTCTGGGGCGACCGGCTGCTGTCCTGGCGCTCACCCAGCCCGCGCACCCTCGAGATCGTCGAGCGGAGCTTCACGCCCAACCCTGATGACGACCCGCTGTCCGTCAACGCCGACCAGCGCGTCAACCCCGGGGACGGCAACCTGTGGACCTTCCGGCGGATCGCCGCGCGGCGAAACTTCGTCGAGGGCGCGTACGCCAGCGACATCACGCTGGTCAACTGGCCGATGATCGACTACTTCGAGGGCCCGGTCATCGACGTGCCGGACGCGCAGACCCACCTGCAGCGGGCGCGCGAGCTGTCCTTCTCGGTGCTGTACTGGCTGCAGACCGAGGCGCCGCGGCCGGACGGCGGCACCGGGTATCCCGGGCTGCGGCTGCGGGGGGACATCACGGGCGGCCGTGACGGGCTGGCCCAGGCGCCGTACATCCGGGAGTCGCGCCGGATCCGGGCCGAGTACACGGTCGTCGAGCAGGACGTGTCGCTGGCGGTCCGCGGGGCGCACGGCGCCGTGAAGTACCCCGACTCGGTCGGGATCGGCATGTACCGCATCGACCTGCATCCGTCCACGGGCGGTGACAACTACATCGACGTCGCCTGCTGCCCGTTCGAGATTCCGCTCGGTGCGCTGATTCCCCGGCGCGTCGAGAACCTCATACCGGCCGCCAAGAACATCGGCACCACCCACATCACCAACGGGTGCTACCGGCTGCACCCGGTCGAGTGGAACATCGGCGAGGTCGCCGGCCTGCTCGCCGACTTCTGTCTGGCGCGGGGCGAGTCTCCGCGCGCGGTCCGCAACACCCCACGTCTGCTGGCCGACTTTCAGGACCGCATCACGGCCGCCGGCGTTCCCCTGCGCTGGCCCGAGATCGCGGGTTACTAGTGAACCCATTGAGGAGCACGTCCATGAAACGAAAGGTATGGGCGGGTGCCGCCGCGGCGCTCGTCAGCATGACCGCCTTGGCCGCCTGCGGCGGTGGCGACGATTCATCGAGCGGCCCGATCAGCCTCCGCATGACGATCTGGTCGGCGAACGAGGCGCACCTGGCACTGTTCAACGAGATCGCCCAGGAGTACATCGCGGCCCACCCGAACGTCGAGTCGATCACCTTCGACCCGCTGCCGTTCGACACGTACACCACGGCGCTGACCACGCAGATCGCGGGCGGCAACGCCCCCGACCTGGCCTGGATCTTCGAGAACTCCGCGCCGGACTTCGTCACCTCCGGAGCCTTGGTGCCGCTGTCGGAGAAGCTGTCCAGCATGGACGGTTACGAGTACGACGACCTGGCGGAGGCCCCGCTGCGGCTGTGGCAGCACGACGGAGAGCTGTACGCCTACCCGTTCTCGACGTCGCCGTTCGGGGTGTTCGTCAACAACGACCTCATGGCGGCGGCCGGCCAGCCCACCGCCGCGGAGCTCATCGCCGCGGGCGAGTGGACCTGGGACCGGGTGATCGAGGCCGCGGCGGCGGTGCACGCCACGACCGGCAAGGCGGGCCTGGTCATCCGCGACTTCGAGTACCGCAACTGGGACAACCTGTCGACCTTCTTCCGCGGCTGGGGCGCCCGGGCCTGGAGCGAGGACGGTCGCACCTGCGGCTTCACCGACCCGGAGATGGTCGAGGCCATGACCACGCTGCACGAGGCCATCTTCGTCAAGCAGGCGCTGCCCGGCCCGGGTACGTCGGCCGACTTCTTCGCCGGTGAGGCGGCGATGACGGTGACCCAGATCTCGCGCGCCTCCCTCCTGGACGACACCTTCGCCTGGGACCTGGTGCCGCTGCCCGCCGGCCCCGCCGGTGAGTACGCGGTCATCGGCCAGGCCGGCCTCGGGGTGCTGCGGCAGAGCGCCCACGCCGACGTGGCGGTCGACTTCCTGGCGTTCTTCACCAACCCCGAGAACTCGGCCAAGCTCGCCCAGTTCTTCCCGCCGCCCCGCCAGTCGCTGCTGACCGCGGAGACGCTGGCGAAGACCAACCCGAAGCTGACGCCGGAGCAGCTGCAGAGCGTCGTCATCGACGGCATCAGCACCGGTGTGGTGAAGCCCAGCCACGCGGGGGCGGCCGAGATCGCCCAGGAGGTCCGGGCCGCGCTTGATCCACTGTGGACCGCGGACGCGGACGTCGAGGCGGTGCTCGCCGATGTCTGCTCGCGTATCCAGCCCCTGCTGGCCGACTAGGAAACCTCCCGTCCCATGTCCATGACCAGCACGCCGATGGGGGTGGGTCGGGCCGAGTCCCGGCCCACCCCGCGGCGGCGTCCCTTCTGGACCAGCCGCCGCCGGGACCATCTGGCCGGATACCTGTTCATCACGCCGCAGCTGCTCGGCACCGCCGTCTTCGTGGTCATCCCACTGGTGCTCGTGATCTGGTACAGCCTGCACGAGTGGAACGTGCTCGCCGGCACGTTCACCTACGTCGGCGGCGAGAACTACCAGGCGCTGCTGGAGGACCAGAACCTGCCCGGCGTACTGCGCGCCACCGGGCTGTTCTCGGCCGGTCTCGTCGTGTTCAACCTGAGCCTCGCGCTGCTGCTCGCGGTGCTGCTCAATCAACGACTGCGCGGCACGATCGTGTTCCGCACGCTGTTCTTCTCACCGGTCGTGGTCTCGCTGGTCGCCTGGACGATCGTGTGGGGATTCCTGTTGCAGGACGACGGCGGCATCAACGCCCTGCTGCGGCTGGTCGGCATCGACGGGCCGAACTGGCTGCGCGGCGAGGGCACCGCCATGTGGTCGGTCATCATGGTCCAGGTCTTCAAGAACGTCGGCCTGAACATGGTGCTGTTCCTCGCCGCCCTTCAGGGCGTGCCGAGCGAGATCTACGAGGCGGCCGAGGTGGACGGGGCCGGGCGGTGGCGGCAGTTCTGGCGCATCACGGTTCCGCTCATCAGCCCGACCATCCTGCTCACCTCGATCATCACGGTCATCGGCTCCCTGCAGGTGTTCGCCCAGATCGCCGTGCTCACGCAGGGTGGTCCGGGGAACGCGACGACCGTGCTCGTCTACTACTTCTACCAGCAGGCGTTCCAGTTCCATCACTTCGGTTATGGCGCGACGCTGGCGCTGCTGCTGTTCGTCATCGTGGGCGCGCTGACGATCCTGCAGTGGCGCATGCGCCGGAGGTGGGTCTTCCATGAGTCGTAGCCTCTCGACGCGCGCCAAGCTGGTGCTCTACGGAGCGCTCATGGTGCTCGCCATCCCGTTCGTGTTCCCGACGTGGTGGATGGTGACGTCATCCTTCAAGCCGGTCTCGGAGATCTTCGCCTACCCGCCGAGGCTGTGGCCGAGCAGCCCGCGGCTGGAGGCGTACCAGCGGGTGTTCGAGATCCAGCCGTTCGAGCGGCAGTACTTCAACAGCCTCTACATCGCGCTGGTCGTGACGATCGGCACGATGGCGGTCGCCTCGCTGTCCGGCTACGCCTTCGCCCGGATACGTTTCCGCGGTCAGAACGTGCTGTTCCTCGTCGTCCTCGCCGGCCTGCTCATCCCGAGCGAGGTGACGATCGTGCCGCTGTTCCAGCTGTTCCTCCGGCTGGACCTCATCGACACGCACTGGCCGCTGATCCTGGTGCCCATCTTCGGCGCGCCCAGCGTGCTGGCGACGTTCATCATGCGGCAGTTCTTCATCAGCCTGCCGATGGAGCTGGAGGAGGCGGCGCGGGTCGACGGCCTGGGTCGGTTCGCCACCTTCTGGCGCATCGTGCTACCGCTGTCGCGGCCGGCGCTGGGGGCGGTCGCCATCTTCACGTTCCTGCACAGCTGGAATCTCTACCTGGAGCCCATCGTCTATCTGTCCACTCCGGAGAAGTTCACGCTGCCCCAGGCGCTCACGCAGTTCACCGACGCGTACGGCGGTCCGATGTGGGACGTCCAGCTCGCGGCGGCGTCGTTGACGGCGGTGCCGGTGCTCATCGTCTTCGTCCTCGCCCAGCGGCAGTTCATCGAGGGCCTCGCCCACACCGGCCTGAAGGGCTAGCGTTCGCCCCGATCCACCCCACGGGTCGACGTCGGGGCATGTCATGGGCCCCATGATCGCAGTGAGGCGGGGTGGGTGGCGTATGCCGCATGAGTGCCTCACCGTGGTCATGGGGTGTGATCGCGGTGAGGCGGAAACGCCCACCAAAGTGGCTGGGTGCCTCACCGTGATCATGACACCGGCCGCGGCGCCCGCTACGACCCGTCCCGGTCCAGGAACCCGCCCCAGTCGCCGAGTTCTCCGGGCTGGATGGCGCCGCCGAGGAGCCCGAGGCGGGCCACCGCGTCGCGGGCGAGCAGGAAGCCGACGATGCCCACCACCCAGGCCAGGGTCTCGCTGTTGGCCAGCCACCGGCTGATCCGCTGGAGCAGCGGCTCGATCCGGCGCCGCAGCCCGAGGCGCAACCCGAGCAGGACCAGGGCCGGGAGGACCATCACCAGGCAGTAGCCGGCCATGATCGCGACGATCTGCACGATCGGCAGCTGGGCGGTGGTGATCAGCCCGATCGCGGCCAGGTAGGGCAGCATGCTGCCCAGCTCGATGGCGACCGCGGTCAACGCGAGCCCGATCAGGCCCGCCACGCTGCCCGTGTTCAGCGCCCGCTCCCGCCAGCGGGACAGCCGGCCGCCGCCCTCCTGGCCCTCCTTCTTCTTCCCTATCCGAAAACTCAGGAAGACCAGGGCGACCCCGAGGGTCAGCTGAACCCACAGGAACGGACGGCTGTCGGCGATCGCGGCGAGGTTCGGCAGCAGGGCGCTGGCGCCCGCGGCCACGGCCACGCCGACCGCGAAGTAGAACGTCGCGACCGTACCGAGGAACACGAGCAGGCGCCCGGCGCGCAGCGGGCCGGGGTGCAGCATCAGCCAGATCGGGATCAGCAGGGTGCCGAAGCTGGTGGAGTCGATGAGCGCCAGCACCACGAGGGGGGCGACCAGGGCGAGATCCATGGCGTCCACGATGCGGGCGTCGCGTGGGTTCGTCGTCGGCGGAAGGTTGTCCGCCGCCGTACATCTTTCGACTGAGGTCGGGGCGGAACGGGGCGTGCTGGGATAGGCGCATGCGGGTGGCACGGCTTCGGCAGGAGCTCACCGCGCGGTGGCGGGCCAGTCCTCGGCTACAGGACCGGGTGACGGCGGCGTCGACGTTCGCCGTTGGCGCGACGGTCGACCTGATCGGCTTCACCGGGTTCGCGCCGTGGCCCTGGCTGTCCGACCGCGCCATACCGGCGTGGGCGTACCTGGGGCCCCTGGCGGTCGGCTGCCTGAGCCTGCTGGTCAAGCGACGTCACCCGGTGGCGGTCCTCGGCGTCTGCGTGCTCGTCGTGCTCGCCGACGTGGGTCTCGGGGGAAGCCTCGCGATCGTGATGGTGCTGTTCGACGCGATGTTTTCGGTCGGGCTGTACGGTTCGGCCCGGGCCCGGGCCGGCCTCGCGACCGCGGTGTTCGTGATCATCGGCACCGCCACGGTGCTCACCGCCCTCGTCACCGGGAGCCTGCAGAACACGGCCGCGGTCTGCCTGCAGCTCATCGCCCTGCTCGTCCTGCCCCTGTGGTGGTCGGCCAATGTACGGGTGCAGCGCGAGCTCGGTGAGCTCACCGCCGAGCAGGCGCGGCGCGAGGCCGTGTACGCCGAGCGGACCGCGATGGCCCGGGAGCTGCACGACGCGGTGGCCTCGCACCTGTCGACGACCGCCATCCACGCGGCGGCCGCGCTCGCCCACCCGCCGGATGCCGAGCGCGACCGGGCGGCGCTGCGGGCCGTCCGCGAGAGCAGCCTCGCCGCCCTGCAGGAGATGCGGTCGATGATCACGGTGTTGCGCGGGGGCGGCGACGACACCGTCGTTCCGGCGGGACTCGCCCAGCTGCCCCAGGCGGTCGAGGCGGCCCGGGCCGGCGGCCTCGAGGTCACCGCCGAGGTGACGCCGGTCGAGCTGCCGTCGGTGGTGGACCAGGCCGCCTACCGGATCGTCTCCGAGGCCCTCACCAACGCCCGCAAGCACGCGCCGGGCGCGCGGGTCGAGGTGGACGTCCGACCGGTCGGCGACCACCACGCCCTCACCGTGACCAATACGCTGACGACCAACCCGCTGACGACCAACACGCTGACGACCAACCCGCTGACGGCGGCCCCGGCCGGCGTCGATGATCGTGGGGTGAGCGCGGGAACCGGGTTGGCGGGGATGCGGGAGCGAGCCAGCATGATCGGCGGCACGCTGACGGCCGGGCGGGACGGCGACGTCTGGCGCGTGCACGCGCTGCTGCCGCTGGCCGGGGTGAGCGACCCGGGCCGGGTGTCATGACCACGCCGAACCCGGTGCGCGTGCTGATCGCCGACGACCACGCGACCATCCGGGCCGGGCTGCGGCTCGTGCTCGACGCGGCCGACGACATCGAGGTCGTGGGGGAGGCGGCCGACGGCGCGGTGGCGATCCGCCAGGCCGCGGCGTTGCGGCCCCACGTCGTGCTGATGGACATTCGGATGCCGGGCACCGACGGCATCGCCGCCACCCGGGCGATCACGCAGGCCGGCTACGCCGACGTCCTGGTGCTGACGACGTTCGATATCGACGAGTACGTGTTCGGGGCGCTGCGGGCGGGCGCCGCCGGGTTCCTGCTCAAGACCGTCGAGCCGCCCGCGCTCGTCGAGGCGGTCCGGCGGGTCGCGGCCGGCGACGGCGTGCTCGCCCCCGAGCTGACCCGGCGGGTGCTCGCCACCTTCGCGACGGCCGATCGGGCCGCCGGCCAGGGCCCGCGCGCCGAGCTGGACCAGCTCACCGCCCGGGAACGGGACGTGCTGGCCGCGCTGGGCCGCGGACTCTCCAACGCCGACCTCGCCGCCACGCTCGGCATCACCGAGGCGACCGCGAAGACCCACGTGTCCCGGGTGCTGGCCAAGCTGGGCTGCACCTCGCGGGTGCAGGCCGCCATCATCGCCAAGGAGGCCGGCCTGGCCTGACCCGCGGCTCTGCGGACGCCTTCCCTGACACCCGGGATGTCAGGAGGAGGCCTTTCCTGACGCCGGGTCGGCGGGCGCCGCGAGCGCCTCGGCGAGCGCCGCGGCGAGCAGACCCCGCTGCCACCGCCGCGCCCCGGCGGCGGCCAGGGCCTGGTCGACCGACGCCTCGGAGACCGGGTCCGGCGGCGTCCAGGCGAGCCGGCGCACGGTGTCCGGGGCGATGAGGTTCTCCGGCGGCAGGCGATGGTGCGTGGCGAGCCGGGTCACCACCTCCCGACAGCGGGCCAGCCGGGCGGCCGCGACCGGGTCCCGCTCGGCCCAGCGGTGCGGGGGCGGTGGGCCCTCGGAGACCGTCGGGGTGGGCAGCTCCGACTCGTCCAGCCGGCGCGCCTCCTCCAGCGCGTCGAGCCAGACCGGGGCGAGCCGGCGTACGTAGCGCCCGCCGAAGCCCTGGATGGCCAGCAGCTCCCGCTCGGTCGTCGGGTCGGCCTCGGCCGCGGCGATGATGGCCGAGTCGGCCAGCACCCGGCCGGGGGCGGAGTCACGCCGCTGGGCGACGCGGTCGCGGGCGTACCACAGGGCCCTGACCCGGGCCAGCGCCCGGGCGCCGCGCACCTTGTGGATGCCGGACGTCCGCCGCCACGGGTCGGGGCGGGGCGGGGCCGGCCGGCCCGCGGTGGCCACCAGGTACTCGAACTCCTCCTGGGCCCAGGCGAGCTTGTTCTGGGCGGTGAGCTCGGCCTCGAGCTTGTCGCGCAGGTCGATGAGCAGCTCGACGTCCAGCGCCGCGTAGGACAGCCACGCCGGCGGCAGGGGTCGGGTGGACCAGTCCGCCGCGGAGTGGTGCTTCTCCAGGGCGAAGCCGAGTAGCTGCTCGGTGAGCGCGGCCAGGCCCACGCGTTCCAGGTTCGCGAGCCGGGCGGCGAGCTCGGTGTCGAACAGCCGGGTCGGGACCAGGCCGAGCTCGGCCAGGCACGGCAGGTCCTGGCTGGCGGCGTGCAGCACCCATTCGGCGTCGGCGATCGCCGCCGCGATCACGCTCAGATCCTCGAACGGGATCGGGTCGATGAGGATCGTGCCCGCGCCCTCGCGGCGGAGCTGGACCAGGTAGGCCCGGTGGGTGTAGCGGTACCCCGACGCCCGCTCCGCATCGACGGCGACCGGACCGGTCCCGTTTGCGAGCAGCTCGGCGGCGCGGGCGAGCCCGGCCGGCGTATCGACCGGTTCTGGTGTACCGTCGCGCGGTGCGGTGAGCACGATGGCCGGCGATGCCGAGGCTTCGGGCGCCTGGGACTCGGCCGACGGGCCGTCGAGGCCCGCCGGTGAAATCCGTGGCGTCTCGTCGGTCACCCCCCCACGGTACGGTTTGTTCCGCCCGTGTAAACGGGGGGTTCCCGAGCGTACGTCGTGGTTACGCCGCGACGATCCCGCGTCCACGGTCCGTCGCCGTCAGGGTCTGTTGCGACCGACGTAAATCCGCCAAGCTGACGGAAGCAGGCCTTCGACGAGGAGAACCATGAGCACGCCCCCGGAAGCGGCCCCCGCCGCACCGCCCGTCCCCGGTCCCGCCACCCCGGCCGCCGACTCGTCTCTCCCGGCCTCCTCCGGGGCACCGGTCCCGGCCGCCGCCGTCGCGCCGACGCCCGACGCCTCCTCCTCGGCCGGCGCCACCCCCGCCGGCGGCGCTGGCTCGTCGGCCGGCGCTCCCTCGTCCGCCGACGCTTCCCCGTCCGACGAGGCCGCTTCCTCCGCCGCCGGTGAGTCGACCGCGGGCTCCGTCGTCCCGGCCGCTTCCGGCGAAGCCCCGTCGCCGGACCAGACAAAGACCGCTGGTGTTCCGGAGCCGTCGGGCGCCGTGACGTCGAGCGCCGTGACGTCGGGCGCCGTGCCGGCTCTACCCGGGCCCACCCAGCCCGCGCCGGCCCAGCCCTTGCCGGCCCCGGCCCTGCCGGCCCAGCCCTTGCCGGCCCCGGCCCTGCCGGCCCAGCCCTTGCCGGCCCCGGCCCTGCCGGCCCAGCCCTTGCCGGCCCCGGCCCTGCCGGCCCAGCCTGTGCCCGCCCCGGCCTCGCCCGCCCAGCCTGCGCCCGTCCAGCCCGCGCCGGTCCCCCAGAACGGGTCGGCCGCGGCCGTCGGAGCCCTGCCCGCGCCGGGTGCTCCGGCCATGCCGCCGGCGCCGGCCTTCGGCCTGCCCCCGTTCCAGCCCGCCCCGCCGGCGTACGACCCCGCGTCCGTGATGCCGGCGATGCCGGTCAGCGCCCTCTACGTGCCCGTGCCGACCCCGCGTGCCCCAAGCGGCAACCGCCGGGTGGCGGTCACCTGGCTGTCGATCCTGCTGGGCCTGTTCGTGGTGGCCAGCGGCGTGCTCGCGGTGCTCTACGTCCGCGAGCAGCAGGAGTCGAGGCGACTGTCGGAGCAGATCGCCGCCATGGAGGCCACGGCGGCGGAGGTGCAGCGCCAGCTCGACGCGACCGAGCGCGGCCTGCGGCGCGCCGACGAGGACCTGGCCGACCTGCAGGCCGAGCGGGACGCGCTCGCCGACTGCCTGACGGCCATCTACAACTTCTTCGACGTCGTGGCGGCCGCCGAAGGGGAGCAGACGCCGCAGACAGAGGAGGCTCGGCTGGAGGCGTCCCGCGTGTGCCGCGCGGCCGAGCGGTACCTGTAGCCCGACGTCCGGGTCGGCCGGCGTGGAGGTGGGCCGGCCCAGGCCGGCCCGACGCGCGTACGGCCCGGCGCGCGTACGGTCACCGGACGTACGGCCCGCAACGCGTGCGGCCTGGCGCGCCATCGCGCGGCCCCCACCGACGGACACAGTGCGGCCCCGGGCCAGGAGCACCCGGGGCCGGCGGCCACGGTGCCGCGCACCCCGGCCGGGGCGCCGGTACCTCAGGATCGGCGAGGGAGGGCGACCACTCCGGGTGGCGGCAGCCCGGCCGTGGAGGCGAGCAGCGAGCACCACGCCTGCAGGTGGGCCTCCATCCCGCGGTCGACCGGAGTCCACGAGGCGCGGATCTCGATGTCGGCGGTCGGCGGCGTGCCGGCCAGGTCACCGAAGCGGGTGGACAGCGTCTGGGTCACCGTGCCCGACGGTGCCTTGTACAGCGCGTGGTGCGTGTCGAGAGCATCGGTGAGCCAGCTCCATCCGACTTCGGGCAGTAGCGGATCAGCCGCCATCTCCGGGTCGATCTCAGCCGTCACGTAGGTCACCAGGCGCAGCGTCCCGTCCCACGACTCGTGGCCTGCTGGGTCGTGCAGCAGCACGAGGCGCCCGCTCGCCACCTCGGCACCGTCGCGGTGCACCGTCGCGAACATCGCGAACGCGTACGGCGCCAGCCGGGCGGGCGGGTTCACCTCCTCGAGGGTGATCTCGGGGCGGGGCCGTACCGACCGCAGGCCACGGACGGCCTGGGCGAAGATGGCGGGCACGGCGGTCGAGGGCGACACGAGGTGAGCCTATGACCTCGGATGGCGATCCGGTGGCCACGGCACGCCGAAGGATTGCGACTACGCACAGTTACTTTCGCTGGTCCGGGCGGGAGTGCCGGGTGGGTGCGTGGGAGGATGGCAGGCGATGAGCCCAGGATCGACTGCCGTTGACGTCAGTCCCGTCGCCGCCCTGCTGCGGGCGTGCCGGCGCGAGCCGGTGGACTACACGCCCGTCTGGTTCATGCGCCAGGCGGGGCGGTCACTGCCCGAGTACCGCGCCTCCCGAGCGGGGACCCGGATGCTGGACGCCTGCCGCGACCCGGCCCTGGCCTGCGAGCTGACGCTGCAGCCCGTGCGCCGGCACGGCGTGGACGCCGCGATCCTCTTCTCCGACATCATGGTGCCGCTCGCCGCGGCGGGCATCGACCTGGACATCACGCCCGGCGTCGGACCGGTGGTCGCTCGCCCGGTGCGGGACCGGGCCGACGTCGCCGCGATCCGGCCCCTGACCGCCTCCGATGTGGACTTCGTCGCCGAGGCCGTCCGGCTCGTGGTGCGCGAGCTGGGGCCGGTGCCGCTGATCGGCTTCGCCGGCGCCCCGTTCACCCTCGCCTCGTACCTGATCGAGGGCGGACCGTCCCGCGAGCACGCGCGCACGAAGGCCCTCATGTACGGCGACCCGCCGCTGTGGCACGCCCTCTGCGAGCGGCTGGCCGAGATCACGCTGGAGTTCCTGCGGGTGCAGGTCGCGGCGGGCGCGTCCGCGGTGCAGCTGTTCGACTCCTGGGCCGGGGCTCTGTCCGAGGTGGACTACCGACGCTTCGTCGCGCCCCACTCGGCCGCGGTCTTCGCCGGCCTGGCTGCGGACTTTCCCGACGTACCGCGGATCCACTTCGGCGTCGGCACCACCCAGCTCCTGTCGGCCATGGCGGACGTGGGCGCCACGGTCGTGGGGGTCGACTGGCGGACGCCGCTGGATGTCGCGTCGGCCCGCATCGGGCCGTCCTGTGCCGTGCAGGGCAACCTCGACCCGGCCGTCCTGCTCGCCCCGTGGCCGGTCGTGGAGACCGAGGTCCGCCGGGTGCTCCGGGAGGGATCGGCTGCCCCGGGGCACATCTTCAACCTGGGCCACGGCGTGCTTCCCGAGACCGACCCGGATGTGCTGACCCGCGTCGTCGACCTCGTCCACGAGGTCTCGGCGCGGCCGTGACCCGTCGCACGCGACACTTTTCGACTACCCGCGCTTGGGCAGGCGGCTCCGCTGAACCGGCGGCAGCATCGCCGACCTGACGCAACGGTTCGTTGACGTCGGCCCTGGCGGTTCGGCAGGGTGGGGGAATGGCTGACGAGCCGATCGAGGCCTACCGGCGGGCGGTTCGCGTGGTGGCGTCCGAGGGTACGGGCGCGGACGAGGTGCTGGCCGCGCTCGCATCGGTGCCGGCGGTCCGCCGTGACCTGGACCGGGTGGAACGCGAGCTCATCGGGCTGGCGCGGGACCTCGGCGTCGCCTGGCCGGCCATCGCCCAGGCGTTGGGTCTGGCCACCCGCCAGGCGGCCGAGCAGCGGTGGCTGCGGCTCAGCGGCGGTGCGTCGCGCGATCCGGTCCGGGTGCGCGCCGTCCGGCGAGAGCAACGAATCGTTGACGAAGCGAGCGGGCAACGCCTCGTCGAGCTGCGCCGGGCCGCTCGCGCGCTGTATCGACGCATCGAGTCCGATCGAGACTGGGACGGCCGGCACAGCCGCGCCGGGCTTGCCCGCGCCACCCTCGCGGCGGCGCTCGACGCGCCACCCAGCGGCCTGTTTTCCTTGTGCCACAACGCTCTTGAGGACCTCGACCAGATGCCGGCGGGTCCGCTGCCGGCGGCGCTCGCCGCCGCCGTGCGTCGGTTCCGGTCGGCGGTCAGGCAGGCGCGAGCGCAGGGTTGACAACAGGAGGCGCAACTTTCAGGATTGAGCGCCGTCGGCTCAAGTCCTGGGGGTGGTGCGATTGAACCGCGGTGCCGTCCTGTTCGTGTGTGTCTCGCTCGTGGCCGGGCTCGGTGGAACCGCGATGACCCTGGCCGCCGCCATCTGGGTGATGACGTTGACGGGGTCGAGCGCGCTCGCCGCCCTCGCCTCGTTCTTCGTCTTCGCGCCCACCCTGCTCGGGCCGGTGCTGGGCGCCCTCGTCGACCGGGCGCCGGCGCGGCAGGTGCTGGTCACGTCGAACCTCGTCCTGGCGGCGCTGCTGGGGACGCTCGTCGCGGTCGACGGTGCCGACGACGTGTGGCACATCTTCGCCGTCATGCTGGCCTACGGCGTGAACTACGTCGTCGTCGACGCCGCCGAGGCCCGGCTCGTGGTGGCCGCGGTTCCCCGCGATTCGCTCGGCACGTTGAACGGCTTCCGGCTCGGGACCCAGGAGGCGACCAAGCTCGTGGCCCCGCTCGTGGGCGCCGGCCTCTTCGTCGTCGCCGGCGGCGCGGCGGTCGCGGCGCTGGCGGCCGGCTGCCTGGCGATCGGGGCGATCCTCTACCTGGTCGTCCCCGGCGAGGCGGACCGGAGCACCGGCCGTCGTCGCATGTGGACGGACATCCGCGCGGGCCTGGCGTACGTCCGGACGCAGCCGTTGGTGTGGCGCCCGGTGATCGTGGCGAGCCTCGCCATGGTCGGCTCGGGCATCGCCACCGCCGGGCTGTACGGCGTGGTGGCCGAGCTGCTGCACCGGCCTCCGGCCTTCCTCGGGGTGCTGTCGTCGATCCAGGGCGGGGCCGCGATCGTCGCCGGGCTGGTGGTCGGCTGGCTCATGTCCCGGTTCGGCGGCGAGGCGCCGGTCGCCCTGCTCGCCGGGGTGGTCTTCGCGCTGGGGTGCCTGGCCCATGCGACCGGATGGCTGCCGACGGCCCTCGTGGGCAGCGCTCTCGTCGGCCTCGGTCTGACGTTGACCGTCGTCGCCGCGCTGACCGCCGTCCAGCGCCACACCCCGCCCGCGATGCTGGGGACGGTGACCGGCTCCGCCAGCATGCTCGTCTTCGCCCCGCCGGCGCTGGGCCTCCCGCTCGGTGCGGCGCTGGTGTCCGTAGTGGACCATCGCGTCCCGCTGGTGCTCGCGACCATGCTGGCCGTCGGTGTGGTCGCCCAGGTGGCACGGCGGGCAGTTCGGCTGCGGCCCGACGTGTCGGGCGAGGCCGCCTAGGTGTACTGCCCACAGAGGTTGGTGACAGGGACACGACTGTAGAGATCCATAAGGGTTGAAGACCTCCGGGTGAGTGTGGAGCTGCTGAACACGCACACCGTCACCTGGAGGTCTTCGTGCCCCACGCTAACGCAACGTTGACCGAGCGCGGCCGTTTGAAGCTTGCTCGGTGTGTCGTGGAGGATGGCTGGTCGCTGCGGCGGGCGGCGGAACGGTTCCAGGTCAGCCCGACCACAGCGAAGCGGTGGGCGGACCGGTACCGGCAGCTCGGGGGGGTGTCAGGAGATCTGTGTAACTGGGTGAGGGAAGTGTAGTTGTACCGGGTGTATCCCGGTTCTCCCGAAAGGTTACACAGTGATGACGGTGACGGTGAGCGGCG